>WBZP01003632.1_pt1 | contig 16562 bp, 11 predicted proteins | sample 5204301 | NCBI WGS metagenome assembly WBZP01 (sample SAMN12412401, study PRJNA552823) | activated sludge metagenome | isolation source: activated sludge from nitrification reactor of wastewater treatment plant... | place: USA: Pennsylvania | collected 2017
CTGCCGGCGGCACGGGCAGTCGCGCTCGTGGCGAGTTGCACCACCGCCGACATCTCGCTCCTGCGGGGAGTGTCGAGAATCAGCCGACGTAGCTGTCAACCATCAGCCGAAGACGTGTAAAGCCTCAGCCGAAGCCCATCTGTCAGGCATCAACCGAGGCAATACACGGCCGAGGTGGGGCGGGTGGGGCTCGAACCCACGACCTGACGGATTATGAGTCCGCTGCTCTGACCAGCTGAGCTACCGCCCCGTGCGAGGCGAGCCTAGCCACGGCGTCGCCGGCTGCTGCGGCCTCCACCGATCGGGCTGAACACCCGCTCACGGAGGGGCGTACGGCGCGACTCGAGGCCGATCGTCCGATAGGACAGGTCGCATGGACCAGGCACCGGCCCGCCACGACGCTCGCCAGTGGGTGCTGCCGGTGGCGCTGCCGATCCTGCTCGTCGCCCTGATCCTCGTCGCCGACGCCCTCGAGGGTCCGAAGACGGCCTATGTCGGCGTGCTCGCGGTCGTCCCGATGTTCTCCGCCATCTTCGGCACGCCGCGCCAGGTCGCGGTCGTGGCCGTCGTCGCGTGGCTGTCGGCGCTGGGCTTCGGGATGGTCGCGTCCGACGGCAATGCGCCCGCGCAGACCGTCCGCCTCGTCATCATCGCGGTCTCCGGCGTCGTCGCCGTCCTCGCGGCCCGGCACCGCGTGGCTGAGGAGCAGCGGCTGCGCGCGGCCGAGCACGACGCCGCCCGCGCTGCGCAGATGCGGCAGCAGGCCGACACCGACCAGCTCACCGGCGCGCTCAACCGCCGCGGCGTGCTGCGCAGCCTCGGCATCCGCGACGACCCGTCCGTGGACGACGTGCTGCCACCGCGCCCTCGACGCACGACGCCGTGGACGGTCGCCCTCGTCGACCTCGACGCCTTCAAGCAGGTCAACGACCGGTACGGCCACGTCGCCGGCGACGAGTTCCTCCGCGCGGTGAGCCGTCGCCTCGACCGCGCGGTCGCCGAGTCCGACATCGTCGGCCGCTGGGGCGGCGACGAGTTCATCCTCGTCCTGACCGTCTCCCCTGACCGCGCCGAGCCGGTGCTGCGCCGCGTGCAGGACACGATCACGCGCATGCCGATCGAGACGACAGACGCGCAGGTGCCGGCCGAGCTGAGCATCGGCGCGGCCGGGTGGGCGGTCGACGAGGCGTTCGACGACGTGCTGCGCCGCGCCGACCACGCGCTCTACGAGGGCAAGCAGGCCGGCGGCGGGCGCCTGGTCATCGACACCCGGCTGCCCGACCACGGCGAGCCGCCCGCCACGGCCCAGGCAGGCTGACCGGAGTTGCCCGACGGGTGCGGCAGAGTAGCCCCGTGACCGACGGGATCGCGGGGATCGGCGAGCGGCTGCGCGACTGGGCCGACGACCTGCAGCGCCGCCGCACCGTCTTCGGCTTCCCCTACGCCGTCATCAAGAAGTACGGCGACGACGAGGGCGGCCGTCACGCGGCGCTCCTCACCTACTACGGCTTCCTCAGCATCTTCCCGCTGCTCCTGCTCGCCGTGGCTCTCGTGCAGACCGTGCTGCAGGGCAACCCGAAGCTGCGCGACGAGCTCATCGCCCAGGTCGTCCCGCCCGACCTGCAGCAGACGGTGAACGACGCCCTCGCGCGGCTCCCGAGCAACGGCGTACCGCTCGTCATCGCGATCGTCGGTCTGCTCTTCTCCACGATGGGCATCGTGTTCTCGGCGTACCAGACGCTGAACCACCTCGCCGCGGTCCCGCACCGCAAGCGGCACGAGTTCTTCCCGCGCTACCTGCGCATCTTCGCCATGCTCGTCGTGCTCATCGTCGGCGTCCTCGGCATCGGCGCTCTCGGCGTCGTCGTGGCCGCGATCCCGGACCTGCCCGGGGACTCGCGCGGTGCGGCTGCGCTGGGTACGGCGCTGCTGGTGTTCCTCATGCTCTGGGCCGCGACCGGGCTGCTCCTCCCCCACCGTGCGCGCTTCGCGATCGTCTGGCCGGCCGCCCTGCTCGGCTCGCTGACGATCACCCTGCTGCTCAGCTTCGGCGCCACGGTGCTGCCCCGGCTGGTCGCGAAGTCGGGTGTCGTCTACGGCTCGTTCGCCACGATCGTGGGCGTGTTCACGCTGCTCTACCTCGTGAGCCAGGTGCTCGTGTACGCCGGGGAGGTCGCGATCGTGCGGCGGCGCCGGCTCTGGCCGCGGGCGCTCGACATGACCAAGCCGACGACGGCCGACCGGCGCGCGCTCACGTACCTCGCCCGCGAGCAGGAGCGCACCGTGGTCGAGCGGATCGGCACCCGGTTCGACGCCGAGCCCGACGGCCCGGACTGATCCCGGAACGAAGAGGCCCCAGGACGGGTGGTCCTGGGGCCTCGAGCGCTCCCGCGTCTGGATTCGAACCAGAAACCGCCCGATTAACAGTCGGGAGCTCTGCCGTTGAGCTACGCGGGATCGTGCACCGCCGCGCTGACGCGACGCCCGAGGAGGATAGCAAGGCGCCCCCGTCGCATCGAAATCGACGTGCCCGGTGCGGAGCAGCGCACGGCGTCCTGGCCGGCGAGCGAGGGGCGGCAGCCGTGCGGCTCAGACGCCCAGGGACCCGCGCAGCACCGCCAGCGCCTCGTCGGCCCGCGCCCGCAGCTGCGGGTCGGACGGGTCGAGGCCGGGGTCGAAGACGACCGACCAGCGCAGGTCGGTGGAGCCGGGCGTGCGCCGGGCGACCAGGCGCGCACCCTGCTCGCCGTGGAGCTCGACGTGGTGCTGGACGACGATGCTCGCCTTGACGCGCTCGCGGACCACCTCGGGCAGCGGGCCGTGGTCCGCGGGGACCGGGATGCGCAGCTCGGCCGGGCGGCCGCCCGACGGGTCCTGGGCGGTGACGAGCAGCGCAGCCGCCTCCCAGGACGCGCGCAGCACGCGGTCCCACTCCACCCGACCCGGCGCGACGCCCTCGGGCAGGACGAGCGCTGTCTCGGTCGCGACGAGGCTGGAGCCGACGCAGGGCAGCCACGCGAGCACCCGCTCGCCCGGCACGCGCTGACGGACCTCGGCCGGCGGGCGCAGCCTCACGACGTGCCGCCCGCGACCTGCTCGCGCAGCCCGCGCCGGTAGGCCTCGAGAGCGATGACGTCGGCGAACACGGCCTGGTAGCTGTCGGGCTCGGTGGCCGGCTCGATGCGCTGGAGGCGCGCCTTGAGGTCGGTGATGCGACGCGAGGCGTCGATCTCGAGCAGGCGCGCGATCACCGACTGCGCGTAGCGCTGGTCGGCCTCGTCCGTGGGCAGCGGGTCGACCGACAGCTCGAGCACCACGGACCGCACCGCGTCGTCGGGGCACGCCGCGAGCACGGCGTCGAGCCACTCGCGGTCGGTGAGGCCGGCAGCCGCGCCCCCGGCACCGACGATCGCCTGGTGCACCGCGAGGTAGGCGGGCGACCGGAACGCGTCGTCCTCGATCGCGTCGACCCACGACGCCGCGACCTGCGGATGCTGGAGGCACACCTTGAGCGCCTCGCGCTCGACCGAGGCGACCTTGTCGCGCGGGTCGGGACGCGGCAGCCGCGGGACCGCCCCGGGCTCGGGCGTCGCAGCCACCGGCAGGTCCGGCGTACGCCGCTGGGCCGCGGGCTGCGACCGTGCCGCGGTGACGGCTCGGCGCACCTCGTCGTCGGGGATCGCCAGCCATCCCGACACCAGCCGGATGTACTCGGGCCGCAGCGCCTCGTCGCGGATGCGCGCGACGACGGGGGCCGCGGCGCGCAGACCGGCGATGCGGCCCTCGGGACGGTCGAGGTCGAAGCCCTTGAGCTCGGCGCGGATCGCGAACTCGAACAGCGGCACCTTGCGGTCGATGAGCGCCTGCACCGCCTCCGGGCCCTTCGCGATGCGCAGGTCGCACGGGTCCATGCCGCTCGGCTCGACCGCGACGAAGGTCTGCGCGGTGAAGCGCTGGTCCTCGCCGAACGCGCGCTGTGCCGCCTTCTGCCCCGCGGAGTCGCCGTCGAAGGTGAAGACCACCTCGCCGGTGAAGACGCCGTCGTCCATGAGCAGGCGGCGAAGCACGCTGATGTGGTCGGTGCCGAACGACGTGCCGCACGTGGCGACCGCGGTCGTGACGCCGGACAGGTGCGCAGCCATGACGTCGGTGTAGCCCTCGACGATCACGGCCTGCTTGCTCTTCGCGATGTCCTTGCGGGCGAGGTCGATGCCGTAGAGCACCTGGCTCTTCTTGTAGAGCGGCGTCTCGGGGGTGTTGAGGTACTTCGGGCCGTCGTCGTCGTCGTAGAGCTTGCGGGCGCCGAACCCGACGACGTCGCCCGAGGTGTCACGGATCGGCCACACCAGCCGGCCGCGGAACCGGTCGTAGATCCCGCGCTGCCCGCCGCGCGCGACCAGCCCCGCCTCGACGAGCTGGTCGTCGGTGAAGCCCTTGCCGCGCAGGTGGCCGAGCAGGACGTCCCAGCCCTTGGGCGCGTAGCCGACGCCGAAGTGCGCGGCCGCCTCGGCGTCGAAGCCGCGCTCGGTGAGGAACCGTCGTCCGATCTCGGCCTCGGGGCTCGCGAGCCGCTCGACGAAGAACGCGGCCGCCACCTTGTTCGCCTCGACGAGCCGGCTGCGGTTGCCCGCCGGGCGCGACGGGCCCGACCCGCTCTCGGTGTAGCGCAGCGTGACGCCGAACCGTCCGGCCAGCTTCTCGACCGCCTCGGTGAACGACAGGTGGTCGATCTTGCGCAGGAAGCCGATGGCGTCGCCGCCCTCGCCGCAGCCGAAGCAGTACCACGCGCCCTTGGCGGGATTGACGTTGAACGACGGGCTGCGCTCGTCGTGGAAGGGGCACAGCCCCTTGAGGCTGCCGCCGCCGGCGCTCTTGAGGGTGACGTAGTCGCGCACGACCTCGTCGATCCGGGCCTTCTCGCGCACGAGGACGACGTCCTCGTCACGGATCCGGCCTGCCACGCTCCCGATCCTAGGTGGGGCGTCCAGCGGGCCGCCCGGAGCCGGTCCCGGGCTGGGGACGCCCGCCGCCGGTCCGGGTGGCAGGCTGGGCCGCACCCCCGAGGAGGAGCCATGCCCACCCGCACCCGGCCCTGGCGCTCGACCCGGTCGCGCTGGTCGATCGCGAGCACCGACTCCCTGCTGTCGATCGGCTCCGCGGGCTCGATCCTCTCGATCGGGTCGGTCGGGTCGGTGCTCTCGGTCTTCTCCGCCTTCTCCACCGGCTCGGTCCTGAGCGTGGGCTCCCTGCTCTCGGACCGCTCGGCGCTCTCCACCCTGTCGTCGCGCTCCGCGCTCTCCGTGATGTCGCACCGCTCGACGCTGTCGGTGCTGTCGTCGCGGTCCCGGCTCGCGGTCCGCAACGCCCGTCGGCGCTGACCCGGCCCCATCCGGGGCCGCCGCGTGGTGGGATCGGGCCGTGGGGAGCATCGACGACGTCGTACGCCGGGCCCGGTCCGCGGTCGAGGCGCTGGAGGCTGCGCAGGACGTCGCCGCGCAGCCGCTGGCCGTCGAGCAGTGGGACCACGACGGCGAGCCGCTGCCCGTCCCCGACGCCCTCGCCGCCCTGGGGTCGAAGGTCCGCCCCGCCGCGAGAGGAGACGGCTGGGGGCCGGTCTGGGGCACCACCTGGTTCCGGCTGCGCGCGCGGGTGCCCGAGGGCTGGTCCGGACGACCGGTCGAGGCCGTGGTCGACCTCGGCTACGACGGCTGGGGACCGGGGTTCCAGGCCGAGGGCCTCGTCGTGGCCCCGACCGGTGTGCCGGTCACGGGCCTGCACCCCCGTCGGCAGCGGGTGCTCGTGCAGGAGCGGGCCGAGCCCGGTGCCCTCGTCGAGCTCCTCGTCGAGGCGGCGGCCAATCCGAGCGCAGGTCCGGGCGAGCGCGGCACCGACCCCGTCGCACGTCCGGCCGGTCCCGTCTACCGGCTCGCCCGCGCCGACCTCGTCGTCCCCGACCACGACGTACGCGCCCTCGCGCTCGACCTCGACGTGTGCGCGACCCTGCTCGCCGTCAACGCGCCGTCGCGCGGGCCGTCGCGTCTCGCCGACGACGAGCGCCTGACCGACGTCGCCGAGGCCGTGGCGGACGCGTGCGACCTCGTCGACGACGGACGCGCGCCGGCGGGTGCTGCAGCAGCCCGGGCGCGGCTCGCGACGGTCCTCGACGTACCCGCTCCGGACGACGCCCCTCGCCTCTCGCTCGTCGGCCACGCGCACCTCGACACCGCGTGGCTGTGGCCGGTGCGCGAGACCCGCCGCAAGGTCGTGCGCACCAGCGCCAACGTCCTGGCGCTCATGGACGACGACCCCGGTCTCACCTACGCCGCGAGCCAGGCGCTGCACGGCGCGTGGCTGCGCGAGGACCACCCCGCGCTCTGGGACCGGGTGCGGGCGCGGGCCGCCGAGGGACGGTGGGTCCCGGTCGGCGGCATGTGGGTGGAGAGCGACGTGCTGCTGGCCTCGGGCGAGTCGCTCGCACGCCAGCTCGTGCACGGGCAGCGCTTCTTCGCCGACGAGCTCGGCCGAGAGGCGCGCACCGGCTGGCTGCCCGACTGCTTCGGTTTCACGCCGGCGCTGCCGCAGCTGCTGCAGCAGGCGGGCATCGGCTCGTTCCTCACCCAGAAGCTGTCGTGGAACGACACCAACCGCTTCCCGCACCGCTCGTTCTGGTGGGAGGGTCTCGACGGCACGCGCGTGCTCTGCCACTTCCCGACCGTCGACACCTACAACGCCGAGCTCGGCGAGCAGGACCTGCTCATGGTCACGCGGACGCGCGTCGACCACCGCCACCACCCGGACTCGCTCGCGCCCACCGGCTACGGCGACGGTGGCGGCGGGCCGACCGAGGAGATGCTCGAGCGCGCGTCGCGCATGCGCTCGGTCTCGGGGCTGCCGCGCACCGAGCACGTCGACCCCGACACGTTCTTCGCGCGCCTGCGCGACCAGGACGCCGCCGAGCCGCTGCCGGTCTGGCGCGGCGACCTCTACCTCGAGACGCACCGCGGCGTGTGGACGTCGCAGCGCGAGACGAAGGCCGGCGACGCCCGCGGCGACGAGGCGCTGCGCGAGGCCGAGTCCTGGTGCGCCACCGCGGCCGTGCTCGCGGGCGCGACCTACCCCTACGACGCGTTCGACGCGCTGTGGAAGCGGCACCTGGTGCTCGAGTTCCACGACATCCTCCCCGGCTCCTCGATCACGCGGGTGCACCGCGAGGCCGAGGCCGAGCACGCGGCGGTCCTCGACGCGACCCTCGCGCTGCGCGACGCCGCGCTCGACGCGCTCGGTGCGCAGCGCCGGTCCCCGGAGACGGCGTACGCCGTGCCCTCGGGCGCGGTGCTCGACAACGGGCTGCTGCGCGCGACCTTCGACGGCCGCGGGTGCCTTGTGTCGCTGGTCGACCTCGCTGCCGGGCGCGAGCTCGTGGCACCCGACGAGGCGCTCGGCACGCTGCGCCTCCATCGCGACCTCCCGCAGTACTTCGACGCGTGGAACATCGACCGCGGAACTGTCGACGACTTCGAGCGGCTCGATGACGCCGCCTCCGTCGAGGTGCGCCGCGACGGGCTGCGCATGACGCGCACGTTCGGCGGCTCGACCGCGACGCTCACCTGGCGGCTACCGGTCGATGCCGCCCGGCTCGAGGTCGAGGTGTCGGTCGACTGGCACGAGGACGGGCGGCTGCTGTCGCTCGCGTGGCCGCTCGACCTGCGAGCCCCGCACGTCACCGCCGGCGTGCAGCACGGGCTGCTGCAGCGGCCGCTGCACGCCAACACCACGTGGGAGCAGGCCCGCTTCGAGGACTGGTTCCACGGCTACCTGCACGTCGCCGAGGGCGGGTGCGCAGCGGCCGTCGTCACGGCCGACGCGCACGGCTACGGCGCGACCTCGACCCCGCGCAGCGACGGCGGCACGACCACGACGCTGCGGGTGTCGCTGCTGCGGGCTCCGGCCTACCCCGATCCCGAGGCCGACCGCGGCCAGCACGTGCAGCGGTTCGCGCTGCTCGTCGGCGCCGACCTCGAGTCAGCGACCCGCGCCGGGCACGCGATGCGGCGCGCACTCGTGCCGGGAGCCGCCGACGAGTACGACGTCGAGCCGGCGGTGTCGGTGGCGGGCCCGGGCGTCGTGGTCGACGCCGTGAAGCTCGCCGACGACGGCAGCGGCGACCTCGTCGTGCGCGCGCACGAGGCGCTCGGCGCGCGGGCGGTCGCGACCGTGCGCACGTCGGTGCCGGTGTCGGCGTACGCCGTCACCGACCTGCTCGAGCGCGCCGACGACGAGGCCTGGACCGGGGCGCGCGGCGACGGCCACGAGGTCGCGCTGACCCTGCGCCCGCACGAGGTCCGCACGGTGCGGCTGCGCCGCGCCTAGCTCAGCGGCACAGCCGCTGGTGCCAGGCCACGACCGAGCGGTCGGTGAGGCTGGCGATCTGGTCGACGACCACGCGCAGCCGCGCGTCGTCGTCGGGTGAGGCGTCGTACGCCGTGCGCAGCACCGGGTCGAGCGTCACCGGCGCGGTCAGCCGCACCGCGGCTGCGAGCTCCTGCACGATCTCGCGCTGGCCGGAGTAGACCGACTCGGCGCCTTCGCGCTGCATCACCCAGCGGTTGGCCACCGCCTTGAGCACCGCGACCTCGAGGCGCTGCTCGCGCGGCACGACGAGGTCGGCGGCGTAGCGGGTCAGCCGGCCGTCGCCGTGGCGCTCGCGCGTCGCGCGCTCGGCAGCGGCGCAGAACCGGCCGATCAGCTGCGACGTGAGGTTCTTCAGCGCAGCGAGATCGCGCAGCGACCCGTCGTACGACGACGGCCAGAACGGCAGCGTCGTCAGGCGCTCGACGGCCTCGCCGAGCTCGTCGGGGGCGGCGTCGGCGTACAGCGACGCGACGTCGAGCAGGCCCTCGGGGTCGCTCACCCGGCCGGCGCCGGACAGCGCGCGGATGTCGAGGTGCCCGGCGACGAGCGCGTCCTCGACGTCGTGCACCGAGTAGGCGACGTCGTCGGCCCAGTCCATCACCTGCGCCTCGAAGCAGGTCCGTCCCTCGGGCGCACCGGTGCGCGCCCACGCGAACACGTCGAGGTCGTCGGCGTAGACACCGAACTTGCGCACGCCCTCGCGCCGCGGCCACGGGTACTTGCTCGCGGCGTCGAGCGCAGCGCGGGTGAGGTTGAGGCCGACGGGTCCGTCGGGGCGGGGACCGTCGACCGGGCTGAACGACTTGGCCTCGAGCCGGGTGAGGATGCGCAGCGACTGCGCGTTGCCCTCGAAGCCGCCGATGCCCGCCGCGACCTCGTCGAGGGCGTCCTCGCCGTTGTGGCCGAAGGGCGGGTGACCCAGGTCGTGCGAGAGGCACGCGGTCTCGACGAGGTCGGGGTCGCAGCCGAGCGCCGCGCCGAGCTCGCGACCGACCTGCGCGCACTCCAGCGAGTGCGTGAGGCGGGTGCGGAGGAAGTCGCTCTCCCCTGCGGCGATCACCTGCGTCTTGGCGGCGAGGCGGCGCAGCGCAGCCGAGTGCAGCACGCGCGCGCGGTCGCGCGAGAAGGCGGTGCGGCCGGCCCGCTTGGGCGGCTCCTGCACCCAGCGCGCCTCGTCGTCGGGCGCGTAGCCGTCGGAGTGGCGGTCGTCGCCGAAGAGGTCCATCACCACCGACCCTAGCCACCCCGCCGTGATCGTGGTCGGTTGCTACCGTCCCGGCCCGAGCAGGGAGCAGCTGACCACGATCACGCGCTCCGGGCGCAGGGGCAGTGGTCAGAGGCGCGGGGTGACGTTGCGGCGCTCGAAGATCCAGAAGGAGAGCAGGCCCAGGGTCTCGCGGGCGACGTACTCGGGAGTGAGCGTCGAGCCGGCACCCGCGGTCGTCGGAGCGGCGTGCGCGTCGATGCCCAGCGCGCTCGCCATGGCGACGCTGCGCGCCTCGTGCGCCGGGTCGGTGACGATCGTGGCGCTCGACCAGCCGCGCTCGGCCATCAGGTCGGCGACCGCCTCGAGGCTCGCGAGGGTGTCGTGGCCGTCGGGGACGGCGACGACCGCGGAAGCCGGGACCCCGTGCGCCACCAGCCAGTCGCGGCCGGCCACCGCCTCGGTCGTGTTGTCGCCCGGCTGCTTCCCGCCGACCGTGATGACGTGGTCCGCGACGCCGGCGTCGTAGAGCTCGGCCGCGTGCTCGAGGCGCGCCTGCAGGACCGGGCTGGGCCGGCCCCAGAACTGAGCGGCGCCCAGCACGACGATCGCGTCCGTGGGCACCGTGTCGGCGCTGCGCGCGGTCGAGACCACGCGGTACGCCGCGACGCCGGTGACCGCCGCGGCGAGCACGACCACGAGCGCGAGGACCGCGGCCAGCACCCGGCGTACCGGGGACCGCCGGCGCGACGGCGCCGACGGCGCCTGCGGGTCCGCGGTCACGGTCATGCGGTGATTCTCCCCGATCCGGGGCCGTGCTCAGAACATCCGCACAGTTCCCGTACCGGGCGGCTGACAGCGCGCTCACACGTTCCGGGCGGACGGTGGTGGCACCTGGTCCTCCGGGACCCAGAACAAGGGAGAGCACATGATCGACCACGAGACGACCACCTCCACCCGGGGTTCCGCCAAGCGTTGGGGCAGCGCAGCGGCACTCATGGCGGCGGGTCTCGCGGGCGGGATCGTCATCGCCGGAACGGTGAGCGCCAACGCCGCCACCAGCACCCCGAGCCCCTCCGCCTCGTCCAGCACCAGCGCACCTTCGGGCATCACGCCGCCCAGCGGCTCGTCGTCGTCCACCGGCACCCAGGGGCAGGGTCGTCCGGCGGAGACCGAGCTCACCGGCGACACGGCGGCGAAGGTCAAGGCCGCCGCCCTCGCGAAGTACCCCGGCGCCACCGTCGACCGCGTCGAGACCGACTCCGAGGGCGTCTACGAGGCCCACCTCACGACCACCGACGGGACGCACGTCATCGTCGCCGTCGACAAGTCCTTCACCGTGACGGGCACCCAGGAGATGCAGGGCCGCGGCGGCAAGGGCGGGCCGGGCAACGGCGAGACGCCGCTCACCGGCACCACGGCCGAGAAGGTGACGGCGGCAGCCCTCGCGAAGTACCCCGGCGCCACCGTCGACCGGGTCGAGACCGACTCCGAGGGCGTCTACGAGGCCCACCTCACCACCACCGACGGGACGCACGTCATCGTCGCCGTGGGCAAGGACTTCACCGTGACCGGCACGCAGGAGATGCCGGCCGGCGGTCCCGGCGGCGGCCACGGCCCGAACGGCACCGACCCCGACCCCGACGACAACGACGGCCCGGGCACCAGCAACCCCGGCGGCTCCCAGCAGGGCACCGCGCCGGCGCCGAGCCAGAGCGGCACCGCCTGACGACGTACCCGTCGTGCGGCAAGGGAAGGGGCGGGACCACGAGGTCCCGCCCCTTCCGCCGCGATCTGCCCACGTCGTGGCCCTTACCCGGGCCGCAGAGCCTCGGGAAAGGGCCATGAGGTGGGCACGAGCTGGTGGGTCAGCGGGTATCGCTCAGCTCGCTCGAGATCGCGGCGCGGCCGGCCTCGAGGCGGGCCACCGGCACGCGGAACGGGCTGCACGACACGTAGTCCAGACCGACCTTGTGGAAGAAGTGCACCGACTCCGGGTCGCCGCCGTGCTCGCCGCACACGCCGAGCTTGAGGTCGGGACGGGTGGCCCGGCCCTCGGTCGAGGCGATGTCCACGAGGCGGCCGACGCCGTCGACGTCGAGCGACTCGAACGGCGACACCGTGAAGACGCCCTTGTCGAGGTACTTGCCGAAGAACTCGGCCTCGACGTCGTCGCGGCTGAAGCCCCACGTCGTCTGGGTGAGGTCGTTGGTGCCGAAGGAGAAGAACTCCGCGACCTCGGCGATCCGGCGAGCTGTGAGGGCGGCGCGCGGCAGCTCGATCATCGTGCCGATCGGGATGTGCAGCTCGATGCCCTCGCGCTCGGCGATGTCCTCGACGATGAGGTCGGACTCGTCGCGGATCAGGTGCAGCTCCATCACGGAGCCGACGAGCGGCACCATGATCTCGACCTTCGGGTCGCCACCTTCCTTGATCCGGTGCGCGGCCGCCTCCGCGATCGCTCGCACCTGCAGGCCGAACAGGCCGGGTACGACGAGACCGAGGCGCACGCCGCGCAGGCCGAGCATCGGGTTGGACTCGTGCAGCCGCTCCACGGCGGCGAGCAGGGCGAGGTCCTTGGCGTCGGAGCTGCCCTCGGCGTGGGCCAGCGCCACGCGCACGGACAGCTCGGTGTAGTTCGGCAGGAACTCGTGCAGCGGCGGGTCGAGCAGTCGGATGGTGACGGGCAGGCCGTCCATCGCGGTGAGCAGCTCGATGAAGTCGGCGCGCTGCATCGGGAGCAGCGCGTCGAGCGCCTCCTGGCGCTCCTCCTCGTCGACGGCGAGGATCACTCGCTCGATGAGCACGCGGCGGTCGCCGAGGAACATGTGCTCCGTGCGCGTCAGGCCGATGCCCTCCGCACCGAGGTGACGGGCGCGGGCGGCGTCCTCGGCCGTGTCCGCGTTCGCGCGGACCTTCAGGCGCCGGGTCTCGTCGGCGTGGGCGAGGATCCGGTCGACGCTGCGCACGAGCGCGGCGGTCTCGTCGTCGGCGCTGCCGACGGCGTGGTCGAGACCGTGCTCGAGGTAGAGGACGACGGGCGAGGGCATCACGGGCACGTCGCCGGCGAAGACCTCGCCGGTCGAGCCGTCGATCGAGATGACGTCGCCCTCGAGAAGATTCAGGTCGCCGACCCGGACGAGCTTGGCTGCGACGTCGACGTCGAGCTCCTCGGCTCCGCACACGCAGGTCTTGCCCATGCCGCGCGCGACGACGGCCGCGTGCGAGGTCTTGCCGCCGCGGCTGGTGAGGATGCCGGCCGCCGCGATCATGCCCTCGAGGTCGTCGGGGTTGGTCTCCTTGCGCACGAGGATGACATCCTCGCCGCGCTCGGCCCACGCCACCGCCGTCGCGGAGTCGAAGACGACCTTGCCGACCGCCGCGCCGGGCGAGGCCGCCATGGCCTTGGTGAGCAGCGTGCGGTCGGTGCCGGTGTCGAACTGCGGGAACATCAGCTGCGCGAGCTGCGCGCCGCTGACGCGGTCGAGGGCCTCGTCCTCGGTGATGAGGTGCTCGTCGACGAGCTGCGTCGCGATGCGGAAGGCGGCGGCCGCGGTGCGCTTGCCCACGCGGGTCTGCAGCATCCAGAGCTTGCCGCGCTCGATCGTGAACTCGATGTCGCACAGGTCGCGGTAGTGCGTCTCGAGGCGGCGCATGACGGTCATCAGCTCGCCGTGCGCACTGGCGTCGATCTCCTTGAGGTCGTCGAGCGACAGGGTGTTGCGGATGCCGGCGACGACGTCCTCGCCCTGCGCGTTGACCAGGTAGTCGCCGTATGCGCCCGGGGCGCCGGTGGACGGGTCGCGGGTGAACGCGACGCCCGTGCCGGACGTCTCCCCCAGGTTGCCGAACACCATGGTGCAGATGTTCACAGCGGTACCGAGGTCGTGCGGGATGCGCTCGCGGCGTCGGTAGATGCGCGCGCGGTCGGTGTTCCACGAGTCGAAGACGGCGCGGATCGCGAGGTCGAGCTGCTCGCGCGGGTGCTGCGGGAAGTCGCGGCCCGCCTCGTCGCGCACGATGTCCTTGTAGCGCTGCACCAAGGCCATCAGGTCGCTGACGTCGAGGTCGACGTCGCTCGTGATCCCCTTGGCGGCCTTGGCCTTGTCGAGGGCCTCCGAGAACATCTCGCCCTCGATGTCGAGGACGGTCTTGCCGAACATCTGGATCAGGCGGCGGTAGGAGTCCCAGGCGAACCGGTCGCTGCCGCTGGCCTCGGCCAGGCCGATGACCGAGGCGTCGTTGAGGCCGATGTTGAGGACCGTCTCCATCATGCCGGGCATCGAGAACTTCGCGCCCGAGCGCACGCTGACCAGCAGCGGGTCGTGACGATCGCCGAGGCGGCGGTCGACCGAGTCCTCGAGGTGGCGCAGCGCCTTGGTCACCTGCACGCGCAGGTCGGCCGGCTCCTTGCCGCCGGCGCGGCAGGCCTCGGTCGTGATGGTGAAGCCGGGCGGCACGGGCAGTCCGAGCTTGGTCATCTCGGCCAGGTTCGCGCCCTTGCCGCCGAGGAGGTCCTTCTGGTCCCTGTCGCCCTCGGTGAAGTCGAACACGTACTGGATGTTGGGCATCGGCCTGAGACCCTTCGTCGCCGCGGGCCGGCCCGGACGGCCGTCCCTCCCCGGTGGTCGCAGGCGCCACCGCCTGCCGCGTCCGCTGAGCGGGTGCAGCCTAGGGCGAGTGAACACCCGAGGGACCGGTGAATCCACCCGGCTGTTCCGGCCCGCGGAGAGGCGCTCATCACACCGTCGCGGGCGGTCCCGGACATCGCTAGGTGTAGACGCCGATGGCCCGGTCGCGCACACTGTGTTCCGTCGTACGGATCGTCGAGGAGGACCACGTGACGGGCACGACCCAGACCGGTCAGGGCAGCCTAACCATTGCCCGCCAAGCACGTTCGCGGAACTCGATGCTCGAGCGCGGGGTCCACGTCCTGCAGGCGTTCCGTCCGACGGGCAACCCGATGTCCATGTCCGAGATCGCCCGTCGCACCGGCCTGCCCAAGACGACGGCGCACCGGCTGATCGAGGAGCTGACCGACCTCGGCCTGCTCGAGCGCACCCGTGAGCAGTACGTGCTCGGCCGTCCGGTCTTCGAGCTCGGCGAGCTCGTGCCCGTCAAGCACCGGCTGCGCGAGGCGGCGCTCCCCTTCATGCAGGACCTCTACGAGGCCACGCACGAGACGATCCACCTCGGCGTCCGCGACGACCTCGACGTGCTGTACGTCGACAAGATCCGCGGGCACTCCGGCGTCGACGTCCCCTCGCGCGTCGGCGGCCGCCTCCCGCTCTCGAGCACCGGGCTGGGCAAGACGCTGCTCGCCTTCTCGCGCGACGACATCGTGTCGCAGGTCGTCTCGCGCCCGCTGCGCCGGCTGACCGACCACTCGATCGTCGACCCGAAGACCCTCGAGGGCGAGCTCGCCCAGATCCGCGCCGCCGGCGTCGGCTACGACCACGAGGAGGCGACCCCCGGTGTCAGCTGCGTGGCCGCCCCCGTCCTGGTGAAGGGCGAGCCGATCGCCGCCATCTCCATCACGGTGCCCACCTCGCACCTGCAGCCCGCGCGACTCGCGCCCGCGGTGAAGACGGCGGCCCTCGGACTGTCCCGCACCCTCTCCCGGTAGGCCCGCTCCGTCTCCCGCCGTCGTCGTTCGCCAGACATGATCATGTTTCGCGAACTACCTCGACGTGCTGCCGGTGGCCACCGGTTCTGCGGTCCCTGGAGTTCTGTGCTCCCTGTAGTGCCCTAGGGTTGGGCGCATCGGTCCAGCTCGTCAGGGGGAGCAAGCAGTGCCACCGAGGACGTCACGGCGTCACAAGCAGGGCGCCGAGTCGCGCGAGCGCATCCTCGACGTCGCCCTGGAGATCGCCGCCGAGCGCGGGTACGACGGCACCACGATGGCGCTCGTCACCGAGCGCAGCGGCCTGCCGGCGTCGTCGGTCTACTGGCACTTCAAGAACAAGGACGCTCTCCTCGCCGAGGTGCTCGAGCACTCCTACACGCAATGGCGCTCGGGCGAGGACGGCTGGGAGCAGTCCGACGACGGCGACGCGCGGCAGCGCTTCCGCGGCCGGTTCGAGCGGGTCCGGCTCGGCCTCAGCACCCAGCCCGAGTTCTGGCGCTTCGGCCTCATGCTCGCGCTGCTCAGCGGCGGCGACGAGATCGCGGCGCGCGACCGGTTCCTCGAGGTGCGCGCCGACACCCTGGGCAGCACGCAGGCGTGGTGCCGCGCGGTCCTCGGCGCCGATGCCGTGGCCCGGCACCCCGCGCTCCCGGTGCTGCTGACCCAGTTCCTCATGGCGAGCGCCGACGGCCTGTTCCTGTCGACCCAGATCGACCCGCGCTGGTCCTACGGGCGCATCACCGACGCACTCGGCCGCGCGACCGGCGAGGTGGCCGTGGCGCTGGCCGCCGCCCCCACCCCCAAGCGGCGTCGCAAGTCCGCTCCCCTCGCACGCCCGGAGCCGCGCTCGGCGCCCGAGGACTCCCGGGAGCGGCTGCTGTGGGCCGCGTCGCGCGTGGCCGCCGAGCGCGGCTACGTCGGCACGACCATCTCGCGCGTCTGCGCCGAGTCGGGCCTGCCGGTGAGCTCGGTCTACTGGTACTTCGAGGACAAGGACGCCCTGCTCGGCGCCGTCGTCCAGAGCTCGTGGGAGACCTGGCTGCAGCACCAGCCGACCTGGACCCCCGCCGTCGGCGCGGAGGAGCGGGACGCGACCCTGCGCACCGTCCTGCTGCAGGGCACCCGGTCCTTCCTCGACACCCCCGACTTCCTGCGCGTCGGGCACGGTGTCACCCTCGCCCGTCAGGAGCAGGAGACCGCGGCGCACACCCTCTTCCGCGACCTGCGCCGCGACACCGAGAAGCTGCTGACCGGCTGGTTCCTCGACACGTTCGCCGGGTCCGGGCACGAGGGCGACAAACCGCTCGCGCAGGTGCTGGC
>WBZP01003635.1_pt1 | contig 16553 bp, 11 predicted proteins | sample 5204301 | NCBI WGS metagenome assembly WBZP01 (sample SAMN12412401, study PRJNA552823) | activated sludge metagenome | isolation source: activated sludge from nitrification reactor of wastewater treatment plant... | place: USA: Pennsylvania | collected 2017
ACAGCAACAAAAAAAACGACGGTATCCGTGCCGTCGTTTTTTTTTAACTGTACGTGTTCAGATCAGATCGAATTCAGCGCAATCCGCGCCGGGACTTGCGGCCGAATCGGCAAAGCAGATCAGACCCTTGGCGTGAATAAGGCATTCCTCTTTGCGCAGAAACAACTCCGGGTTGCCATTTAGCGTCACAAATGTGCCATTGGTGCTGTTATCGATGAGCACGATCCGATCACCCTGCAGTTCAATCCTCGCATGGTTGCGCGACGCCCGTCGATCATGGATGACGACATCGCTTTCCTTGTCCCGACCCATGGTGATTACCGGATTGCCGTCATCCAGAGTTATCAGCTTGCCGGCATAACGCAGTTGGAGTCGTGCACCTTGCAAGCTACTGCTCTTGCTTTCCCGATGATCGCCGGCGCCCCCCGGCTCGGCGAGGCTTGTGTCGGGCGCCACAACTTCGAAGACGATCCCCTTCGGCGACTTGCCCTTGGTGGCGGGTGGTCCGAGATCACGTGTCGAACTCTTTAATGCAGGGGATAGTGCCGCCTGCGCCTGAAGGCTGGCCAGGACTTGCCCAGGCTTGGCCAATCCGGCCAGCCCTGCGGCATCCTTGACCGTTTCACTGGCCAGACTTCCGTCATTTTCATCGACCGAGCCGTAGGCCAAACCAATGCGTATGGCCAGCTTGACTCCCGAGACAGGTGGTAGATCAGCTACGCGCTGTTGCATCTCGATGGCGGCCTGAAACGCTTCATCTGCCAGATTGAATACCACCATCAACTCATCGCCGACCCGTTTGATGATGCGCCCGCCATAAGCACCGATGGCACGCTCCATGCGTTTCAGACACCGATCGACCGCACGTGCCGCTTCATCACTCCCCAGTTTCTCGTGCAGCCGCGCACTTCCCGACACGCCGGCGAACAACACTGACAGAGTTTGATTTGCACTGTTCATATCCATAGGTATCCCGGCACCGGAAAACTCGGTTGCAGTTCCGTCAAAAGCCCGATCCAAAGACTCACCACCCTTTCCGGTTTCCCCAAGTTACTTGCCGAATCGCGTTGCGGCAATGGTTCCCGGATAATATCAAAAGACCACGCCTTGCGCTTCACGCGCTGCGCACAAGTGGTGTGAAAGTTTCAGGCTGCGCCAATTCCGGTTCAAATCCCGGGCTGTCGAAAACCGTATCCCCTCCGTCCATGTCGGACAGTTCATTTCCAGGGTGCAGGCCTTTGAAATCGAATAATGCATTGTCGGCCAGATGCGAAGGAACGATGTTCTGCATCGCCGTAAATACCGACTCGGTTCGCCCAGGGAAACGGCGATCCCAATCGGCCATCATCTCGCGGATTTTTTGCCGTTGAAGGTTATTTTGCGAACCGCAAAGATTGCACGGAATAATCGGATATTCCATGCCACGCGCAAAGCGTGCGATGTCACTTTCGCTGCAATAGGCGAGAGGGCGAATCACGACCAGGGTGCCATCGTCAGTGACCAGTTTGGGCGGCATGGCCTTCAGTTTTCCACCAAACAGCATATTGAGAAACAAGGTATGAACGATGTCGTCGCGATGATGCCCGAGGGCGATTTTGTTGGCCCCCAGTTCCCTGGCGGTACGGTATATCACGCCGCGCCGCAGCCGCGAACAGAGTGAGCATGTTGTCTTCCCCTCAGGGATCTTCTCCTTGACGATTGAATACGTATCCTGTTCGACGATACGGTGCTCGATGCCCAGCCCGGACAGGTAGGCCGGAAGCACTTCAGCGGGAAACCCAGGCTGCTTCTGGTCCAGATTCATCGCAATCAGACGGAAATCCACCGGTGCGCGCTGGCGCAGCGCCATCAAGGTCGACAGCATGGTGTAGGAGTCCTTGCCCCCAGACAGGCAAACGAGCAGGGTGTCGCCCTCTTCGATCATGTTGTAATCGGCTATGGCCTTGCCAACCTTGCTCTCGAGGTGTTTCCCCAAGCGCTGAAGCGTTCTTGATTTTTCCACCGGAGCTTTCGGACTGATTCGATAGTATGAAAATTGAAGGGTTACAGGTGGGCCGTTCGACCGCCATCGACATTGATGACCTGGCCCGTCACGTAGGGGGCTTCGTCAAGCAGGTAACGCACCGTGCGCGCGACGTCCAGCGGATCGCCTAGACGTTTCAGCAATGTATGGTCGATGACTCGGTCACGCATTTTGGTGTCGAAAACATCGGAGTCAGGCCATAAGATCGGACCCGGCGCTACCGCATTGACACGCACTTCCGGCGCCAGTTCGATGGACAATGCCTTTGTCATACCAAGCAGCCCGGCCTTGGCAATACAGTACAGCGAAAATCCGGCCAGCGGCCTTTCGGCATGGATATCGGTGATATTGACGACGGCCCCCCGCGACGCTCTTAGATACGGTGCCGCCGCCTGAGTCAGAAAGAGCGGTGCTTTCAGATTGCTGCCCATCAAATCATCCCAGTCAGACTGATCGATTTCACCCAAAGGCGTGGCGAAAAAACTGGATGCGTTGTTGACCAGACCATCCAGTTGCCCGAAATGGGTCACCGTGTTTGCCACCAGTGCAGAAAGCGCGTCGATATCCAGCAAGTTGGCCTGCCGACTAATGGCCGAATCCGGCCGATTGGCATTTAATTCTGCCACCAGCCCTTCGGCAGCCTCGGCGGCACTTCGGTAGTGCACCACGACATTGGCACCAGCCCTATGCAATTCGCGGGCGATTGAACGACCGACCCGCTTTGCTGCCCCGGTGATCAATACCGTTTTGCCGATCACGACCGACTCCAGAGTTTCAAATTCAGTACCAAAGGGTGTGGATTTTAACGGTTTTTCACCGGCGCCGCCCAAACCCGACGCTATTCGAAGCGGCTGTGAGTTGTTAGACTCGCGGCTACTCCTTGGGACACGAAATCCATGACCGATGACGAAAACCCGTTTGACCCGGCCGACCCGCTCGATGCCGACGAGCTGATGAATTTTGCCGAACGCATCGAACAGCTTTCTCCCGATGACGCCGAATGGGTGGGTCGTCTGTTCCAGGAGTGCATGCGCGCGCGAATGCACGAGGCCGAATTGCTTTCCGCTCCGATGGAAACGGGAGAGACCGTGCACAACGTCTTCGACGCCCAACTCGCGCAAGTAGCGCTCGATGCGGCGGAATGGTTGAAAACCTTATGGAACGTCGGCTATATGGGCGCCGGCAGTTTTCCGTCGCAACCGCGTTCCGCCTTTCCTCTGGTCGAACTCGAGGACGTACTCAAATCGGCGCTCTTTGCCCGTATCAGGGAAGGCAAACGACCCCTCCCCTTTCCCCCGCCAACGCGGCAGGGCTTGCCCTGGCACGACCTCGTCGAGAGCCCGGAAGCGACTCATGACGTTGTGGCCGAAATGGTTCACGACGAGCAAGGGCAGGTCGTCGGCGCCAACGTCGAGGCTTGCCCTGACTGGCGCGTCATTGAAGAAATCGTCAAGGACCGCGAATACATCGTTCAGCATCGCGGCTTGGGGCCGTTTTACAAGTTAGTAATAGCCCCTGAGGAAACCGCTCCACTATCGACGTTGCGCCGCGAGCCCCCGCGCTGGTCACGCCGGATACGCCTGCAGGAACGTGGAGGGTTTCGTTCTTACATGCTCGAATGGCCCGAGGAAGACGGACGCCTGCAGAGCATTTCCCTGCGTGCGGCAACCTGGGAACGCGCCGAATCCGAAGCCGGACACTGGATCGTCAGCAAGCATCCGGAAATGTACGGGCAGGTGCGGTTCGAGCGGATCGAATAGCTTGATCGGCAATACGCGCAAGGTATTCAGAAAAGAGGGCCGACACTATGTCGTCGTGAATCGGCGCGAATTCAGGTGATTCACGTTAGAATTTCGGGCTACACGCGCCTGAACGCCGCCAGCAGCTGCGCCGGAAGCCGATTTATCCTGAAAGGTACCGTTTGCCGACTGAGATGAATTGCTTCGTTGCAGGCAACCACGCATCCCGGACCACGGGTTTTGTGCGGTGGCTGCTTCGTTGCGTGCTATCTGCGTGTCTGCTTGGGTGGCTGCCCAGCGCACAAGCTGTATCCACGTCTGTCGCGCTGCACTATGGTGCGGACGCGCCGCTTGAGGAACTCAAGGCCTTCGACATCGTCGTCGTCGAACCAGACCACGGCTTTGACCCGAAGCGCTACAAGAAATCCTACAGCGAACTTTTTGCCTACATCGCCATTGGCGAAGTACAGCCCTCGCGCGCCTATGCGGCGGCGATCCCGGCCAAGCGCCTGCTGACCACCAATGCCGACTGGGGATCGAAGGTCATCGACCTGAGCTGGCCGGAACTGCCGACCTTCGTCGCCGAGGCCATCGTCGGCCCGCTCTGGGAGAGAGGCTACCGCGGCTTCTTCCTGGACACACTGGATTCGTACCGTCTGGCCAGCGGTGTCGACGAAGCGGCGCAACAAAAGGGGCTGATTGCCGTCATCAAGACCCTGCACCGGCGCTTTCCGGGTATTCGCCTGATTCTCAACCGTGGTTTCGAGATCGTGCCGGCCGTCCGCGACAAGATCATCATGGTTGCCGCCGAATCCCTCTTCCGCGGCTGGAACGCGACCTCCCGACGCTACGTCGAAGTGCCGGCTGCTGACCGGGAGTGGCTGCTCGGCCAGTTGCGTCGCGTACGCGACGAATTCGGTGTGCCGGTGCTGGCCATCGACTACCTGCCGCCGCAGGCACGCGGCCAGATGCGTGAAACAGCCGCGCGCATTCGCGCGCTTGGCATCGAACCCTGGGTTACCGATAGCCAGATCGGCACGGTCGGCATCGGGCGCCGGGAAATCGTGCCACGACGCATGCTGATGCTTTACGACGGCAGTCCCGATGGCTTGCTGATCGAGCACCCGGCAATGCGTTTTGGCGCCATGCCGATCCAGCACCTGGGGTACACGATCGATTTCCACGACTTGCGCAAGCCGCTGCCCGCCGGCCCGCTGGCTGCGCGCTACGCCGGCATCGTGATCTGGGCCAACGCCCCGATTGCCCGCGGCCGCCAGGTGGCAGACTGGCTGCAGCAGCAAATCGACCAGGGCCTGAAAGTTGCCGTATTCGGCAGCTTTCCCTTTGCCGCAGAAGGCAAGCTGGCACACCGCCTGGGCCTGAAATCCGTGGTGGCCTCGGGAACTCCCGGTCGCCTGACCGTCGCCAGCCAGGACGCGATGATCGGCTTCGAGGCGCCCCCCCAACCCGACCGTCGTAACCTGACGCCGTTGCAGCTGGCTGATGGACACGGTCGATCACTGTTGAAGTTGGCCGACACCCGGGGGCAAACCTTCGATGTTGCCGCGCTGACCCGCTGGGGAGGCTACGTCCTCGACCCCTATGCCGTGGTCGGGGTGCCTGGCAGCGAACAGTCACGTTGGATCATCGACCCCTTCGCCTTCCTGCAGCAGGCATTGGCTCTGCCCGACCTGCCGCTGCCCGATACGACGACAGAGAACGGCCGTCGCCTGATGTTCATCCACATCGACGGCGACGGTTATCCGTCCCGCGCCGAGTTGCCGGGCACGCCATTGGCCGGCGAAGCCTTGTTGACCCAAGTGTTGCAGCGCTACCGGCTGCCGACGACGATGTCGGTGATTGAAGGCGAGGTTGCCCCGGACGGACTGTACCCGGCCCTCTCGGCCGAGATGGAGGCTATTGCCCGGCGCACCTTCGCGCTGCCCTACATCGAGATTGCCAGCCACACGTATTCGCATCCGTTTGACTGGAGTCGCGCCGAGCTGGCCGCGCCAAAAAAGAAAGGGGACGACAGCTATCATCTGGAGATTCCCGGCTACGAGATGAATCTGGAGCGGGAAATTGTCGGTTCGGTCGACTACATCCGCAAGAATCTGGCGCCGCCCGGAAAACCGGTTCGGATCATGCTGTGGAGCGGCGATGCCGCACCACAGGCACAGGCCCTGCGCATTGCCGAAGATGCCGGCTTGCTGAACATGAACGGCGGCAATACCATCATCACCCGCTCGTTTCCGAGCCTGACCGCCGTATCTCCGCTCGGCTATGCCATCGACGGCATCTTCCAGACCTTCGCACCAGTGATGAACGAGAACGTCTACACCAACCTGTGGCACGGCCCGTACTATGGCTTCGAGCGGGTCATCGAGACTTTCCAGATGACCGATTCGCCGCGACGACTGAAGCCGATCGACATCTACTATCACACCTACTCGGCCAGCAAGCAGGCGTCGCTGAAGGCGCTGTACAAGGTCTACGACTGGTCGCTGGCGCAGTCGCCCAACCTGATCCACGCCTCCGACTTCATTCGCAAGGCTCTCGATTTCGAGACGATGGTGCTGGCACGGGAAGATGGCGGCTGGCGCATCCGCGGTAACGGCGACTTGCGCACGCTGCGCGCGCCGGTAGCGATGGGTTACCCAGAGCGCCCGGTTTCCGGCGGTGTCGCCGGATATCTCGCCGGCAACGAGGGCAACTACATTCACCTGGCCAGTGGCGATACATTGCTGCGCTTTGCTGCAACCCGGACCGGCGCCGTCTATCTTGTCGATGCCAACGCCCGACTGACCGACTGGCAGTCGCACGAGGCTGGCCAGCGCTTCTCGCTCAAGGGGTATCAAGCCATCGAGTTTTCGCTGGCCAACGCCAGCCACTGCAGCGTGCTCGCCAATGGGCGCACGCTGACGCCGCGGAAACGTTCCGGCAGCGTTCAAACCTTCGGTATCAACGATGCTACTGCAACGATCGAAACTCGCTGCCGCGACCGTTGAGCGCCCGCGGCTGTCGCCGCCGTGGTCGATCACGCTGCTTGGCGTGCTGGTGCTAGCCGTGCTGTTCGCGATCTATCCGCACAAGGCGCTGGTTCATCGCATAATCGAAGCCCCGCAGAGTGAGCTCACCGATGCCTATCTGGTGAATCTGCTGCGAACCGATTCCGGAAACCCGCAACTCCGCCTCACGCTGGCCCGCCATGAGCTGAGCAGCGGCCTCTACGACAAGCTGGAACTTACGCTGGCCAAGCTGCTCCAGTCGCCGGACAAGGAAACACGCCTGGAAGCTACTTGGCTGAGCTGGCGCGCAGCCGAGCAACGCTATTTCCGCATGGATCCCGGGACACCGCAACGAGCAGCCCAACGGGCGCAACTGCGCTCCACGCTGCGCACTCTGGCTGCCCAGGAATGGCCTGAGGACAGGAAGATCGAGATAGCCCGCCTGGCACTCCAATTTAACGACACCCAGCTTGGCATCGAATTGCTTCAGCGAGTCGCTGCCAGCGGTCAGGGGCGTTCGGCCGACTGGTACGCGGAGGCAGCACGCGCAGCCATGGCGGGTAGCGAATACCTTGCGGCGGGCAAGTTTTACCTGATCGCGGTGCGGCGAACCAGCGAGCCCATCGAACAACGCCGTTTCTTCATCGATGGCATGCTCGCGCTGCAGTCCGGCGACCAGGTAAAGGAGGCGCTGGCACTTGCTGAAGAAGAGCTGGCGGTTACGCCGTCTCTGGGTGAAAGCGCTCAGGTGCTGGAACTGCTGGTGCGCTTTGCGCGCTCGGTCAGGCGCCCGGATCTGGCCGATAAATATGCCCGCAAGCTCCTGCGCCTGTCGCTGCTGCGACAGTGGAAACAGCAGCAGCTGGCATCGGCCTACGGTATCCGCTGGCAAGCCGTCGGCGAAAGGAGCGGTCCGCAACTGCCGTTCGACGACCGCATCTACACCCTCGGCTTTGAAGCCTTCCTCGACAATCGGAAGCTCGAGGATGCCTGGCAGGTCGCCGCGTCCGCCGTGCGTCAGGCGCCCGACCATCTGGTCTGGCGCGAGCGGCTGGCACGTGTTTCGGAATGGACCGGGCGCCCGGCGATCGCGCTCACCCACTGGCTGTATCTGGCGCGCGCCAACGGCAGCGACGAAGCCTGGCAGGCGATTCTGCGGCTCGCGCCCGGCCTGTTTGACGACAAAGCCTTGCTGGCAGCGATTGAGCACCAGGTGCGCCAGCAACCCGCCAATCCGGCACTGGTCGCGGAACTGGTTGCGACGTTCGAACGTCTGGGCGACCCCAGGGGAGCGATGCGCGTTCTCGAACAGCTATACCGCCAGCAAAAACGGCCGGAATTGTTGGCCAGCATGGCCGAACTGGCCGAACGGATGGGGGACGACGAAAGGGCGCTGGAGCTTTGGCAACGCTTCATGGCGACGAACGCGTTGACGACGGCGCAAGCGGTCCACGTCGGAACGCTTTATCTGTTACGTGGCGAGCAGGCCAGCGCGCTGGCGATTCTTGAGCGCGTCGACGATGCCGCCGAAAGTGGTAGTGCCAACTCTGCCGACACCGCCGGTACCACTTACTGGCGACTGCGTGGTGACATCGCCACGCGGCTCGGTCACGACAAGAAGGCTGCCGCCGCCTATCGCCACGTGCTTGCCGGCCAGGGGGCGGTGGCCAGCGATCACCAAAACCTGGCCACACTGCTGCTTGACGAATACCCGCTCGAAGCCGCTCGGGTCAGCAGTGACGGCTGGTTGCGCTTCCGTGACACGCACTTGCTGCTGCAGGCGCTGGGCCTCTATGCCACGGCAGGGCGCTGGCAGGAGATGGGAAAGCTGATGCGCACGCTGTCGGCCGAAGAAACCGCCCAGCTTCGCCAGCAGGCAAACTTCCTCCGCCTTTCGGCCCAATACCGGATGGCTAACGGTCAGCGCAGCCTCGCGTTGGCCGACCTCGATGCCGCATTTGCACTCGCAGCGGGCAACGTGGACGTTCAGCAGGCCTTGCTCTGGCTGCTGGTCGAGAGTGGTGAAGGGAAGCGCCTGCGCAGCATAATGGCCGCCCACGAACGCGATTGGCAGCCTGACCCGGCGATGCACGATGTGCTGGCGGCCGCCAATCTCGCGCTGTCGATTCCGGACCTTGCGCTGCGCCGCTACCTGACCCCCCGGCTTGCCGAACACCGCGACGACTTTCTGTGGCTGATGAACTATGCCGATGCGCTGGAGCAGAATCAGGAAGTGGATCGCGCCTGGAGTTTGCGCAAGCAATTGCTGCTTGATGAAAAAAGGCGGACACGGCAGCAGGTCGCCGCCGAACAATTGCCGCGCGAGATGGCCGCGCTGCGGCAAGCCGCACGCGCAAGACTGCTGATGCTGGCCAGGCCCGGTGACCCGGCCTATGCCACGTTGCGCGAAATGCTCCGGCTCGATCGTGCGGCGGATGGCCAGTTGTCGCCGTCGGCGCGCGATGCGGCCTTCGGTTGGCTGCTCGATGCCGAGCAGTACGACGCGGCGCGTGGCTGGCTCTGGCAGCAGTATGCAAAAACGGCGGCGCGGCCACTGTGGGGGGAAATGCGCCTCGCCCTGGAGTCCGGCGACCGGGCGCTGTCCGGTCAACTGCTGGATGACTATGCGCCGCTCATTCCTCGCAATGACCGCATCGAGGCCGCGCGCCTGGCCGGCGACGTGAGGCTGGCCCAGAGCGAAGCCTTCGACGCGCAGACCGACTTGCCGGCAGATGATCCGTTGCACCTGCAACTGAGCGAGACCCTGCTCGCACACTCGCATCACGTGGGCGGCAGTGTCTGGCAGAACGATATCGGTTCGGTTGATGAGCGAAACGCCAGCATCCGCGCCCACGTCGCCCTCTCGCCGCGCCTGACGATGGATTTCGAGATGAGGACAATCACGCGCCACAACCGGGACCCCGCGACCATGGGGGAAACGCCGAATGAGACCGCCAACAGCGCGCGGATGGTATGGCTGCACAACGAAGGCATAACGAAGCTCACCGTTGCCGAGCGGAAGAGTTTCGACACCTACCATCCACTGCTGATCGAGCACGAGCAGAATCTGGACCATCGGCTGACGGCGTCCTTTGCGCTGGGTCACGACCAGCCGGCCGACGAGTCGACCGCGCTGCGCGTGGGCGGCATGAAGGATAAGGCCGCGGTATCGCTGGCCTACCATCTGACCCGTTTCGACCGCTTCGCGGTCGAACGCAGCTACGATCGTTTCTATGCCCAGACCGGTGCCGGGGTTGGCAGCGGGCATGTCTGGCGATTCGAATACGGCCATGCATTGCGCACCGAGCCACGCAATCTCGAGGCCAGCGTCTTCTGGTCGCAGCACCGCTATAGCCAGAAATCCTACGTCAACGACCCGCAGCTGGCTCCGCTGTTCCCGGCGGGCGAGTACAGCCCGTCGAGCGTTGGCACCTTCTTCGTTCCGAACGGATTCAATTTCAAGGGAATCCGCCTGTCGACGGACATGAATTTTGAAGAGGATTACACGCGTGCCTGGCGCCCCTATGCCAGCGTCGCCCGCACCTGGCACAGTGATGAAGGGCCGGGTTACGATCTGGCCACCGGTATTGCCGGCAGTGTGTTCGGCGCCGATCACCTCAATCTCGGCTGGCGCCTGAGTCGCGGCGGTGCCAACACCGGCGGCCTGGTGCGAGAATTTGGCTTTAACTATCGGCTGCACTTCTAGAACGAACGGATTGAACAGATCAACCACAGGAGACTCACCATGAAACGTACCGTCCAAGGCTACGCCGTACTGGCAGCGATCCTGCTGCTCGCGGCTTGCTCCACGCTCGACCGCAGCGAGGCACCCGCCGTCAGCAGCAAGGCACCATGGGTGTTGCTGCCTTTCGCCAACCTCACTGAAACACCGCTGGCCGGCAGCCGGGCGGAGGCGGTTGCGGAGGGCGTGCTGCGTGCGCAGGGCGTCGCCAAGCTACGGCGCTACCCGGCTGCATTGCAGCAGGAAGCGCTTTTCGAACCGGGTGATCGCAAGCAGTTCGAGGCGGCGCTCGAATGGGCGCGGGCCGAAGGGGCGCGTTACGCGCTCACCGGCAGCGTCGAAGAGTGGCGCTATAAAGTCGGTGTAGACGGCGAGCCTGCCGTTGGCATCGCCGTGTCGATCATCGACGTGCCGACCGGGGAAACCCTGTGGAGCGGTGTCGGGGCCAAGGCCGGCTGGAGTCGGGATTCGCTGGCAGCCGTTGCGCAGCAGTTGATGCGCAAGCTGATCAGCGATGGCCTTTCGGCGAGCAAGGACTGAGCGGAAGATCAATCTTGGCCTTCAAGGACAACCTGCTCCGCCACCTCGGCCCGTTCGGCAACCCTTGGTCCGTCGCCGGAGAAACCCTGATCCTGCCGCTGCTGATGGTAGCCATCGGCATCTGGGTAAATCCGCTCGACCCGCTGTGGATCAAGGCTAGTTTCCCGTGGGCCTGGTTCGCGCCGGCCATTCTCGCCATGCGCTACGGCCCCTTCGCCGGACTGGGCGGGGCGGGTGTGCTGCTGCTGGCCTGGGCCGCCTTCAACGCATCCGGCTGGATCGTCGGTGAATTCCCGAAGCTGAATTACCTCGGTGGCCTGATCCTGGTCATGCTCGCCGGCGAGTTTTCCAGTCTCTGGCTGGCACGTGCCCGACGCGCCGAAGGCATCCAGATGTACCTCGACCAGAGGCTGGAATATCTGACGCACCAGTACTACCTGCTGCGCCTGTCACACGATCGTCTTGAGCAGGATCTGATCGGCCGCCCGATGGCCATGCGTGACGCGCTGTCGACGCTGCAGTCGCTGATTCGGGACGAACCCGGCGCCGCCGCATCGCCGCTGCCCGGCGCGCAGGGGCTGTTGCGGCTGCTGGCACAATACTGCCAACTGGAAATCGCCACGATCCATGCGGCGGCCGACGGGGAAATCACGGCGGAACCGGTCGCGACAATCGGCCAGGCCCGGAACAATGGCCAACTCGACGCTGACGACCCACTGGTCCGCGATGCCATTGAGGCCGGCACGCTGTCGCATCTGGCCGCCGCGCTGGCCGCCGGTACCTCGCCCAGCAGTTATGCCATCGCTGTTCCGATGAAAACCTTTGATGACGATCTGATCGGCCTGCTGGCCGTCGAGCGCGTCCCATTCTTCGCCCTGAACGAGGAATTGTTGCAAACACTGAACCTGCTCATCAGCTACTACGTCGATGGACTCGGTGCGCGCAAACTGGCGGCAGAGATCCAGAGTGAGTTCCCGGCCTGCCCCGACGATTTTGCGGCAGAGCTGCAGCGGCTGTGGCGCGTCCGGCAGGGGTCGCTGGCCGTCAGCAGCATCGCTGTGCTCGAATTCTTGCCGCGCCCGGAGCTCGACTATCTGGCCTTCCAGATCGGCCGGCAGCGCCGCGCCCTGGACGTCAGCTGGCTTATTGAATCCCCGCAACGCAAGGTGCTCATAACGCTGATGCCGCTGGCAGGCGCGGCGGAGGCAGAGGGTTATTTCGCCCGCATCGAAGAGTGGGTTCGCCAGATGAGTGGTAGCTCGCTGAGTGAGGCCGGTGTTTTCCCGCGCGTCCTGCATATCAACGAAATAGCGCCGCTGCCGCTGCTCAACCAGTTGTTCGAAGTCTGCAATGTTCCAGCCGAAGCTCGGTCTCTACGCGCTGACGCTTGAGTCGTCGGCCTGGGCCGGCTTGCTGCTCGGCAGCACCAGCGATGCTGCGCTGCTCGCCTATCTTGTTGCGCATGCCGCGGCCAGTTTCCTGCTGGGCCTTGCGGCGATCGCTTTTCTGCCCGCCAGCCTGCGCCGCAGGCGAATGCCCGTCCTGCTGCTGCTCACCGCTACCGGCTTCGCCGTCCCCGTACTCGGCTTTGTTGCCGTCATCCTCGGCATCGTCATGCTTCATTCGCTGCCGCCCGCCAAACCTGAAGGCCAGTTCGAGGCGGTGTCGCTACCCAAAATGGACACGCACCAGCGCGCCGGCAAGGGTTTTCGTCAGGCCGGCATGCGTTCCTTCATCAGCAACGAACGCGCGCCTGTGGCGGCCCGCCAACGTGCACTTATCGCCCTGCAGAAAATACCCGGGCACGTCGCCTCGCCGCTTCTGCGTGACGTGCTCACCGATCCGTCCGAGGATATCCGCCTGCTTGCCTACGGCATACTCGACAACAAGGAAAAGGTGATCAACGACGACATCCACCGCGCCTCGCAAAGCTATCAGGCGGCGGCTGAAGGAAGCGATGCCCGGTGGAAGGGCGCCCGGCGGCTCGCCGACCTGTATTGGGAGCTTGTCTATCAGGAACTGGCACAGGGGGACCTGCGCACGCACGCCCTGCGCGAGTCGCTCCGTTTCACCCGGATCGCTCTCGCCGAATCGTCCGAATCGGCCGATGACGCCGCACTGCATCTGCGCCTCGGCCGCCTGCTGCAGGCACTGCGCCAGCCGGAGGAAGCCCGCCTGGCCTACGAACGGGCGCTGGCGCTGGGCATGCCGCAAACCCGTATCGTGCCGTATCTGGCGGAAGTGGCATTCGAGACCGGGCGCTACGACGAGGTGCGTGCGCTGATGCGTGATCTTGGCAACTGGCAATCCCTGCCACGCCTCAAGCCGGTGATTGCCTACTGGAGCCGGGTATGACGTTCCCCCAGGCTCGCGAGGCCGACATCGCGCTCCTTCTTGAGGGAACCTTCCCGTATGTCAGCGGCGGCGTATCGAGCTGGGTCAACCAGATCATCCTGGCCTTTCCGGAACTGCGCTTTGCGATCGTGTTCATCGGCAGCCGCCGGGAAGACTACGGCGACATGAAATACGCCCTGCCGAAAAACGTCGTTCATCTGGAGGCGCACTACCTGTATGACTTCATCGGTCAGGGTGAAAAGCCGAAACCGCGGCCGGGTGCCGCAGATGCCTTTGCGCTTTCCGAAAGACTGCACGACGGCTTCCTGCGAGAAACCGCACCGGCTGGCGCCTGCGCTGCGTTCAGCGAAATCATCCGCGACCTGATGCCCGGCGGCCGACTGCCGGAAGATGATTTCCTGCATAGCGAGGAGGCCTGGCGCATCATCGCCGACCGCTATCGCAAGAACTGCACCGACCCCTCTTTCGTCGATTTCTTCTGGACCGTACGCATGATGCATGCTCCGGTCTGGACGCTCGCACGCATCGCCCACAACCTGATTCCCGTGAAAGCGTTTCACTCGGTCTCCACGGGCTATGCCGGGCTGCTTGGCGCCATGCTCCGGCAGACGCGCCAACGGCCGCTGATCCTCTCGGAGCATGGCATCTACACCAAGGAACGGAAGATCGACCTGTTCAAGAGCGAGTGGATTCGCGACAACCGGAACATCTTTCAGCGCGACCCGACCGAACTCTCCTACTTTCGCCAGATGTGGATCCGCTTCTTCGAATGGCTGGGACGACTCTGCTACGACTCGGCCGATCCGATCATCGCGCTTTACGAAACCAACCGGCTGCGCCAGATTGCCGACGGCGCACTGGCAGAACGAACGTTCAATGTCCCCAACGGGATCAGCCTGCAGCGGTTCGCACCCCTGCGCGCACTACGGCCCGAAGCGCCGCCGCCGGTCCTGTGCCTGATCGGGCGCGTGGTGCCGATCAAGGATGTGAAAACCTTCATCCGGGCCATGCGCCGGGTGGCGAACCAGATGCCGGCGGCAGAAGGCTGGATCGCCGGGCCGGAGGACGAAGACCCGGCCTACGCCGAGGAATGCCGCAATCTCGTTGCCAGCCTGGGCCTTGAAAACAAGGTGAAGTTTCTTGGTTTCCAGAAGATCGAGAATCTGATGCCGAAGATCGGCCTGACCATTCTCTCGTCGATCAGCGAAGCGTTGCCGCTGGTCATCCTTGAGGGCTATGCCGCCGGCGTTCCCACCGTCTCCACGGACGTCGGTTCATGTCGGCAACTGATCGAAGGGCTGGACGGCGACGACCGCGACCTCGGTGTTTCCGGCGCGGTCGTCAATATCGCCGACCCGCAGGCGCTGGCCGACGCAGCGCTTGAACTGCTCGGCAACCACGAGGCCTGGGCCGCCGCGAGCCGGGCCGGGATCGCCCGTGTCGAACGCTATTACACCGACGACCTCATGTTCGGTGCCTATCGCCGCGTCTATGAGCAGGCGCTGGCACCAGGAGGGGCGGACTGATGGCCGGCATCGGCTTCGAGCTGCGCAAGCTGCTGAAGAAGGAAACGCTGGTCGGCCTGCTGCAGGCCTACACATTCGCCGGTATCATCGGCTCCGGCCCCTGGGTGCTGTCCATCCTCGGCATCCTGATCATCGGCCTGTTGAGCAGCACGGTAGTCGTGCCATCGTTCCTGGTGACGCAGTTCCAGACATCGGTGACCTACCTGATCGCCACCAGTCTGATCCTGAGCGGCGGTTTGCAACTGGGCTTCACGCGCTTCGTCTCCGATCGCCTGTTCGAAGACAAGGACGAAGTCGTCTCGCCGAACCTCAACGGGGTGCTGCTGCTGGTCATCCTCATCGCCTCGGTTGTCGGCATCATCGGACTGTTCGTGCTGCTCCCCGGAACAGGCGTCGTCTACCGCATCCTGATGCTCGCCGCTTTCATCCTGATGTGCGCAATCTGGATCGTGACCATCTTCCTGTCGGGGATGAAGCGCTACAAGGCCATCGTCGCACTGTTCGCCATCGGTTATGCCATCACAGTAACGCTGGCGCTGCTGCTGCGCCCGCTTGGGCTGGAAGGACTGATGGCCGGATTCGTCATCGGTCACAGTGTCCTGCTCGGTGGCATGTGGGTATTGACCATCCGCGAGTTCCGTCCGCAGGAACTGATTGCTTTCGACTTCGCCAAGCGCGGAGCGATGTTTTCCAGCCTGCTCGCCATCGGTCTGCTCTACAACCTCGGCATCTGGGTCGACAAGTTCATGTTCTGGTTTTTCCCGGATACCTCGGAACCGATCATCGGCGCCCTGCGCGCTTCGATCATCTACGACCTGCCGGTCTTCCTCGCCTACCTGTCGATCATCCCCGGCATGGCCGTATTCATGGTGCGAATCGAAACCGATTTCGTCGAGTACTACGACAAGTTCTACGATGCCGTACGCAGCGGCGGCTCGCTGGAATACATCGAGGACATGCGCGACGAAATGGTCTACTCGATCAAGCAGGGAATGGCTGAAATCGGCAAGATCCAGACGCTCGCCGTGCTCGTCACTTTCGTCGCCGGGCCGCTCTTGCTGCAGGCGCTCGATATTTCCGAGCTCTATCTGCCGTTGCTCTACGTTCAGGTCATCGGAGCCAGCCTGCAGGTCGTGCTGCTGTCGGTGCTCAACGTATTTTTCTATCTCGATCAGCGCCGCATCATTCTGCTGCTCTGTAGCGAATTCCTGCTGCTCAACATCCTGCTCACCGGAGTATCGCTATGGTGGGGTGCCGCGCTCTATGGCTACGGCTTCGCCCTCTCAGTGCTCGTTACCCTGGCCACCGCGCTGGCCCTTCTCGACCGCCGCCTGGGCCGACTGGAGTACGAAACCTTCATGTTGCAATAGCCGGGTTGGGGCTATTTGGCAGCGCGCGACCCCATCAGCCGAATTTCTTCCGGCATCTTGCGGTCAAATGAACGACCGTCTTCCTTCATGCAACATCCAATCGTCATTGGGCAAGGAGATTCCCTGTTTGTCGACCCATTTGGCGACTATTGATCCGGCCAGCTGAAGATTGAATTTTCAAGCAGCATATTTGACACGCGGGTCTTGGAAGAACTGTTTGACCCGCTCGGGTTCTTGTTCGAGCTTGATC
>WBZP01003637.1_pt1 | contig 16550 bp, 16 predicted proteins | sample 5204301 | NCBI WGS metagenome assembly WBZP01 (sample SAMN12412401, study PRJNA552823) | activated sludge metagenome | isolation source: activated sludge from nitrification reactor of wastewater treatment plant... | place: USA: Pennsylvania | collected 2017
ACTTCCAGCTGCTTGCTGCCGAGACAAGCATTGCAGATCTTTGCAGTCAGAGATGACCGTTGCACTCGATGCGAATTTGGAGAAGGCCGTCCGTACCTCTTGGGCGGTAATTTTCCCAGAGGATCTGTACTCGATCTTTCCATAAATACCGTTCGCTGGCGTTGAAACGAGTACAGCTCTCTTTGGCGATAGTTTCGCCACAATATCCATCAAGTCTCTTTGGGCATAGGTTGCGGCACATCCAGAAACCAATATCGACAAAACAACCCCTGCAATACCCAGTCTCATTTCGTCACTCTCCAAATAATTGATGCAAAATACATAAATCAAGGGCAAGACTACGTTTCTATTCTCTACTCTATTTGCCCACCTGCTGACACCACGCAATGGTGCAAGAAACTTGTGACCGAAAAGGGCTCCCTTTTCCTGAGGTAGCAGTGGAAGCCGCGGTCGGATCGTGCGACCGGCCCGCGACGAAGCGGAGTTTGCGTTATTTCTTATTGCTCACAGATAGAGTGCGATCACATTCTTCATCCACGTTGCCCCCCTGCTGTCCTGCTCCTTCAGGCGCTCAAGCTCGGCCTGCAGAAATGCGCGAGATTCGTTGCTGTCCAAGTCGCCAATCGCTTTCAACGCGATCGCCCGGTCCTGCCAAAGGTCTGCGCCGATGCCGCGGTAAAGGGACTCTAGGCGCGCTTGCTGACTGCGTGCCTTAATGATGCCCAAGGACGATATAGCGGCGAGGCGCACATACTCATGCTCGCTGGCGGTCAGTTGGACGAGGCCGTCGATTGCCCGCGGGTTGTTGCCGAAACCTAATTGGTAGACATCGAAGTAGGCCATCGGGTTTGTAGCTGCTTCCGCCTTGATTTTTGCCAACAGGCGGTCGACTTCTGCATCATCAATCCGTAGTCCGAAAACGTCCCGGTTGATCTTCGCGGCAAGCTCCTTGGTCAGCAGGTTCATTGGCTCGTCGTAGCACGGGCTGTTCAGTTCATCGAAACTCCAGACCGGCACTTTGCCACGCTTGATCAGTACGGACATGCGTTTCCTACCGGATGGAGTGTCCACATCGGCGACCAAAGAAGTAAGCGTCACCATGGGAGAGAAACCATTGGCACGATGATTCTGTATCCCGATCTTCGAGATGGAAACCTTGATGTTGTTCGTCACCGGCGCCTTCTCCAGCGCAATGCCGCGTGCCACGAGTTCCCGGCTGGTGTGCTCCGAGACGAAGGCGATCGGGTCCAGAGGCTTGCCGTTATTCGTGAAGTTCATCGGCACGATCCATGTCGAGAAATTTTGCTGATCCAATGTGCTGCGAACGTCCGCAAAGCTCAACGAGGTGGCGCCGATACCCGACTTCTGGGAGTAGGGTACGGACGACGGCGATGGATCGCTGATCGGGATGGTCAGCCCGCCAAGGGCGCAGCCAGCGAGTGAAGACGCCAGTATGGTTGTCAAGAGAACGCGCCGAATCGCTTGAGAATTGATCATTGTCTTGTCTCTACAGTGGTTGAAGTGCAAGTGGTCGATGCCGTCAACAAACGCTGGTATGTATCGTTGATCGGTTTGCCATCAGATACGCCGAAAGACAATCGCTGCATTCGTGCCGCCGAAGCCGATGCTGGTCGACAGCGCGGAGGCGAACTCGCGTTTCGCTGTCATTCTGGCGATCGGCATTTGATCGTAGCCATCGTCGGCGTTGACTAGGTTCGCCGACGCGGCGACAAAACTGTCTCGCATCATCAGCAGGCAGAAGATCGCTTCCTGTGCGCTGATGGCGGCGATAGAGTGGCCGGTCAGGCCCTTGGTTGCCGATATTGTCGGAATATCCTCGCCGAACACGGTGCGAATCGCGTCGAGTTCGGCGACGTCGCCGCTCGGTGTCGAGGTGGCATGCGGGTTGATGTAGTCGATCGTCGGATGGCCGGCTTCGACCAGCGCCGCACGTATGGCGCGGGCGACGCCGTCGGCGTTCGGCTGCACCATGTCGGCGCTGTCGCTGGTGGCACCGTAGCCGGCGATTTCGCCGTAGATGCGTGCACCGCGCCGACGGGCGACCTCCTCCGCTTCGAGAAGCAGCACCGCCGAGCCGCCGGCGATGACAAAACCGTCGCGGTCGCGGTCGAACGGGCGCGAGGCGGTCAGCGGGTCGCTGTTGCGTCGGGTCGAGAGTGCGCCCATCGCATCGAAGAGCACCGTCGATGTCCAGCAGACTTCCTCGGCGCCGCCGACGAAGGCGCGGTCGACTATGCCGTGGCGGATCATCTGGTAGCCGTTGCCGATGCAGTGTGCGGATGAGGCACAGGCGGCAGTGATCGAATAGCTCGGTCCGCCGATTCCGAAAGCCTGCACGAGATTGCCCGAGGTGGTGCTGCCCATCACCTGCGGCACGTAGTACGGCAGCAATCTCTCCAGCCCGCGCTGGCGGAAGATGGCGAGCGCCTCGTCGTGACGGTAGGGCGATCCAACGCCTGAGCCGACGATAAGCGCGGTCCGCGGATCGCGGATTTCCGTGGCGGGAATTCTGGCGTCGTCGATGGCCTTGTGCATCGCGTGCCAGGCATAGACGCTGGCGTCGGCCATGAAGCGTTTAAGTTTGCGCGGAATGGCCGGTTCGCCGCTGAGATCGGGAACGCCCGCGACCTGGCTGGCGAGCCCGAGTTCGGCGTACTCCGGCACATGCCGAATGCCGCTGCGCGAATAGCGCAGTGCATCAGACACCGCATCCAGTTCGTTGCCAATACAGGAGACGATACCCAGCCCGGTAACCACAACGCGACGCTGCATTTTATTGCCCTTTAAAGCTCAGAAACGATTTCCGGGGCTCCGAGCAATTCCTCAAGCTTTCGCTTCAGGGCGGGAGGTACCGCTTGGCGAGAGATCTCCAGAGGATTCCATGAGCTACCCGTAACCTCTTCAGAACCAAACACTCGCTTGCGGGCGGAGATTCTCCCGTCGGTGCCAACTATGGCAACCGTCAGGTCGTAGTGCAGACTTACCGTATACATCGTGTCGCTCTTCCACTCTGAAATTGTTACGAGTACAGCCTTGTTTTTGGACGCTGAGAGTTTCTCAAGCGCGGCTGGTTCGCTATCTCGCGGCGACAGAACAACGATGTCCACGTGGACACCCTGAGTCAAGAGGGCGCTAGCAATTGCTTTCGAAATATCAGTTGCCAAGGCATTGCCGGATGCAGTGTTGACGTCGAATGGATTGCCGAATCCACCGCGCGAAAGCCCAACAAAGGTTTCCGGCTTTTTGCCGGAAAGGACGTAGGGACGCCTATCCTGCGTCGAAACGACAAATGTATTTTGGTTACCTGTGGTGCGAACAGCGGGTACGGCGGTGTCTAGTTGATGAGTAACGCCGACAGCGCAACCGGTTAGTAGTAGAACAAAAGAGAGAAGCGAGGACAATGTGCGGGTTTGCATGATGTTCTTTTTATAGCATTGAGAAAATGAGCGAGGTGTTGATGCCGCCGAAGGCGAAATTGTTGCTCATCACATGGTGTGTATCGCGCGACAGCCCGTCGCCGGTGACATGCGCCAGCGGTGCGCAGGCTGGGTCGGGGGCGACAAGATTCAACGTCGGCGCGAACCAGCGGCGGTTCATCATTTCAATTGCCCACCAAGCTTCGATCGCACCACAGGCGCCGAGCGTATGGCCGAGGTAGCTCTTCATCGAGCTGATCGGTACTGCGTCGCCGAGCACCTCGTTCGTTGCGCGGCTCTCGGCGATATCGCCGCGGTCGGTGGCAGTGCCGTGGGCGCTGACGTAGCCGATGGCCGAAGCTGGCAGCCCGGCATCCTCGAGGGCGAGGCGCATCGCGGTGGCCATGGTTTCAGCTTCCGGCTGCGTGATGTGCGCGCCGTCCGAATTGGTGCCGAAACCAACAATTTCGGCCAAGATCGTCGCGCCGCGGGCGATGGCGTGTTCGTACTCCTCTAGTACCAGCGTTGCCGCTCCCTCGCCGATGACGAGACCGTCGCGATCCTTGTCGAAGGGACGCGGTGTCAGCTCCGGCGCATTGTTTTGCGTGCTGGCCGCGAAGAGCAGGTCGAAGACGGCAGCGGAGGCGGCGGATAGCTCCTCGGCGCCCCCGGCGAGCATCAGCGACTGTTTGCCAAAGCGTATTGCCTCATAGGCGTAACCGATAGCCTGGCTGCCCGAGGTACAGGCGCTCGATGTCGGGATGACACGCCCTTTCAGGCCGAAGTGCAGCGCCGTGTTGACCGCCGTCGTGTGCGGCATCATCTGGATGTAGGTGGTGGCATTGAGGTCTGCCATCGTGTGCTGTTCGAGCATCTTGCCGAAGGCACGCACCGGATCGACGCTGCCAGATGAAGAGCCGTAGGCGATCCCCGTCGTACCCCCGGATACAACCGGGTTGCCGAGCAGTCCGGCGCTTTCCAGCGCCATTTCGGTGGCGCGTACTGCGAGCTGCGAAACGCGCCCCATCGAGCGGATAGCCTTGCGCGGGTAATGCGTCGGCACTTCAAAATCGACCGGCGCGCCGAGGTGAGAATTCAACCCCTCGATCTTTGCCCACTCTGGAATGCGGCGTACGGCGTTGCGGCCGCCACGCAGATTAGCTTCAATGGTGCCCCAATTGTCACCGAGCCCAGTGATGCCAGCCATACCGGTGACAACGACGCGTTTTAGAACGGCGCTCATGCTAAGCCTCCGTTCACGCCGATGACCTGACGCGTGATATAGGCAGCCCCTTCCGACATCAGGAAGTCGACCGTGGCGGCGATCTCCTCCGGCTTGCCGACGCGACCGAGCGGAATCATCTTGAGTAGCTCTTCGGTTGGAAGATCGGCCAGCATCTCGGTATCGACGAGCCCCGGCGCGACGCAATTTACCGTGATGCGGCGGCTGGCCAGTTCGAGCGCGAGCGCCTTCGAGGCGGCGATCAGCCCACCCTTGGCGGCGCTGTAATTGACCTGGCCGCGGTTGCCGATAACGCCGGAAACGGAGGCGAGGGTGACGATGCGCCCGCCTTTCTTTGCCCGCACCATCGGCATCACCAACGGATGTACGACGTTGTAGAAGCCGTTCAGCCCGGTATCGATGACGACGTCCCAGTCCTCGTCGCTCAGCGCGGGAAAGGCGTTGTCGCGCGTCACGCCGGCATTGACGACGATACCCCACCAGGGGCCGTGCGCTGCGAGGTCGGCTTCGAGCGCCGCGCGCGTTGCATCGCGATCGCAGACATCGAACTGCAGCACACTGGCAACGCCGCCGCTGTCGCGGATCGACGCGGCGACCACTTCGGCCTCCTCGCGTCGGCTGCGGCAGTGCACGCCGATGGCAAAACCGGAGGCGGCGAGGCGCAGTGCGATGGCCTTGCCTATGCCTCGGCTTGAACCGGTCACCAGAACGCGTGGTTTGTCCATTACGGTGCTTCTCCGTGCGAATTTTCATGAATGAATTGGTCGAAATCAGCAGGTTCGAAAACCGTGATTGCCGCCGTGGCCAGCGTCGCCCCGCCGGCGTCGGCCAACGTGCAATCGTAGGCGCCAAGGCCGGATTCGTCCCGGTAGCTGATGCGTGCGCCGACCTGCAGCGCCTGCGCGGCGGGAAAACGATCGACGGTCGTCTTGTAGGCGCGCGTGCCGAGCAGCACGCCGGGACACGGCGGTTTGCCGGCACGGCGCGCGACCAGCGCCACGTGCGCCGCTATCGTCTGCGCCATCAGTTCGATGCCGATCCAGGCCGGCATCGCGCCATCGGTTTCGGCATACCAGGCCTGGGCGTCAGGGATGGCTTCGCACGTCGCGGTCTCGTCGTCGGCGGCGAGCATGCGTGCGAGCAGGAGCATGTTGCCGCGATGCGGCAGCAGTTGCTCGATCGGTGGAAAGCTGCTCATGCGGCGCTCCCGAAAATCAGGCTCAGGTTGTTGCCGCCGAAGGCGAAGGAATTGCTCATCGCCACGCGGCGCCCGGCGGCGAAGCAGCGGCCGATAGACACCGTATCAAGGCGCGGCAGTTCGGGATCGGCCTCGCCGTCCCAGATTTGCGGCGGCAGGCGGCCGGCCGGGTCGGTCAGCACCAGCCAGCAGAATGCGGCTTCGAGCGCGCCGGCGGCGCCAAGGGCGTGACCGGTCAGCGGCTTGGTGCCACTCACGGGGACGCCTTCCGGAAAGACGCGGGCGACGGCGAGGCTTTCCATTGCATCGTTCTTCGGCGTCGCCGTGGCGTGCAGGTTCAGGTAGCCGATCTCGGCGGGGGCGAGGCCGGCTTCGGCGAGTGCGGCACGCATTGCCGCTTCGGCGCCGCGCCCTTCCGGTTCTGGCGCCGAGATATGGTGGGCATCGCTGGATTCGCCGACGCCCAACAGGGCGACCGGGCCGACGTCTCTTGCCATCAGGAACAGCGCCGCACCCTCGCCGATGTTGATGCCGCACCGGTTGCGCGAGAGGGGCTGGCAAAGCGCCGGCGTCGTTGATTCGAGCGCCGTGAAGCCGCCGAGGGTGAGACGGCACAGGCTGTCGACACCGCCGGTGATAACCGCGTCGCAGAAGCCGCCCTCGATCAGCAGCCGTGCCGAGACAAGCGCCTTGCCGCCCGAGGTACAGGCCGTCGAGACGGTATAGGCCGGCCCGAGCAGACCGAGGTGCCGGGCGAGGAAAACGGCCGGGTCGCCGATCTCCATCTGCTCGTAGGCGAAGTTCGGCGGAAATTCCCCATGGCAAGCATGCGCGGCAATGGCGGCTTCGCCCTCGGAAACGCCCGAGGTGCTGGTGCCGAGGACGACGCCGATGCGCGCCGGCCCGAAGCGTTCGCGCAGCGCGTGGAAATCGTTCTCGATCTGGGCAAAGGCCGCGAGCAGCAGCCGGTTGTTGCGGCTGTTGTGGCGGCGATGCCAGTCGTCGTCGGGCAACGGTGGCAATGTGCCGGCGAACTTGCCGACGCGCGCCATTGCTTCGCCCCGCAACCAGCCCGTTTCAGCGACCATGCCCGAGGTGTCGCCGGCAAACAGGCGCTTGCGGGTTTCCTCAATGCCGAACCCGAGGGCGCTGACGAGTCCGGGGCGCGACAATCGGACATTCATCGTGATGCCTCCAGCGTACGGCTGTCGATGATCAGGCCAGCGGCAGGCGCTTCAATGCGCAGCCGGGAATACGGCAATTGGCTTCCCTCCCAGGAAACGAGCAGGACATCGTCTGTGCCATTACGGATGACGCGGCGGCCCGGTTCATCGATCAGTTCGAGGCCTTCGGAGAGGCCTTCACGTATGCGTTCCGCCGGCCAGGTGGCGATCTGTAGCAGGGCCGGGAACAGCGCTGGATCGATCCGGCCTTCGAGGACCGGCGGCAACTCCGCACGCAGTACCGAATTTTCCCACGAAACCTGGAACAGGGTCTGACCGAGCGGGCTTAGGCCGGCAAAACGCAAGCCGTCCGGGCCGGAGGCAACGCGCGCGATCATGCGCAATGTCTTGCCCTTGAGTGTGACGGCGCTAGTCTGCTCCGCCGTGTATTCCGGCCAGGGGCCGGTAACGAGGCAGTAGTGAGCGTTGCCGGGAAGGCGGGCGCAATGATCGGTGCGTGGTGCGCAAGCTGTGATGAGCAAGGCAGCACTAAGTAGGAACGGAGCGAGTCGTCTCATCTGCGCGCTCCCAGAGTGAGCGCCATCGGTGCCAGCAAGACGGCACTAGTGACTGCAGTGAGTAGCAGATAACCGAACTGATGTAACGCCGGCATGCTGGAGAACGAGAGCAGGCCGAAGGCGAGAAGTGTCGTTGCCGCCGAAAGCAACACGCCGGCGACCGGCGCAGGTGCGCGATCGCCGGCTTCGACGATGAAGATCGCGTAATTGACGCCGGTGCCCAGTGCTAGCACGAGTGCCATCAGCGAAAAGAACGTCAGCGGTACGCCGACTAGCCCATAGGCGCCAAGGGCAACTCCCATCGCCACCAGTGTCGGTAGCAGGATGGCCGCGCCCTGCCGGAGGCCGTAACGCCACGCTAGCACGCCCAGCACGATCAGCGCCGCAAGCGGCAGCCAGCCGGCGGCAAGTCCGCGATACTGTGCAAACATGGCCGAGACGCTGGCTGTCTTGTTGACGGCGCTGACGCCGGGCAGGCCCTCGGAAATGGCTGCAAGATCGAGCGTTGCGTCGTCTCCGGAGAGCATCACGATCAGTGCCGTCCCGCCATTCGCCGTGCGCAGGATTTGGTGCTGCGCGGTTCTGGCCAGCGGTGCTTCCTGCCAGTCGACCAGCGTCAGCGGCTTTCCAAATGCCAGAGTTTCCTGCCACTGCAAGGCGATGGTGGGCTGCAGATCCGCAGCGGCAAAGAGGGAGGCTGCTCTTTCGGTAGGCAGGGCCGCAGCCAGCCGTCGGCGATTCTCGGCCTGCGTGGCGACAGAAGGCACGAAGTCGGAGATAGCCGTAAAACCGGCGAGAGCCGGGCCGAGATGCTGCCGCAGCCGCGCTGTCAGAGCTTCTTCGCGCCTCAAGGCCTCCTCATCGCTGTCACCTTCAATCAGAAAGAAACGGCCGCTGCCGCTGGCGCCGGCCAGCGCGCGAATACGCTCTTCCTGCGCCACCAACGCGTGCGGGCGCGTGATGAGCTGGCGCACGTCGTCGTCAGCACTCAATTGCAGCCAGCCCGGCAACGAAACTAGCAGCAGGACGGCGGCAAGCAGCACGGCTCGGCGCGGTGTCGCGCGCGCCAGCCAGAAGGCTAGCAACTGTTGGGGTACCCGCACGTCTCGGCGCTTTCCCGGCCGGTGTGCCATCAACGGCAGGAACAGCACAACCGAAATCCACGCCGCAGCGAGTCCGGTAAACGCGAAGAGCGCGATCTGCCGGATCGCCGGGAAGGGGGCTAGGGTCAGCGCACCGTAGCCGATCAGGCTAGTCGCCAGTGCCGCGGCGAGACCGGGCAAAAGGCGCGCACGACCTTTGTCTGCCTGCCAGCGCTCTCCGGCGTCAAGGCGGGCAGCGAAATACTGGATTGCGTAATCGACCGCCTCGCCTATCAGGCTGGCGCCGAAAACGAGCGTGATCAGGTGAATGCGAGCGTCCGCAAGTAGCACGGCGGCCATGGCGCAGACGATGCCGCAGGCAACGGTAGCGAGACTCAGCGCGAGCGGCCCCACCGAGCGGAACAACAGCCACATCATCAGCACGATGCCGACGATTGAACCGCCGCCGATCAGGTCGACTTCGCGCTCGGCGCTGCTGCGGGCCGCTTCGCCGTAGAAAATGGCACCGGTGCGCAGCAGTTGGGCATCGCGAAACTCGGTGTGCAGCACGCGCTCGGCTGAGCCGACGGCAGTGACGACCCGTGCTTGCGTTACGGCGTCGAAGGCACTGCCGCCTGGCTCGGCCAGTATCAGCACCCAGTTCGTGTCGCCGTCGCGCACGCTGAGCAGACCGTCGCTGACCGAGAGTCGGGTCTGGGTGAGTGGCAGACGGCCGAGCCAGCGCTGCAGATAGCCGAAGGGATCGGTGCCGAGATCGGTGGTGATGCCGGTCTGGAAGGGCTGGTGCAGGCGGCGCAGCAGCACCGATTGCGCCGGGTAGTCCGCCTGCGTCAGCGCCTCGCGATCGGTGGGTGCCAGCAGGCCGGCGCGATAAGGGGCGTAGAACCCGGTTAGTGTTCGGGGGTCGATGCGCGGCGCCTCGACGACAACGCGGGAAAAGGCGCCGGCACCTTCGAGATGTGCAGCAAAGGCGCGTGCAGCGCGGCCGGCGGTGGCGGCGTCGCCATGGCCGACGAGAAACAGCACCCGGTTACCAAGCTGGTCGGCCATCGCTTTGACGGCGACTTCCGCCGTCGGATTCTTTTCGGTCGGCGGCAGTAGGGCCATCAGGTCGGTTTCGAGCGGCGCCGATCCGGCGAAACGCTGGGCGACTAGCGCCCCGGCGGCCAGCACTATAGTCATCCAGGCGATTGCCGCAAGTTGCCAGAGACGCATCAGCGCAGCCCGAAACGTTCACGCTCGGCCGGAGCCAAAGCGCGATCCTCGGTGGTGTTGCGGAAGACGAGGGTGCTGCTGTCACCGTTCGCTTCTTCGATGCGGATGCGTTCGACATGGCGGCCGCCGCTCATGCGAATCTCTCGCATCGCTTGCGCCAGCGGGCCGGTCTTCGGCGTCAGCAGTAGCCGCCACGCGTCGAGCGTACCCTCGGGCGTGACAGTGAAGTGCTCGGCCAGCGCATCGGTCTGTGCGCCGAGCAGCGCACGGAAAAGCGAGGCGACCTGCGCCAGCCCGGGGATGTCGCGGGCGGTGCGAACCTGCGCGATGCCATCCTCGCCGATCTCGACGATGCGGTCCTCGGCGAGGACGTAGGTGAGTTTTAATGGCGCCTCGATGGCCCAGATCACCCCTTGCCCGCGGGCGAACACCAGCTTGCCGCGCGTCTGCAGCGGCTTCCTGAATGCCGCCATCGATTTTTCCTGCGTGAAGTCGGCGCGCAGTACCGGCACCTGGTCGAGTCGCAGCGCCATGTGTGCGGCGAGTTCGGCGGTGGTCGGTGCCGCCACGCTCCATAGCGGAAACAGCGTCAGGCAGAGAACGATCAGTCGGCGCATGCCTGTTCCACCCGCGCAATCAGGCAATCCGGCGAGACAAATTGCAGCTCGCCGCCGGCGATGTCGACGGCGACCTGCACCGTGTAGCCCTTGGTCAACCGCTCTCCGCTCACCGCATCGCGAATCTCGTAGTCGAAGCGCAGCCGGTTTTCCCATTCGCGCAGCGTGGCGCGGGCCCTCAATTGTTGGCCGTAACGGGCCGGGCGTACGTACTTCAGGTAGCACTCGACCACCGGCCAGGCGTAGCCGGAATCCCGCATCTGCGGGTAGTCATAGTCGAGCCGGCGCAGCAGGGCGCAGCGTGCCAGCTCGAAGTATTTGACGTAGTGCCCGTGCCAGGCGACATCCATAACATCGACGTCGTGAAACGGCACCTCGATCAAGGCTTCGGCGGAGAGATCAGTCATCGAAATTCCAGTGCCGCTCGCGGATCAGTTCGGTGGTGCGGCGCAGGTCACCTTCGAGCGGGCGATCCTCGTCAAGGAATTCGCTGTGCGCGCGAACGGCACCGACGAAACCAGCGCAGGCCGGTGTCAGCATCGGCGTTTCGCCGCGGAAGCGCAGTTCGGCTGCTTGGGTGGTCGCCAGCACCAGTGCGGCGGCGACCTGCTCGGTCAGTTCGAGCACGCGCAGGCAGTCGCGCGCGGCGATGGTACCCATGCTTACCTTGTCCTGGTTGTGACACTCGGTCGAGCGCGAGAAGACCGAGGCCGGCATGGTCAGCTTCAGCGCTTCGGCGGTCCACGCCGAGGCGCCGATCTGCACTGCTTTGAAGCCGTGATTGATTGGCGCACGCGGGCCGACAGTGCCCGAAAGATTCTGCGGCAGACCGTGGTTGTAGCGGCTGTCGACCAGCAGTGCGAGCTGGCGATCCATCAGGTCGGCGAGGTTGGCGACGGCGGTCTTGAGACCATCCATGGCGAAGGCGATGTGGCCTCCGTAGAAGTGGCCGCCGTGCAGCACCCAGCCTTCCTCGCCGTCGATGATCGGGTTGTCGTTGGCGCTGTTCAGTTCGTTCTCGACGTCGCGGCGAATCCACGACAGCGCATCGCGCGCGACACCGATGACATGCGGTGCACAGCGGATCGAATAGCGATCCTGCAGGCGTACGCTTTCGGCGTCGCTCGTTGCAGCATTGCCGCCGAGGTCGTCCCAGATCCAGCGTGCAGCTTCGATCTGGCCGGCATGCGGCTTGACGGCGAAGAGTCGTGGGTCGAAGTGTCCGGGGTTGCCGCGCATCGCCACCGATGCGAGTGCCGTGATGCGGCAGCAGAGGCGGCTCAGATAGTCGGCGCGGGCGACGGCGAGGCAGGCCAGACCGGTCATGACGGCGGTGCCGTTCATGATCGCCAGACCCTCCTTCGGTGCCAGCGTCAGCGGGGCGAGGCCGAGGGTCTTCCAGGCATCGGCAGCCGAAGCCAGTTCGCCGCGAAACAGCGCCTCGCGTTCGCCGACCAGCGTCGCAGCAACGTAGGACAGTGGCGTGAGGTCGCCGCTGGCACCGACCGAACCTTCTGCCGGAATGCATGGCAGAAGGTCGTGGTTGAGCAGGTCGACGAGACGTTCGAGCAATACGCGGCGCACGCCGGATGCACCCTGTGCCAGCGAGACAATGCGAGCGACGAGCACGGCGCGCACGGCTTCCGGCGACAGATACTCGCCGAGGCCGCAGCCGTGATAGCGCGTCAGATGCAGTGGCAACTCGGCAATGAGCTCCGGCGGCACGGCGACGGTACAGGAATCGCCGTAGCCTGTTGTCACACCATAGATCGTGCCGCCATCCGCCAGCAATCGTTCCAGATAGTTGGCCCCGGCATTGATGCGGCGCGTGAAGCGTGGGTCGTCCGAGAGAGTTACGCCGACGTTGCGGCTGGCGATCGCGACGACGTCGTCGATCGAAATGCGGGTATTGCCGACAACGCAGGCGGCAAGCGTAGTTTCTCGACAGTTCATGACAGTTTCCACAATTGAATCAGTGCTGCTCGACGGTGCTGCCCATGCGGGGCGGCGCCGGTCAAATACTTCCTTTTATCGCGCAATTTCACGGACGACACGCAGGCCGACCCGGCCGTGGGGGTCCACGAACTCGGGTTCGTAGCGGCTACGGACGCCGCAGCGGACATAGTTCAGCTTTTGTGCCCACGAACCGCCGCGCATGACGCGCTTTTCCTCGCCGCCGGATTCGATACGCGGATTTTTTGCAACTCCGGAAGGGTACGGGGTAACGAACTTGTCCTGAACCCATTCCCAAACGTTGCCGGCCATGTCGTGGATGCCCAGCCCGTTAGGGCTTTTGCCGCCGACCGGGTGGGTTCGATCGCCAGCCGCGGCCTTGTCGAACCAGGCGATGTCATGTACGTATGCCGCGGAAACCCCACCGGGCCAAATCTCGTCCTTGCCGCCGCTGCGACAGGCGTATTCCCACTCGGCTTCGGTCGGCATCCGGAAAACACCCTTGCCTTCGGCGTTGAGCTTCCGGATGAATTCCTGCGCGTCGTTCCAGGAAATCTGGTCGACCGGACAGTTGTCGCCACACGCGGAAAACTTTGATGAGATCATCCCCATCGCCACCTTCCATTGCGCTTGTGTTACCTCATACTTGCCGATATCAAAACTGTCTACGCACACTTCGTGTATCGGGCGCTCGTGTTTCTCATAACCGGCTGTGCCCATCTGGAAGCAGCCACCCGGGACGCGAACCATTTCAATGCCGGAGGCGACATTGCTCGTCTGCGCCGTTGCGGCGCTGGCAACGAAAGTGCACGTGGCAGTCAGCAGTACCAGTTTCCGTTTCATGTAAATTTCTCCCTCGGTTTGTTGCGAATCGAACCAACTGCTCAAGGCATCAGGGCAGCTTGACGACAGTGCCCTTGAAGGCGACGCCGGCCATCAGGCCGCCTGCGCCGCAGGTGTACTCCATTTCGCTGCTCTTCTCATGACTCTTGTAATTGCTGCGGATGTTGATGACGGCGTTGCCGCCTTCCTTGCGTGCGCGTTCCTGCAGTTCTAGCACGGCGCTGAGAAAGACCCATTCGCAGGCCTCCTTGTCGGATTTGTTGAAGGCGTTGGTCTTCTTGTTCGTCTTCCATTCGCCCAGAGTCTTTGCGGGCTTCGGATGCTTCTGCTGGCCGAAGTAGAGCTTCACGCCCTTGTCGAGCTTCGATTGAGCGGCGGGTGATTCGAGGGCCTCCTTGATTGGCAAGCTGAGATGTTCATCGCGGGCATGGGCGGCGGTTGTTGTCAGCAGCAGACAGGACATCGCTGGCAGTAGGAATTTCATTGGAGCCTCGGTTTCAGGGAAATTGTCTGGCACGAGCCGAATCGGCGCCCGCCCAGAAATCGAAAAAATTGAACCATTGGAAGGGTGCCCGCTGGCAAAGGACCGAAAGCCGGTCGGCGTAGCGCTGAGCGTAAACGGCAATGGCTGCTTCACGGCGCCCGCGCGGAAGTTCGATGCGCTCGGCGAATGGCTCGAAATGCACGCAGTAGCCGCGTTGCTCGTGGGCGCAGACGAACAGGAAGACCGGGCATTCGAGTAGCGCCGCAAGGATGAACGGGCCTTGAGGAAAGAGGGCCGGCGCCCCAAGGAAATCAGCCGTGACGACACGGCCGCTCTCGGCCGGTGGCGTGCGGTCGCCAACGATGACCAGCAATTCGCCGCGTTCGATCTTCTCGCGCAGCAGGATAGCGGTGTCCGGGCCAAGCTTGCTGATCTGCAGCAGGTTGACCTCGAAGCCGGGGCCGGCCGAAGCCAGTGCGGCATTGAAGCGCTGTGCATGGTCGGTGTAGACGACCGCGTTCACCCGAGCGATACCGTTCAGATGAGCCAGCGCGCGCATCATTTCGAGGTTGCCAAAATGAGCGCCGAGCAGCACGGCACCGCGGCCGGAGGCGAGCAGGGCTTCGAAGTCGCGTTGCCGGTCGAAAGTCAGCCCGGCGTGCGCGACACGGCCCGTCCATGCGGCAAGCTTGTCGAGGTTGGCGTCGGCAAAGGCGAGCATGTGACGGTAGGCATTGCCCCAGGTCGGCGCCGGGGCGTCCGGTTGCATCGCGTGCAGGCGGCGCAGATAATCGAGCGAGGCCTTGCGCGCCGCTTTGCCGCTCAGGAACAGCCAGCCGACGATCGGGCGCAGCAGCAGGCGGGCGAAGGTGTCGCCGAGCAGGCGATAGCTGAGGACGGTGAGGCGCAAACCTAGGGCGCTTCCGCGCTCCGCCTGGCGCGACCAGTGTTGCGCGTTGAGTCGCGGCGGGAATCGCTTGCGCCACAGCAGCAAGGGCAGCCGCAGCAGCATGCCGGCGCACAAGCGTGTATGCATCCACGAGATGCGCAGATTGTCCTGCCAGAGCCGGAAATGCGAGAGGCCGTTCTCGGGGTAGATCACGCGCGTCTGCAGGTTGATGACCGGCAAGCCCATCCAGAACAGACGGACGATGATTTCGGTATCGAAGTCCATGCGCGTCGGGATGCGGCAACGGTCGATCAGCGTCACGGTGGGGGAGAGCGGGTAGAGGCGGAAACCGCACATCGAATCGCCGATGGCAAACGACAGTGTTTCGACCCAGACCCAGAAATGCGTGACATAGCGGCCATAGCGCCGGCTGGCTGGTGCCGAGGCGTCGTACTGCGGCTGGCCGGCGATGATGGCTTGCGGATGGGCGCGGCTTGCTTCGACGAAGCGTGGCACGTCGGCGAGGTCGTGCTGGCCGTCGGCATCGACCTGCAGCGCGTGTGTGCAGCCGACAGCGAAGGCTTCGCGGAAGCCGTGCATGACCGCTGCACCCTTGCCGCTGTTCTGCGGCAGATGCGAGAGGCGTACCAGCGGCTGGCTGGCGGCCAGCGCTTCAAGGATATCGCGTGTCGCCGCGTTCGAGCCGTCATTGACAATGAAGATCGGCAGTCCGTATACGGCGAGCTTGCGGAGCACGCCGGCGATGGTGTCCTTGTGGTTGTAGATCGGGATAACGATGGCCGGTATATGCGTCATGCCGCGGCCTCCATTGCGAAGACGACCTGCCCGCTGGAAACGATCCGGGTTCCGCCGCTGAAACTGAAGTCGAGGCGTTGCTTGTCGGCCAGCCATGAAAGCCTGAGCGTGAGTGATGTGCCTGGATGAACCGGCGCCGAGAACTTGAGTGCACGCAGCGCCGAAAATCCGCTGGCCGGTATGCCCAGATGCTCTCTCGCGAAACGGATCGCCCAGTCGACCTGGACGACGCCGGGCAGGATGGGGTAACCGGGAAAATGTCCGGGGAAGTAATCGAGTGTCGATGCGGCAACAAGTTCGAGCACAAGGCCGTCTGTGTCTAGCGCGATGCTGCGGGGTTCCGGAATCAGGCTCATGGTGCGGCCTCCAGCAATCGGGCAATCTCGGCCTGCGCCAGCTTGCCACGCTCATTGAAGGGCAATGCATCGACGAAGCGCCAGCGCCGCGGCAGCAATACGTTGTCGAAGCGTTGGCGCAGGTGCTCGCGCAGCGTGGCCACCATCGGATTACGATCGGCGTCCGAGTTGAGTGCGACGACGGCGCCGACGACTGTCCGGCCGGAGAGCGTCAGCGGCGCGACGGCGGCGGCGCCGCCTTCCGGGTGCTCGCTCAGCCAGGCCTCCATTTCAGGTAGTGACAGTCGCTTTTCCTCGATCTTGACTATGCGGTCGAGCCGGCCGCGCAGAACGAAAGTACCGTCGGCATTGAACTCGACGGCATCCTCCATGCGCAGCGGCGCCTCGTCAGGGAGAAAAGGCGAACGCACCAGCAGCGCCCCATCGGTGTCGTTGGCGAGCTGCACCTGCGGCAGCGGTGCCCAGTGTAAGCCCTGATCTCGGCGACGCCAGGCGATGCCGCCACTTTCGGTGCTGCCATAGACTTCGATCGGTGCTGCTCCCCAGGCCTGCTGATAGAGGGCGGCCGTGTCGGCGCCGAGCGGCCCGCCCGAGGAGAAGGTCAGTAAGGGTTTGTGTGGCAGCGCGGCGAGATCGAGCAACTGATGCAGTCGGG
>WBZP01003638.1_pt1 | contig 16542 bp, 12 predicted proteins | sample 5204301 | NCBI WGS metagenome assembly WBZP01 (sample SAMN12412401, study PRJNA552823) | activated sludge metagenome | isolation source: activated sludge from nitrification reactor of wastewater treatment plant... | place: USA: Pennsylvania | collected 2017
TTGCGATCGGAGCCGAACGAGACGATGGCGACCATGGTGTCGGCACGCCGACCGCGCCCGATGTTGTCTCCGTGCCAGGCCACGGAGTCGCGACCATCGCGATACAGGCAGCAGCCCGCGGTGACGAACGGCTCGCCGAGCTCGCTGAAGTAGTGCTGGTTCAACTCGACTCTGGCCGCCTCTAACGCAGGGTGGGGCAGCGCTTGGCCGATGCCATAGGTGTGCACCAGGCGAGGTACGGCGACGATTGCGTCGTACATCAGCCGCTCCTCGCTGCGCCAAGGCACGACGCGGAGCAAGGTCTCGAAGACCTCATCGCAGCCCGTCAGCCAGCCAGGTAGGTGATCTACCCATGCGCCTTGAGTCAAGTGGAGCCGAGTGATCGGAGCCAAAGTGCCGACGGTCGGCGCAAATGCTTCGTCGAAGAGCGAAGGCTGAAAGGCGGCCATCATGTCGCGACGCTAGCACACATGTTCGAATGTTTGGTCAAGCCGCGCCAACCTCAGTGAAACGTGGCCATCGAGCCAAATCATTGGTTAGGTTTGACTCGTGCAATCGGTTGGTGAGTCGTCATTCGATGACGTGGTTGATGAAACTCCTTCATCGACGAGACGTGGGCGCAAACATATTTTGGTGCGCGAGTATGTGCGTTCGGTGATCCTTAGTGCCGAGCCCGGCACGCCAGCTCCCTCTGAGCGCGAGTTGGCGGAGCAATTCGGGGTCGCCCGGATGACAGTGCGTCACGCGATCGATGCATTGGTGGCACAAGGATTGCTCGAGCGGATCGCCGGGCGAGGCACCTTCGTGACCAAGCCGCTGATCGACATGCAGATGCGGCTCTCGGCATACACCGAGGAGATGGAGCGGCGCGGCAAGCGGCCTGAGTCGAAAACCCTGCTGTCTCGTAGGGAGGCCGCTGGCCCAGGTGTCGCGCGTGCGCTTGGCATCGAGGAGCGCAGCCCAGTGGCTCACTGGCAGCGACTGCGGCTGGCAGATGGCGAGCCGATGGCCATCCAGCACGTCTATCTCAACCTGGCGATGTTCCCGAACTTCCTCGACGAGGCCCTTCCGCCGAGCCTGTACTTCTGGTTGGCCCGACAAGATTTGATGCCCACTTGGGGCGAAGACTCCGTCAATGCTGGTTTGGTGACTGGTGAAGATGCAGTGCATCTCGACCTCGAAGCAGGCGACCCGGTGCTCCACATCTCGCGGCGGGCGTTTTGTCGCGAGAAGGTCGTCGAAGTGACCAGGAGCGTCTATCGGGCCGATCGCTACACGCTTTGGGTGCCGGTCACTAGGCCCGAGCATCTACGCTGACAGGGTGAAGTCCCTTTCCGTACGCCGCCTCATCGCCGTCACGGTGTTGGCCTTGGTGGCGAGCGTCTTGGCACCGTTGACTGCGCAGGGTGCATCCGCGAGGCCGACTGCGCCCTTGTCTTGGGGGCCTTGCCCTGCTTCGGTGGGTGCTCCTGGGCTTCAATGTGCTCTGTTGCAGGTGCCGCTGGACTACTCCAATCCAGGTGGCCAATCCATCCAGATTGCGCTGTCGCGCAAGGCGCACACAAGTCCTGATTTCAAGGGCGTCATCTTGACCAACCCGGGTGGCCCGGGTGCTCAGGGGCGGGCGCTTCCGGCATACCTCTCGCGGGCCGTGCCGGGCAACGTCGGTGCCAAATATGACTGGATCGGGATGGACATCCGAGGTGTCGGCGGGAGCATCCCTTCGCTTCATTGCGACGGCCGCTATTTCAACCCCCGCCGCCCACCGAATGCACCCAGCACCAATGCCATCATGACCAAGTGGCTGAATCGCTCCCGAGCCTTTGCCCAATCATGTGCGCGGAGCGCCGGTGCCGTCTTGTTGCCTCACATGGACTCGCAGACGATCGCCAAGGACGCCGAGTCCGTGCGGCAGGCTCTCGGCGTGGCCCAGTTGAACATCTTTGGCTTCTCCTATGGCACCTATCTCGCCCAGGTTTATGCCACCCTCTTCCCAGGCAACACCGGCAAGATCGTGATGGATGGCGTGGTCGACCCTGAGCGAGTTTGGTATGGCTCCAATCTCGATCAAGAAGTGGCCTTCAACCGCAATCTGAATGTCTTCTGGCGCTATCTGGCCAACCATCCGCGGGCATTCAAACTTGGCCGAAATGCCAACAAGATCAAGCGCGGTTACTATCGCAAATTGCGGCAACTCACCCGCAAGCCCATGCGCAATTTCGGTGCTGCTGAGTTCAATGACTCACTGATCGAGGCCGGCTATTACGTCTTCAACTGGCCGAGCCTTGGCCAGGCATACTCAAACTTCATCAGACGCAATCGCCCCGGCGGACTTTTCGCTGCCTATGCGCGCAACAACATGGGTGATGACAACATGTACGCCGTCTATCTCGCGGTGCAGTGCACCGATGGTGCCTGGCCGACGCAACCACAGATGTTGGCTGATGCCCGGGTGATGCACCGCCGCTCGCCGTTCATGGCCTGGAGCAATACGTGGTACAACGCGCCGTGTCTGACTTGGCCAGCGCCAATCGCCCCACGTGCAGCAGTCAATGGTGCGGGATTGTCGCAGAACGTGCTGTTGATCAGCGAGACCCTTGATGCAGCCACACCATTCTCCGGGGCTTTGCGGGCCAAGCAGTTGTTCCCGACTGCATCCCTGATCGAGGGTGTGGGCGGCACGACCCATGCGGGCTCACTGAGCGGTGTTGCCTGCGTCGACAAGGCGATCGCCACATATTTGGAGTCCGGTGCCGTGCCAGCGCGCGGCGGTGGCGGGGCAGACTTGCGGTGCCCGCGGATCCCGCCACCCACTCCATAGGGTCCTCTAGGCGTTGTAGGTGCGGACCCAGTGGTTCCAGTCAGTGGCCTCGATCTGGGCGATGCATTCGTCGGTTGAGGGGCCTTCCACGTCGGCCACCACATAACCCAACTCGCCTCGCGTCGCCAGATATTGGGCCAGCACGTTGTCGTGGTGCTCGAAGAGGATTTGGTTGACCGCCGCGAGCACGCCCGGCACATTGTGGTGCAGGATCGCTACCCGGGAGCCTGAGGTCAGGGCAGGTGCTGCGACGACTGGGAGATTGACGCTCAACTCGGTGGAGCCCGCGTCGATGAAATTGCTCAGCTTGTTGCTGACGAAATAGCCGATCTCTTCTTGGGCTTCCTGTGTGGAGCCGCCCACGTGGGGGGTGAGGATCACATTGTCGAGGCCGCGCAAGGCCGACTCGAAGGCGTCTCCTTGAGCCTTGGGCTCGACTGGGAAGACGTCGATCGCAGCCCCGGCGATGTGGCCTGACTTGATGTGAGCGGCCAGGGCCTGGTCATCGACGACCATGCCGCGTGAGGCATTGATGAACAGCGCTCGCGGCTTCATCTTCGAGAACTGCTCTTCGCCGAAGAGCCCTGCGTTTCCGGTGCGGCCATCGACATGGAGCGAGACCACGTCTGCGTTGGCGAGGAGATCGTCCATCGTGCGCATCCGGCGGGCGTTGCCGTGGGCCAGTTTGTCGGCGGTGTCGAAGAAGATCACCCGCATGCCGATTGCTTCGGCGACGTTGGAGAGTTGGGTGCCGATATTGCCGTAGCCGATGATGCCGAGGGTGCGACCGCGTACCTCGTGTGAGCCCTGTGCGGACTTGTCCCAGACTCCGTCGTGCATCCGTTGGGTCTTCTCATTGAGTCGCCTGGCTAGGGCGATGATCTCGCCGATCACCAACTCCACCACGCTGCGGGTGTTGGAGTACGGCGCATTGAAGACGGCGATCCCGCGCCTGGCTGCGGCGTCGAGGTCGATCTGGTTGGTGCCGATGCAGAAGGCCCCAATCGCAGACAGGTCGGTGTTGTCCAGGACCCTCTCGGTGATCTTGGTGTTGGAGCGGATCCCGACCATCGTCTGACCCTGCAAGGCCTCGATCAGCTCGTCCTCGGTCAGTGAGCCAGCGCGTCGTGAGACGGTGTAGCCACGATCCTCGAAGGTCTCGCTGGCAGCGGTGTGGATGCTCTCCAGGAGTAGGACATTGCGATTGGCGGGCTGGTTGGTCACCAGACCAGATTAGTCGGACACGAGTCGAAGACCGGCGGGCGTTCAGATGGTGGGGAAGTCAGCTGCTCAGAGGTCGTCGGCATCAACGATCCGATAGGCATAACCCTGCTCGGCCAAGAAACGTTGCCGATTGGCGGCGAAGTCCGCATCGACCGTGTCGCGGCTGACGACTGTGTAGAAGTGCGCGGTCCGGCCATCTTGCTTGGGCCGCAGGAGCCGCCCCAGTCGCTGGGCCTCTTCTTGTCGAGAGCCATAACTGCCCGACACTTGGATCGCGACCGCGGCCTCGGGGAGATCGATGGAGAAGTTCGCGACCTTGGAGACGACCAGAAGGTTGATCTCCCCTGAGCGGAAGGCCTCGAAGAGGCGCTGCCGCTCCTTGACGGTGGTCTCGCCGGTGATCAACGGCGCATCGAGGTGGGCAGCCAACTCCTGAAGTTGATCGAGATATTGCCCGATCACCAGGGTCTGCTCACCCTTGTGTTTGGCCACCAGGCGCTCGATGACTTGGTCTTTGCTCGGCGTACAACTCGCCAGGCGGTAGCGCTCCTCGGGCTCAACCGTCGCATAGGCGATCCGCTCACTGTGTGGGAGAGTCACCCGCACCTCCACACAATCAGCGGGTGCGATCCAGCCTTGGGTCTCGATGTCTTTCCAAGGCGCGTCGAAACGCTTGGGTCCGATCAGGCTGAAGACATCACCTTCGCGGCCGTCCTCGCGCACCAAGGTGGCGGTCAGTCCGAGTCGACGCCGGGCTTGCAGATCGGCGGTCATCCGGAAGATCGGTGCGGGTAGGAGATGCACCTCGTCGTAGATGATCAGACCCCAGTCGCGGGCGTCGAGCAGGTCAAGATGTGGGAAGACCCCTTTGCGTTTGAGCGTGAGCACTTGATAGGTGGCGATGGTGACCGGCCGGATCTCCTTGACGGCTCCGGAGTATTCCCCGATCTCGTCTTCGGTGAGCGTCGTACGCCGCAGCAGCTCGTCTTTCCACTGCCTGGCGCTGACGGTGTTGGTCACCAGGATCAAAGTGGTGGCATCGGCGCGATCCATGGCTGCCGCGCCGACGATCGTCTTGCCAGCCCCGCAGGGCAAGACCACAACCCCTGACCCTCCGTGCCAGAAGGAGTCAGCGGCCTGGCGTTGGTAGTCACGCAACTCCCAGCCGTCTTCGCGCAGTGAGATGGGATGCTGCTCGCCATCGACATAACCGGCGAGGTCTTCGGCGGGCCAGCCGAGTTTGAGCAAGGCCTGTTTGAGGTTGCCACGCTGGCTGGGGTGTACGACGATCGTGAGGTCGTCGAGCCGCTCACCCAGCATGCCGGCGATCTTCTTCGATCTGGTCACTTCGACGAAGACCGCTTCGTCGCTGCCGGTCATCACCAAGCCATGTGCCGGATGCTTGTCGAGGGTGAGCCGGCCGAAGCGGGCCATGGTCTCGGCCACATCGATCAGCAGGGTGTGCGGCACGGAGTACTTGCTGTAGTTGAGCAGCGCGTTGACCACTTGCTCGGCGTCATGGCCTGCCGCACGGGCATTCCACAGGCCAAGAGAGGTGAGGCGATAGGTGTGGATGTGCTCGGGTGACCGCTCGAGCTCGGCGAAGGGCGCGATCGCGCGACGAGCCTCCTCTGCCTGCGCGTGGTCGACTTCCAGCAGCAAGGTCTTGTCTGATTGCACGATCAAGGGGCCGTCGTTCATAGCCATTCGAGTCTACGTTTGTCGGCCCAAGTGTGGGGTTGGTGGTGAGCCCATTGGTCGCGCAAAGGTGATCCTGTGTACGACGAATCGCGCCGGGTGGCCGCTACGGCTGTCGTGGGCCAGCAGTTGCCCGCCTTCGACCCTGATTGGTCGCACCGGACGCTCCCAGCTCACCCCGTCATTGCCCACATAACCGATCACCAACTCCTCGCCGGTGTCTAGTGCTTGGTGCAACAACGCAATGATGTCGGCGGGCGTCTTGACCTCGGTGAGCTGACCGCTGTCGGCAGCAGCTCGATCACCGGCCTGGATGGCTCGTACGGCGGCCTGGATCTGGGCGCTTCGGCGAGCAATCGGCGCGTGCGCCGAACGCTTTGGCGTGTGGGTCCGATGCCCTTGTACGCCGGCGAGCTGCACGACACCGTCGGGTGACTCGACCACCGGAGCCATGCCGGCCTCCCTGAGCTGATCGATCACCGTGTTGAGCGGTAGGTCGGTGACTGCGACGGTGGGAGCCAATGGCCGCAGCCGAAGCGTCCGTGCCAGCGGATGGTGCAGCAACTCGGCTAGTGCTTCTGGATCATCGCTGCGCAGGAAGCTGCTGGCACGCCCGACTCGCAGCGTGCCGAATCGCCTGGCGAGATCATCGATCAGGTAGCTCAGCGATTGTGGGGCCGGGGTCTGGCTGACCCGGGTGAAGAAGTCATGGAGTTCGGCCGCCGACCAGCCGGCGTCGAAGCCCCTCCGAATGGAGCCTTCGGTGAAGCGATAGACCGTGGCGCCGCCAGTTGACTCGACCTCACCCAAGAGTCCCAGGGTCCGGGTCAATTCGGGGGTGAGTGGTCCCGGTGCCACAGCAGTGTGGTCGGCCTGCAAGATCACGTGCTCGACGGGGGCGGGGAAGAGCGCGATCAGCTCGGATTGTTGATCGGCAGATGACTGGCCAACTGTTTGGGCATGAGTCAGCGCACCCCCCAATGACGACAAAGCTCCGAGGCCGGTCAGGCCGAGCGCAGCGGCCTCCTTAAGCAGTTGTGGGAGATGGTCCAACCGATCGATGGGTCTGCGGGGATGGATCCAGTGCAATCGTTCTCGTAAAGCTGGCAGGCCCGTGGTGGCGGCCAAGGCCATGCCTGGTACCGACGGCAGCTGAGCCAAGAGATCTTCACGCAAGGCAGGTGCCCAAGGATGGTTCAACTCCGGAGTCAAGGCATTGACTGGCTTGTCTGCGACGCGGGCTCCGACCAGGCCGATCAAGTGCTCGGTACTCAGCCAAGCCCAGGCCAGTTGCCACCATCGAGTTAGCGTGTCTTGCTCCTGCCATCTGTCGAAGTCATCAGTCGGCAGATGGGCCCAGCCAAGTTCGTCAGTGCCCCCACGGGCAAGCAAGCCGGCCGCGTGTGCAACTTCGATCAACAGCGCTACCTCGGTCTCGTCGAGGTGGAGCGCCTTTGCGGTCGTTCTCAGGTCACGAATACCGAGACCGCCATTGCGCAGGGCAGGTGGCGGCGACTTGCCCCACAGATCTAGCAAGGCTTCAACCCGACGGGAAAACTCGAGCGCTGCGCCTGCTGCCACCCGATCGACCTGCTGTGGATCAACCTGACTGGTCGGGATTGTGGGTGGCTGGTGAAGCCCGCGACCCTGGGAGGTACGCAAGGCCAAACGAACAGACCATGGGAGCTGCACTGCTCGGGCGCCACGACGTACGAGGAGGCCGGCCTCGAGCAGATCTGCACCAGGCCCCGTTGTGGCCGTGAGTACTCCCTCCTGCTGCGACTCGTCGAGTTTGTGTAGCAACATCACCTGAGCCGTGCTGAGCGAGCCTAGGTCGACCTCTGCAGGGCCGGGTGGAGCCTGGAGCAAGTCGCGAACCATGTTGGTCGGCACCACCGGGTCACCCCAAGCCAGTCCGAGCCCGACCAACTCATCGGTGGCCGCGTCGATCTCCGGTGCTGGACCAGGCAGATGTTGGTCTTGGCACAGGGCTTGAAGGACGAGGAGTTGGAAGGCGTTGAGGGAGTCCAGTGCTGGTCGGACTGACCTGTTGGTCACCGCGCGGGCAGCCAATTGGCGCGAGTCCTTGGGCGCCGGGAAACCAAGGTCTGGTCGAGCCTCGAGCAGGCTGGTCAACTGCTCGCCGGACCAGCTTCGGAACTGATCAGCGAGAGTGCGTGGGTGGGAGTCAGGCGATTTGGGCATCCGCACAATTCTAGGGGGTACCTTGGGGCCATGAAGCCTCTTGATCTCTTCGCCATCGACCGACTGCTCAGTGATGACGATCGCGCGATCCGCGACACCGTGCGCGCATATGTCGACAAGGAGATCAAGCCGCAGATTGCGCAGTGGTACGACGAAGGTCAGATCCCGGTGCGTGAGCTGGCCCGTGAGCTCGGTCAACTCGGCACTCTCGGCATGCACCTGGAGGGATACGGGTGCGCCGGCACCACTGCCACGTCGTACGGCTTGGCCTGCATGGAATTGGAGGCGGGAGACTCAGGCATCCGGTCGCTCGTGTCTGTGCAGGGCTCTTTGGCGATGTTTGCGATCTGGCAGTGGGGCAGCGAGGAGCAGAAGCAGGAGTGGCTGCCGCGGATGGCCGCCGGGGAGGCGATCGGTTGTTTCGGGCTCACCGAGCCCGACTTCGGCTCCAACCCGGCTGGCATGCGCACGAGGGCACATCGCGATGGCACCGACTGGATCCTCAATGGCAACAAGATGTGGATCACCAACGGCTCGGTCGCAGACGTCGCTGTCGTGTGGGCCCAGACCGACGACGGCGCTGACGGTCGAGGGGTGCGCGGGTTCGTCGTACCCACGGACACGCCAGGCTTCTCGGCTCCGATGATCAAGCACAAGCTCTCGCTGCGTGCCTCGATCACCAGCGAGCTCGTCATGGACAACGTGCGGCTGCCGCAAGAGGCGGCCTTCCCAGAAGTGCAAGGTCTCAAGGGGCCCCTCACCTGTCTCAACGAAGCCCGCTTTGGCATCGTCTTCGGCGCTCTGGGGGCAGCGCGTGATGCGCTGGAGTCAACCATCGCCTATGCAGGTGAGCGCGAGATCTTCGGCAAGCCGTTGGGTGGATTTCAGTTGACCCAGGCGAAGCTGGCCGACATGGCCCTTGAGCTGGGCAAGGGCATGTTGTTGGCGCTGCAATTGGGGGCACTCAAAGACGCCCACGAGTTGGCTCCACAACAGATCAGTCTGGGCAAGCTCAACAACGTGCGCGAGGCGATCGCGATCGCCCGCGAATGCCGCACCATCCTTGGGGCCGCCGGGATCACCTTGGAGTTCCCAGTGATGCGCCATGCCAACAATCTGGAGTCGGTGCTGACCTATGAAGGCACCAGCGAAGTGCACCAGTTGGTGATCGGACAAGCGCTGACCGGTCAAGCTGCCTTCAGGTGAGCTGGCACTTGCTCAAAGCGGCTTGGATCGTCGGTTGCTTCGACTAGGTTTGATCCATGTCCAAGATCGTCGTTGCCGCGGCTCAGATCCGCAGCACTCCCGACCTGGATGACAACCTCCGTCAAGCGCTGGACGCGATCACCTTGGCTGCCCAGCGGGGCGCTCGGATCGTCGTACTCCCCGAGGCTACGTCGACTTCGTTTGCGATCAATCCGGCCAAGGGAGCACAGCCGCTCGACGGACCCTTTGCCAGTGCGATCAGGCAGGCTGCCGCAGCTGCCGGAGTCACCGTGATCGTGGGCCTCTTCGAGCCTGCTGCTGATGGTCGCGTGCACAACACCTTGTTGGTGACTGGCCCGGGGGTGGAGGCCAGCTATCGCAAGGTGCATCTGTTTGATGCCTTCGACACCGTTGAGTCAGACACTGTGGCTGCAGGTGCGGGCTTTGTCGTGGTCGACATCGAGGGAGTCAAGGTCGGGTTGGCGACTTGTTATGACGTGCGCTTCGCGGCGCAATTCACTGCCCTAGGCCGCATGGGCGCCGAAGTGATCGCACTCCCGGCATCCTGGGCAGATGGGCCGGGCAAGGTCGAGCAGTGGCAGTTGCTGACCCGGGCCCGAGCGGCCGATGCGCAGGCCTATTTGGTGGCTGCAGGGCAGGCGCATCAGGAGTCGCCCAAACCACTAGGCGTGGGGCACAGTGCCGTGATAGACCCAGTAGGTCGGGTTGTGAGCAGATTGGGGCCGGGGCCAGACGTTTTGGTGCAAGAAATTGAGCTGGATCGAGTTGCGCAGACAAGGGCGCAGATCCCGATCCTTTCATGGGAGGAAGAAAATGACGGTTGAGCAGTCGAGGCTTTTGGCCACTGAAATCCCTGGCCCGGCGTCCAAGGCGCTGCAACAGCGCAAACAGGCCTCGGTGTCGGCTGGCATCGGCACCGCCCTACCGGTTTACGTCACTCACGCATCCGGCGGCATCCTCGCCGACGTTGATGGCAACCGCTTGATCGACTTCGGCTCCGGCATTGCAGTGACCACCGTCGGCAACGGCAATCCTCGAGTGATCGAGGCCGTGCAGAAGCAGATCGAAGACTTCACCCACACCTGCTTCATGGTCACTCCGTATGAGGAATACGTCGAGGTCTGCGAGGCCCTCAACCAACTCACCCCGGGTGATCACGAGAAGCGGTCTGCGCTGTTCAACTCCGGCGCCGAAGCAGTGGAGAATGCCGTCAAGATCGCCCGCCACTACACCGGTCGTGATGATGTCGTGGTCTTTGACCACGCCTATCACGGGCGCACTAATCTCACGATGGCCTTGACTTCGAAGAACATGCCCTACAAGCACAAATTCGGCCCCTTCGCTGGGTCAATCCATCGGATGCCGATGGCCTATCCCTATCGCTGGCCCACAGGGCCGGCCCAGTGTGCCGATGAGGCCTTCGATGCCTTCGCGCTCGGCGTACAGGCCCGGATAGGAGCTGACAATGTCGCCGCGGTAGTGATCGAACCGATCCAGGGTGAAGGTGGTTTCATCGTGCCGCCACCGGGTTGGTTGGCGCGGGTCGCCGAATGGTGCCAAAAACACGGCATCTTGTTTGTCGCTGATGAAGTCCAAACCGGTTTTGCCCGCACCGGCGACTGGTTTGCCTGTGACTACGAAGGAGTGGTGCCTGACCTGATCACGACAGCCAAGGGAATGGCCGGTGGCATGCCACTGGCTGGGGTCACTGGGCGAGCTGAGGTGATGGACGAGGTCCATGGAGGCGGTCTCGGTGGCACCTACGGCGGCAACCCGGTCGCCTGCGCCGCTGCGTTGGCCGCGATCGAGACCATGCGTGAAGACGACCTGTGCGCTCGCGCCAAGGAGATCGAAGGGCACTTCATGCCACTGCTCGAGTCGCTGAGGGTGCGGCACGGATCAATCGTCGGTGACATCCGTGGCCGTGGCGCCATGCTAGCGGTCGAGTTGGTCACCGGCGCAGACAAGGCGCCCAACGCCGCTCTGACTGCGGCGATCCAGAAGGAATGCTCTGCCCAGGGGTTGGTCACTCTCACCTGTGGCACCTACGGCAATGTCTTCCGGTTCTTGCCACCACTTTCGATCGGTGACGAGCTGCTCAAGGAAGGCCTTGCCATCTTCGAGAAGTCATTTGAAAAGGCGGTTGCTGGTGTCTGAGTTGATCGAGTCAGTCAAGAAATCACTGTTCATCGGTGGTCAGTGGGTCTCCGCAGAGGGAGGCAAGACGCTGGAGGTGTGCAATCCTGCCGACGGATCCCTCCTTGGGTCAGTGGCCGATGGCTCACCGTCGGATGGGTTGAGAGCCCTTGACGCGGCCGTCGATGCAGCCCATGACTGGGCTCGAAGCGAGCCGCGCGTGCGATCGGAGATGCTACGCAAGGCCTTCGAGCTCCTGATCGAGCGAGCCGATGATTTCGCCATGTTGATGACTCTGGAGATGGGCAAGCCGCTCGCTGAGGCCAAGGGTGAGGTCGTCTACGCAGCGGAGTTCTTCCGGTGGTTTGCCGAGGAGACCGTGCGGATCCACGGGCGCTACGCAGCGGCGCCTGCTGGCAACACCCGTTTGGTCACGATGAAACAGCCCGTCGGGCCAACCCTGATGATTACGCCTTGGAATTTCCCCTTGGCCATGGGCACCCGCAAGATCGGCCCGGCGCTCGCGGCGGGCTGCACCATGGTGGTCAAACCTGCCCACGAAACGCCCCTGACGATGCTTGCGCTGGTGGCTCTGCTCGAGGAGGTCGGCGTACCTCCTGGTGTGGTCAATCTCGTGACCACCTCAACCTCCGGTGAGGTTTGCGAGCCGCTCATGCGCGACCCGCGGCTGCGCAAGGTCACCTTCACCGGGTCGACCCCGGTGGGCCGCAAGTTGGTCGAGCAGTCTGCCGAGCAATTGCTGCGTACTTCGATGGAGTTGGGTGGCAATGCTCCATTCATCGTCTTCGAGGATGCCGATCTCGACGCGGCCGTCGAGGGCGCGCTGCTGGCCAAGATGCGCAATATCGGCGAGGCCTGCACTTCGGCCAACCGCTTCTATGTGCACTCCTCAATCGCCGGGGAGTTCTCTGCTCGGATGGCCGCCCGGATGGAAGCGCTCCGGGTGGCTCCTGGGGCGGAAGACGGATCCCAGGTCGGACCACTGATCACCCAGAAGGCCCGCGCGGGTGTCGATGAGTTGGTGCAGGATGCCGTTGCCAAGGGTGCGAAGGTGCTCACTGGTGGAGCCATCCCCGACGGCGCGGGCTTCTTCTATCCGCCTACGGTGTTGGGTGATGTGCCCCCCGACGCGCGGGTTTTCAAGGAAGAGATCTTCGGACCGGTTGCCCCGATCACCACCTTCGACGACGAAGACGAGGTGCTGCAGCGGGCAAATGACACTGAGTTTGGCCTGGTCGCCTATTTCTTCACCAAAGACAACGCGCGGGTGATCCGGGTCAGCGAGACCCTCGAATACGGCATGGTCGGGGTCAACACCGGCATTGTCTCCAACCCAGCCGCCCCCTTCGGTGGCATGAAGCACTCTGGCTTTGGCCGCGAGGGCGGCTTCGAGGGCATCGACGAATATCTAGAGGTCAAGTACGTCGGGATGGCCGGGCTCTGAGCGCCATGTGGGTTGGGCAGGGCGACCGTGCGGCGGCCCGGGCCGCGGTCGAGTCATTAGGGTCACCAGCATGACCCAGTCGCTCAGATCAGACATCAACACCTTGGCGGCGGACTACTTCGCTGCGCTCATGCGCGAGCAGCCCACATGGGCACACATGCTCGGTGACTTGTCGGAGGTGGCTTCTTTCGAAGACGCCTCGAGGGAAGCTGAGGATCGTCAGATCGCTGAGCTCGATCAGTTCGTGGCACAAGCTGGAGCGATCGAAGGGCTCGAGGGCGACGACTGGGTGACCCAGCAGGTCATCATCTCGCACGCCCGCACCAATGCAGAGGTGCTCCGACACCGCCTCGTCCAGATCACCGCCGACCCCATCTTCGGGCCGCAGACCACCTTGCCGATCGTGGCCGGCATGCTGGGCATCCCAACTGCCGAGGTTGCCGAGGCGACCCTCGACAAAGTTGCCGGGATGGGGGTCCACTATCGGCAGTTGGCGCAGCGCATCGCAGAGGGGGTGGCGGCCGGGCGGGCACCGGCGCGATTCGCCGTACAAGGTGTGATCGAGCAGCTCGATCAGATGGTGGCCGCACCAGCCCAAGATGACCCTCTTGTCCTGGCCTTCCAATTGCCGGCGGAGGTCGACGCCCAACAGTGGCGGGCGCGTTGCGCAGAGGTGGTGGAGCAAGAGGTGCGGCCAGGCATGCTGGCTTATCGCGATGCCCTGCACGACTTGGCGTTGCCGATCGCCCGCAGCGATGAGGAGCCCGGACTGGCCTCGCTGGAGGGTGGCCTGGCGGCGTACGACGCACTCCTGCGCTATTACACGACAACCGACTACTCGGCGGCGCAGATCCATCAGCTCGGCCTGGAGCAAGTGGCGAAGTTGGAGCAGGAATATCGCCGGCTCGGCGCTCGGGCTTTGGGCACCGACGACCTGCAGCAGATCTTCGAGATGATGCGCACCGATCCCAAACTCCACTTCACCGAAGGTCAGCAACTGGTCACGGCCAGTGAGGTCGCCATGCAACGTGCCTGGGATGCCATGGATGAGTGGTTTGAAGTGCTCCCCAAGGCTCCCTGTGCGGTCGAGGGCGTGATGGGCGGCGCCAAGGCCTTCTACTTCCCGCCAGCAGCAGACGGATCGCGCGGGGGCACCTTCTTCATCAACATCGATGACCCCGAGTCATGGGGCACTTTTGAGCTCGAAGCTATGGCCTTTCATGAGGGCATCCCCGGTCACCACCTGCAATTGGCGATCGCGGGGGAGTTGCCAGAGTCGATTCCGATGATCCGCAAGCATGCCGAGACCGCGGCCTATGCAGAAGGCTGGGGGCTCTACACCGAGCGGTTGGCCGACGAGATGGGCCTCTACTCCACCGAGGTCGACCGACTCGGCATGCTCGCCGCCGACTCGATGCGCGCCTGCCGCTTGGTGCTCGACACAGGCTTGCACGCCATGGGGTGGAGCCGGCAGCAGGCGATCGACTACATGCTGGCCAACTCCCCGCTTCATGAAGGAGTGGTCATCCCTGAGGTCGACCGCTATATCGTCACGCCAGGTCAGGCCACTGCCTACATGATCGGGCGACTGGAGATCTTGCGGATGCGTGCCGAGGCCCAGGAGCGTCAAGGATCAGCCTTCGACATCAAGAAGTTCCACTCGGCGGTGCTCGACTCCGGCACCTTGCCGCTCGACGTACTTGATGCGGTCGTCCGGCGTCGCCTGCCATGAGCGGTCTGGTGGTCGGCTTCGATCTCGACATGACCTTGATCGACACTCGGGTGGGCTTCTTGGCCACGCTCGACGCCTTGGGTGCTGAGCTCGGGGTCGCCTTCCCACCAGACATGGTCGACCGGCTCGGCCCGCCACTCGACCAGATGCTCGAGCCGCACCTGCATGCGGACCACATCCCTGATGCCGTTGCCCGTTTCCGTGAGCTCTATCCGGTCGCGGCCGTGCCGCCAACGCCTGCCTTCCCCGGTGCCCACGAAGCCTTGAGCGCCGTACGCCGACTCGGCGGACAGATTCTGTTGGTGACCGGCAAGTTCACTCCAAATGCCCACCGTCACGTCGAGCATCTCGGTTTCGACATCGATGTGGTCTACGGCGAAGTCTGGGGTCTGGGCAAGTCAGAGGCCCTACGCGACCACGCTGCCAGCATCTACGTCGGTGACCACGTGCATGATGTCGAAGGCGCCCTTGCGGCCGGCGCAACCAGCGTTTCCGTGCTGACGGGAGGGTGCACCCGTGAGGAACTCATGGATGCCGGCACCCACGTCGTACTCGACGATCTGATCGGATTTCCGGCTTGGCTGGAGCGCGCAGGAGCGTCCGGCTAGCAATCTGGTTCGCGCCACGTTGGGATCACGTCGTACGCTTGGCCCCGACGCCCAGCGGTTGGGCGTCTTCAATCGACGATCAGGAAGGTCAAGAAGGTGCCCACCGGAAAGGTCAAGTGGTACGACGCGGAGAAGGGCTTTGGCTTCCTCTCCCGAGAAGATGGCGACGATGTGTTCGTGCGCTCTTCGTCGCTGCCTGCCGGGGTGAGCACCCTCAAGGCTGGCGTGCGAGTCGAGTTCGGCATTCTCTCCGGACGTAAGGGCGATCAGGCCCACCAGTTGCGGATCCTCGACGTACCCCCGTCTGTGGCCAAGGCGATGCGCAAGAAGCCCGAAGAAATGGTCAACATCGTCGAAGACCTGATCCGGCTCCTCGAAGGTGTCGAGCAGGCCTATCGCCACGGGCGTCACCCCGACCCCAAGACCGCCGGCCCCACCGCAAAACTCCTGCGCGGTCTCGCCGACGAGCTCGAGCTCTGACCCTCCGCCCGGCCTGCCTCGGCTCGTCGTACGGGTGGATGTTTCCCAAGCGCGCTTGGTAATCCAGCACGTTCAACGGAAAACCAGCACGTTCAATGGGTTGCAACCCGTTGTACGTGACAGTTTCCCATTGGGTGTGGGAAACCGACAGTCCCTTTTGGCTAGTTTTGGGCAGGTTCAGGGGGCAACTGAGAAGTAGTCGGCGAAGCCGGTGGGGTCGTGTCGGCCGAGGCTGGCGTGTTCGAAGAGGCCTACGCCGTGCTCGCCGGCGCAAGTGGCGATGGCGACGTGGTCACTGACTCCCCAAGGAGTCTTCGCGGCGGTGTCAGGGTCAGTCAGGTCATAGCTGGTCGACTTGGTGAAATCGTGGCCTTGCCACTGGCCATGTGACCATTCCGAATCGCCGCCATAGCCGCCGCCGATGTGCAGGGCAATGCCGGTGATCGTGTCGATCTCCATCACTAGTGCCTCACCCGCAGGGGTGGTTAGGTGCAGTCGGCAGTGTTCAGGGTGGCGGGTGCCAGATCGGTAGTCGATCTCGATCCGCGGCCAGCCGAGTTGCTCGACGCGGCCATCGGCAAAGACGCGGGTGGCATCGTTGAGGGTGCGGAAGCCGTCAGGGTCTTCTTGCACGATCACGATGACCGCGAAGGTCTCAAATCTGAATGGCACATAGAGCCACCAAAAGCCGTCGGCTGCTGGCTCGTCACCATTGCGGCCGGGTGGTTCTGGCTCACCAGATGGGCGCACCCCCCACGACCGATCACGGCTGCCGGTGGCTGTGCTCGGGTCAAGGGTGTGCTCGGCACCATTGAGTACGACGGTCCCGGCCCAGGCCCCGACTTGGGCGAATCGTTGCGCGTCGAGGGTGGGTCGGTTGCGGTGGATCAACTGGTGTGGCTGCTCGAGTACGGCGGGGAAGCTCTGCGTCCAGACCAAGTCGCAT
>WBZP01003639.1_pt1 | contig 16534 bp, 16 predicted proteins | sample 5204301 | NCBI WGS metagenome assembly WBZP01 (sample SAMN12412401, study PRJNA552823) | activated sludge metagenome | isolation source: activated sludge from nitrification reactor of wastewater treatment plant... | place: USA: Pennsylvania | collected 2017
GCTGGACTTCTTTCTAGATTGGCGAGTAAAACAGCTGCTGTAGCAACACTTCAATTTCTCAATTTTTCTAAACAAAAATCATTAAACAAACTCAAAACTGCTCTTGCAGCTTAACCGCGCAACGGGTGAGCATAAGTAATAGATTTTTATTTCCTATGCTAAGTGATACATTGAATATAGATGACCCAAGAGCACTGGACAAAGCCATTGGCACTGCAACTGCATATACCAATAAGAACCTAAAGTTTATTGCAAAAAAAGCAGGAATTGAAAAACCTTTAAGTTTCCACATAAGCCGTCATACTTGGGCGACTAGAGCACTTCGTAAGGGGATAAGTATAGATAAAGTGTCTAAGCTTATGGGGCATGCTCAGATTCGGGAGACTCAGATTTATGCTAAGATTGTGAGCGAAGAATTAGATAGAGCAATGGATGTGTTTAATGATTAAAATAATGAACGATAATTAATAAGTATGATGGAATGGGATTAATCTATGATTTTAATAATATTTTTGAATTTGAAGAAATTCAAAATTTTAAAAGGAGCCAAGACGAAAATCATATTTATAGATCAGATGAAGGTAAAGAGAGATTAATCGAATTTGAATCTATGAGGAAAATTCTCGTAGAAAATTTGTTAGTACCTGACTCATATGAAACTAGGCTAAAATTGATATTTAATTTCCCAAAATTCTTTAATTTTTTTTCAGAATACCCAATAGAAGGATTTGGGAAATTTTCTGGCTATCCAACTAATGAAGATCAGAGACTAATTTTTATAGACTTTCTCACAAAATATATCGGCACGGAAACTATATTTTTTGATAATATTGAAGATTTCTATCCCGAATTTAGAAAAAATAAGTTTCATCTTCCATATAACGTGCTGAGCATGGGATTACTCAGATATGAATCATTCAAACACATCGCAGCTGAAATACAATTTTTTGCAGAAGAAACATCATTTATTGATGAGAAAGAAAAATGGAAACAGAAGATATATAGTAACGTGTTTGATTATTGTGAAAATTATACCAGAGCTGCTGACTTTTTTTATAGGCTTTATAAGAACAGTGAAAATTTTAAGACGGTAGTAAAAGAGATAAGCATTAACAAACCGTATTTAATTTATTACACCATTTTTTACCGACCTATATATGAACCTTACATTCAATTATTAAAGGATTTAGAAGAATTAAAATATGATGCTGAACTTTGGGATGAAATAACCCTTTCCAAAGTATATTTCAAAAAAGGTGAATTTTCAAAAACTGAATTATCTAACAATGATATTTATAAGATAACGCCCGATGGAAAATTAATATGTTTACTGTCTACCCAATCTAAAATATTATTAATCGAGAATTTGTTAAAGACTCCAATTTCAAAAAAAGAGTATAAAACAATATATGAAATCTTACTCAATTTTGAATCTGAAGTTGAATCTTTTGCGGCCCAATCTACCAACCTAGAGAAAACTAATTTTATAAAAGGCTATGTTAAAAAATTAAATGCCAATATGACAACATTGAGTTCTAAAGAGCTTAAATCGGATTTTTACATAAATTTTATAAAATTTATTAATAATGAAAACTCTGTAATTCTTTCACAATCAATAATAAATGAATTGGTTTTTCATTTAAATGTTTTACTGACAAAAATAAATACGGAATCTTCGCCCTCTACTTCTTCAATTTCAAAACAAAAAGAAATATTTGAAGGCAACCTTGAAAATAGTAGACCATATGATGCTGGCCCAAAACCAATAGTTGAAAAATCACCTGACCATCAAGTCAGTTCAGACAAAGTAGAAAATGAAATAAAAATAACTAATAAATCGATAGGTGATGAAAAAGAAAAAGAGCGATCAAAAGAAATCATGCCTCCCCAAATACTGAATGAAGACCAAATAAGTCTAATTTTAAATACCCTTGAAAAATTACTAATCATAGAAGATGGAAAGTATTATTTAGGAGATCGCAAAAAATCTTCAGTAAGAGCAGTATTAGATGTTATGATCGAAAATTATAAAATTCCAAATCATAGTATAAAACAACTATGTTTTGAAGTGAGTGAAAAAATTCAAGCTGGTATTCAGTCACTGCCTCAAAAAACTAAAAAAACATATGATCATTACTATCAAAGTGCTTCAAAATACTTAAAAAGTTTATAATTTTCTTCAATTATCGGGTTTTTTCGGGTTTTATCGGTTCATATTTCCATGACACGATGTATTCCGATAAAGTGTTAAATCTTCGTGCCGTCAATATTGGCAATAACACTTAGTTTAATGCACATGAACCCACTAATTATCTCTCAAGAGAACTTTAACGAAGTCATCAAACATCTCGACAAAATTCAGCAGGAAGTATCTTACATACTAATTCCCCCCGAGGTTACATTTATCGAAAATCAGGATTTTATCAAAATAATGAAGATATCCAAACGCACAGCTCAAACCTGGCATGATGAAGGCCTTATTTCCTTTTCACAAATAGGCAAAAGGATTTACTATCGGATGACAGATATTCAAGCCTTGTTGGACCAAAACTGCAATCTTCCTTTTTAATAAGTAATTTTATTAATCTTTAAATTTTTTATTTCATGACAGAGATATTAGATTTTATGAACAATGTTTCTAAAGACCTTTTATTTATCAAATCCTATATTATGGAATTACAAAATGCTAAATCCAAATCCATTACAGATAAATGGATTGATGGACAGCAAGTGCTACTGACACTCCAGATAAGTAAGAGAACGCTACAAAATCTTAGGGATACTTCCCTATTGCCATTCAGCAGGATCAATGGTAAATTTTTTTATAAGGTATCCGACATCGAACAATTGCTCGAATCCAATTACTCCAATCTAAAAACATCACGACGTGGTAAGTAAGGAGATGATTTTGAGAAAAACACATTATGGGCTGAATATTTTCAGTATCATTTTGAGACAATATTACCCTGGCGAAACAGTCCTTTACATTTCAGGAAAGGACTGTAAACCTACTAAGAATCCATTTAACAACAATAAAAGTACATTGTCAATTCATGTATCAGATGGTATCGCTAAATATATGGACCTGGAAAATGCAGTACCCGAAGGTGATGTTTTTGATTTTGCAGCTTTACATTACAAATTGAAAGGCGCCGAACTATTAAACAAGATTATGGTAGATCTGCATCTGCGTATTGAATCATCTGGACCAAAGATTATACAAAGTCCAGAACCCGTTATAATGGCACATGAGCCGGTAAGGCAGCAAATAATCATGCCTTTTTTTAGTTATTATTACAAACCAATTAAAAATATATTTCCTTCAAGTCCTATAAATCCAAGAGGAGTATTCGATCTTATTAAAGGTAATAATTTTAAAAATGCTACTCACACTCTAAGGAATATAGAAGAAATTAAGGAAGCTAAAAGATACAAAGCATCTCATTTTGATTATGTTACATTTTCAGGCACCTTTTCCAAACGAAAAGATGAAAATCTAATCAAGCACTCAGGATTACTTACAATTGATTTTGACCATATTGATAGGATTGAACAGTTCAAAAATATGTTATTAAAAGACGAGTATTTCGAAACAGAATTACTCTTTAGATCCCCGTCTGGAGATGGACTTAAATGGATTATTCCTATTGATTTAAATAAGGCAAAGCACAAAGAATACTTTAAGTCAGTCTCCAATTATATTTACAAAACATATGGTGTACAGGTAGACAATTCAGGGCAGGATATTTCACGGGCATGCTTTTTACCATACGATCCTGATGCTTTTATTAACCCAAAATACCTTTGAATATGGAAAAGAAAGTATTTAATCCGGCTGATTGGGCTGATGATCAATTCCAAAAGCAGGAACCCATTAAAATAGATTTAGCACTGGATAACCATAAATTTTCTGAAGTAGAACAAATTATCCAACAGATAGAAGCTCAGCAACTTGATATCGCATCCGAGTACAGCGATTGGCGAAACATTGGTTTTGCTTTTGCGGATGAGTTTGGCGAATCTGGAAGAGAATTATTTCATAGGATAAGCAAGTTTTATCATGATTACAATATAAATGAGTGTAACAATCAGTATGAAAATTGTCTGAAATCAAAAGGACAGGGCATTTCTATCAGCACTTTCTTTTTTCATGCCAAGCAAGCAGGAATTAATATTGCAAATTCGAAAAAAGGAAAAGGGGAAGATGAAAAAGTTTCTATTATGCCAAATCTTCAGGATTCTTTATTTCCTGAACTTCCTGAGTTTCTGCAAAAAGTAGTTAAGGTTGCTTCATCCAAAGAAGAAAGGGACATTTTACTTTTAGGGGCAATAGTCTGTATTAGTGCTTGTTTTCCAAAATTATTCGGCATATATGATGGAAGAAGAGTACATTCCAATTTGTATTTATTTATCACTGGACAAGCATCCGCAGGCAAAGGTCGATTGGTCCATTGCAGACAAATAGTATTTCCTGTGCATAAAGAATTAAGGAAAGAGGCATCTGTCATAAAAAAACAATATGATAGAGATCTCACTGAATACAATACTAAAAAGGGGAAAGAAGAAGGGGTTCAAAAACCAGAGAAGCCACCTGAAAAAATGCTGTTTATTCCTGCCAATAATAGTTCTACCGGCGCATACCAATTACTTAATGATAGTGATGGTACTGGCTTAATATTCGAGACTGAAGGTGAAACCTTAGCTCATGCTTTCAAAAGTGATTATGGTAATTATAGTGATGGTTTTAGAAAAGCATTTCACCACGAAACAATTTCTTATTATCGAAGGACTGACAGAGAATATATAGACATAAATAACCCATGCCTGTCAGCTGTACTGTCCGGAACACCAAAACAAATTTCTTTTTTAATTCCGGATGCAGAAAATGGCCTATTGAGCAGGTTTATATTTTATTATATGAATGTTCATTCTATTTGGAAAGATGTCTTTTCTGACAATTCTGATCAGGGGCTGGATCATTATTTTGATGAGTTAGGAACTGAATTTTATGATCTCTATAAATTGTTAAAGTCAGGACATGAAATCAGGTTCTTTTTGACAAAGGATCAGGAAACTCAATTCCATAAATTTTTCACTGAAATGCAAGATAAATATTTAGCACTTCAAGGGTTGGATTATATGGCAATCATCCGCAGGTTGGGGTTGGTGGCTTTTAGATTCTGCATGATTCTTTCAATCTTACGCACTATGGAAACAGGAGAGATTAGTTCCAAATTACTTTTTTGTGAAAACAGAGATTTCAAGATTGCTATTGAGATGGTGAAGGTTTTAGTCATACATGCCGGTAAAGTATTTTCTGAACTTCCTGAGACTGCACAACCGGTTGGTCGAAAAAACAAAAAACAAAAGTTTTTGGAATCATTACCAAATAATTTCAATCGCCAGGAATACCTGAATGCTGCCAATTTACTTTCCATACCTGCTAAAACTGCTGAAGGTTATATTACTTCTTTTGTAAAGGCAAATCTCATTCATAGAGATATGCAGGACCATTATGAAAAATATTCTTAAAGAGTAATCAAAGGATTTAAAGGAAGTTAAGGATATATTTTTCTTAACTTCCTTGAAAGTAAAAAGTTTTTAAAAGTAACACCCTTCTACCCCATCATCCCATTAATAAACGTCTCCACAAAATCCAAGATCCGTTGCAATATCCTGTCACCGGATTTTTTACGTTGCAATAGGCTTGGTTTTTCACCTTCAATCAGTTCCAATACTTCATCACGCATGGGCGTTCTTTCAGCAAAGAGATAATCTTCGATCAGCTTTTCTGTGCGTTCAGATGACAGGCTTTCTTCAGCGACCATTTTATCAAAGGCTATTTGCTTTTCTTTATCCCAGAAGTTTTCAAATTCTGTTGTGATATTATCTGCATCATTGATTTCAGGAAAGTTATCAGATATAAATCGTTCTATCAGTTCACGCTTGCTACGTAGGGTAACTTCAGTATTTAGCAGATTGAGAATATCTCTTTCAGATGCAACGGAACCTTTAGTATTCTTTGACTTCAATTTGATGAGAAGCTGAATGATATAGGTCACGTTGATTTCATCCCGGTGTATCAATTCCAACTCAAAATCCACATCTTCCAGGATAGACACTTTTTCTTTTTGATGGTCGACTTTTGACTTTTCATAAAGGTCCAGATATTTGCTTTTATAATCTTCAAATTCCTGTTCAGTTACCTTAAAATCTTCCCATTTGAAGTCGGAGAATGTCACAAGGATATTTTTGATCCGCATCAAGTCCCGGAATGCTTTGATAAAGTTGAGTTCATCTTCTTCCGTCACCAATTCATTGACTGCATCTATGGTAGGAGTGATCTCTTTTAGTTTATCATAGGCATCATCAAACTTACCTACATAATCTTCATACGGTTGCATGATGATGACTTCTATCGCTTCCTTATTACTAAACAGTGTGATTGCTTCATCTGTCTTACCCTTTAGATTCCGGAACACTACAATATTTCCCTGTGATTTGGTTTCGTTGAGTATTCTATTGGTCCGACTATATGCCTGTATCAATCCATGATATTTCAGATTCTTATCCACGTAAAGTGTATTGACTTTTTTGGCATCAAACCCTGTTAAAAACATATTCACTACCAACAATATATCTATACGGTTGCTGATGTTTTCCGGTGAGCGTTCCCGATCCTTTAGTTTTTTGGAAATGTCATTATAGTAGTTATAGAAATCTTCACTTGTCTTGGTGCTATATTTTGTATTGTACAAAAGATTGTAATCTTCAATGTACTCATCCAGTTTCTCCCTGCTGTGTTTATTGATGGGATGGATAGCATTAGCGGGACCTTGCGTTTTAGAAATGTATGGTGCTTGTGGATCAGCAGCCATAGGTAGTTCATTATTAAGCATAACAAAATCATCCTGTATTAATCCATTCGCATCAGCGTCATCTTCATTGGCAGCATAGCTAAATATGGTAGCTATATTCAGATTATGCTCTCCGGCTGTTTTCTTTCGTTTGAAGATATCATAATATTTCAGCAATGACTTGACACTATCCACACAGAACATCGCTGAGAAGTCCTTATTATAAGTCTTACGGCCATGATTGGCAATGATGTAATCCGCAATCTTTTCTAATCGACCTGGATCTTCCATCAACTCCTGGGTGTCGATATCTTCCACTTCTATATCAATCTCTGTTGCGGTATCCCTACGTTTGTATTTTCCCACATATTCAACAGCAAACTTCAATACATTTTCATCCTTTATGGCATCGGTGATCACATATTTGTGCAGACAATCTTCAAACAAATCTTTAGTGGTCCTTTTCCCCAGTTCATTTTTATTGGAATTATCAGCAAAGATGGGAGTACCTGTAAACCCAAACATCTGGGCATTATTAAAAAAGTCTTTGATACGATTATGGGTTTCTCCAAACTGACTACGATGACATTCATCAAATATAAAAATGATTCTTTTATCTTTCAGGTCAGCCATTTTCTTCTCATACTTGAGCTTGCTGATGGCTGTGTTAAGTTTTTGAATTGTGGTGACGATGAGCTTGCTGTTTTTAGCTTCTCCTTTTTTATCCACATAACTACCGATAAATTGTTTGACTAGGTTAGAAGTATTATCTGTACCATCGATACATCCATCGCTAAAGCTATTAAATTCCTTCGTAGTCTGATAATCCAGGTCTTTTCTATCCACTACAAATACCACTTTATGTACTTGTGGTAATGCCATCAGGATTTGACTTGCTTTAAAGCTCGTAAGCGTTTTTCCTGATCCGGTGGTATGCCAGATATATCCATTCTTAGTTGAGTTCTTAACCCTATCGATCAATGCTTCCACCGCAAAAAACTGATAAGGTCGAAGCACCATTGGAATTTTAAATGCTTCATTCAGGACGATATACTTACATATCATCTTACTGATATGACAAGGTTCCAGGAAGGCATCTGTGAATCCATTCAGAATATTGGTCAGGCGTTTGTTTTCTAAATCTGTCCAATAGAACGTTTGTTTAAAACTCTGATTCCGGTTGTTAGCGTAATACTTAGTATTGACACCATTGCTGATGATAAATATCTGTACATACTGATACAATGCTGCGTGTGACCCGAAAGAATGTCGTTGATACCGGTTCACCTGGTTGAATGCTTCTTTGAGTTCAAGACCTCTGCGTTTCAATTCTATTTGGACCAGTGGCAATCCATTGATCAATAGGGTGACATCATATCGGTTTTTGTAGGTGCCTTCCTTAGTGACCTGATTGGTCACCTGATATTGATTCTGACACCAATGTTCGGTATTCAGGAACTCAAAATAAAGATTGTCTCCATTGTCCCGGATGATATGCTGCTTTTGTCTGAGTATCTTTGATTTTTCAAATACAGATCCCTTACTAAGCAGATTGATCACCTTGTCAAATTCTGTGGCTGTAAACGATATATTATTGTGTTTTTCGAGCTGAGACTTCAGATTAATCACCAAATCCTTATCATCCTGAATGGTGACATATTGATAACCTATTTTTTGGAGTTGGGCGATCAGTTGTTCTTCCAGTATTTGTTCGGATTGTTTAGCCATTTGATTTTGCCTTTTCTTCCAAAAATACCAATAAGGGTTCTTTGTGTAATTTTACAAAATTTATTACTTCTTTTGCAATGTGAGAGACGAATCGATGATTAAAATCTTTGTCTGTAAATAATTTTAAGAGTGTCTTAGGGTCATTAAAATTAATAATGATGTTTTCAAAAGGCTCAATACTTTGATTGTAAGGCCAATACTTGTTTCCACTTTTATTTCTATCATGTTTATATTCAATGGCCATTCCCCCACTGCTAAAAATTCCAACTGTCAATACTCCAGTATTTTTATAACTGAAAGATTCCACACCAAAAAATTGATTTGATTTATCAAATTTTTTAAACTTAATCCATATTTGCGAATAGACGTTGGTTGTAGAATTACCCTTCAATACGTTAAAGGTTTCGCCCATTTCACTTTTAATTGAATCCATTACACCTGCTCTTACTTCTTCTCCAATGAGTTCCTTCATTGCTACAAAATTATTTGCTATGTATTCTGCTTCTTTAAAATGTTGCAGCATAAGTTTCTTCAATTCAAAATCTCCTTTGTCATCCATTGTATTGGTTATTTTTTTGAGTAGGATAATGTATTGTTTGATTGTCTCCCTTAATATAGGCTGTTCAGTTGATTCTTTAAGGCAGCTGCTTAACCAATTGATGATTTCATTTTTATAAGAAATCACAAAAATGTGTGTTCCTATTACAAGGTCTCCAATACTATTTTCAGATGGATTTGTGCCAAAAAGATTCAAATAGTAGATACTGTTAATCCCATTACCATATTTGTTATACTTTTTTAACTGCCCATTTTGATCGCCAGCATCAATTTTATTTTCTATGATAATGGTTCGTCCATTTTTGTATTTTATCAAAATATCAATCCTTCCCCTTATATCTCCGGATTCATCTGTTTGGTCAATGGGATATTCTATGCTAACAGATGGATATGAGAGATCAACATCATTAATATTGCACTCCTGCAAGAAAAGTTTTAGAAAAGTATCACCTTTATGATGGTTCCCAACAGGATTTAGCAAAGTTGCGATAAAGGCAGAATGAGTTCGAACTTCTAATCGCTCCATTTTAAGAATGGAGAATATATTAAAATCTTCACCTTTTATTTTCCTTATTTCATCCTGATGTTTTAAAAGGACTTTTGTCTGGTTTAATATATTTGATATGTTTTGAACCATTTTACACAAACATTTTTTGCAACAACCCCTTCTTCCACACTTCCATTTTCTCTATCTGACTTTGTACCAATTGTATCTTTTCATGAATGGCAGACAGAAAGTTGGTGATTTTGGTTTGTTCGGAAAGGGATGGATAAGGTAATTGAATATCTGAAAAATATTTATAACTTATCATTTTACCATCTCTTATTCCTTCTAACTTCTCACAAAGCTTTTGAATATAAAAATCTGTTTTAAAATAGTATTTGAAAAATGTGTTATTAATAGGTGCTGTATTCCTTAATATAACATATGCCGGACTACAAATACCTTTATAATTTGAATATTCAATACCACCTTGAAATGACCTAAGACTTATTATAAAATCACCAACATCAACTACTTTATAACTTTCAACACTTTTTTCAGTAACAGAAATTTGATAATTTATCATTTCCCTAGGAACTGCACCATACTCTTGAGAAATGGCTAAAATTGGTAAATCGGAATTATGTTTTTTATTGGAAATACTTTCAAATAATTCTCCACCACTTTTCACTTCCCATTTCGGAAACTCACTCCCATCATCAGCCCCGCCTGACGGACGGGCAGGCTTAAATCGCAATTCCTGACTAAAGATCTTTTGCATCACCCCTTTTTTGTATTGCTCCAGTAGGGATTTTTTCTTTTTGAGTGCTTGGAGTTTGTCATCCACAGCTGTCAAGAAGGATGCTATTTTTTGTTGTTCTGAGAGAGATGGGAGATGTAATTTAAGTAATTTTAATTGAGTTGAATACAAATGTACTACTGATATACCTTGAGATAAAGCAGCAATTTCTAATTTCTTTCTGTTATTTAAATAATAAGATAGAAATATACCATTATTGTTTGATCTTATAATATTTAAGTCCCCACCCAATGCAATTCCTGCCCTTAAAACACAAGAAGCTGTTGCAATACCTAATTGAGTTTCGCCTGATGCTGGAATAATAACATCATTACTTTCACTTAATACTAAATTCTTTGGATTAATATTTGTTCTTGAAAAAACTTCACTTATAGTTTCTCTGTATACTGTATAAAGTTCACCATATCTAACACATTCAATAGATCCGTTTATATCTATCTCAGCTTTAGAAATACCTTTACCTTTGGAAAAACTTGCAATCTCTCCAAAGGACTGTATTTTCCACTCTTCTTTATATTGTTGAAAACGTAATGTTGGTATATACTTTAAATTCCCCATCTTTTTTTAATATAAATTAAATTTCCGTTCTTTGGTCGGTAGTTCGGATAATATTCTTTTTGAAAAATTCGAAATGTATTAGCTGATTTTTCAATTAGATTATTTTCTAATAGATACATCAAAGCAATAGATGGACTTCTTGATTCACCCAAACTGCAATATATAAAAACTTCTTTGCCGTTTATCAAATGTTCCTTTATAAAATCCAATGCAGGGTTTATCATTTCATCATTAACATACATTGGGTCATCATTGTCAATCATATTTAGGTAAATTGCATCTTCATCACGCCTGAACAAATAATGTGGGTGTGCAGGATTACATCCTTTTCCTTGCCATCTAACAACAGATTGGTGAGTGACAAAACCATTTGCTCGATTTAAAGCACAAACTATTTTCATTCCACTTTGTCGGGCTATTGTGTATTGTTCTTTCACGCCTACGAATAGCGATATATCTCCAATTTGTTTCATCTATTACAATTAAAATGGAGTTGAGATATTTAACTCTTTACAATATTGTGCAATCGTCTGTTCAGTCACTTGCATACGCTCATCAATCGCCTTTATCTCATCAGCCAACACTTCTATATCTATGTCATCTTCCGCTTCAAAGGTGTCCACATATCTTGGTATATTGAGATTGTAATCATTCTCTGCAATTTCCGACAGCAAAACTTTTTTACTATATTTTGTGATCTCAATCCTGTTGCGATAGCTGTCTATGATCTTTTCGATGTGCTCTTCCTTGAGTACGTTTTGAGTCTTGACTTTTTCATAATCATTACTTGCATCTATGAATATGACATCATCAGGATTCTCCCTGCATTTTTTGAATACCAGGATACATGTCGGAATACTGGTGCCATAAAAGATATTGGCCGGTAGCCCTATCACCGCATCGAGATAATTTTTACTTTCTATAAGATACTTCCGGATATGTTGCTCTGCACCACCCCTGAAGAGTGCGCCATGTGGTAATACCATTGCCATAATCCCGTTTTCTGCAAGATGATAGATCATGTGTTGAACAAAAGCAAAATCTGCCTTGCTACTTGGAGCTAATCTACCATACTGACTAAAGCGATCATCAGATAGATGGATAGGATTGGCACTCCATTGAGCGGAAAAGGGCGGATTAGAAACAATCGCTTCAAATGTCATACCCATGTGCAATGGACGCTCCAATGTATCTTCCTGCTTAATGTCAAACCTTCGGTAATGTACACCATGCAGTATCATATTCATTCTGCAAAGGTTATAAGTAGTACGGTTCATTTCCTGACCGTAAAACATGGCCACATCTTGTACTACTTTAGCAATCCTAAGAAGAAGTGATCCCGACCCTGATGTAGGATCATAAGCAGATTTCAGTTTAGTTTTACCGGTAGTAACAATCAATGCCAATATTTTAGATACCTGTTGTGGTGTATAAAATTCCCCTGCCTTCTTCCCTGCACCACTCGCAAACTGTGAAATAAGATATTCATAGGAATCACCCAACACATCAGACTCCGTATCTTCCAGACCAAAATCTATTTTATCCAGGTGAGACAGTACTTTAGCAATAATGGTATTTCTGGCATCAGGCGTTTTACCCAGCTTGGTACTGTTCAGGTCCATATCTTCAAACAGATTGTCAAAATCATCTTCACTTTCCGTTCCCATAGTACTGAGTTGGATATTGATCAGTATCTTTTGCAGATCTTCAAGTATAAAGTTGGTTTTGGTCTCATCAAACTGATCTATGTCATCATTATTCCCCATTCCCCTTTTAGCCACTTCGCTAAACAGTTCTTCCGGCTTTAAGAAATATCCGAGTTTTTCAATAGCTTCATCCTTGATGGCTTCCATATACTCAGCATATTCGGCCAGCTTTGGAGTGATCTCTCTAAACTTCAGTTTATCTTGTTGGAGTATCTCATTGGCAAATAGCTCCATCTTTTCACTCAGGTACTTATAAAATATAAAACCCAGGATATAATCCCTGAACTCATCCGCATTCATCTTTCCCCGGAGCGTATTCGCAATATTCCATAACTGCTGCTCTAATACTCTTTTATTGTCAGCACTCATACTTCCTATCTTTATTTCTGAATGGCAAAGATAAATTAAGGAAAACTTTTATTTTCTTTTATCTGTTCTTAAAATTAATCAAATTCTTAAAACCAATGCCTAAGTCCTTAATCATCTTTTCACTATTATTTATATCATCTTTCTTATCAGCACAAACTGTAATTTCAATCGACAGCGTATCTGCCTACATCGGTAAGACCGTAAAAGTATGTGACAAAGTAGCAGGAACCTTTGTTACAAGAAGCGATAAACCACTGACCTACCTGAATCTGGGAACAGATTACCCTAAAGCAAAATTGACCATCGTTATTTTCCAGAAAGATCTGGTAAATTTCTCATTCCCTCCATCGGACCATTATAAAGGTCAGAATGTTTGTGTTACCGGAGAGATAAAGCAATACAGAGAGAAAATTGAAATCATAGCTAATAAGCCGGATCAGATAGAGATTAAGTAAGTAATTGTAAAATACAAATTATTAGGAAGGCAAACTTTTCAGCTAATTATCTTAATGACCCAAGAATATACTTTGTATAATCATCCAAATTTTAACAGTTTAAGTACATGGCTTGAAATATTACATGCTCATTGTGTACTGGAGCAAGTTATCACACAAAATTTTATAAACAATCTTCGCAATTTTACTCCACTGATCGTAATAAAGTTAAACTTAGTTATCATTCTTAAATTATTATATTTGTTCAATATTTATAAATAGTCAGGTTGCGCATGACACTAATTACTCGTTTAATTACAAATAATAGAACCATTTTTCTGTCAGATGGAAGAATTACTTCCAATTATGACTGTAAGATTAAGACCGATACAGCTCAAAAACTCATCAAATTATCAAATGGAATTATTGGATTATCCGGTGCCACTGAATTTGGTGAATGGTCGCAAAATGAATCTCAAAAATCAGAAGGTAAAAGAGAATTTAAAGTTTTTGATAATATCAAAGAGCATATACTAAGCAATAACTATACGATTTTAAATAGTCTAACAGCTGAAAACATTTTCCAGAATCTCAAAGATTGTATTAATAAAAATCACAGTGGAATAAATTTTAGTAACGGCCCACGTTATATTAATATTTTGATATCATTTAAATTGGAAAAAATGAATCATTCTAAAGTAATAGTTAATAGAACTGCACACAATTATCATATTGAGTATTTACCCAGATCCTTTGATTTAGATAGTCAAAAATTTGATTTTGATACGAATTTGAAAACAGAAAAAGGTATTTTTCTAAAATTGTTAAATGATGCATCCAATCATGTTTTTAAGAAAGACCTAAATGACGAATTAATAAATAGTATGGGTAACGATGACATTAAAAAAATTGGAATACATCTTTACCGAAGTTATTTGGCACATTTTAACAATCCTAAGGTAGGTCCATTTTTTATGTTTGAGACTTTTTAAGACTTATTTTTTGTCTAATTAAAAGTTATTTTTGAATCAGTACAAAGTTTTGAAAGCTTAGCTTGTATTTTTGTTTTAACGAATTTAAATAGATATGTTTATCTATATTTTTATTCGAAATTTACCATGTATTGTAGTTAATTATGAATAAATATAGTACTTTACCTTAAAATGGAAAATGATTTAATTTATTGCGGAGAAATGCAAAATGGCATTCCAAATGGGATGGGTTTTGAAAAAAGTAATATTCATAAATTCGTAGGGTTTTTTAAGAATGGTAAAAGAGACGGATTTGGTATATTTGAACATACGCAGTTTGATTTTTATGCTTACAATTTTGGAGTATGGGATGGATGCTCCATTATTGGAATTGAATTCAATATTGACGCAGAGCCACCAACTTATTGCGACCCCATAATTAGTATTCGTAATAGAAAAACTGGAATATGGATAAGTATGTTTAGAGAAAGTATCACAACATACATAAATGGGGCCAAAATCTTAGATATTAGAAAAACAAAGTCTGAAAATATAACTTTAGAAACTTCTAATACTTTGTTATCTGTTGAATGCATGTTGGAAAATGGGTATTGTTATACAGGTCAAATCTCAGACATAACCGACCACTATGTTAACCGGCCACTTAAATGTAATTCAATTAATGGACTAGGCTATTTAAAAGAAATTATATCTGGAGAATATACGGGTTTTGGAACAGTTGAATTGCAAATGGGGCAATTTCAAAATGGTTTACTTAATGGCCAGGGATATTCAAGTATTTATGGATTAGGTGAATATATAAATGGAAAACCCATAAGAACTATTAAAGAAGAAAATGGTAAGAATTTTACGATTGAAGAACATATATTTGAAACAATATCTGATTCCCGTACTGCAAATTTATCTCTATTTATAAATGAAAATGAAAATGAAATATTAATTTTCAATGGATTCTATTATCCAATAAGCAGATACCCTATTTTGGATAATCTTGAATTGATAGAATTAAGAGAAAATATTTGGAAATTTAAGAATGGATTTAATATTATGTGGGCAGAAGAGAAACTAATTCAATTAATTGATAAGTTTATGACTGGATTATCAAGTCCTATGGAAAATTTTACAATTTGTTCAATTCCAGCATCAACTTCAATTAAAACCCAAAAAAGGTACAAAAATTTGATTAAAACTATTGCTCTAAAGTACAAATTTAACAACGGTTACGACTATATTAAAAATAAAATAGATAGACCTGCACAACATTTAAGTGATTTTCATTTTATGGCAGAAGAACACATTGAGCTAAATGAAAGTGTTATTGGTAAAACTATTCTTCTTTTCGATGATGTTTACACTACTGGTTCAACATTTAGACAAGTAAAAGATATGTTGTTAATAAACGGGGCCAATCAGGTCATAGGTTTATTTTTAGGACGTACTATTTAATGTCTCAGACGGGGGGTAAATCCCTCGCCTTTAGGCGAAGACTTAAGTTTGACAGCTCAAAAATAGTAAATTTGCATGAAAAAAGAGTGAAATGCAAAATTACCGTAAAACAAGCCACACAACATATGATTGTAAGTATCATATAGTATGGATAACAAAATATCGTAAAAAAGTGATGAGTGGTGTAGTAGCGGAGCGAGTTAGGGAACTGGTTAGACAAATATGCAAAGAGAATGATGTAGAAATAATAAAGGGACATGTATCCAAGGACCACGTACATTTGTTTGTGAGTATACCTCCACATTTGGCAATAAGCAAATTAGTACAAAGCCTAAAAGGCAAGAGTTCATACAAATTGCTGGGGGAGAATAAAGACCTGTCGAAGCAGTTTTGGGGAAGACATTTGTGGTCTAGAGGATATTTTGTAGCCACATCAGGCAATGTCACAGATGAAATAATCATGGAATATATAAAAAATCAAGATATAAAAGAAGGAGACGATGATTTTACGGTATCAGACCCACTTTAGTCGCCTTAAGGCGAAACCAAATCTATCGCCTTTTAGGCGATAGTAGTTTAATT
>WBZP01003640.1_pt1 | contig 16533 bp, 29 predicted proteins | sample 5204301 | NCBI WGS metagenome assembly WBZP01 (sample SAMN12412401, study PRJNA552823) | activated sludge metagenome | isolation source: activated sludge from nitrification reactor of wastewater treatment plant... | place: USA: Pennsylvania | collected 2017
ATCTAAAGGCGCACCAAAGACAATACCCCTCAAAACTGAACCCCTGGGCGGGGTGGCGTATAGTGACCTGTGCTTGCGTTCATGAGGGCACCCGGGCCTCGCGCCGGGTGCTTGTCGGCACCCGAAGGCGCAGGACAAGAGCATGACCGTCGTCGCCAACGACCGCCAGGTCGGCCCGCTGGTGTGTACCGGCGGCGAGACCGTTCTGGCCTACGATTTCCGCATCAAGGCAGCCGATGATTTGGCCGTCTGGCGCTTGCGCGGCGGCGGCGTCGAACTGCTGGTCCTGAACATCGATTATACCGTCTCGGGCGTCGGCTCGGCGGGTGGCGGCAATGTCACGCTCGCGACCGCCGCGCTCGACGCGGACGAGTACGTCGTCGAGGGCGCCCGTCCCTCGGCCCGCACATCCGACCTTGTCTTTTCCCGCTCCCTGCCGCCGGCCACGCTGAACGACGAACTGGACAGCCTGCAGATCCAGATCGCCGAGATGAAGCGGCGCATCGACGCGGCGATCACACGCTCGCGCTTCGACACGTCCGACGAAAGCCTGGAGCTGCCGCTCGAGGCGGGCTTCCTGCATTATGACCCGGTCGACGGCCTGACGGCGCAGGACGGCGCGCCCGGCGGTGGCGGCGGGCCCGATCTGCCGGTGTCGATCGAGAACGGCGGCACCGGCGCCGACACGGCGGCCGAGGCGCGCGACAATCTCGGCGTGCCGGCCGATGCCGAGGTCGGCGGCCTGGCGCAGACGCATGCCGGGGCCAACGCCGCGAACTGGCGCTCGTCGCTCGGCCTCGGCGCGCTCGCCACGCGCGGCACGGTCGCGACCGCGCACATCGACGACGACGCGGTGACGCTCGCCAAGCAGGCGCCGGGCACGGCGAACTACTATCAAGGATGGGATGCCAGCGGCAACCCGGCGGCGCTCGCCCCGGTGCAGCGCTCCGGCATCGCCAAGATCGGCAAGAACCGCACCTTCGGCGGCGGCCTGGCGCGCGTCTGGGTCAACGAGCAGAACCAACTGTTCGCGGTCGGTGCGGCGAACCTGTCGGGTTACGGCGGCGGCGCCACGGCCTCGCCCGTGCGCGTGCCGTTCAGCCATACGCCCGCGACCATCAGCAAGATCGTCTGCGGCGCCGCGTCGACCTACGTGCTCGATGCCAACGGCCGGGTCTACTCGTTCGGCAACAACAGCCAGGGCCAGCTCGGCCACGGCGACACGACGGCGCGCGTGGTGGCGACGCGCATCGAATATTTCGTGACCAACGGCATCACCATCAGCGACATCGCCGCCTCGAGCGACGGCAACGGCACCGAGAATTACGCCCTATTCCTGACGTCGACCGGCGCCGTGTATGCCGTCGGCGCCAATACGTTCGGCCAGCTCGGCGACGCCTCGACGACGCAGCGCACGACGCCGGTCTCGGCCACCACGGGCGCAACGGCGGTTGCTTGCGGCTCGAACATGAACCCGCACTCGGCCGTGATCAAGACGGGCGGCGCGCTGGCGATGGCCGGCTACAACGGCCAGGGCCAGCTCGGCCTCGCCGACACGACCAACCGCTCGAGCTTCACGACGGTGACCGGCGTCACCAACGTTGCCGACATCTTGTTGTCGTCTGGAAACCTGTCGTCGGTCGCGGCCGGCGTCAGCTTGCTGCGCAAATCCAACGGCACGGTCTGGTCGTGCGGCTATAACGCCAACGGTGTGCTTGGTCACGGCGACACGTCGAACCGCAGTGCTTTCGTGCAGATCTCGGCGCTGTCGGCGGTCACGGTAACCGCCATTGCCATGAATTCTGACGCGCGTCTGTGCACGGCCGCGGCGTTGACCTCGGCGGGCAACGTCTACGTGTGGGGCTACAACGCCTCGGGCGCCTGCGGCACCGGCAACACGACCGACCAGACGTCGCCGCAGATGCCGACGGGCGCCTTCCAGGGCTCGGCGGCAAAGATCATCGTTTCGGGCAGCGCGGCGGCCGGCCTCAACGGCGTGCATGTCGCCACGGCGACGGCGCTCTACGGCGCCGGCTACAGCGCGCAGGGAAATCTTGGCTGCAACTCGACATCGGCGACGGTGACGACGTTCGCGGCCTGCCTCGGCATCGACGGCACGATTTCCGACTTGGCCGGCGTCGGCACCGCCAGCACCTGGGGCGTGACGGTGCTGTTTTCGGACGGCCGCACGGCGGTGTGCGGCGATAACTCGTCGGGCCAGCTCGGCCTCGGCACCGGCGCGCTGGACGCGACGACGTTCCACGACGTGCTGGCGCTGACACCGCTGGGCGTGAAAGGCGACGAAGGCGTTGGCGAGGATGGCAACACGGTGTTGTCAGGAAGCGGCGCTCCGTCCGGCGGGACTGGCGTCGACGGCGACTATTATTTCGACATTGCGGCGAAAACGATCTACGGCCCGAAGGCCGCGGGATCGTGGCCTGCCGGCGTGTCGTTGGCCGGGACTGTTGGCCCGACTGGCCCGAACACTGGCCACGACTATGCCTTCGACACCGGAACCAGCGATGCGGACCCGGGCGCCGGCAAGATCCGGTTGAACAACGCCACGCCGGGCTCGGCGACGTTCGCCTACATCTCGAAGACCGACCGGCAAGGTAACAGCCTTGGCACGGAAATCGGAACTTGGGACGATAGCACGAACACCGCGCACAGACTGACCTTGCGCTGCTGGGATATCGCCACGCCAACGAAGGGCTGGTCGGCCGAAGTCACGGGGACGTTCACGGACGGGACGACATACTGGAAAATCCCGCTTTCCTCGTGCACGGCCCGCAGCGGCGGCGCGCCGGCAAACGCCGCCGTTCTAGCCGTCATGCCACATCGCACCGGCAATAAAGGCATGGACGGCCTCGGTGCGGGCGATGTTGTCGGGCCAGCCTCGGCGACGAACAACGCGCTGGCTCAGTTCGACGGCACGACGGGCAAGCTGCTCGAAGACAGCGGCGTGACGGTGAGCACGGACGGCACGCTCGCCGGCAACAGTGACGCACTGATCCCGACGCAGAAGGCCGTCAAGACCTACGCCGACGCGCTGATCGCCGCCAACGACGCGATGGTGTTCAAGGGCGTCGTCGATTGCTCTGCAAATCCGAACTACCCGGCAGCCGACCGTGGACACACCTACCGCGTCAGCGTGGCCGGCAAGATCGGCGGCGGCTCCGGCCCGAACGTCCAGGCTGGCGACATCCTGCTGTGCCTCACGGACAGCACGTCGTCCGGCAACCACGCCACGGTGGGCGCGCAGTGGTCCATCATCCAGGTCAATATCGACGGCGCGCTGGTCACGACGGACATCGGATCCACCGTCCAGGCTCACAGCGCCTTGCTGGCCGCCATCGCCGGTCTCGGCTCGAACGGCCTCGTTGCGCGTACTGCCTCCGGCACGTCGTCGGCGCGCACGATCACGGCCGGAACGGGCGCGACCGTCACGAATGGCGACGGTGTGTCGGGCAACCCGACAGTCGGACCAGACCTTGCGTCCGCAGCGCAATATCAGGCGGCGACGGCGAACAAAGTTCTGGCTGCCGACGCGGTGTGGTCCGCAGCGGCACAAGTGACACTCACGGACGGCGCGACAATCACGCCTGACTTCGGCGCTGGCCTCAACTTTGTCGTGACGCTCGGTGGCAACCGCACGCTGGCTAACCCCTCAAACGCCAAGGCCGGGCAATCGGGCATCATTCTCGTCAAGCAGGACGGCACAGGGTCGCGGACGCTGACGTGGGGCTCGAATTGGAAATGGCCGGCGGCTACGGCCCCCACGCTTTCAACCACGGCAAGCCGCGTCGACAAGGTCTACTTCTACTGCGAAAGCAGTTCCATCATCCACGCCTCATGCGAGAAGGACAGCCGCTGATGTCGCTGCCCGGGCTTTGCATGCCGATGCGCTCGAATGCCGGTGGACTGACCGAAACTCTCGTCGACCGCACGCTCGGCACGAACATCGGCACGTTCACCGGCAACGGCGGGCTGGCCGCAGTGTTCAACGGCACGACGTCGCAAAGCTATACCGTCTCGGGCGTGCACACGGGCACGGACGGCTATGTCGGCAAGACCCATGCGGCGGCGAAAAAATGTTCTCGCGTGATCTGCTACGGCGCCAACGATCTCGGCTTCTCGTCGGTCAACAACAGCTGCACGCTCGAACTCTACGGCAAGAACGGCAGCGCGCCGTCGTCAAGCACGGACGGTACGCTGCTCGGCTCGGTCACGTTCACGGATACCTCGAACGAAAGCGCCGGCCGCGAGATCATATCGAGCGACCAGGCGACCGCCTACGATCACTGGTTTGTTCGCGTCACGAGTACCGCAAACCTCGTGTTCACCGAACTCGTCATGTACGAGATGGTCTGATGCAGCACCCGCACGACAACCCGCCGCATCAGGATAACGCGGGCGCGATCGTCACCATTTTCGTTGCGCTCGTTCTGCTGTGCGCCGCGCTGGCGCTCGAGCTGGCAGGCGCCGGCATCATGCTGTTGAGCGTCTTGGCGTTGGGCATGGGCGCTTCGCTGATCGTGCTCGGCATCGTTCTCGGCGTCATGGCTTGGATAGGGTGACTAATGCGCTGGATGTGGGAAGCCTGGGATCAGGTCGGCGTTGTCGAGACGGCTGGCGCGGCCGCGACGCCGGAGATCGTGCGCTTTTTTCACGATGCCGGGCGGCCAGACATCACGTCGGACGAGGTGCCGTGGTGCGCGGCGTTCGTCGGCGCCTGCCTGAAGCGCGCAGGTGTGCCTCTGATGGTCCCGCAGTCGGAACGGCTGCTCGCGCGCGGCTACCTGAAGCAGGGCACGCCGATCGACGAGCCGCGCGTCGGCGCCATCGCCATCTTCAAACGGACGGGCGACCCGCGCTTCGGCCATGTCGGCTTCGTCAACGGCGTCACCGATACGCACATGCACCTGCTCGGCGGCAACCAATCCAACAGCGTCAGCATCCAGGCCTATCCGCGCGCCGATCTGATCGGCCTGCGCTGGCCCGAGCCGCCGGCCAAGCCCGCCGATCTCGTCGCCGACGGCAGCCGCATCGCGCAGGCGTCGCAGCGGCAGTTGCGCGACGGCGCGAAAACGGGCGCGGTGTCGCTGCCGCCGTCGCCGCCGAAGCTCGAGCCCGAGGCGCTGGCGCAGAAGATGACGGGCGCCAAGGGCATCTTCGAGACGGCCGAGGCCTTCGTGCAGTTCGGCGTGTCGAAATGGCCATGGATCGTCGGCGGCCTCGCCGCGTTCTGGTTCGGCCGCATGGCCTGGGACGCCTGGCAGATCCGCCAGGCGCGGCTCGAGGACCACAACACCGGAAAAACTCTTTCGCTTGCGCCTTCGGGTGCCGACAAGGCACCCGGCGCGAGCTACGACGCGGCCGCCGATAGGGACGCGCCGGATGCGCAGTGGGCATCCGAAGGCGCCAACAACATGACCTTCCCGGAGGCCGTGCGATGAAAATTTTTCTGAAGATTTTCGAATTCTTTTTCGACACCCGCCTCGGACGCTATGTCCTGGGCGGTCTCGCCGGCCTCGCCCTCGTCGCCTCGTTCGTCGGCCACCAACGCAACATCGGCGCTGCCCGCGAGCGCGTCGTGATCCAGGAGAAGGCCAATGAAAACGTGCGCAAGGCTGATGATGTGCGCCGTCGCGCTCGCGACCCTGGCGCTCGCGGCGTGCGAGACCCCTACGCGCGTGATTGACACCTCGGTCAATTCTTTCCGGCCGATCCCGTACTCGGCGCGCGACACGTGCGAGACGCAGGCCGCTGTGGCCGAGCATAACGCCGTCTACGACACGCTTAAGACGGGCAAGCCCGTCGTCTACAAGCCGCCATGTGTGCTTGCGCCTTCGGCTGCCCACCCGCAGCCGGCGCGTAAGTCGCCGACAGCAACCCTGCCGCCCGACGTTCGCGAGCGCATCCGAAGCGAGACCGAATGGCACCGACCGCACGTTCCCGAAATCGACGCGGCCAGGGCGAAGAGGACGGCAGCGCTGTGACACAGCAGGTGCTCGAAGAGCGCGTCGGCCAGCTCGAGCAGGAGCAATTCCGGCAGGGCGAGCGGCTCGGTCGCGTCGAGGGCGACGTCGGCGAGATCAAGTCGGGCGTGCGCCAGCTGCTCGAGCGGCAGGCGACGGCGCCGGCCGCGCTGACCTGGAAGACGATCGCGGCGACCTGCGGCTCGGGCGTCGCGGTGGCCTACGTGGTGTGGTGGCTGATCGGCTCGTCGCCGGCCGTGGTCGATCTGTCGAAGCGTCTCGACCGGCTCGATGATCCTATTGTCGGCCGCGTGCCGGCGGTCGAGCGGCGGATCGACAAGCTCGACAGCTGGACGACGACGGTGCGGCGATGATCAAGCAAAGGAACGAGCGATCGATCGGCACCTGCCGGCACGCGCAGCAGGTGCAGGAGATGTGGCGCATTCCGCTGCACGCGCAGCCGCACGAGCGCGCCGAGCATATCGAATGGCCGGAGGTCTACACCTGCGGCTGGCGGCCCGAGGGCGGCCTGCCGCCGCCGATCGCCCGCTGGGCGAGTGGCGACTTGCGCGCAGGGGATTGCGAGCGCTGCCCGCACTGGCAACCGGCCATCGATCTCGCCGCCATCGTGCCCTGCGCAAAATGACGAAGGCCCGGATTGCTCCGGGCCTTCGCCATTTCCGAGCGTTGCGGTGATCAAGCCGCTTGCGCGTAGCGCCACGCGCTCGACTTAGCGACGCCGGTCGCCGCCTCGATCTCGCGGGCCGAGGGCTCGCGGCCGTTGGCAGCGGCAAACGTGCGCCGGAAGGCCAGCACCGTCGCCCGGTTCTGCTCGTGCGCCTCGCGCGTGCGCCGGCGGGGCCCGCGCGGCGGCGTCGGATCGTTCTCCGGGCTGCCCTGCACGTCCTGCACCAGACGGATGCCCGAGCGCTCGAAGGCGGCCATGCGCTCCGCCAGGTCGTGCTCGTTGTCACTTTCCTGCGCCTTCGGTTGCCCACCCGCAACCGGCGCGGACCTCAACGCCATCGCGGCGAAGTTGAGCGTGCCGAGCTCGGTGATCAGCACGGCCAGATACGGCATCACCAGCGCCAGCATGTCGGCGATGGCACCCGCGTCGGCGCGTCCGCCCGTGAAGGCGGCGAGCACGCGGCCGGCGTGGGCATAACCGGCGTTGGCGGCGATCGCCGGGCCGGCAGCCTTCAGGTCCGTCGTGTATCCGCGCACGGCGCCGGCGTAGACGTCGAGCGTGGCCTGCGTGCGCTGGCAGTCGCTGCGGGTGTCGATGCTGCGGCCGCTGGCGTCGAGCTTGCATTTCAGCTGCGCCAGGCGCCGGCGGGCGGCGTCGCGCATCTGCTCGGCCTCCGTGCGCAGCCGCTCGAGGCGGGCGCGCTCGCCGGCCGCGTCGTGGGCGACAGCCACTTTCGCGGCTGCCGTCTCGGCGTTGCGGGCGCCCGACATGGTGACGATGTAGGCCGTGCCGCCTAAAAACAGCATGGCGAGCCCGGCGGCCTGCAGCAGGCGGCCGGCCTTGGCCTCCGGCAGCACGAAGTGGCCGGCGGCAATGGTGCCGATCAGCGCCAGCGCGGTGAGCACGTGCGCGGTGGTGATCGGGGCGTGGTGGCGAAAGACATCCTCGAAGAGGACGTAGGCTGTGCCGGCTGCGAACAAGGCGGCAAGGCCGATTGCGCCCCAGCGGGCGCTGTTGTAGGTAGTCATAGGGTCGTCTCCTGCTTCTGACAGTTGGCGATCAAGGACCGGCGAGGCGTTGGCGCGCCGCGTCGGTCCGCCCTATGTAACTGATTTGGGTTACTGAAAACGGCACCGAACTGGTGCCGTTGATCATTTTCCGGTTGTGGTGAGTCGTTGCTGCCACAGTCAGCGAGCTGGGATGGGCTCCCTTGATCAATCGCTATTGCAGTCTGCGAGATACGCCGCCTCTTCGCGAAGATAATCGCGCGCTGTGGCGGCTGCTTCGGTCAACGCCTCTGCGAAGTTGATTGCGTAGTCTGGCTCGAAGGCGAGCGACCTTTCCACCTTACCTGCCTCGTCGAGAATACTGACGATGACCTTTCCCCGCATCATCCGAACCATGTACGCCATCGGCAGACCCTCCCTAGTTGGATACAGGCGGCGGTCCCGCCAGCGTCACTCTCGCACGCATCCCGATCCGTCCGTCTGCAACTTCCGAATAACCCTCGGCCTCAAGCCATTTTTGCGCAAACACAGACGATGGCCACGGCACGCCGCAGTGCGGTTGCTGATCAAGCCAATCCGCCAGCATCACCGACACGCCGCCGTCGAACGCCTTCGATGCAAGACCGAATTGACGCGCGAGCTTCAACGCGATCTGATAGCGGATCGCCGTCTGCGCGTTACGCGCGCATTGCTCTTTCCACTTCTGACACTCGGCGATCAGTTCGTCGCGCGTCTTGTCGTCATACATCGTCGCCACGCTCAGACCCTCCCCTGCTACCGGACCACTTCGGCCGGAAAGTATTTCAGCGCCGACGACAGTGCCATGCTGCCCTCGGCATTCGTGACGACGAGACGGCCGCGTCTCTCGACAACCGTCACGATGACCTCACGCGACGGGCCCCCGACCGACAGGCTCAGCCGGTCGCCGGGCTTGATCTCGGCACCATAGTCATCAGTCGTCATCCCTGCGGCTCCCTTGAGCAGCTAAACGACTTCTGCAAGTTGGCGAGCGTTGGATATCCGTCAATCGCCTCATCGACGGCAGCGCTCCCGAATTTTTCCCGCGCTCGATCGACAATGTTGCGCCATGACCTCTGCCACAACTCGTGAGTTGGCATCATCGGCACCATTGTCCACTCGCTCGTCATCTGCTCGACGGCCTTCCTACCTTCCGGGCTCATCCAATCGCTCCATTGATGTTCGTCATGCCGTGGTCGCTATGGACGTCACGCTGGGCAGATATGGGCATGCGCTATTCCCGCACACGGCACCAATGATGCAGCCGCAAAGCGGCCGTCGCCCAGGACCATCGTTGCGTATCGGGGGTGGCGTCGCTACCGGCAGAGTGAACGTCGGCTGCGCGGCGAGCCGCCGCACCAAGTCCGCGATGATCTTGTCTTGCTCGTCGAGGACACCTTCAAGCCAATCGCGCGGCCCGCTGTGATCGCAGCCCGCTGCGATGGTCGCCCGTATCGCGTCCCATTCCGTCATGATCTGCTCGCGGCTGCGGGGCATCGCTGCGGCTCCCTCATTTGCGGCCCTTCGGCCGGCTGTAATTGTAGACTGATCCGCGCGAGATGCCGAACCGCTTGGCGATCACGCCCGGCTTTATCCCGCTCTTGTAGAGCTGGCGCACTTCGCGCCGTTGCTCCGGCGTCAATGCCCACTCGCGTCCGAACTTCGCACCTTGCGCCTTGCGATGCTGCATCCCGCGCTTCGTGCGTTCCGCGATCAGCGCCCGTTCGAACTCCGCGACCGCGCCGAGCACATGCAGCAACAGCCTGCCGATCGGCGTGCCCGTGTCGATCGGCTGCGACAGGGTTTTGAAGCGCACGCCGCGCGACTCCAATTCCTCTAGGCGCTTGAGCAGATCGAAGATCGAGCGACCGAAGCGGTCCAGACTGACAACGACAACCGTGTCGCCTTCCCGAACGTCCTTCATGAGCATCGCGAGCCCAGGCCGCTTTCGACTGACTCCGCTCGCCTTGTCCGTGTGGATGTGATCGGGATCGCAACCGGCGCGTTTCAGCGCTGCAATCTGCGCGTCCAGATCCTGATCGTCCGTCGAGACGCGGGCATACCCAATCAGTAGCCCCTCGTCCGGTTCGACCTTTTTCATAACCGCCCATTGCGAATTTTCCACATCGACTGTCAACAATTAATCGCATACCCCTATTGAACAGTCAAGGCAGATCGGTTATGTTCGCAACATCAGACAGGGAAGAGCGTCATGCCGATGACCCTAGAACAGTTCCAAGCCACACGTCGGCACACCGCCGACCTTGAGGCTGACCTCAATATGTCCATCTACGATGACCCGGCCATCAAGTGCCCCGGCCTGATCTACAGCGGGAACCTCTACATCGAGGAACGGTGTGCGAACTGGACGGAAGAAGCGCAGAAGGGTGGCCGATACTTTCTCGTGATCGGCAATCGCGAATGGCTGACGGACGATATCGAGCCGTTAGAGCGTGCGCTTTACGAGTTCGGCGTTTCGGAAGAGATCATACAGTGATCGCGGCGCTGTTCGTTGAGAGCGGCGGACCATACTACGGAATGACCGATGTCGATCCATGGGACGAAGATCGCGATGCGAGGCGGTACGATGGGCCACATCCGGTCATTGCGCATCCGCCCTGCAAACGTTGGGGCCGGTTCTGGCATGGCGGCCCGAGCAACCCGCATCAGTTCGAGCTTGGCGCCGATGACGGATGCTTCGCTGCCGCGCTTGATGCGGTTAGGCGATGGGGTGGCGTCCTTGAGCATCCGGCCGACAGTCACGCATGGGACAGATTTGATCTGTGCAAGCCGAACCGCTGCGGCGGTTGGGTCGTCGCTGATTGGCAAGGCGGCTGGACGTGCTACGTCGAGCAAGGTCACTATGGCCACGTCGCGCGAAAGCCAACATGGCTCTACGCGGCAAAGGTTGAACTCCCGTCGTTGCGATGGGGGGAACTACCTCAGCGCCTTGACCCCGTCGTGCTCGAACGACACGGATATGAGCGCGCCCGTCGAATGGGGATGGTTTCGAGGATCGGCGGGAAAGCGAAAGAGCGCATTCGGAACACGACTCCAGACGAGTTTAGAGACGTGCTGTTGAACATGGCGCGCAGCGTGCGCGCAAACTGACAAGAAAGGCCGCAAGTATGACCGAGCACAAACTCAAGACATGGCCGGCGTACTTCGATGCCGTGGCGCGCGGCGACAAGTCGTTTGAAGTGCGGCGCGACGATCGCGGCTTTCAGAAAGGCGATATCGTCCTGTTGCAGCGGACGCGCGAAGATCGGCTGCACGAAGTTGACTGGGATTTCGGCATGCCCTTGCGCCCAAAGCATGAGATCAGGAAGCGCATAGGCTACGTCCTGACCGGCGGGCAGTTCGGCATCGAGCCGGGCTATGTGGTGTTGCAGCTAGTAGACGCAGATTGAACAACAGAGGCCGCAAGGATGTCGCGACTGCTGACCGCCGACGACATACGGGAGCGATTAAGGCAGGCCGCCGATCTCGTCGGCCAAAAGCAGGTGGCGGCTGACATGGGCGTCTCTGCTTCGTACCTCAATGACGTGCTGCAGGGCAGGCGCGAGCCCGCCGACGCAATCTGCAACGGCATGGGTTTCGAGCGTATCGTCAGATACAGGATCAAGAGATAAGAAAGGCCGGGACGATGATCGCGCATCCGCCACACATCGAGACAACGCACGTCCCCGTGTCGCATTATCACGTCGGGCCGTACTGGTTCTTGAAAGCGATGCCGAAGAACGTGCTTGTGTCAGATGTGCGCACGTTCGAGTGGTGGGTATCGTATGCGGGTGATTGGGTGAGCCGAGAGAGCTTTGGCAGTTTGGAAGATGCAATGGACGCTGCCGCCGCCTTTGCGCGCAGCAAGAAATGTCAATGAGGGCCGGGAATATGCTTATCGGGGACACGAAGCCTCTATCGGAGCAGCGCCATCCGTTCTTTGGACCGAATGAGGATGATTGGAACTTAGACCTTGAGCTTGGCTCGCCTGACTACGGCAAGCCCGGCGTCGGCATTGTCGCGGCAGCGATCTCCGTCTGGTCGGCACTCAATGGCAACGCCACACTCGGAGATGCCGCTCGCGCATTCAAGATGCCGGCCGAAGCCGTTGCGCAGTGCGTCGAGTGGCACCCGTGGATGTATTTTGTCGGCGACGAAAACACGCCACTAGACCAGCTCGTGATTGAGCACGAAGGCGAGTGACAGAAAGGGCCGGGACGATGCCTGCCGCTTACTACAGCTACGACGAAGCGAACAAGCACAAGCGGCTATGGAATGGCGCCTGGTCAAGTGTGATTTGGGTCGACGACGCGGGCGCTAATGTGCTCGCTGTCATTCACTGGATGGGCGGCGGCTACAAGGTTGTAGGGCGCTACCTGCGCGATGACGATCAACGGGCCATTGCGCACGCGGAACGGTGCTCCGCAGATGGGTATTGCCCGACAAATGTCGATGACGGCGACGGCTACCGCAAGGCGCTGGCCGACGAACGCAACCGCTGAACATCAAGGGCCACCTACATCCCTTCGACGCGGGCCGCGCACCAATCCGGGCGCGGCCCTTTTCCGTTCCAGGCCACCGCGTGTCCCTCGGCGATGGCGATCGTCGCCCAATCGCGCGCCGCCGCGCCGATCAGCAGCCGGCCAAGCCGTCGCCCGTATTTGTCGCGCCGCGTGCCATGGGGCTCGAGCCGTCCGCCGTCGCTCGCAAGCAATGCGATCAACCGCGCCGCGGCCGTGATGCCGCGCGCGCGTTCGGCTGGACAGTGGGCGCGATGGATCTCGGGCGCGTCGAGGCCGACCAGCCGCCACCGCGTGCCATCCTGCTCAACCGTGTCGGCGTCGATGACGTGGATCTGCTGCGCCTGCGCGGCTGGCGCCATCAGCATGACCAGCAGCGCAAAAGTCGGACGCAGGGTCGCGCGGCGCAGTCGGACGTTCCCGCTTCGGACCCTGTGCATCACGCCCAACCCTTTGAAAACATTGGTGAGCGGGGTGGGGATCGAACCCACGACCATCTGATTAAAAGTCTGGGTGCGCCGTTGCGCATCAAGGACTTGGCAGTCGGACGGGTCCAGGCTGCCGGTGTTTTGTCGGTTTCAGTCGGACGGCATTGCTCGGCGATCAAGGGCCGCCGTCCAAAGCTGTCCGGCCAATGTTTTCAGCTGCGGAATGGCCGCCAGCTGCTCCAAGTGCTGTTGCTTGAAGTACGCCGTGGCCTCGACGCTTAGGCCTTTAACTGGTTCTCGCTTCAGTGCCTCTTCGAGAGTGTGTATTGCACTCATGATGGCGCTCCGAAGCGCAAACAGCGCTTGATCATTCATATCCTTCATCATACCGCGATCCCCTCTTCGCTCATCCATGTCCGCAGGCGCTCGATGCCGGCGTCGGCCATGCGCTCGTCAAGCGCCAGATAGTGCGCCAGCACCTGCGTCACGCTCTGCATGCTGTGCCCGGTGATGGCGCGGATTTCCGGCACGGTGCAGCCCGCCAGCGCCAGCCGCGTCACGGCGGTGTCGCGCAGGTCGAGAAAATGCTTGTCGGCGGCGTCGGGCATCGTCTCGGCCACGGCCTCGCGCACGCGCCGCCAGGCCTTGCCGAACGACGAACGGTCATAGGCGCGCCCGTCCTCGGTCAGCACGACGCGGCGCGCGCTCGCCAGGTCGACGACGGCGCCGCTGGTGCGCCGCGCGCGGATCATGGCCAGGCGCTGCTCGAGCGCTGGCGTCGGCGGCACAGCGACGCGCGCGCCCGTCTTCATCTGCCGGAACACTAGGCGGCCGTTGATCATCGCGCCGAGCTCGAGCGCCAGCACGTCTCCCTGTCGTTGGCCCGTGTGCAGCGCGATGACGACGGCGTCGGCGACGGTGGGCAAACCCATCGCATCCGCCGTCGTCACCAGCGCCGCAACCTCGTCTGGCGTCCAGACGACGCAGCGCGGCGTCACGCCCTCGATGCCGAGATGGCGCGCGGGGTTGCCGTTGTCCGGCAGCCAGCCCTTCAGTTCGCCGTAGGACAGCAGCGCGCGCAGCACGGCGACGGCGCCGTTGGCCATGGGATGCTGGCCGCGCTCGGCAAGCAGGCTTTCCCACCAGCCGTAGACGTGCGCCTTCGACAGCGCGCGCACGGCCTCGTCGCCGAACGGCTCGAGAAACAGTTTCGCCTTGCTGCGATAGTCGGCCTGCGTCTGCGGCGCCAGCTTCTGGAAACGCGGCGAAGCCGTGTACATCGCCCACAACGCGGCAACCGATTGCGGATGGCGGCGCGGGCCCTGCGGTGGCCGACGGCGTGGCGCCCCCCGGTCTCGCCACGCCGTCACGTCGCGGTTGATTTCCTCGGCGGCTTCGATAGCCTTCGCTTTGTCGAGCCAACCGCCCCCGCTGTCCTTCAGGTCCTGGCCCTTGAAGCCGGCCGCGCGCAACGCCGGGCCCGGTTCCCACCGCGGCCGCCCGTCGCGCATCTTGAGATAGGGCACGTTCAGGATCATGTGCGTCGCCTCGGAAAAAAGCCTCGGGGTTGAGCGTCGGGACGCAACGCCTGCGGCATCACGATGGGCCGTTCCATCTCCGCCCGCCGCAGCGTCTCGACCGGCGTCGACCGTAACCGAGTCTGCAGCCATTCGGCGACCTCGTCGGGCTCGCGCATGGCGGCGACCTCCTCGCCGTCCTCGGTGATGACGTATCCGATCGGCAGCTGCCGCACGTTGATCGTGACGAGCGTCGGCTCGGCCGGCTCGGTGTCATCCGTCATTGCGCGGCCTGGCAAAGCGCGCATCGAGCCGCGCGCGGCTGTCGTCGAGCAGACCGGCACTGCCGGTATGCCGAGTTTCGCTTGCAGCCGCCAGCGCCGCCCGGAAGGCGGCCGCCGCGATGCGTTGCTCGCGCGGCAGGCCGCAATCGAGCCAGGCATAGATCTGCGCCCGCGACCAGCGCAACGGCATGTCGCCGCCGAGCAGCGGCGCCGGCATGCGCTGGCGGCCGTGCAGGGTGCGCCAGTTGTCGTAGAGCCAGGAGACGGAGCGGCCGAGCTCGTCGGCGACCTCGTCGGCGGTCAGCGTTGGCGACAGCATGGTCATCGCCCCGTCCGCCGCCGGCCTGCCGTGTGCAGATGGCGCGCGTCGAGCGTGGACGTGTCGCGGGCGTGCGCGTCGAGCCAGGCTATGGCCTGGGCCTTCGAGGTGACGGCAGCCTGCACTAGCGTGCGGCGGTTCGACTTGATCTGGACCTGGACGACCCAGGTGTTGCGGCCGATCGGATCGGCGATGTAGCGGTAGCCGCCGCGCGTCGCCAGCAGGGCGCCCTCGCGCTTGCCGGCCCAGAATGTGAGGATGGGTGCGTCCGCTCGAATGGCCATGGGCCCTCCTGTGCCTGCGGCATGACGGGGGCTGGCTGTCAATGCGGCGGGGTGCGGCTGACACCCCCGGCGCCGGATGGATGCCAGCCAGCCCCCGGCCGCCCCGCTTCCGACGCAACACAAGTACCATGTGCGCAAATGCACACACAAGAGGAAAATGCACATGCGACAACGCCGATCGTCGGCAATCTGTCGCCGACCTATGCTGTGCGCGCACGCAGCAAGGGGCCATGACCATGCGAAGTGAGAGGCTCGGCCGGCTGTTGACCGGCGCAAGCTACGTCTGGGCGATGGTCGTTGTCGGGGCAGTGATGTGGGCAGGCTGGGTCGGCTATCAGCGCAGCAGTTGGCGCGGCGTGCTCGATGTCCTGCCGATCCTCGACGGGTGGAACACTCTGACGCTTGTGCTGCTGGCGGCTCCGGGGTTCTGGATGAACCACAAGGGGCACGACCTCAAGCGGCGCGCAGCATCTCGGTCACGACGCCCTTGATGATGACCTGGTTGTTGTCGACCAGCAGCGGCTTGCGGAACGCCGGGTCCCAGCTCGAAGCGATCAGATACGGCGGCTCGTAGATCCGAAACACGGTGTCCGCCTTGCCCTCCGCCCAACGGTACGCTTGGGCGCAGACCACATCTCCGGCCTTGGCAGGCCTGTTCAGATCAACCACGACAATGTCGCCGGGCAAATAACCGGCTACCTCAAGCGCGCGTGTGCACAGCCGCCAGGGATCGGCGGCGTTGCGGCCGGACAAGAGAATGCGCACGGCCTCGCCGAGCATGCCGGCGCCGCCCTTCATTGGTTCCGCCTCGTTTTCGGCGAAGCCTCCCGTGGCACGTTCGCCGGCGAGCGGGCGGCCGGCGTCCGCCGCGCTAGGCATGCCGAGCGGTTGAATGTTGGCTACGTGTGCGATCTTGGCGATCGATCGCAGCTGCAGCATGGGCGCACCGGGGTCATTGAGAAACCGAGTTAGGGTTGTCGTGGCCAGGCCCGCTTTGCGCGCCAGGCCTGACGGAGTGTCCCCGGTCTTCCCCAATACCGATTGCAGCCACGCCTTGATCTCGTCTCGGGTCGGCTCCATCCCGCGTCACTAGCCGATTTGCGCAACCGCCGTTAGCTGCAATGTCGCACTTGACGATGAGCGCGAACACACACATTGTGCGCAAATGCACATCGACGTTGCTGCCATCGACGCCATGAACGTGCTGGAGCTTGACGAGCTTCGGCACCGGCTTCGCCTGCCGGCGCGGAAGATCTGCCGTTTGAGTGGCATCAACCCGTCAACCTACCAGCGCTGGATGCGGCACGCCAAAGGCGCGCCCGGAGGCTCATGTCCGCATCCGCGCACGTTGCGTACCGTTCGCGACGTTCTGCGGCAGGAAATCGTTCGCACGTCACCCGCCGCCTAAGTCTGCGCGTCTGTCCCCGTTGCGTGTGTCCCGTGCCACCGGCTGCCCTCGCGGCCGGGCGGTTCCGCATTGCCAACGAATG
>WBZP01003641.1_pt1 | contig 16530 bp, 12 predicted proteins | sample 5204301 | NCBI WGS metagenome assembly WBZP01 (sample SAMN12412401, study PRJNA552823) | activated sludge metagenome | isolation source: activated sludge from nitrification reactor of wastewater treatment plant... | place: USA: Pennsylvania | collected 2017
ACGAACGAGCTGATGGGCTACGTGCTCGCCGCGTCGGAGAAGAGGTAGCGGCCATGCGGCTCGCGCTCCGCGCCCTTCCGTCCGTCGCCCTTCTCGCCGTGCTCTTCGCTCCGGGCGTGTCGCCCGCCCTTCCGGCCACGCCGCAGGCGGCGCCTGCGGCGAAGCCCGCGGCCTCCGCGCCGCGCGCCGCCGGAGGGGCCGCGCCGCGCGCCGCCTCCCGCCCGTCCGCGTCGCCCCGCGAGGGCCTCGCCGCCCTCGAGGAGCGCCTGAACGACGCGGCCGACCGCGTGAGCGTGCCGCAGCTCCTGCCGGTGCTCGGCCGTGCGTCGAGCGCCCGCGGCTACCGCCTGCCCGGCTTCGGGGTCGTGATCGTCCTCGCCCCACGCGTCCTCCCCGGCTCGGGCGACGTCTTCAAGGTCCTGCGCGCGCCGCGGCACCGGGTGCGGGCGGAGGTCCACGAGCCGGGCGTCCTCGTCCTCGACGACGACGGGGAGCTCGACGCGATCGAGCGGCAGGTCATCCTCCTGCAGCGCGAGAGCGAGCAGGCCCGCCGGGCCGCGGAGGAGACGCAGCAGAAGATCGTCGAGACCGTGCGCGTGCGCCTGTCGAGCACGGGCGAGCCGGCGAGCGAGATGACGGTAGAGGTGGCGCCGGCCCCGCCGCCCGCGGCGCCGCGGGCGCCCGCGGCGCCGCAGCACGCCACTCCGCCCGCGCCGCCGGAGGCGCCCGCCGCGGTCGCGCCGGAGGCGCCCCTGCCCCCGCCGCCCCCGCCGTGGCGCTACTGGTTCAACGTGGAGGGCCCGCGCGACTCGCGGAGCGCCGACACCGTCGTGGCCGACGTGCGCGGGGCCATCCAGGACGCGCTCGCGAGCCAGCCCGGCCCGCTCGGCGGGATCTCGCCCGACGAGTTCGTGGCCGTGGTCGTGGACTTCGAGGACGCGACCCGCCTCGCCGCCCGGCCGCGCGCGGCGAAGACGCTCGTGGTGCGCGCGCGCGGCCGCGACCTCGCCGCCCGCGCGGCGGGGTCGATCCCGCCCGAGGAGCTGCGCCGCCGGCTCGACGTCGTCGAGTACTAGCGCCCGTCGTCCCCGCGCCGCAGGAGGAGCGCGAGCGTCAGGAGGGCGAGGGTACCGTCGGTCGCCGCGAAGAGGAGGAAGCTCGCGGGCGAGCCGTGCAGGAAGTGGTCCGCCACGAACAGCGCGGCCCCGGCGCCCTTCGTGAAGACGCCGGCCGTCCAGAGGTACCCGCGCCGCGCCGCGACGTCGCCCGCGGCCCACAAGTAGCCGGCGCCGAGCGCGATCGTGAAGAGGCCGTTGAGCTGCGCGTTGACGACCGGCGCCGGCGCGGGGGCGCCGAACTGGCTCGCGACGAGGGCCGGGGCGAGGAGGAGCGGCAGGCCGAGCAGGAGGTCGTAGACCCCGGAGACGAGCGCGAGGGCGCGCAGGTTCATGGGGGCTATACTAGCCTTCCGCCCTCGCGGGCGGGCCCCTCCTCATGCGCGACGCTTCTTCCGCGATGCACGGGACGACGATCCTCGCGGTCCGCCACGGCGGCCGGGTCGCGATCGCGGGCGACGGCCAGGTGACCCTCGGCCAGACGGTGGTGAAGCAGCGGGCGCGGAAGATCCAGCGGCTCCACAACGGCCAGGTCCTCGCCGGCTTCGCCGGCTCCACCGCCGACGCGCTCGCCCTCATCCACCGCTTCGAGGCCCGCCTCGAGGAGTTCCGCGGCAACCTGCCGCGGGCCGCGGTCGAGCTCGCGAAGGAGTGGCGCACCGAGCGCAGCTTGCGACGGCTCGAGGCCTTCCTCGTGGTGGCCGACCGCGAGGCGACCTTCCTCCTCTCCGGCGCGGGCGACGTCATCAGCCCCGACGACGGCCTCGCCGCGGTCGGCAGCGGCGGGCCGATGGCTCTCGCCGCCGCGCGGGCCCTCGTGCGGCACGGGTCGGCCCTCGACGCGGCCGGCATCGCGCGCGAGAGCCTGAAGATCGCCGCCGAGATCTGCATCTACACGAACGACGCGATCGAGGTGGAGACGCTCGACGCGCCATGACGACAGGGGCCACCCCGTCCCGCCCGGACCTCGACGCGCTGTCCCCGCGGGAGATCGTGGCCGAGCTCGACCGCTGGGTCGTCGGCCAGGCCGCGGCCAAGCGCGCGGTCGCGATCGCGCTGCGCAGCCGGATCCGCCGGCGCCGCCTCCCGACCGAGACCGCGGCCGACATCACGCCGAAGAACATCCTGATGATCGGCCCGACCGGCGTCGGCAAGACCGAGATCGCCCGCCGGCTGGCCCAGCTCGCCGGCAGCCCCTTCATCAAGGTCGAGGCCAGCAAGTTCACCGAGGTCGGCTACGTCGGCCGCGATGTCGACTCGATCGTGCGCGACCTCGTCGCCGCGGCGGTCGACATGGTCCGCCGCGAGAAGCAGGCCGAGGTCCGGGGGAAAGCCGAGGCGCGGGCCGAGGAGCGCCTCCTCGACCTTCTCCTCCCGCCGCCCCGTCCCGCGCCCGTCGAGCCCCCGGAGTCGGCCGAGCCGCGCGACACGCTCGCCGCGACCCGGGAGAAGCTCCGGGCCCAGCTCCGCGCGGGCCACCTCGACGCGCGCACGGTCGAGGTCGACGTGCCCGAGCGCACGGCGCCGTCCTTCCAGATCCTCGGCGGCCAGGGGGGCGAGGAGATGGACGTCGCGATCCGCGACATGCTCCCGGGCCTCTTCGGCGGCCGGACCAGGAAGCGCAAGGTCACCGTGCCGGAGGCGCGCGAGGTCCTGCGCCAGGACGAAGAGGCGCGGCTCGTCGACCAGGACCAGGTGGCGCGCGAGGCGGTCGAGCGGGCCGAGTCGGCCGGCATCGTGTTCCTCGACGAGGTCGACAAGATCGCCGGCCGCCAGAACACCCAGGGGCCCGACGTCTCGCGCGAGGGCGTCCAGCGGGACCTGCTGCCGATCGTCGAGGGCACCACGGTGTCGACGAAGTACGGCCCGGTCCGCACCGACCACGTCCTCTTCATCGCCGCCGGCGCCTTCCACGTCAGCAAGCCGACCGACCTCATCCCCGAGCTCCAGGGCCGCTTCCCGATCCGCGTGGAGCTGCAGCCGCTCGGCGAGGAGGATCTCGTGCGGATCCTGACCGAGCCGCGCAGTGCCCTCACCGCGCAGTACCGCGCGATGCTCGAGACCGAGGGCGTCGCGCTCGCGTTCACCGACGACGCCGTCGCCGAGATGGCGCGCTTCGCGGCGAAGGTGAACGACACCACCGAGAACATCGGCGCCCGCCGGCTCGCCACGATCCTCGAGACCGTGCTCGACGAGGTCTCCTTCGAGGCGGGCGGCGCCTCGCCCTTCTCCGTGACGGTCGACGCGGCCTACGTCCGCCGGCGCCTGGAGCCCCTCGTGAGGAGCCAGGACCTCTCCCGCTACATACTCTAGGCCCCGATGAGACCGCGGTCCCTCCTCGCCCTCGCCACCCTCGCCCTCCTTCCCGCCTGCGGCCGCAAGGCCGACCCGCTGCCGCCGCTGCGGCGGACGCCCCCGGCGCCCGCCGACTTCCGCCTCTCGCAGCGCGGCGACCAGCTCGAGCTCGAGGCGCTCGCGCCGGGCGCGTCGATCGACGGCGTCGCCTACGCCGACCGCGTGGCGCTCGAGTTCCTCTACGGCTCGGGCGAGGTCGACCTCGAGAAGCGCGGGCAGCGGCGCGCCGCCGCGGGGCGGCCCGGGCAGACGGTCCTCGCGACGCTTCCCCTGCCGGCGCCAGGCACGCTCCTGCGGGCGGCCGCGCGGGCGGAGTACTCCGGCCAGCGCGGCGCCCGCTCGCTCACGAAGGCCCTCGTGGTGCAGCCGCCGCTCGAGGCCCCGCGCGAGCTCCAGGCCGGGGCCGACGACGAGGGTGTCCACCTGTCGTGGCAGGGGGTCCGGCCGAAGGCCGTCGAGCCGCCGCCCACGCCGCGCGTGCCCGGCGCGCCGTTCGGGACGCTGCCCGGCCGCGCGGGGACAGGCCCCGGCCTTCCCGGAGCCGCGTCGGGGGCGGCGACTCCGGGGAGCGCCACGCCCAGGGCCGCGGGGGTGGACCCGGCCTCCGCGCCGGCGACGACCGCCCCGGCGCCGCCGCCTTCCGGCGCGGCCCCGTCGGCCCCGCCCACGGCCCCGCCGGTGGCCGGCGCCCCGGCCGCCCCGTCCGGCGCTTCGGCCCCGGGCCCTGCGCCCGCCGTCACCGCGACGAAGGCGGGCGAGCCCGTGCCCTCGCCGCCGACCGTCGTCCTCCGCCGCAACGGCTTCCACGTCTACCGGCGCTCGGCCGACGGCGCGTACCGGACGCCGCTCGAGGCCGAGCCGCTCGAGCGCCGCAACGCCCTCGACGACGACGCGCCGATGGACGCGCCCGTCTGCTACGTCGTCCGGGCGGTGGCCTCGACCGACCCGCTCATCGAGAGCGCGCCGTCGAACGAGGTCTGCGTCGAGAGGCGCGACACCACCGCCCCGGCGACGCCGGCCGGGCTCGCGATCCTCCCGCGCAGCGGAGGGCTCGAGGTCCTGTGGAGCCCGTCCGCGGAGGCCGACCTCGCGGGCTACCGGGTCTATCGCGAGGTGGACGGCCAGCCGAAGAAGCGCCTCGCCGAGCTCGGGCCGGAGAAGGCGGCGTACCTCGACGAGACGGCGGCGAAGGGCGCCGTCTGCCGCTACACGGTGACGTCGTTCGACCGGTCGGGCAACGAGAGCGAGCCGACGGACCCGGTCGAGGCGACCCTCCCGTAGGGGGGCCGGCCCGGGGGCGATATCATTCGGGTTTCGCGGGCGCGACCGCCCGCAACGACCGATCCAGAGGGTGCAATCATGAAGATCTTTCTCGACACCGCCAGCCTTTCCGAGATCCGCGAGGCCGCGGCGCTCGGCGTCGTCGACGGCATCACCACGAACCCCAGCCTCCTGGCCAAGGAGTCGGGCGACCCGGAGAGGATCCTCGTCGAGATCTGCAACGTGGTCGACGGGCCGATCTCGGCCGAGGTCGTCGCCACGAAGGCCGACGAGATGGTGAAGGAGGGCCGCCACCTCGCCTCCCTCCACAAGAACATCGTCGTCAAGATCCCCTGCATCGCCGAGGGCCTGAAGGCGACGAAGGTGCTCGCGGCCGAGGGCAAGCGGGTCAACATGACGCTCATCTTCAGCGCGACGCAGGCGCTCCTCGCCGCGAAGGCGGGGGCCCGCTACGTCTCGCCCTTCGTCGGCCGCCTCGACGACATCGCGACGCCGGGCATGGAGCTCGTGGCCGACATCGTCCAGATCTTCGACCACTACGACTTCGACTGCGAGGTGCTCGCGGCGAGCCTGCGCGGCCCGATGCACGTCGTCGAGGCCGCGAAGATGGGCGCCGACATCGGCACGATGCCGGCGAGCGTCTTCGGCGCCCTCCTCAAGCACCCGCTCACCGACAGCGGCCTCAAGCGCTTCCTCGACGACTGGGAGAAGGCGAAGGCCCTCCTGGCCGCGAAGGCGAAGTAGGCCGGGGCGCGATGCCGATCTACGAGTACGTCTGCGGGGGGTGCGAGCGGCGGTTCGAGAAGCTCGTCCGCCGCTTCGACGAGGCCGTCTCCTGCCCGTCCTGCGACAGCGCCTCGGTCGAGAAGCAGCTCTCCGTCTTCGCGGTGAGCGTCGCGTCCGCCACCCCCGCCTTCGCCGGCTGCGGCGCCGGCGCGTGCGCCGCGCCCGACGCCGGCTGCGCGAGCGGCCCCTGCGGCGGCGGGGCCTGCAGCCTGAGCTGATGTCCCCCTCCCCGCTCGACGAGCTCCGCGAGCGCGCGCGCCGGGCGGAGGAGGGCGGGGGCGTCGAGCGCCGCGAGCGCCAGCACCGCGAGGGCAAGCTCACCGCCCGCGAGCGCGTCCTCGGCCTCCTCGACGAGGGGACCTTCGAGGAGCTCGACAAGCTCGTCGAGCACCGCTGCCTCGACTTCGGGATGGACCGCCAGAAGGTCCCGGGCGACGGCGTGGTGTCGGGCTTCGGCCGCGTCGACGGCCGACTCGTCTGCGTCTTCGCCCAGGACTTCACGGTGTTCGGCGGCAGTCTCTCGGAGACGAACGCCCAGAAGATCTGCAAGGTCATGGACCTCGCGATGAAGATGGGCGTCCCCGTCGTCGGCCTCAACGACTCCGGCGGCGCGCGCATCCAGGAGGGGGTCGCTTCGCTCGGCGGGTACGCCGACATCTTCCTGCGCAACACGCTCGCCTCCGGGGTCGTGCCGCAGATCTCGGCCATCCTCGGCCCGTGCGCGGGGGGCGCCGTCTACAGCCCGGCCATCACGGACTTCAACGTGATGGTGAAGGACTCGTCGTACATGTTCGTGACCGGGCCCGACGTCATCCGCACGGTGACCCACGAGGAGGTCACGAAGGACGAGCTCGGGGGGGCGATGACGCACAACTCCCGCTCCGGCGTCGCCCACTTCGCGGTCGACGACGACCGGGCGTGCCTCCAGCTCATCCGGGAGCTCCTCTCGTACGTGCCGTCGAACAACCTCGAGGAGCCGCCGGCGGGCGAGACGGCGGACCCGCCCGACCGCGACGCGCCCGAGCTCGACACGCTCGTGCCGGCCGAGCCGACGAAGCCCTACGACATGAAGGACCTCCTCCGCGCGGTCGTCGACGAGGGCCGCTTCCTCGAGGTCCACGAGCACTGGGCGCCGAACATCGTCGTCGGCTTCGCCCGCTTCGACGGCCGCAGCTGCGGCATCGTCGCGAACCAGCCGGCCCACCTCGCGGGCTGCCTCGACATCGACGCCTCGGTGAAGGGCGCCCGCTTCGTGCGCTTCTGCGACGCCTTCAACATCCCGCTCGTCACGTTCGAGGACGTGCCGGGCTTCCTCCCCGGCACCGGCCAGGAGTACGGCGGGATCATCCGCCACGGGGCGAAGCTGCTCTACGCCTTCGCCGAGGCCACCGTGCCGAAGGTCACCGTCATCACGCGCAAGGCCTACGGCGGCGCCTACTGCGTGATGGCGAGCAAGCACATCCGGACCGACTTCAACTACGCCTGGCCGACGGCCGAGATCGCGGTCATGGGCCCCGAGGGAGCGGTCAACGTCCTCTACCGGCGCGAGCTCGCCGCCGCGGCCGACCCCGAGGCGGTGCGGCGGCAGAAGGTCGCGGAGTTCCGCGAGAAGTTCGCGAACCCCTACGTCGCGGCGGACCGCGGCTTCGTCGACGAGATCATCGAGCCGCGCCACACCCGCCGTCGCATCGTCTCGGCCCTCGCGATGGCCCGCAGCAAGCGGGACCGCAACCCCCCGAAGAAGCACGGCAACATCCCCCTGTGAGCGAGCGGCGCTTCCGGCGGATCCTCGTGGCGAACCGCGGCGAGATCGCGGTCCGGGTCGAGCGCGCCTGCCGCGAGATGGGGATCGAGTCGGTCGCCGTCTACTCCGAGGCCGACCGCGGGGCGCGCCACGTGCGCCTCGCCGACCGCGCGGTGGCGATCGGCCCCGCGCCCTCGCGCGAGAGCTACCTGCGGATCGACCGCGTGGTCGACGCCGCGAAGGCGGCCGGCGCGGACGCCGTCCACCCCGGCTACGGCTTCCTCGCCGAGAACGAGGCGTTCGCCCGCGCCTGCGCCGACGCGGGCCTCGTCTTCATCGGCCCTCGCCCCGAGACGATCGAGCTCATGGGCGAGAAGACCTCGGCCCGCCGCGAGGCGGTGGCCGCCGGCGTGCCGGTCGTGCCGGGGACGCTCGAGCCCGAGGCCCGTCCCGACGTCCTCGCCCGCGAGGCGGAGCGGATCGGCTACCCCGTGATGCTGAAGGCGGCGGCGGGCGGCGGCGGCAAGGGCCTGCGGTTCGTCGCGGCCCCGGCCGAGCTCCCGTCGGCCCTCGCCCGCGCCCGCTCCGAGGCCGCGAGCGCCTTCGGCGACGACCGCGTCTACCTCGAGAAGGCGGTCGTGAAGCCGCGCCACGTCGAGATCCAGGTCCTGGCCGACGAGCACGGGCACGCCGTCCACCTCTTCGAGCGCGAGTGCTCGATCCAGCGGCGGCACCAGAAGGTCGTGGAGGAGAGCCCGTCGCCGCTCCTCGACCCGGCGCTGCGGGCCGAGATGGGCGCCCTCGCGGTCGCCCTCGTGAAACGGACGGGCTACCTCAACGCGGGGACCCTCGAGTTCCTCGTCGGCGAGGACCGCCGGCCCTACTTCCTCGAGATGAACACCCGCCTCCAGGTCGAGCACCCGGTCACCGAGATGGTGACCGGCGTCGACCTCGTGCGGTGGCAGATCCGGATCGCCCAGGGCGAGCGCCTGACGCTGTCGCAGGACGAGCTCGCTCAGCGCGGCCACGCGATCGAGTGCCGCGTCTACGCCGAGGACCCGGCCGCCGGCTTCCTGCCGAGCCCCGGACGGATCCTCGCGCTGCGGACGCCCTCCGGCCCGGGGATCCGCGACGACTCCGGATTCGACGAGGGCGCGGTCGTGCCCATCCACTACGACCCGCTCGTGTCGAAGCTCGTGGCGTGGGGGGCCACGCGCGAGGAGGCGATCGCGCGGATGCGGCGCGCCGTCTCCGAGTACACGGTCCTCGGCATCCGCACGACGCTGCCCTTCTTCGCCCGCCTGCTGCGCCATCCCGCCTTCGCCGCCGGCGACTTCGACACCTCCTTCGTCGCCCGCCTCCTCGACGAGCCCGCCGCGGCCGACGAGCGGCCGCTGGAGCTCGCCGCCGCGGCCGCGGCGATCGCCGCGTTCCGCGAGCGGCGGGCCGCGCGGGCCCGGCCGGCCGGAGGCACCGCGCCGGAGGGCGCCTGGCGCCGCGCCGGCCTGCGCGAGCTGCACGGCAGCCGGCTCGGGAGCTGAGGGCCGTGATCTTCGACGCCACCCTCGACGGCCGCACGCTGCGCGTCGAGGTCCGTCCGCGGGGCGAGGGCTTCGACGTGCGCGTGGACGGCCGGCCGCTGGCGGTCGACGCCGTCTTCGAGGGCGAGCGCTTCGCGAGCCTGCTCGTCGACGGGCGCAGCCACGACGTCGCGCTCGAGCGGAAAGAGGACGGCTACCGCGTGCACCTCCGGGAGGGCGCCGTCGACGTCCTCCTGCAGGAGGCCCGGGGCGGCGTGCGGCCCCTCGAGAAGCGGGCGAGCGGGCCGGCGCGGCTCGTCTCCCCGATGCCGGGCCGCGTCGTCCGGGTCCTGGCCGCGGCCGGCGACGAGGTCGCGGCGGGCCAGGGGCTCGTCGTCGTCGAGGCGATGAAGATGGAGAACGAGCTGCGCGCCCCGCGGGCGGGCCGGCTCGCCGAGGTCCGGGTCCGCGAGGGGCAGGCGGTCGAGGCCGGCGCGCTCCTCGCGGTGATCGACTAGGGGCATCGCGTGTCGCGGCGGCGCAAGCTCTTCGTCTCGGCCGTCTTCGTCGCCGCGACGCTTCTCTACGCGCTGTGGCGGGCGCCCGACTGGGGCGCGCGCCTCGTCGAGTCGAGCCTCGAGCGCCAGCTCCGCCGGGCGGTGCGGGTCGACTCGCTGCGCGTGCGCCCCTCGAGCCTCGAGATCGAGCTGCGCGGCCTGCGGGTCGCGGGGCCGACGACGGACGACCCCCCGTTCCTCGAGGTCGACGTCGTCCGCGTCCGCCCGAGCCTCGCTCCGCTGCGGGGCCGCCGCCTCGTCCTCTCGCGCGTGCGCATCGAGCGGCCGCGGCTGCGCATCGAGGCCTATCCCGGCCCGCCGCAGGGCCCCGGCGGCGACAACATCCCGAAGCTCGGCGGCGGGGGCGGCGGCTCGCTGCGCGTCCACGTCGACCGCCTCGTCGTGGTCGGGGGCGAGTTCGTCCTCGACCACGCGCGGGTTCCTCTCGACCTCGACCTGCCGAACTTCCAGGGCCGGCTCGTGGCGGGGCCGAACGGCGGCCTCGCCGGCCACCTCTCCTTCGCCACCGGGCGGATGAAGATGGGCGACGCGCCCGAGCTCCCGGTCGGGACCGAGCTCGAAGCCTCGTACCAGCGGGGAGTCCTCTCGGTCGACGGCGGCCGGCTCTTCGCCGAGGGCACGGACATCGGCTACTCGGGCCGCCTGCGGCTCGCCGGGCGGCCGCAGGGCCAGCTGCACCTCGTCGGCGGGGTCGACCTCGCGGTCCTCGAGCGCCACGTGTTCCGCTCGGGCCTCGGCTTTCGCGGCGCCGCGCGGTGGGACGGCATTCTCTCGATCGACGGCTCGCGGCTGCGGATCGAGGGGCGCATGGACGGGACGGGCGGCCAGTTCACGACGGTCCCGGTGCCGCGCTTCGCCGGCGTCCTCTCCTACGACGGGACGAGCGGCCTCATTCTGCGCGAGCTCGATCTCGAGGCCCTCGGGGGCGCAGGCCGGCTCGGGATCGAGGTGCCGCCCTCGTCGACGGGCCGGCCGATAAGGATCGCCGGTCCGATCCGCGACGCCGACGGCGAGGGGCTCCTGCGCCTCGTCTTCGGCTGGGGCGAGATGGGCCTCGGCACGGCCGCGACGGGCGAGGTGGACGTCGCCTGGCCGCGCGGGGCGGCAAGACGGGTCACCGGCCGCGTCGCCCTCGATCTCGCGGAGCGCCCCGACGGCCGTTTCCCCGTCGCCGGCCGCGCCGACTGGGCGGCCGCGGCCGGCGAGCAGACCTTCGAGACGCTCGACCTGCGCGGCTCGGGCCTCACCGTGCGGGCGAGGGGCCGCGTCGACGCGGAGGACCGCGCGGAGCTCGCGCTCGACGTGGCGACGGAGGACCTCGCCGAGGGCGACGCGCTCCTCACCCGCCTGCGGCGGGCGCTCGGGAGTGACGAGGCGCAGCCGGTCGGGGTCGCCGGCCGCGGGTCCTTCTCCGGCCGCTGGCGCGGGACGCTCGAGTGGCCGGTCTTCGAGGGGCGCTTCAGCGGCGCCGACGTCGCCTACGCCGGCGTCGCGTGGGGGCGCGCGCAGTGGACGGGCTTCCTCGACACGCGGGCCGAGGCCCTCGACTCGCGCCCGCTCCTCCTCTCGAAGGGCGCGGGCCGCATCGCGTGGGAGGGCCGCACCGAGACGGGGTGGTTCGGCCTGCGCGACGGCCTCGACGGCCGCGCGCGGCTCGAGTCGTGGCCGGTCGCCGACCTCGCGACCTTCATGGAATGGGACGTGGCCGCGAGCGGAGCGGCGACCGGCGAGGCCGTCGTGCGCGGCCGGCGCAGCGCGCCCGAGGGCGAGGCCCGGCTCGTGGCGCGCGCGGGCCGCTACGAGGGCGTGCCCTACGACGCCGCGCGGATCGACTCGCGGTGGAAGGACCGGGTGGCCGAGGTGACGCGGGGCGAGGTCGAGACGGGGGGCGGACGGATCGACTTCCACGGCAGCGTCACCGACGACGGCGTCTACGACGGCGTGGCGGAGATGCGCGACGTCGACCTCGGCGCGATCGCGCCCGCGCCGGCCCAGGGCGTCGCCTACGGCGGCCGCCTCTCCGGCCGGGCCGTCCTGCAGGGCACGCTGACCCGACCGCGCCTCGCCGCGACGCTCGCCTCGCCCCGCCTCTTCCTCGGGGACGAGGGCATCGGCGCCCTCGAGGCGCGGCTCTCCGGCAGCGGGGACGGACGGGTGGTGATCGACGGCCGGTGCCGCTCGGCCCGCGTCGACCTCGCCCTCGCCGGGAGCGTGGGGGCCGACGAGCCCTACCTCGCCGACCTCACGCTGCGGGCGCGCTCGACGAGCGTCGACCCGTTCCTGCGCGTCGTCCGGCCGTCTTTGCCCTCGGCGCTCCTGATCCTCGCCTCGGGCGACGCGCGGATCCGGGGGCCTCTCGCGACCCCGGCCGAAGTCGGCGCCGAGGCGGTCGTCCCCGAGCTGGAGGTGCTCCTCCCCGATTTCGTGAGCCGCGCGAGCGAGCCGGTGCGGCTCACCTACGCCGACGGCCGGGTCGAGCTCGCGCGGCTCCACCTCGCGGGCGAGGGGACCGATCTGCTGGTGAGCGGCGCGGGGGACCTTCTCGGCGACGGCCCGCTCGCGCTCAGCGCGCGGGGGCAGGCCGACCTGCGCGCCGTGTCGATCCTCTCGCGCCGCCTCCGCGGCATCGGCTCCGCCCGCCTGAGCGTCGACGTGTCCGGCACCCGCGAGGCGCCGCGCGTGACGGGCGCCCTCGAGCTCGACGGGGCGGGGCTCCGCGTCCGGGGCTTCCCGCACGGCATCGAGGGGCTGAAGGGACGCGTGCGCTTCAACGAGAAGGCCGCGGCGCTCGAGGGCGTCACCGGCACCGTCGCTGGCGGGCGGCTCACGGTCGAGGGCGAGGCGGCCTACCCGAACGGGCGGCTCGCGTCGTACGACATCCGGCCCGTGGGCCGCGGGATGGCGCTGCGCTACCCGGAGGGCCTGCGCAGCGTCGTCGACGCCCAGCTGCGCCTCTTCGGCGACGCCGCGCGCCAGTGGATCGGCGGCACGATCGACGTGCGCCAGGCCCTGTGGACGCGGCGCTACGACGTCGCTTCCGAGATCCTCGCCACCCGCCGGCCGGGCCTCGCCCCCGACGCCGGCTCGTTCGAGGAGGGCGCCCAACTCGACCTGCGCGTGCGCGTGCCGGGCACGCTGCGCATCGACAACAACCTCGCGAGCGTCACCGCCCGCGCCGACCTCGCCCTATCGGGCTCGAGCCGGGCGCCGGTGGTCACCGGGCGGGCCGAGATCGAGCGCGGCCAGCTCTACTTCCAGGGCCGCACCTACATCGTGCAGCGCGGCACGCTCGACTTCGTGAACCCCCAGCGGCTCGACCCGCTCTTCGACATCGAGGCGCTCACCCGGATCCGCTCCTACAGCGTGACGCTTCGGGTCTCCGGCACGCTCGAGCGCGTCACCCCGGCCCTCACCTCCGACCCGCCGCTCTCCTCGCTCCAGATTCTCGCCCTCCTGGCCGGGCAGGACGAGAGCGAGGTCGCGAACCTCACCCAGACGCAGGCGCGCGACCGCCAGGGCCAGCTCGCGGCGGCCGGCGCGGCGACCCTCGCCGCCGGCCGCCTCTCCGAGCAGGTCGGCCTCGAGCGCGAGGCCGAGCGGCTCTTCGGCCTCAACCGCTTCTCGATCGACCCCTCGCTCCTGCGCGGCGCGGGCACGACGCCCACCGCGAGGGTGACCGTCGGAAAGCGCTTCGCGCCGAATCTCAACGTCCTCTACTCGCAGGACCTGCGCGGGCAGGAGGAGCGCATCCTCGCCGTCGAGTACACGCTGTCCGACCGCTTCTCCCTCCTCCTCACCCGGACGGACCCGGGAACGGCCAAGACGGGCGTCGAGCGCGGCTGGGCGTTCGACGTCCGCCTGCGGCAGCAGCGCTGATGCGCGCGCGGCTCGCACGTCTCGCGCTCGTCCTGCTCGCCGCGGGCGCGCCTCCCGTCGCGCGGGGGGCGGCCGCCGGGGACGGCCCGGCGCCGCCGCCGGAGCTCGTGCGCGAGATCCGCATCGAGACGGCTCATCCCGGGGCCCTCCGGCCGTTCGTGCCCTTCGCGGTCGGCGAGCCGCTCGACCGGGAGGCGGTGCGCCGCGCCGTCGAGCTGATGTTCGCGACCGGGCGATTCGAGGACGTCCCGGTCGAGCTCGAGCGGGACGCCCGGCCCGGCGTCGCGGTCGTCTTCCGCCCCCGCCCGGCGCCGCTCCTCGCCGCGGTGCGGGTCGACGGGCCCTCGCCGTTGTCGGCGCGCGCGGTGCAGCGGGCCGCGCGCCTGCGGCTCGGGGAGCCCCTCTGGCCCGCCCGCCTCGAGCGGGCCGCGCGCGACGTGGCCCTCGCCCTCGTGCGCCGCGGCCACCTCGAGGCCCTCGTCGAGCCGGAGGCGGTGGCGCTCGACGCCGGGGCCGACGCCGTCTTCCACGTCCACGCCGGGCCGCGGGTCGTGGTCGCCCAGGCGCGGGTCGAGGGCGACGCCGCCGTGCGCGAGCTGGGGCTGGCCCTGCTCGCGCGGCCGCGCAAGGCCGAGGTCTACCGGCGCGAGGCGGCCGACGCCGCGCGCGAGGCGATGCGGCGCGCCCTCCTGCGCTCCTCCCGCTGGAAGGCCGCCGTCGCCCTGCGCGAGACCTACGACCCCTCGCGCGGAACGATGGACCTCGTCTTCGAGGTGAAGCCGGGACCGCGCATGGTGCTCGAAGCGCGCGGGCACGCGCTCGCCGAGGAGCGCCTGTCGCCCGTGCGCGCCCTCGTGCGCGACGCGGGAGCCACGACCGACGTCGTGGAGGCCGGGGGCGAGCGCCTCGAGTCGGGCCTCCGCGCCGAGGGCTACCGCGAGGCGCTCGTGCGCGCGGTCTTCGAGCCGCGCGGGGCCGTCGAGGCCCTCGTCTACGAGGTGAAGCCGGGGGCGAAGGCGACGGTCGGGGCCGTCGAGCTGCGCGACGCCGACCCCGCGCTCGTCGAGGGTCTGCGCACGCGGCCCGGCCGCCCGCTCGAGGACGCCGCCGTCGAGGAGGACGCCCACTCGCTCGTCGCGCGGCTCGAGGCCCTCGGCCACTTCGAGGCGCGGGTCGAGCCGGAGGTGGCGGACGGCGGGGGCGAGCTCCCCGTCGCCTTCGTGGCCTCGCCCGGCCCGCGCGCGACGGTGGCTCGCGTCCTGCTCCAGGGCCCGCCGCTGCCCCCGAGCGGCGACGACCACGGGCCCGAGGAGCTCGCCGTGCGCCCGGGCGCGCCGTACCGCATCGCCGACGTCGCCCGCAGCCGGGACACGCTGCAGAACGCCTGGCGGAGGGCGGGGTACCTCGACGCGAGGATCCGGCCCGAGGTGGGCTTCTCGCCGGCGCGTGACGAGGCCACCGTGCGCCTCGTGGTCGAGCCCGGCGAGCGCACCGTGGTCGACGAGCTCGTCCTCTCCGGCCTCGGCCGAACGCGGGCGGCGACCGTCGAGCGCGAGATGGCGCTGCGCCGGGGCGAGCCGTTCTCCTTCGAGCGGGTCCTCGACTCGCAGCGGCGCCTCTCCTCCCTCGGCATCTTCGAACGGGTGACGATCGCCGAGCTCGACCCGCTGCGCGAGCGGCGGCGCGACGTGGTCGTGACCGTCCAGGAGGCGCCGCGCACGACCGTGTCGTGGGGCGTCGGCTACTCGGAGCAGGACCGCCTGCGCGGCAGCGTCGAGCTGACGCGCCGCAACCTCGCCGGCCTCGGCCGCACCGCCTCGCTCTTCGCGCGCGCCAGCTTCCGCGGCAGCCGGCTCCTCGCGAACCTGCGCGAGCCCTGGCTGTTCGGGAAGAAGCTCGACTCCTTCGCGACCGGCTTCTGGGAGGAGGAGCGGCGCACGAGCTTCGACTACAGCCGGAAGGGCGTCGCCCTCCAGGCCGGCCGCAGCCTCGACCCGCGCACGACCCTCATCCTCCGCTACCTCTACCAGGACACCGACGTCTACGACGTCGAGGTGCCGATCGAGGAGCTCGACCGGCAGTACCGCACCTACGCGGTGTCCGGCCCCTCGGCCTCGGTCGTCTACGACACGCGCGACGACCCGCTCGAGCCGAAGCGCGGCCTCTTCCTGGGCGCCGACGTGCAGCTCTCGCTCGACGCGCTCGGCGGCGCGAGCTACGTCCGCAGCTTCCTGCAGGCTACGAGCGTGAGGCGCCTGCGGGCCGATCTCGTCTTCGTGCTGTCGGGCCGGGTCGGGCTCGCCTCCACCTTCGGCGACGGACCACGGCTGCTGCCCCTGCCGGAACGCTTCTTCGCCGGCGGCGACTACGGGCCGCGCGGCTTCCCGATCGACGGCGTCGGCCCGCAGATCGAAGGTGAGGACGGCACCCTCTACCCGACGGGCGGCAACGCCCTCCTCCTCGGCAACGCGGAGCTGCGCTACAACGTCACCCGCGCCTTCCAGCTCGCGAGCTTCGTCGACCTCGGCAACGTCTATCCCGAGGCGCGGGACATCGGCCGCAGCGACCTGCGGACGAGCGCCGGCGTCGGCCTGCGCTACCGCACCCCGATCGGGCCGATCCGCCTCGACTGGGGGTATGTCCTCGACCGCCGCGAGGGCGAGCCGGCCTCGAAGTTCCACCTCACGATCGGCCATGCGTTCTAGGCTCGCGACGCTCGCTCTGCTCGCCTCGGCCCTGCCGGCCCCCCGGGCCGTCGCCCAGGCCCCCCCGCCGCCCGCCGGGCTCCTCGAACGCGTGGTGGCGGTCGTCGACGAGCGCCCGCTCTTCCTCTCCGACGTGCGCGCCCTCTCCGCGGTGCGCGGGCTGTCCGAGGAGAGCGCGGTCGACGCGGCGGTCGACGAGCGGCTCATGTACGCCGAGGCGGCGCGGCTCGCCGAGGCCGAGGTGCCGAAGGAGGAGGAGGACCGCGCGCTCGCGGCGGTCCTGGCGGCCCACCCGGGACTCGGCGAGCGCGTGCCCGAGCCGGACCTGCGCCGCCTGCTGCGGCGGCAGGCGACGATCCTGAAGTACGTGGAGTTCCGCTTCCGGCCCCAGGTGCGCGTGAGCGACGACGACATCCGCCGCGCGTGGGAAGCCGACGAGGCCGGCCGGCCCGCCGGCGTCCCGCTCGAGGACGCTCAGGAGGCGCTGCGGGCCCGGCTGGAGCGGCGCGCCCTCGACGAGCGCATCGAGTCGTGGGTGCGCGACCTGCGCGCCCGGGCCGACGTGCGGAC
>WBZP01003642.1_pt1 | contig 16529 bp, 17 predicted proteins | sample 5204301 | NCBI WGS metagenome assembly WBZP01 (sample SAMN12412401, study PRJNA552823) | activated sludge metagenome | isolation source: activated sludge from nitrification reactor of wastewater treatment plant... | place: USA: Pennsylvania | collected 2017
GATCGACGCGAAGGGAGCCCGCGTCGAGAAGGACTGGGAGGTCCCGATCCCTGATGCGATCGCCGATCAGCTGGGTTTGCCTTACGTCTTGCGGCGGGCGCGGGCAGTCTCCCTCTCCGTGGTGCTTCCCAATGGAGCACGGCTGCGTATGTGTCAGGTCACCACGCAGAGCGGCGAACTCGCGCAATCGCTCGGGCCTGTGACCGTCATTGGTGCGGACGCCACACCGCCGCCTGTCATCGCCCAGTTGTTCACGACCGGGAACACGGTAGTCATCGTGGACCCTACGGGGGTCAGCGCCATCGTGCCCGGGCGAATGGCCAAGGGTGTGCGCTTCACCAAAGGCGTCGCCCAGATCACCGGCGCGGCCGCGATCGAGCTGGGCAAAGGCATCGTGGTAACCAGGCGAAATGGGCAGCAGGTGGGCCCGCTCCTGCCCACGGAGTTCAATCCACTTGAGGAGATGACACCGATGGTGCCCTGACCGAATTCGCTGGTGCGGTCAGCGACCTTGGTTGGCCACCGCCGCAGCCTCGGCGGCCGCGGCCTCCGGGTCGAGGTAACGGGCCGGCTCGGTCGGCATGAAGTCGGCGCCCAAGGTGTAGGCCAGCGGCATACCGGTGGGGATGTTGAGCCCCGCGATGTCCTCGTCACTGATGCCGTCCAGGTGCTTGACCAGGGCGCGCAGGCTGTTGCCATGCGCCGTCACGAGCACGGTGTGCCCGGCCCGCAGGTCATCCTGGATCGCGCCCTCCCAGTACGGCATCATTCGCTCGATGACGTCTTTGAGGCACTCGGTGCGGGGCACCTCGATGCCGGCGTAGCGCGGGTCGTGGGTCTGGGCGAACTCGTTGTCGACATCGATCGCCGGCGGCGGGGTGTCGAAGCTACGCCGCCACAGCATGAATTGCTCATCGCCATACCGGTCGCGGGTGGCGGCCTTGTCCAGACCTTGCAGCGCGCCATAGTGGCGCTCGTTGAGCCGCCAGTCACGACGGACCGGGATCCAGTGTCGGTCGCAGGCATCCAGCGCGAGGTTGGCGGTGGTGATCGCGCGACGCAGCAGGCTGGTGTGCACGACCGTCGGCAGCAGTCCGGACTCCTTGAGGAGCTCGCCGCCACGCACGGCCTCGGCCCGACCCTTGTCGATCAAGTCGACGTCAACCCAGCCGGTGAAGAGATTCTTCTCGTTCCAGTCCGAACGTCCGTGGCGCAGCAGGATGAGCGTGTATGCCGTCATGCCGCCACACTATCGCCGCCGCGCGGGACGGCATACGGGAGTCCCCCTCCCCCTGTCACACGTTTCCCGCCTGATGCCCGAACCTTGCACTGGGGGCCCCTTGTAACGGGCCCCCAGTGCAAGGTTCCGGCACGCGGCGGGAAAGTTGAGGCGCGTGAGGCGCGTGGGGCGCGGTGGGGCGGTGGCGCGCGGGCAGCGGCGGCGGACGGAGGGCGGAGTTAGCGCGCGGCCGGAGGTGGATCGCCGGGGCGCTCAAGCAACGCTCGGAAGGCTTCGAGGTTATGCAGTGGCTCGCCGCGCTCGACCCGCCACTCCCACTCCTTGCGCATGGAGGTGAGGAAGCCCATCGCCAGCAATTCGTTGAACGGCTCATCGGCGGCTGCGAGCACGGCGCCGAGCAGCTGATCCAGATAAGCCGCATCCACGCCCCCCGCCGGTACGCGGCCGGTCACAAAGACATCGCCACTGGCATCCACGGCATACGCCAGCCCGGGCATCCGCAGGTTGCGACGGAGCAAGAATCGGTACACCTGGTGATGGTTCTCATCCGGATTGCGTATGACGAAGGCGGACATCGAGAGCGCGGACGCCGACACGACGAGCGAGACGACGGTCTTGAGCTTCTTCTCCCCCGGCAGCACCACGACGAACTCGTTGGACCGAGCCCCCATCTCCCACTCGAGTCCGGCATCCGTGACGAAGGTACGCACGACCTCGGCCAATGCCGACTCGCTCACGGAATCACCGCCGGCGGTATCCCGTGCAAGGCATCGGCCCCATTGATCGGAACACCGAGGCGGGAGGCCACCGCTTGCTCATAGACCGTTCTCAAAGTCGCCGCCGTCCGCTCCCACCCGTAGTCGGATGCGTGGCGAACAGCGTTGCGGGATAGCGCTTCTCGCAGTCCTGGCGTATAGAGCACTCGCTCCATGGCGGTCGCCCACTCGCAGGTGTCGTGGCCCTCCACCAGCACACCACCATCCCCGACTGCGGTCGGCAGGCCGCCCACGCGGGCAGCGACGACCGGTGTGCCGCAGGCCAATGCCTCGAGGGCCACCAGGCCGAAAGACTCGGAGTAGGACGGCACCGTCACCAGATCGGCGGCCCGGTACCACTGAGCCAAGGTGGCCCGCTCGACCGGAGGGATGAAGCGCACCACGTCGCCGATGCCAAGGCGCTCAGCCAGCTCAGGCAGGCCCATGGGCGAGCGCGCACCCGCCCCGCTGGCTCCACCCAGCACGGCGACGACCAGCCGGCTGCGAACCTCCGGGCGCCTGCGCACGAGTTCGGCGGCCGCGCGGATCAGCACATCCGGCGCCTTCAACGGCTGAATGCGCCCGACAAAGAGGGCAACCAGCGCATCGGCCGGCAGCCCCAAGGCCGCTCGCGCCTGCCGCTGCGGACCTGGCGTGAAAGTGGCGAGGTCCACCCCCGGCTCCGCCACAACAACCTTGGCCGGGTCGGCGGCATACAGCTCGATCAGCTCATGGGCCTCGTCGACGGTATTCGCGACCAGTCGATCGGCGGCCTCAACCACCTGGGCCTCACCGATCTCGCGCCCCAAGGGCTCGGGGGTGTCACCGTCGGCCAAGTGCAGATTCTTGACGCGGGCCATCGTGTGCATGGTGTGCACGAGCGGCACGCCCCAGCGATCGGCGGCCAGCCAACTCACCTGGCCCGAAAGCCAGTAGTGCGAGTGCACGAGGTCGTAGTAGCCCGGCGGTGCCGCTGCCGCCACCCGCATCATCCCCGCGGCGAAGGCGCACAACTGCCCGGGCAAGTCCTCCTTGGACAGGCCCTCATAGGGCCCGGCAGGAATGTGCCGCAGTCGCAAACCGGGCTGCAGGTCGACGATCTCGGCCTGCGCACTCGAGGTTGCGCGGGTGAAGAGATCGACCTCAATCCCGTCCGCGACCAGCCGCCGGGCGACCTCGAGGATGTAGACATTCATCCCCCCGGCGTCCCCGGTACCCGGCTGCGCGATCGGGGAGGTATGCACGCTCACCATCGCGACCCGTTTCACGCCGGTCAGTGTATGCCGCCGCTGACACCTCCTAAGGTGTCGGCGTGAGCCGAGAGCGTCCGCAGGGAGTCATCACCCGCGGCACGACCAACCCCAACCGGCTGCGGCGGTGCGACCGCTGGCTGGGCGGCCCTCAGGCGGGACGACTGCGTCGGTATGCCGACGGCCCACCCACCGTGGTCGACCTGGGGTACGGCGCCTCCCCCGTCACGGCGCTGGAGTTGTCCGACCGCCTCCGGCGGGTCAGACCCGACGTCCAGGTGGTGGGCATCGAAATCGATCCGGCCCGCGTCCTGGCTGCCCAGCCGCTCGCCCGGCCCGGGTTGAGCTTCGCCCTGGGCGGCTTCGAGGTTCCATTGCCGGGCGGGCAACGGCCACTGATCGTGCGCGCCTTCAATGTCTTGCGCCAGTACCCCGAGTCCGCGGTCGCCGATGCCTGGGCGAGCACGGTGGGCCGGTTGGCGCCGGGCGGGCTGCTCGTCGACGGCACCTGCGACGAACTCGGCCGATTGGCTACCTGGATCGCGGTGGAGGCCAGCGGGCCCGTGAGCCTGACCCTGTCCTGGCGGCTGCGTGGGCTAAGCCGTCCCTCGCAGATCGCCGAGCGACTACCCAAGGCTCTCATTCATCGCAACGTGCCGGGAGAGCCCGTGCACGCCTTCCTCGCTGAGCTGGATAAGGCGTGGGAGCGATCCGCCAGCCACGCGGCATACGGTGTGCGGCAACGATTCCTGGCGACCGCGGGCTCGCTTCGCGATGCTGGCTGGCCACTGATCGACGGCCCATCGCGGTGGCGGCTCGGTGAACTCTCGGTGGCCTATGGCGCGGTGGCGCCGGCTCAGCGGTAGCCGCGCAGGCCCTGCAAGGCTGGCTTGACGTCGGCGAGATAGATGCCAGCGCCCAGGATGGCAAAGATCTGCAGGAAGCCGAATCCTCCGTTGAGCGAGATCGCGCCGATAGCCGTGGACAGACCGGTGATGATCAGCCAGAACGGCTTGGTCCGCTTGTCGGCCGCCGAGAACGCCTCCGGGCGATGCCGCAGGCAGTCGACGAGCGCCCAGACTTCCATCCCGAGCGCAGCGATCGACAGGGCGAGCACCAGGTAGTACTCAGCGGCATAGAAATAGGACGCCATGGTCGACAAGCCTAACTTCCGGATCAGAGGTCCAAGATGATCGTCACCGGTCCGTCATTGGTCAATTCGACCTGCATGTCGGCGCCGAACCGGCCGGTAGCCACCTCGATCCCTTTGGCCCGCAGCGCCTCCACGACCTGCTCCACGAGGGGTTCGGCCACCGGACCAGGGGCCGCGCCATTCCAGGATGGCCGCCGACCCTTGGAGGTATCGGCATACAGAGTGAACTGGCTGACGACGAGGACGGGAGCACCCTCGTCGAGCACCGAACGCTCGCCCCCAAGAATGCGCAAGTCGGCGATCTTGCGCGCCATCACCTCGACCTGGGCCGGGCCATCGTCGTGGGTGACCCCGATGAGGGCGACCAGTCCGGGCCGGTCGATGACGCCCACCGCGACCCCGTCGATCGACACCTTGGCCTGGGTCACCCGCTGCAGCACGGCACGCATGAGATCCCCAGGTCAGAGCCCGACCGCGACCACAGCACCCACCGGCTGCCCGTGGCCGAGGATGGGAGCCTGCTCGAGGCGCTCGTATGCCGCAGACTCGATGCCGAGTCGGCGCAGGACGGCCGCCATGATCACCGGCCGCGCCCGCTGGGCGCCATCCGCCACTTTGAGCGCCACCCCCCGGCCATCTGCGAGGCCGACGGCATAGACCGATTCGGCGCCATCCTTGGCGATCAGTCCGTCCGTGCCAGCCATCAAGGCGGTCACATCCCGACGAGTCCCGCCGACGTACTCGGGGTTGGTGCGCATGGCATCGGTAACGGCTGCCTCGAGGCTCCCCGAAGGCCCAGCGGCGATCCGTCCGAAGGCGGCGGCCAAGCCCCGAAGCGAGATGGCCATCACTGGAGCGCCGCACCCGTCGACAGCCATGGCCGCCACCGGCTCACCGGCAAGATCTGCGATGGTCTGCGCCATGAGGCGTTGCAGCGGGTGCTCCGGGTCGCGATAGGTCGCCAGGTCCCAGCCGTTGAGCTTGCAGGTGGCCAGCATGGCTGCGTGTTTGCCCGAGCAGTTCTGCGCGATGGACCGGGGAGCGCGATGGGCCGCGATCCAGGAGGTGCGCTCATCCTCGTCGTAGGGGAGGTCAGGGGTGTTCTGCAGATCAGCTTCACTGAGTCCGTGCGCCTGCAGCATCTCATGCACACCCACGAGGTGAAAGGGCTCAGCGCTGTGCGAGGCACAAGCGAGGGCTAGGTGGCGCGATGAGAGTGTCAGACCCCCCCGAAGCATCGCGAGCGCCTGGATCGGCTTATTCGAGGAGCGCGGGAAGATCGCGGAATCGACTCCACCCCAAGCACTTTCGACGCTGCCATCGGGAGCGGTCACCACGAGACTCGCCCGGTGGGCCGACTCGATGAAGCCACCTCGCGTCACGTGGGCCAGGATGGGTGCGTCGGTCAAGGCATCCCCGGCATTGGCGGCCAGCGATCCGTCAGCGTCAGTCACGAGAGCGACCCTACCGCCCCGCGATCGGCTATTCCCGAATGCCGTGTGGCCAGCGTCACGCTAACTCCAGTTTGCATTTTGCTAACTAGAGCAAGCATACTTATGGCATGAGCCCGAACCCGCTGAATGAGTTGGGAAGCCTCGGTGACTACCTGCGAGAGCAGCGTCAGTCCGCGAAGCTCTCGCTCCGTCAGGTGGCCGAGCTCGCCGGGATCTCCAACCCCTACCTGTCCCAGATCGAGCGAGGACTCAAGCGCCCCAGCGCCGAGATCCTCCAGCAGCTGGCCAAGGGTTTGGAAGTCTCCGCTGAGAGCCTCTATGTCAAGGCAGGCATCCTCGATGAGGAGTTCGCCCACGACCCCGAGGCCCTTGATGTCCGGCGGGCGATCAGCCACGACGCGCGGCTGACGGCCCGACAAAAGAAGACCTTGCTGGATGTCTACGACTCCTTCGTCGAAGACCTCGACAGCGCCCCGGCAAAGACGCCGGCCACGACCCGCACTCCGCGCTAGCCGCGCACCTCACCTCTAGGGAGAAACACCATGTCTGTTATCGAAGACCTCCGCAAGAACATCGACACCACCCCGCTCTTCGCCGCCGTCGGCGTGACCGACCTCGCGGTCGAGAAGGTGCGCGAGGCTCGCGTCCGCGCCACCAAGGTCAGCACCGACCTGCGCGCCGACCTCGAGCCGGCCAAGGTTGTGGCCCAGGTCAAGGAGCTTCCGGCCGTTGCCCTGAACCAGAGCCTGGTCATGGGTGGCAAGGTCACCGAGGGCTACGAGGACCTCGCCGCTCGCGGCAAGAAGCTCGTCAGCCGGATCCGCAACCAGCAGGCGACCAAGGACCTCGTGGCGCAGGCCGAGGTTGCCGTGGCCCAGGCCAAGGGTGCCGTCACCTCCGCTCGCAATGCCGCCGCCGAGATCGAGAAGTCGGCCAAGGCCACCGTCACCACCGGCCGCAAAGAGGCCGCCCGCGTCGCGAACACCCTCGTTGACTCGGTCTCCGACGAGGCCAAGGTCGTCCAGGCCGAGGTTGCTGGCTCGGTGAAGCGCACCCGTACCGCGGCCAAGCGCACCGCCACCACCACCCGCAACCAGGCCAAGAAGGCTGCGACCACGACCAAGGCCGCGACCACCAGCGCCCGCAAGACCGCCGCGAGCGCTCCGAAGGCCACCAAGAAGGCTGCCGCCAAGGTTGGCGACTGATTACGTCTGCTGACTCAGCAGAACCCCGCAACGAGCCCCCATGGAGAACCATGGGGGCTCGTTGCTGTGCGCACCCAGCACACCGGCCGAGGTGAGGGCACCTAGACCCGCGAGGTCCGACGGTCCTTGATCGCGAGCAATTCGCGCGCCTGCGCGGTGGTCAGAGCCGGACGCTGCATCAACTGGGCGAGATCGGCCGCACGGGCCACCAATTCGTCGTTGTGCGCGACCACGTGGCCGCGAGCGAAGACCACGTTGTCCTCCATACCCACCCGCAGATTGCCCCCCGCGGCGAGAGTGGCCGCCATGATCGGCAGGTGCCCGCGCCCAATACCGGTGGCCGACCACGAGGTCACCGCCTCGGGCATCGCGCCGAGCGCCGAGTGCAGCGCAGCAGCGGTCGCGGGCAGCGCGCCGGGCACACCGAGGACGATGTCAACGTGGACGGTGTCCCCGAAGGGCAGGCCATGGGTATCAATGAGGCGCTTCAAGGCAAACATCTGACTCACGTCGAAGATCTCGAACTCCGGCACGACCTCGCGCTCCTGGGCCAGGACGTACAGGTCACTCATGAAAGGCCAGGGGTTGAGGAAGACGTCATCGCCGAAGTTCACCGTGCCGCAGGTCAGCGAGCACGAGTCGGGGTCGGCATCCAGGACCCGCAACCGAGCCTCCAGGGGGTCGTGCACCGAACCGCCCGTGGAGAGCTGCACGATCAGGTCAGTGGCCTCGCGCACCGCGACCACCCGCTCCTTGAGCAGCGCCGGATCCAGCGTCGGTGCGTGCGCGGCGTCGCGCACGTGGATGTGGATCAGAGCGGCTCCAGCGGCCTGGCACCGGCGGGCGGTGTCGACGAGCTCGTCGGTCGTTGTCGGCAGTTGCGGCAGGTCCGCCTTGAGATGCTCCGCGCCGGTAGGTGCAACGGTGATCAGGGTCCCAGAAGAGGGTCGAATGGCCATGGATCCATCCTGTCACCCGGCCCGTTGGGTGCCCACTCGGGGCCGTTGACCAGGGGAAATAGGACGGCCCCGGTCGGGGGGACAACCGGGGCCGTCGGCGAGCCAGGCTCCGGGGGGGAGGAGCCGGACCGCCGATCGCTCAACCCCGAGGGGGAGCGATACCTCAATCATTCACTACGACTTGATCGCGGTCAAGATTCGCACCAAACCCGCGGAATCCTGTGGTTTGGGCAGCGCACTTGACGGATTCCGCAGTTCCGACGAATGGTTGAATACCGCACCATTACTTACCGAGAGTTGGCAAAACGACGGGGCTGCCAATGTTGTCAATGTGACCTAGGTCACACTTTACTCTCCGGTAGCCTTCCCGCAACGATGGCATCGGCCAGCGCCTGTCCCTGCGCGGCACCGGACTCAATCGCCCCTGCGCAATGGCGGAGCCAGAGGCCGACGCCGGCCGCGTCGCCGCGCTGGTATGCCGTGAGCGCGCCGAGATATCCGGCGGTGCCCTGGGCGCCGTGCCCGGCCTCGATCACCGCGACTCCAGTGGGATCGACACCTGCGGTACGCAGCAAGGCGCGTTCGAAGGCTCGCGCCACGATGCCATTGCCCCGCTCGAATGGCCGGGCCGTCACGACCTCGGCGTGCACGATCGCCGCGACCACGACCGCGGGCAGTTCGCGGGTGGACAGGAGAACGTCGGCCACGCCGAGCAGTCTGGATCTGGCCGCACTTGGCGCGGGCGCTGGGCCCAACTCGGTGAACTCACGGCACCGCTCATCCCGCTCCCGTGGTCGTCCGACGACATCCTGCGAGATCGAGGTGGACCCGACGGCCGCGACATGGAGCCGCGCCAACGCCTGCAGGGGAGCCCGGGTGACCAGAGCCGAGATGTGGTCACTCTCCGCGGTGGCCTGCACGCACCCTCGCACGACGGACTCCAACGGATCGGTCGGCGTCGACCACGGCCGGGCACCGACAACATGCGCCCGGACCTCCTCAAGGGGGTATGGCGCGCCCTCCAACTCAGCGCTCGCGTGGGCACCACGAACGCGCGACTCAGCGGCAGCCTCGAGCAGGCGCCGCCGCAGCGCCTGATGCCAACGCAATGAGGTGCAGGCCGCGCGCGCAGACTCGATCGCGTCAGGCACTCCCGGCAACTCGGCGAGCCGGCCAACCGCTTCGGCCAGCGAGGCCCGTTGCGCGCTCATGCGGTGCCCTCTCGGGCCATCCGGAAGCCGGCAATCTGTCGTGAGTGCGCGACCACCTGACCGGTGGAATCCCAGATGGTGGCATCCTCCTCGAGCAGCCCGCCCACGACGGTCGAGGTGGTGATCTCCATCCGCATCCACCCGTCGACCGGCACCGCGCGCACCGACCCCAGGAAGGCCACCGTCGGCGCCCACCCCTGCCCGCCGAGGTCGAAGGCCACCGGCGGCATCGCGTCCAGCAAGAGCGGCAGCGTGTCGACGTCGATGGCCCGGCCATCGGCCAGGCGCAGCCACCCACGAATCCGGCCCTCATGGGAGGGCGCTCCCAGGGCCCACATGGCGGTCGCCGGGTCAAGGCGCAGATCCAGACGATCCAGCAGGACCACCTCCTTAGCCGCGGGCACCGAGCGATCCGAGCGGATGCACTGCTCCGGCGGTGGCATCGGAGCCGGCGGCGGGGCGGCATACACCGTCTCCCCCAGGTCAGCCAGATTGCCCAAGGTGACCAGTGTCCGTACCCGCTCAGCACCCTCTTGGCTGATCGATACGGACACGTGCGTCAGCGCCCGTCCCTGACGGATGAGCGACACCCCAACCTGGGCCGGACCGGGCCGAGCGGCCGAAGGGAACTGGCTGTTCCAGGCCACCGGATGGGGGTGCTGGCCCTCCCGCCCGCAACGGTCGACCGCAGCGCGGGTCGCCACCGCCATCAGCAGGCCCCCGTTGAGCACCCCGCCGATACTCCACTGCGCACTCAGGTCGACCTCGCCGATCATGCTGCGCTCATCGCCCAGCCAGTTGATGTGCAGGGCCCGGTCGAACTCGGAGGGCATCGTCATGCCCCGTGTCTACCAGAGTCCACCTTGGCTAGTGTTCGGCCCATGGCTGGGTCTTTCCACCTGCCCACCGCTTTGGTGACGGCGGGCACGATGGCACTGCTGCTCGCGGCATACGTGCTGCTGCAGCGCAGTCGCCGACGCGGCTTCATCTCGCCGACCGACCAAGCCACCTACTCCACCCTGCACACCGTGAGCACGGCATCGGGACATCTCACCGAGGGCCTCACCGCGGATGGTGCGGAACGGGCGGGCAAGCAGCTGCTGGCGATCCTCGGGGCCGATGCGTTGGCGATCTGCGATGGCATCGGCTTGCTCACCTGGACGGGCACCGGCGACCACCACCGCAAGGATGCCTTCGAACACGGCGCGGATACCCGGGCCAGCGGTCGAGTCTCGGCGGTGCGATCGATCAGCTGTGGCGACCCCGACTGCCCCATCCGCTCCGCCGTCACCGCGCCCATCGTCTCCGACGACCGGGTGGTGGGCACGATCACGGCCTACACCACGCAGGCCTCGCCTGGCCTGGCCCGAGCCACCGAGGAGGTCGCGCGCTGGGTCGCCAGTCAGGTGGAGCTGGCCGAGTTGTCGCACACCCGAACCCGGGCGATGGAGGCTGAACTGCGAGCCCTCCGAGCGCAAATCAGCCCGCACTTCATCTATAACTCGCTGGCCGCCATTGCGTCCTTCGTCCGGACCGACCCCGATCGTGCGCGTGAGTTGCTCCTCGATTTCGCCGACTTCACTCGGTACGCGCTGCGCACCGGCGGGCCCTTCACGACCCTGGCCGAGGAGCTTCGCAATGTGGAGCGGTACCTCGTGCTTGAGCAGGCACGCTTCGGAGACCGCCTGCAGATCAGCCTGCTGGTTGCCCCCGAGGTGCTCCCCGTGCAACTCCCCTATCTCGCGGTGCAGCCCTTGGTCGAGAATGCCGTTCGGCACGGGTTGGCGGCCAAGGAAGGCGCCGGGCATGTGACCATCGCGGCCAGCGACCGGGGTGCCTTCGCCGAGATCTCGATCGAAGACGATGGGGTGGGTAGCGACCCGGATCAGATCCGCCGCATCCTGGACGGCGCCAGCGGCCGCGACTCGGTCGGGCTCGGCAATGTCGACGCTCGACTGCGGCAGGTCTACGGAGACGACTTCGGTCTGGTGGTCGAAACCGCCCGCGGCGCCGGCACCAAAGTCAGCTTCCGGGTCCCCAAGTTCGCACCGGGTGTGCACGGGACAAGCTGACCACACAGGTCGTAGGCTCCGTGCATGCCCACCGAAGCAGACGGACTGGTGGCGCTGGTCGTTGACGACGAGGCGCCCGCGCTGTCTGAGTTGAGTTATCTCCTTGCGCAGGACGACCGGATCGCGGAGGTCCTGACGGCATCCAGCGGCACCGCCGCGTTGCAGATGCTGGACACCCGTGAGGTCGATGTCGTCTTCAGTGACATCTCGATGCCCGGCTTGGACGGGATGGCTCTGGCCCGCGTGGTCGCACGCTTCGTCGAGCGTCCGCAAATCGTCTTCGTGACCGCGCACGATAAGCATGCGGTGGATGCCTTTGCATTGGCCGCCACGGACTACGTCATGAAGCCCGTACGAGCCCAACGCCTTTCGGAAGCCGTGCGTCGGGTGGTGGCCGCCCATGCCGACCGCTCGGGGATGGCTGCGGCCAGCGAGTCGACCTCGCCAGCAGTCGAGGATGAGACCATTCCGGTCGAATTGGGCGGCGTCACGCGCTTCATCGCCCGCAGCCAGATCCGGTTCGCGCAAGCGCACGGTGACTACGCGCGGCTGCACACCGACGAAGGCTCACACTTGGTGCGCATTCCGCTCAGCGTGCTCGAGGAACGCTGGGGAGAACACGGCTTCGTGCGGATCCACCGCTCGACTCTGGTGGCCTTGCCGCACGTCACTGAGGTCCGGATGGACCGTGGCCGATGCACGGTCCTGGTCGGCGAAGTGTTCCTCCAGGTGAGCAGACGGCATACCAAGGAGTTGCGGGATACCCTTCTGCGACGGCCCCGATGACGCCTACGCCGCCCAACCAACGGGTCCGAGTCACCAGTTCACGGCGTGGCGCGACGACGCCGCGCCGCCGACCGGTGGCCCGTGATCTCGATGAGCAGACCGACCTCGGGGATGTCTACCTCGCGGGCCTGATGCGCGCCCAGCGCCGACTCTCGATCATCGTAATCTCGCTGATCCTCGCTGGCTTGATCGGGCTTCCGCTGCTGCTGGCAACGGTGCCCTCGACCCGTTCGCTGACCATCGCGGGAGTGCCCTTCCCGTGGATTGCCATCGGCGTCGCGGTGTACCCGTCGGCCTGGTTCTTGGCGCGCTGGTACACCAAACAGTGCGAGCGGCTCGAGGCCGACTTTGTGGCCGTCGTCGAAGGTACGTGAGCTCGATGTCCAGCCAGTTGTCGATCGCCGTCGTCACGCTGGTGTGTGTGGTCACGCTCCTCGTCGGCGGTCTCGGACTGCGGCTGTCACGAGCGACCAGCGACTTCTATGTCGCCGGTCGAACCGTCTCTCCACGGCTCAATGCCAGCGCCATCGGAGGCGAATACCTCTCTGCCGCATCCTTTCTCGGAGTAGCCGGGCTCATCTATGACCGCGGCACGGACATGCTCTTCCTGCCGGTGGGGTACACGGTGGGTTACCTGGTGCTTCTGGTCACCGTCGCCGCACCAATGCGGCGATCGGGCGCCTACACCTTGCCCGACTTTGCCGAAGCGCGGCTGGGCTCCCGGCGGATCCGGCTAGCCTCCTCCACCCTGGTCATGGGGATCGGGTGGCTGTATCTCGTTCCTCAGTTCCAAGGCGCCAGCCTGACCCTGAGTCTGGTTACCGGGGCGCCGGCCTGGGTCGGCGGCTTCGTGGTCATGGTGGTCATCGGGCTAGCCGTGGGTGCCGGTGGGATGCGCTCGATCACCTTTGTCCAGGCCGTCCAGTACTGGCTCAAGCTCACGGCCCTGGCGATCCCGGCCTTCGTCTTGCTGGCCTTGTGGCTGCGCCAGGGCACTCCCCCGGCCATCGCACCGGACTCCTGGGATGTGGCATTGGAAGCCATCTCCCCCGATGACCACCCGCTCTACCGGACCTGGTCAACACTCTTGGCCCTATGCCTGGGGACGATGGGTTTGCCGCACGTCCTGGTGAGGTACTACACCAACCCCGACGGGAACGCGGCCCGACGCACGACCGTGACGGTGTTGGCCCTGCTCGGAGTGTTCTACCTCTTCCCGCCGATTTACGGCGTCCTGGGTCGGGTCTACCTGCCCACATTGCCGACCGGGGTGCGCTCGGACACCATCGTGCTCCAGCTGCCGGAGACGCTGCTGCCCGGCTTGTGGGGTCAACTCCTGACGGCCATGCTGGCGGGCGGCGCGTTTGCGGCATTCCTGTCCACCGCCTCCGGCCTGGCGATGTCGGTCACCGGCGTGATCGACCAAGAGTTGCTGCGGCCCCGGCTTTCGCGGTTCACCGGCGGGGATGCGCCCGAGGTTCGTGGTTTCCGGATCGCTGCCGGGTTGGCCGTGCTGGTTCCGTATCTGCTCAGCCGCGCGACGGAGCCGCTCGGGCTCGCGAACACGGTGGGGCTGGCCTTCACCGTGGCAGCCGCGACCTTCGCACCGCTGATGCTCCTCGGGGTGTGGTGGCGCGGACTCACTCGATGGGGGGCGGCCTCGGGCCTGGCGGTGGGCGCTGTGAGCGCTGTGGGCGCGATCACGTTCTCCCTAGTTGGAGGCCCCTTCACCGGCTGGACGGCGGTGCTGCTCTCGACGCCGGCGCTCTGGTGTGTCCCCCTGGCGCTCGGCACGATGATCATCGTCTCGCTCGCCACCCCCGGGCACATCCCGCCGGGAACGGCACGCGTCATGGTGCGACTGCATACACCTGAACGGGTGGCGCTTTCCCGGTCCCGGTTGCGCGACTAAACCCCGCTCCGAGCCCGCCCCGCTCCTCTCCGAGCCCGCCCCGCTCCGCCCCGCCGCGCAATCCGAGCCCGCCCCGCTCCGCCCCGCCGTGCAATCCGACCCCACTGGTCACACCTTTCCCGCCTGGTGCCGGAACCTTGAGGAAGCGGCCCCTTACAAGGGACCCCAAGTGAAAGGTTCCGGCATCAGGCGGGAAAGTTGAGGAGGGGGTGGCGAAGTGGGCACGGCGGCGGCCGCGCGACTGAGGTTAGGAGACTGCGGCTCGAGGTTAGGCGACTGCGGCTCGGGCGTTCACGAATGCCGTGACGCAGCGCTGCACGTCAGCCTCCGAATGTGCCGCCGAGAGCTGCACCCGGATGCGCGCCTTGCCTCGCGGGACCACCGGGAAGGAGAACGCGATGACGTACACACCCTCGGCAAGCATGTGATCGGCGACTTGAGTAGCAACCCGAGCACCGTCGTCCCCGGGGAACATCACCGGCACGATCGGGTGCGACCCGGGAAGCAACTCGAAGCCCGCCTCTGACATCAGCTCCCGGAACAGGGAAGCATTGCGCCGCAACGTCTCTCGAGCCTGCGAGGAGGACGACACCAGACCCAGCGCCGTGAGCGATCCCGCGACCACGGCAGGCGCCACGGAGTTCGAGAACAGGTACGGCCGCGAACGTTGGCGCAACAGATCGACGACCTCCTGGTGTGAGGACACGTAACCACCGGACGCCCCACCCAAAGCCTTGCCCAGGGTGCCGGTGATGATGTCCACGCGGTCCTGAACGCCGAAGAGCTCCGGCGTCCCGCGGCCACCATCCCCGACAAAGCCCACGGCGTGCGAGTCATCCACCAGGACCATCGCCTCGAATTCATCGGCCAGGTCGCAGATCTGCGTCAACGGCGCGTACGAACCATCCATCGAAAAGACCCCATCGGTGACGACCACGACGCGATGCGCACCGGCTGCCCGCGCCGCGCCGAGCTGCGCGCGCAGGTCGACCATGTCGGCATTGCGATAGCGATACCGCGCGGCCTTCGACAACCGTATGCCGTCGATGATCGAGGCATGGTTCAGCTCGTCGGAGACGATCGCATCGCCTTCCCCGAAGAGGACCTCGAAGACACCCCCATTGGCGTCGAAGCAGGACGAATACAGGATCGTCGCCTCCATACCGAGGAAGCCGGAAATCCGGGCCTCCAACTCGGCATGCAGGGTCTGGGTTCCGCAGATGAATCGCACGGAGGCCATCCCAAAACCCCACTCATCCAAGGCATTTCGCGAGGCAGCCACGACCTCGGGATGATCGGCATAGCCCAGGTAGTTGTTTGCGCAGAAGTTCAGCGCGTCACCGGCGGTGGTGCCGATGTGCGAGGACTGAGGAGTGGTGATCTGCCGCTCCCGCTTGTATAGACCGGCGCCGTCAATCTCCGCCAGTGTTGCCGCGAGCTCAGCCTTGATCGATCCGTACATATCGCCAGCCTATGCCGCCGCCGCTGGCTTAGGACCAGTCCAGAACGACCTTTCCGCATTCCCCCGAGCGCGTCGCGTCGAAGGCCAGCTGCCAGTCCTCGGCAGCAAATCGGTGCGTGATCACCGAGGTCGCCGCAGTCCGCAACTCCGGCGAGGACGCCAGCATCGAACCCATCAGGTACCAGGTCTCGAACATCTCCCGCCCATAGATGCCCTTCAGCGTGATCATTCGCAGTATCACCCGCCCCCAGTCGATCGGGAAGGGACCCTTGGGCAGGCCGAGGAGGGCGACCCGGGCGCCATGGTTGAGGTTCCCGATCATCTGCTCAAGCGCCGCCGGAGCACCCGACATCTCCAGGCCGATGTCGAAGCCCTCCTTCATGCCCAGGCGCTTCTGCGCGTCGCCCAGCGATTCGCCACGACCCACATTGACCGTCATATCGGCCCCGGCAGCGCGCGCCAGCGAGAGCCGCAGGTCGGAGAGATCGGAGACCACGATCCGTCGGGCTCCGGCGTGCCGAACGATGGCCGTGGCCAGGACGCCGATCGGGCCGGCTCCGGTGATCACCACGTCCTCGCCGACCACCGGCCACTGCAGCGCGGTATGGGTTGCATTGCCTAGCGGGTCAAAGATCGCGCCGAGGTCGGGCTCGATGTCCGGACCATGCACCCAGGCGTTGGTCGCCGGGATCACAACATAGTCGGCGAAGGCTCCGTCCCGATTCACCCCGATACCGATGGTGTGGATGCACATGTGCTTACGTCCAGCGCGGCAGTTCCGGCAGATGCCGCAGACGATGTGTCCCTCCCCCGAGACCCGATCACCGACGCGCAGGTGCTCGACATCGCCGCCGACCTCGACCACCTCGCCATAGAACTCGTGCCCAATGGTCTGCGGCACGGTCACCACCGAGGCCGCCCAGTCGTCCCATTGTTCGAGGTGCAGGTCGGTGCCGCACAGGCCCGCACGCAACACCCGGATCTTGACATCCTTCTCGCCGCAGGTCGGTTCCGGGATGTCCACCAGCTCAAGCCCTGGCCCGGCCGTCACCTTTCGCAGTGCACGCACA
>WBZP01003646.1_pt1 | contig 16519 bp, 11 predicted proteins | sample 5204301 | NCBI WGS metagenome assembly WBZP01 (sample SAMN12412401, study PRJNA552823) | activated sludge metagenome | isolation source: activated sludge from nitrification reactor of wastewater treatment plant... | place: USA: Pennsylvania | collected 2017
GCCGCAGCCTGGCTATATGCCGCCGCCGACCTCGACGCTGGTGGAACAAGGCCAAGTCGCGATCCGACGCGAGGTCTTTTTGGTTGCGGCTCCATCGCCAGCGCCGAATCCGCTGCTGGTCGAAAGCGCCGCCACGCCGCCGCAGTACAACTTTGTGCGTGTGGTTCGCTATCGCGTCGATACCGGGACGGAACCGCCTCGACCGGCCCGCGCGATCATGCTGCTGATGCCGGGCTTTCTCGGCGGAGCGGGTAGCTTTGATCCGCTGGCTCGCGCGCTGGTTCGTCGCAGTCTGTCCGACGGAGCGATCGAAGCCTGGGCGATCGATCGACGCAGCAACCTGCTCGAAGATCAGCACGGGCTCGACGTGGCAGAAGTCAAACAAGATCCCGAGCTGGCCCGTCGCTATTACTTCACCGGCGATGAGATCGAAGGCCGTCGCTACGCCGGGGTCCGACCGCAAGATGAGCTGGCGTTCGTTTCCGAGTGGGGACTCAAGACCACCGTCGAAGATCTTCGCGCCGTCGTTCGCCTGATCCCGCAGGCAGAGCGTCGCGCCAGGCTGTTTCTCCTCGGGCACTCGCTGGGGGCATCGATCGTCGAGCAGTATGCCGCCTGGGACTTTGCCGGAACCGCCGGATATTCCGAGTTGGCTGGCTTGGTTCTCGTCGATGGACGCAGCGGAATCGAAGGAAGCGCCAAGCTGCCGTTTGGCGAAGATGACTATGTAAACGGCGTCACCGTCGGATCGTTCGGTCGCGTGGGTCTTGCGCAGATCCGACAAAACGATCGCTATTTTGTGCTGCCGCTCCTCGGGGGTGATGTCTATCCAGTGACGGCGATCTCCGCGCTGCGTGCAGCCTTTTCCCCGACGGAGATCGTCAGCGATCCCGATCGCGATGTCGCGATGCGAGTGCTCATCGGACGACGCGATCTACCGCCGATGACCAACCGCGCCATCGTCGGATTTGCCTTCGATGAGTCGTCATGCAACCTGTCGTTTGCGTCGGTGTCCTGTGGTCAGTCCGTCGGTGGTCCTCTCGAAGAATACAGCGGTGTGCTGGGTGCCAAGCTGCTGCGACCCGCAGATCCGACCGCAACCTACGACTGGCAAGAGCCGCTCGACGACGCGCAGGCCACAACGCTTGGCGATCTGGCCAAGTCTTGGTTTTCAGGTCCGTCGCTGGACTTCGCCGAGTGGTATTTCCCGGTCCGTCTGACGCTCGACGCCATGACGGCAGGAACGCTGACGATGAAGGAAACCGACTGGCCCGTGGCTCGCTTCGGACTGCGCGCGCTGCATGGAGCCAAGCTCGATCTGCCGATTTATGCGCTCGCGACGCAGCTGGCCGGCAAAGGCACGGGCGATCCGCAGGCTTTTGAGTCGCTGCGATCGCTGGTTTCGGCGGTCCCAATCGGTCCCGGTCGCCCCCTGGCTGGCACGTCGCGAAGCGAGTCCGCTGCGTTTACGGTGCGCGCCGACGACAAGCTGACCCACATCGATCCGCTGATGGGCCACGATAGGCCCGGCTCTCGCATCCAGGGCTTTTATCAGTCGCTCGTCGAGTTCATGCAAAAGAGCAGTCCCCACGGCGGCATCGTGATCCAGGTTGCTCCGACGCCACCAGCGGTCACGCCTGCGACGAAGCGATCAGTCTTCTAACCGAAACTTCAGCTGGGTTCCGTCGCCGATTCGCAGCAGATCGCCGTCCTGTACCAGCGCTCGGCCTGCGACGCGCTGCTCGTTGACAAACGATCCCGACGGCGCGCCGTAGTCGATCAAGAAAAAACCGTTGGGTTCCCGACGGATCTCGCAGTGGCTGGGCCCGAGGCTCGTATCGCCAGGAACCTGCAAGTTGGTCGATCCCGCGACGGAGCGTCCGACGATCACAGTGTGCTCGATCGCCACGCGCTGTCCCGCGAGTGCGCCGATGCCGATCAGCGTCGCGCCGATCTGTCGCGCGCCCTTCATCGTCGGATATCCCACAGCCTGCGGCGGAGCGATTGGCATCGTTGCCAGCACCGGCTGACCCGGCACCTGCGACCCAGGATCAAGCGGCGGCATCCCCAGCTTCTGCGCTTTCCGACGCAGCACAAACAGTGCGCCTTGCGCCGCGCCCCACAGTCCGACGAGCGTCAGCACAATCCCGAGCAGCCACTTCCACCACGTACTCGGCTTCGGCGGCGGCACGCCGGGCTGCATCAGCACGCTCGACTTGAGATCCCCACACTGGAGCATGAACTGCGAGGTCCGCAGCGCTTCCAAGTCCAGTTTTTTGGCCGAAAACGTAAAAACGTGACCCTTTTTTAGCTCTTCGGACAGGTTCTGGAACTGTTCTTTCAGATCCGTGTCTTTTTGCGCCCAGCGAAACGTCCCGCTCGATCGCTTCGCCAGCTCGCCCAGGTTGAGCAGCGGGCCTCGGTCATCGCGCGGCGAAAACCCAATCGGGAACAGCGGCACGCCATTTTGACGCAGCACGTCACCGATGCGCTTGAACGTCTTGCGATCCATCAGCTGGTTCATTCCATCGGACAGAACCACGATCGCTTTGCGCGGCGGCGGCAGCGACTCTCCGCTCTTGTCTTTGCCCGGCTGCACCTTGTTGAGCGCGACGAGCCCGGCCTGAATCGCGTTGATGAGCTGCACATCACCCTGATCGTCCGGGTTGATGTCGTCGATGATCGGCAGCAGCGCGCCCGGCGCCAGAAACACCGGCGTCGGCTCCAGCTCGTAGCCAAACTGCACCAGCTTGACCTTGGTACGCGGCGGCAGCGACTCCAAAAACTCGCGCAGCGTCTCTTTGACCTTGTCAAACGACGGTGCAAACAGCGCGGAGATCTCGACGGCCAGCACGACGTACAGCTCTTGTCCGGCGCGCTCGAACGGATCGACTTTGTCGGGCTTGGCGACGGGCTTTCCGTTCACCAGCAGCCGATAGACCGACGCTGGACGCTCGGTATTGAGCTGACCTTCTAGCTCGACGACACCGCCGATGACCTTGATCTGACCACCGTCGCCGAACTTGGATAGATCCACGCTTTCCAGACGACAGCGCGGCTTGCTCGCGTGAAGGCTCGACGACAGCGACAACAGCGCGCCAAGCACAAGCGACCACGTCCATCCTGCGCCTGGCCTGCGGGCACCAGCCTTGAAGTGGTCACTTTCCATCACTTTGCATCGTATCCGATGCGGGCAAGCAGTCTCAACCTGCCGCCGCCAAAACTGTGTTCGCACAGCGGACTTTGCGCGCAGCGAGGGCGGACCGCCCCAGTTTGTTTACTGCGCAGCCAGCCTCGGCTATCGTGCGTCCGTGACCACATCATCCAGCGACTTTCTGACGGAGCTATCGAGCCGAGGTCTTCTTCATCAGGTCAGCCACGAAGAAGCGCTTCGGGCCCACTTGTCGAGCGGTGTGCGCCGCGCCTATGTCGGGTTTGATCCGACGGCGGACTCGCTGACGATCGGCAACTTCATCGCGATCAAGCTGCTCATGCACTGGCAGCGCGCCGGACATCAGCCGGTGGTCGTGATGGGCGGTGGCACCGGGCTCATCGGTGATCCGTCGGGAAAGTCAGCGGAGCGACAGCTCAACACCAAAGAGACGGTCGAACACAACGTCAGCCGTCAGCGCAAGATCTTCGAGCGGATGCTCGACTTTTCGGGTCCACGCGGCGCGCTGTTGCAAAACAACCTCGACTGGCTGGGGCAGATCTCGTTTATCGAGGCGCTGCGCGACATCGGAAAGCACTTTTCCGTCAACGCGATGATCCAACGCGATGCGGTGCGTGACCGTCTGCAAAACCGCGAACAAGGCATCAGCTACACCGAGTTTTCCTACATCCTTTTGCAAGCCTACGACTTTCTGCACTTGCGACGGACGCTCGACGTGACGCTCCAGCTTGGCGGCAGCGATCAGTGGGGCAATATCGTGTCAGGAACCGATCTGATTCGTCGTCTGCTGCCCGACGGACAAAACGAAAGCTTTGCGGTGACGGCGCCGCTCGTGACGCGGGCCGACGGTGGCAAGTTCGGCAAGACCGAGTCCGGTGCCATCTGGCTGTCGCCCGAGCGAACCAGCCCGTATGCGTTCTATCAGTTTTGGCTCAACACCGACGACAACGACCTGATTCGCTACCTGCGGCTCTTTACGTTTCTATCCCCGTCGGAGATCGCCGAGCTGACGGCAGCGCATGAAAAGGATCCGGGCTCTCGCGTCGCCCATCGCGCGCTGGCTCGTCACATGACCGAGCTGGTTCACGGCATCACCGAGCGAGCGACGGCGGAAGCAGCGGCCCAAGCGCTGTTTTCAGGTGACGTTCGCGAGCTGTCCGAACAGACGCTGCGCGAGGTCTTTGCGGCGGTTCCCACGAGCCAGATCGACAAACAGCAGCTCACGTCGGAAGGACTGGTGCTCGTCGATGTGCTCGCGCAGACCTCGCTGTGCAAGTCGAAGCGAGAAGCGCGCGAGTTCCTGCAGTCGGGCTCGGTCAGCCTCAACGGTCGCAAGGTTGGGCTCGACGACAAGCTGCTGCCAAGCGATCTGCTGTACGGCAGCCTGGTGGCGATCCGTCGCGGCAAAAAGAACTGGCACCTTTTGCGCTTCGAGTAGCTTCTTTCGCCATGCCGACGCTGAGCCAGTTTGGAAGTCCGTGGCTGCATCATGCAAGCTGCGGCTCGACGAGCGATGAAGCGCGCGCTCTCGGCAAGGCCGGAAAGCCACACGGCACCGTCGTCACCGCCGACGCGCAGACCAACGGTCGCGGTCGTCAAGGTCGATCGTGGTTTTCTCCACCGGGCGACAACCTGTATCTGTCGCTGCTGCTTCGTCCGTCGCTTCAGCCTCGGGATGTTCCGCTTTTGACGCTGTGCGCAGGACTTGCCGTCGAGTCTGCTGCGCTCGACTGTCTGCGCAGTGCAGGCTTCGCAGCGTCGGGATCTCCACTTCTGCTCAAGTGGCCAAACGATCTGCTGGCGACGACGCCCGACGGACTTCGCAAGGTTTCGGGCATCTTGACCGAGATGACGCTCGTCGGTTCGCGCTGTGACTTTGTGATCGTCGGCATCGGTGTAAACGTCTCTGGCTTGCACTTTCCCGACGACGTTCCCGCGATCAGCCTGCGCAAGCTCCTGGGAAGTGACGCGCCACCGCTGCCGGTTCACGACTTCGCGCTGTCGCTGCTGGATCACTTCGAGCCGCTCTATCATCGCTTTGTCAGCGACGGTTCAAGCTGGGTGATTGAAGCGTTTTCGGCACGCGCACACCTGACGGCACCGGGGCGGCGACTTCACGTCCAGACCGCGTCGGGGAAGCTGAGTGGTGACTCGCTTGGGATTGACCACGACGGAGCGCTTTTGCTTCGTCGAGACGATGGCTATGTCGAGCGGCTCTTATCGGGCGATGTCAGCTTCGGGACACCGCCGCAGTAGCTACGGCTGAACCAAGACCTCGACGGGGGCTTCTTTGTCACTGGGCGGAGCCGTTCCCAGCGTCAGCGACAAGGTGCTCTGCACTTCGGTATCGGCGACGGTCACGGTCAGCGCGCCCGACGCTGGCTGCTCAGCCGTAATCGCAAGTCCTGCATCCGGGCTCAGATCGACGCTGGCAAACAGCTGACTGCCGCTCAGCAAGGTCTTGAGCGCCCCGCCCGCCCCGACGCGAAACAGCGAGCCCGGCAGCGGATGACTGCCTTCACTGCGCGGCGCCGTCGCAAACACCACCTGTGAGCGATCGGGCACGGTGCGAATGGTTGCGCCACTCGCGATCGGCTGACTGCGCGCCACCGACAGCGACAGCGGTGATCCTGCGTCTCGGACATCGATCGGCTTGCCCAGCGACAGCTCGCGCTTGAGCCCGTTTGGTTCTTTTTCTCCGACGGTGACGGCGACAAGCTGCGTCGCCTGCGCAGCCGCACTCGCCTGCTTTTCCCCGCTCAGCGTCCACAGCAGATCGCCTTCCGACGAAAACCGCACGCTGTGAAGCATCGGCTGACGAGCCAGCGGCAGCACCACGGTCCGACCCGCTTCCTTCGGTGTCACCTCGGTACGGCTCGGACGAACATCAATCAGTGCAACCTCGTTGGTCGTCGCAAAGCCCGCTGCCAGCAGCGTTCCTGTTGGACTCAGTGCAAAGGTGGTCGCTGCGCTCGCTTCAGCAGGCAGGCTCGCCGCTGGCCACGCCGTCGGACGACACGCTTCACTGACATCCCACAGCGTCAGCTCACGATCACCGACCATCGCAATTGTCCGAGCCGCCGACGCAGCCACGATCGCTTTGGCACGATGACGCAGCGGTCTTTTTTCTTTCAGCGACGGACCACCAGACGCTGTCAAATCGACGATCGCGACCTGCTCACGATCTCCTTCGGACACAAGCACATAGGCAGCGGCACCGTCGCTGGACAGCGAAAGACCCAGCGCACGACCGACGGGAACAGGCTTGCCAAACGGCTCGACGGTCAGCTGCTGACCACTGCCACCCAGCACACGCAAGGCATGAAGCAGTCGTCGCTGTCCATCGAGCACCACCGCCAATCGATGAATCAGGATCGACGACTCTGCGCGCTTGCCCGACGCTTCGACGACCACCGACTGAGCGCCCGCCGGACCCCCGCTCGGAACCTGCACAATCAGGCCCCCGCCGCTGGTCCGCCAGCGCACCTCCGCCGCGCGGCCCGCGATGAGCACCGTCGGCTGTTTGCCAAAGCCCGATCCCTCGATGAGAAGCTGCTCTCCGACGACAACTTGACCATCTGATGCGGGCAGAAGAGGACCCGCTGCGCCAATGTGCGGCGAGCCCATGTCGACGACGCGCCGGATGTGCGGGGTTCCTTCTCGCAGCGTGACGATGTCCGTTGGATCGATCACCTGCGGCCACGCGGAACCACAGCCAGCGCTGGCAATCGTCGCAAAAAGCAGAGCACACACTGTCGGAGTTTTGGCTGCCATGGGCGACGAGCTTCCCTTTTTGGCCACCGACTTGTCAACGCGGCCCGCAAGCCCGTTCCACGACAGAGCGGTTTTCGGTACGGTGCTAGGTCATGGCAAACCAGACTCGCAAGGACGTGGTGCTTCTGTGTAATCCGCGCGCCGGAGGACGCTGGCGGGCGCTGGCTGGGGTTCTCGACAGTCCCGAGGCCAAAGGGGTGCGACGCATCGTCACCGATCACATCGATGACGTAGGTGCAGCCCTGGCTGGCGTCGGACAGCGCGCGGATCTGGTCTGCATCTACGGTGGCGACGGGACGATCTATCACGTCATCAACGAGCTTCTGCAGCTGCCCGCGATCGAAGGAGCGCAGCTTCCCAAGCTGTTTCTGCTCGGTGGCGGAACGATGAATGTGACCGCAACGAAGCTGGGAATGTCAGGAACACCGTCGGATAACTTTCGCGCGGTGATCTCTGCGTATCACGCAGGAACGCTGACGTATGAAGCGATTCCGCTTCTGCGCGTACGGACCGGCGACAAGGTGCGCTACGGCTTTACGTTCGGCATGGGACCGCTCGTGCGGATTCTCGATCGCTATGAGCGCGGACAGAAAGGAAAGCTGGCAGCCTTGGGAATCGGCGTACAAGCCATTGCGGCAGCGCTGAGCCCGATTCGGACCGCGTTTGCGCCGATGCTGGAAGAGCAGCCAGCAGCGGTGTTTGCCGACGGAATGCCGGTTTCCCATTCCGCGTTTTCTGCGGTCTTTGCGAACACCACGGGAGCGATTCAGCGCTTGGTAGAGCCGTTTTCCGCTGCGCTTCCGCATGGTCAGTTTCACTTTCTGGCGTACGCGATCTCGGCGCGCGAGCTGGCGGCGATGGTTCCGCTGCTGATGAACGGCAAGGTTCCGCTCGACTTTGGCATGCTGCGACGACCATTTGCGACGATGAAAGCGCTGGCACGCGCAGTGACCGGGCGCGCAGAGCTGCCGCGTGATCCACGCTATGTGAATCATCCGGCCAAGCAGCTCCGCATTGAAACCAGTGAGCCGCTGTTTACGCTCGACGGAGAAGTGCTTCCGGTAGAAGGTCCGCTGGAAGTCGATCTGGGTCCGACGCTACAGCTTGCGCTGCATCCGTAATCAGCAACTCGGAATCAGCAGACAGCACAGTCCAATATTAGGCAGATGATATGCCTCATATTGGACTGTCTGTGTTCGAATGTCTGTCGAGACTGCGGACAGACTAGTTCGCGCTGGTCAGAGCAAACTCTGGATTGCGAAGACGATCGGCCCGGAGGCGGTCGGTGTCGCCCTTGCTCTTATCCAGCTCACGCGCGACGTCCGGCTCGGTTGAACGGAACATCTCGATCGCCTTGCCGACTTCGACGGACGCACGCTGAAACCAGCCGAGTCCGGGCAGCTTGGCCATCAAGCGATCCATCCGTCCCAGCTCTTCGCGACCGCGCTCATCGTCATACAGCAGCGCGCCGATGAGTCCGAGCGTGTTTTCTTCCCCAACGCCCACTCCCACCGGGTTCCAGAACACCCGCATCGCCGTCGCACAGATCGCCTGCGCAAGCGGATGCGCAAGTCGCTTCTCTGCTTGGTGATAGTAGAACGACTGGTGACGCCGCTCGTCCTTGGCCATCCGCAGAAGCAGCTTCGAAAGCTCTTCATTTTTGGTGTAGTACGCGAGCATCGTGTACGCGGATGCAGCCATCATTTCATCGACCGCTCCCCACGACATGTGCGTCGCGGCAAAGTGCGGCGTCAGCTTCGGCAAGCTGGTGGTCAGAAACGCTTCCAGGTGTTCCTGCCAGCCCATGTTGGACAGCACTTTGGTGTAGCGACCGGACTCTGGAGGATATCCGCACGCGGTCAGGAATCGATCGAGCGCTCGTCCGTGATGCGTCTCTTCGTACACCCAACAAGCCATAAACTGCGTGATCTCTGGATCTCCTGCGGTGTGCCCAGAGAGAATGTCGCGCAGATAGATGATGGTGTGGCTCTCGACGTCCGCCATATAGCGAAGGATGCGAGCTTCCACCTTCGTGACGCCGACGCGCTTGATGTAGTCCCAGTCGAGATCAGACGTCTCAACCGCCTTCGAGAGATCCACGAATCGTTCGATATCGAATGCCATTTTGCTGCTGTCCTCTGTGTGGAACGTGATTTTGTCGCTTAGATCTTTATCACGCAGTGCTGTCAAAAAGGTGCGCAATGTCACAGTCAGATCGGTGTCACTGCGCGCTCCATAGTGCGCAGTCATCGAACCATTGGATTTTGTTACAAATCGGTGTCATTTCTTTCTTCTCGACGGAGATTTGCGCCACAGGCCGAGCGCGGAAGTTCACAATAGACGCGCTTATGGGTCATCAGGTGTCGGGGATTCTCTGACCTTGTCGAGCGCTCACTATGCAAAGAAAGCAGCGCCGCGAACCACAACGATGCACCGTGTTAATCGCGTTGTCTTCATCCTGATTACGCTCTTTATCAGCCTAATTTCTTCCCTAATGTAAGAAAATACCGGCCCGGCTCCGCGTTGACACAGTAGCCCATGATAGGATGCCGCCGAGCATTCCCAAGCAGACCCAAGCAAGGAGCCAGCAGAGACCATGAATCCCAGCGGAATCGGTCAGCGCGTTGTGGTGCACGAGTTTTCAGAAGATCCCGCGACCGCGATTGAACAAGGTCTGTCTGTCGTCGAGATGACGGTTCCCAGCGTAGACACACTGGGCGCGCGCGATGTCCTGATTGCGGTGCGAAGTGCGCAGGTTGGCTGGGTCGATCTGCTGATGACCAGCGGTCAGTATCAGCACATGCCCAAGCCTCCGTACACACCGGGACTGGAGTATGCGGGCGAAGTGCTGTGGCGCGGAAGTGAAGCCGCAGAACACGGAATTTCCGTCGGAGAAGCGGTGTATGTGGATGGACTCCTTTCCGGTCCACGATCGATCGGTGCGTATCAGCAGTGGGGTGGATTCGCGTCCTATGCAGTGGCTCCGCTGGAAGCTGTCCGACCCATTCCGAGCGGTCTGTCTTTCGATGAAGCGTGCTGTCTGCTTGGCAACTATGAGACCGCATATCACTGTCTGGTTGCGCGCGGAAACCTACAGGCCGGTGAAGTGGTCTTGATTCACGGAGCATCAGGCTCGACGGGACTTGCAGCGGTACAGCTTGCCAAGCAGCTGGGCGCCATCGTCATCGCAACCGGACGATCCGATGAAAAGCTGGCGGTCGTCAAAGCCCACGGTGCGGATCATGTCCTAAACATCCGCAGCACGGACGGAAGCACAGCGGTGCGTCGCTTTCGCGATGATGTCAAAGCGATCACCTCTGGACAAGGCGTCGCGGTGGTCTATGACGGCGTCGGTGGTGAAGTCTCTACAGAGAGCCTGCGCTGCATGCAGTTTGGCGGACGATTCCTGATCGTGGGATGGGCCGCGACTCCCTTTGTTGCAAACGGAAAAGGACAGCGTGGAGCACCGAACGCGAACCAGCTTCCGACCAACCTGATCATGATGAAGGGACTGTCTGTACTCGGCTGTCCGACCGTGATTTCGACGCTTCATCAGCCAACGATCCGTCCGCCGCGACTTGCCCAGATCATGCAGTGGATCGAGAGCGGTCAGATTCGTCCGTACATCTCTCACCGCTTTCCGTTTGCGCAGTACAAAGACGCCCTGCGGGCCAAGTGGCGCGGCGAAGTGATCGGAAGCTGCGTCCTTCATCTATGATGAGCGTCTAGCCGTCCTTTGGCGACGAAGATCCGGGGTGGATAAGGAGACGATCGTGCGCGCAGTCTTTGCTTCCAAACGATTTCGCATACTTGGAACGCTGCTTCTCCTGTGGCTTGTGGGAATCGCTCCGCAGGTCCATGCAGCGAGTCCCTTGCGCGTCGGATTTTCGGCCAAGTCGATGCCGTGCGCGTTCAATCCTGATGGTCAGTGGCGTGGTTCATTTTATGAAACCTGGAACGAAATCGCGGTGAGCGCAGGCTTGCCGTTTGAAGTGGTTTCGGCCCCGACATTTAAGCAGCTCCTACAGGCTGGCAGCGACGGAAAAGTAGACGTCGCAGTGGGCTGTATCAACATGACGCCGGATCGCTTGGGAACGTATCGCTTCAGCGTTCCGATTCAGGAAGACGGACTGTCTGTGATGGTTCGGAAAGAGCCGTTTCACATCTGGACACCAGTGGTTCGGACGCTGTGGTCACTCGATCTACTGGAGCTGCTTGGCGGCATCCTCGCGTTCATCTTCGTGATCGCAGCAGTCATCTGGAAGCTGGAAGACTATCCCCATCAAGACAACACGAAGAAGACCGGACAAGTCCGCACATTTGCCAAGCTGTTTCAGATCCTCCTGACTGGACCTGGCACCAACGTGATTGCAACGACTGCGCGCAGCAACAGCCTGATTGGTCTGACGTACTTCATACGAATGATCGCAGCGTCGGTGCTGCTCAGCTTTGTATCCGTCAACATCATCAAGAAATCGAGCCAAGATGAAGCGAGCGCCGTTCACTCGATTGCGGATCTGGCAGGAAAGACCGTGTCGGTAGGAACCGGCAGTGTGAGCGAGCACTGGATCACAAGCTGGAATGCAGCCTCATCGCCCAGCGTAGCAAGCGGACAGATTCAGATGAAGCAGATCGACAGCCTGGAACAAGCAGCGAGCGCGCTGTCATCCGGTCAAGTTGATGCAGTGATCGCGGACAACATGCAGATTCAGTACTACCTGACGAAGGTGAAGCCGAAGGCTCCGTTTCAGGTAGCAATTCGCAACGTTCACCGTCAGTCACAAGGGCTGATCTTTGCACCAAGTCTGCCCGAAGCAACAGCGCTTCAGATCAATCAGGCGATTGCGCGGCTGAAGGAAAACGGAACGGTCGATGGCATCCGCAAGCGCTGGATTCCAGAGTAGCTTTTCGTGCGCGCACCGAGCCATCCACAGACAGGTTCGGATTCGCAGAATCGAAGCGCTTATCGCACGCAGAGACAACGTCTGCCTGCGTAGGAATCGCGCGGTCTGGGGATGAATCGGAAGCCTTGCGTACAGCGCATGACACGTCGGACAACGTGCGGAGCAGAGACCGTGCGCATCTGTCGTATCAATAATCTGCCTTACGCTACACTCTTTTTATGCCTGATGAGCTTCCGGAAGAAGTCATTCTTCGCCGTGCGCTCTTACAAGGGATCCTAAAGCCCTCGGACTTGGAAGAGAGCCTTAAGCCGCTGTCCTTCGAAAACATCCGGCCCATACCGACGCGGTTCGGTCCTCGAATCGAGCGACTGATTCACCGTCAGAGAATCAGCTCTCTGGACATTGAACGTCTGCTCCGGGAAGTGCAGCGCGAACGGACTGCGACAACCTTGGATGGCATCCCAGAACGAGTGAAGAGTCAGCCGTCCGCAAGCAAGCAGAGTCCCGATATCGCTGCTACGGACGCGGTGTCAGAGTCATCCGCACAGTCACAAGGAGAGCCCGATCCCGCAACGAGTGAGACGCTACCCGGCGGTGCCTTTGAGGCGATGCAGCCAAAGACGCAGGAGTTTCCAGTACGTAGCTGGTCGCGCTACGAGTTTCTCTCTCTGCTCGGACAGGGAGGCATGGGCTCGGTCTACAAAGCACGAGACAAGCGACTGGGTCGCATCGTCGCACTGAAGTTTGTTCATAGCAGCGTTCCACAGATGACGATGCGCTTCGTCCAAGAAGCCCGCGCGCAAGCGCGCATCAATCACGCCGGAATCTGCAAGATCTCTGTAGGCTGCCGGAACAGCGACGGGATAGCATAGATTTTCGCGGATGTGATCCTGTTTTTGATCCCCTGACGCAGGCAAGTTTGAGCGGTGGCCTGTAGAGACGCAGCCGGACGTCTGCCAGACGGACTTTGCAAGTTCGGGGTTAACGAACCAGCGAGGAAGCTGCTGTCGTGAGCAGGGGGATGCTGTTAGAGGCGCTATAAGACCAAGGCCCTCGCGACCAAGGGCCGCTCTCCGGCTGCTTCACTGGTTCATCGGGAGCCGAACTCTCCGGGAGCAGTGGGAATACGGTTGGTGACAGACCCAGTGGGGAGTAGTCAGTCCTTCGCCACGATCTGAATCGTATGGAAGCCCTGAGGGTATCCCTCGGCCACACAGTAAGATAACCCTAACGAATATGCTGCATACTGTGCGTATCGGATGTCAGCACGGCAGTGCCCCGGAGTCGGGCGACCATGCGGGCAGAATACCTGAAACCTGAGCTGAACCCGAAATCGCTTGGGAGGGGGGGGGACCCATAGAGCAGCCCGAAACGAGGGTAACCCAAAGCGAGTTCGATTAGTGCTTCCACTGCGGTTCCGGGGGGAAACATCGCAAAATTTATAAGATCGATGAAGGCCTCAGGTGAGGCGGGATAGGGACGCAAAATGTCCCGGTTACTCGCCAACAGCTCACCGAGTCTCTCTCTGTCATACGCATAGAGCCGTGGCCCCTCGGCCATTCGCACAGAGTAAGCTCGATGCACTCTTCTGCCTACATGCACTGGGGGCAGTAGTCGCAGCAGCCTAGTCGCTTCCTGTCGGTGGCGATGCGTGGACGAGGGGAGCATCAACCGGAAGGCGATACCCCGACGCCGAAGGACCTGGATGAGCGGAGCAACAGGCAGGGTGCCTGCCTTGTTGAGAGAAATGAAGCCAAGTGCCTTGCGTCTCCCCACCCAGAGTACGTCGTTTAAGCTGCCCACACATCCATCCACAGACAAAGCAGTCATCAATTTAACATCATAACCGAATTTGGCGTGGACGATGGAATACGTATCGCGCCGCATCGGCGCCGAGCGTGGTCCACCTGCCCCTTCGAGATCCGCGTGGGACATTGCGTGAAGCTAGGCCTTTCGCCGCAGACCTGTGCTGCTCGCAATGTCGTGTTGAGTAGGGCATGGGTCGCCCGAGGCGTGTCGAAAGGCTCCCAATATCGCAGACACAGCGACGCGCTCGAACGGATCTGCTCCCGTTCCGTTCGCGTTCTTTAGTGTGACCTAAGGAGCAAGTGTTCGCGTTCGCGGACCGACTCTTTCGCGAACGGATCACGATCCGATGCACCGTCTGGCTTGGTTTATTTGACGTTCGGTTCGCGTTCGCCATGTGTAGTCAGCGTGGCTACGCCCCCCCCTGGACATGATGACGGAAACAGAACGTGAATTCTGGCGACCTGATACAATGAACTCATGCGGTGTCTGTCCTGTCGGCGGAAGCTGCCCTCGCGGGCGCGCGTGGGCATGCTCTACTGTGGTGCAGCCTGCCGCGCCGAGGCGTTTCGTACCCGTGTCCGTGCTCGCCGGCAACCGACGGTTGGTGAAGCCGGTAGTACTCCAGAGAGAGCTGCGGAGGGACAGAACCAGCGTTCATCGGCAAAACGAGGCCGACCGCGGCGAAAGAATCATCCCGCCCAGGAGAGTAGAGCACAGCGCCTGGACAGCCAGGTTTCGGAACCGCGTCGGCCTCGGATTCCTTTCGATCGGCAGGTACAACTTCAGGCGCCGCAAGGAGCTGTAGCCTACCGCCTGGTTCTGCCATTGCGGTCACATGCGGAACTACCAAAGATCGCGCCAGCGCCTGACACAGCCGGGAATCTGCGAGCTTGGAGTCTGATGCCGTTTGAACTGCCCGACGATATCCGGCTACGAGACGGTCACATATATCGGATTCTCTGGGTCGGCTCTCACGGTGAACCAATCCCCCCCAAGGGGACGCAACAACTACCTGCTCTCTTCTTCTTCCTTGGCTCTGCCGACAGCGATGGCACGGAGGGCCAGGATGAATATTCGTCGATTCTGCGAGACGTTTCTGACCCTCAACTACGCAGCGAGTGTGAAGCGGCTGTTGCAAAGCTACGTCTCCAAAACCTGTATGACCGGCAAGCCGCTGCGGCAAGAGAACAGGAACTGGCGGAAGCGGCAGCTATGCATCGACTTCGGCAAGAAGCCTACGAGGCCGACCGTCGGCGGACGAGAGATCTAGAAGAGGACGCCAAGCGTATAGCCACAATACGTCAGGAGCAGAGCGACGCGCAGACGGCAGCACACCGCAAGGCTGAACTCCAAACTATGCTCGCCGTGGCTGGGACGATTATTGGAATGCCGACAGTCAGTGCAGTCATCCAAATCATTGCACAGAAAATCAAGGGGCAGCCTGTGGACTGGCCCGATCTGAAGAGACAGCTGATGACGTATTTGGATAAATTGCCTGCTGTTTTGAATCAGGCCCAGCAGGCACTTCCTCAATCGAATCCGCGCCCAGAAGCGCAGTCCAATTCATCATCAAGTACGCCACCTAAGCCCTTGTCCGGCAAGAGATCTCCCGGAGCCAGGATTCAGCGCTAAATGTAGCGTGCGAAGGCGCAGTATGCGCGTCGCCGAAACGCGCGAGCATCGGTCCTTTGTGTGCCGAGTCTGCGCCGTGCCGTGGTAACCTTCCGTCTGAGGACGAGCCGATGAACAGCCTGCTCGACGCGCTATGGGAGGGACGACTCGAGGTTCTCGCCACGAACCTGGCGACGGGGGGGCGTGAACATCTCGAAATCGCAAGTCTCACCCGCCACATCGAGTCGGACTACGGCGGGCGCTTCCTCGTGGAACTACTACAGAACGGCAGCGACCAGGCGCGCAGGGCGCTGCTAACAGCCTCCACGATCCACATCGTCCGCACGTCGAACCTCATCGCAGTTACAAATGGAGGGCATCCTTTCAACGATGTAGGTGTCCAGGCAGTCACCGAACTCGGACTCAGCCCCAAAGACGCAGGGTTTGCCATTGGCAACAAGGGCGTCGGCTTCAAGTCTGTCTTTCAAGTGAGCGATGCGCCTGAGATCTACAGCGGCAGTGGCCCCGGAGTGAGGTTCGCCGACAGTGGATTCCACTTCCGATTTGACGGCGATCCCTTCCGAAGCGAAGAGTTCAGCCGCCGGCTCACGCTCCTAGTAGACAAGGTGCTTCATACTCGTCCCGGCCTAGTAGATCGGATTCGCGAGCGATGCGCTGGAAGTGATCCGCGTGTAAAGATCGTTGAGCACGCTCGTCGATCCGCCCCGTTTCGATTTCCGCTGCCGCTCACCGCCGGACACCTCAAAGAGCGACTCACTGCTATCAACCTTCCGGCACAAGCGCTTCACGCTCCAACCCTCATCGTGCTTCCAATCCGCGATGGCGAAAAGGCAAGCGCTGTTGTCGAGAAAGCGCTCGATGAGGTATTCGACCACGGCGACGCGATGCTCCTGTTCCTGCCGGCCGTGAACAAGCTGGTCGTGCTCGACCACGAGAGGAGTAGATACGCCACTTTTGAACGAACCGAACAAATCGAACGAATCTCTACTGGAAACGGGCGGATTGCTCACACTTCCCACCGTTCGATCCACATTGACCGCTCCGAGTCGTCGCCGGAAACCCGGTCTTGGATAGTCATCTCCCGAACGGTTGGTGCAGACGACTGCCACGAAGATAAGGACGCCGCTCTCAAGGAGCGGAATGCCATTCACGAGGCAGCACAGGCACTGCGGCATGACAACTGGAAGAGCGTCGATCGCGCGCTCGTGTCTGTCGCGCTGCCCCTGCC
>WBZP01003647.1_pt1 | contig 16517 bp, 19 predicted proteins | sample 5204301 | NCBI WGS metagenome assembly WBZP01 (sample SAMN12412401, study PRJNA552823) | activated sludge metagenome | isolation source: activated sludge from nitrification reactor of wastewater treatment plant... | place: USA: Pennsylvania | collected 2017
GGTGGCGGGAATCCGCTGACAACGACGGGGATGCACCTGCTCGGCGTTTCAGGACACGATCAGGCGGTCGGCAAACAGGGCTGCGAACAGCAAGGTCAGGTAGAGGATCGAGTAGCGAAAGCAGCGGCGGGCGAGGGCGTCGCTGTAATTGCGGACGAGTGCCATGGCGTAGCCGAGGAAGATCAGGTCCAGCACGCTGATCGCCGCCAGATAGAGCCAGCTGGTCATTCCGAGCGAGACCGGAATCAGGCTGGCCCCGGCGAGCATCACCGTGTACATGAGGATGTGCTGGCAGGTGAAGGCGACGCCGTGCGTGACGGGCAGCATCGGCAGTCCCGAGCGCGCATAGTCGTCGCGCCGGTAGCAGGCCAGCGCCCAGAAATGCGGCGGCGTCCACAGGAAGATGATCAGAAACATGACCAGCGGCTCGGCCGACACCTGTCCCGTCATCGCTGCCCAGCCGAGCACCGGGGGCATGGCGCCGGAGGCTCCGCCGATGACGATGTTCATCGGTGTCGCCGGTTTCAGGATCAGGGTGTAGATGATCGTGTAGCCGACGAACGTGCCCAGCGTCAGCCACATCGTCAGGTCATTGATGAAGGCGTGGAGCAACCACAGCCCCGCGGAGCCAAGCAGCGTGGCCAGGGTGACGGTTTCGCGCACGGATATGTCGCCGCGGGCCGTGGCCCGCCAACTGGTACGGGCCATTCGCGCGTCGATGGTACGCTCGACCAGGCAGTTGAGCGCCGCCGCCGCGAAGGCGACCAGTGCGATTCCGATCGATGCGACCACAAAGCGCAGCAGTGGCGGGAAGCCGGGCGTCGCCAGGAACATTCCGATCATTGCCGTAAAGACGATGAGGCTGTTGACCCGGGGCTTGCATAGTTGAAAGAAAGCGGCCAGGCGGCGCGATATGGGAAGGTTCGGTTCGACGACGGTTTGCATGTTGGGTCTCCTAGCCGCCCCATGAAAATTTGAGCAAGCGCACAAGATCGCTGCGCACCCCTTTGGCGGCGACCTCGGAAGGGTAATTCATGATCAGGTTGCCTTGCGAGTCGATGATGTGGAGCTTGTATCCCGGGTCGTCGCCCGAGCCGGGCAACCAGTTCGCTGGCGCCTCGGCCAGCACGAGGTCCGGCTGCCGCTGGAGGGCGGCGGCGAGTTCCACATCAGCTATCCGGTCGGTGACCACGACGCGGCGCACGCGCCCCATCTGCTTGTCGAGTGAAACCTGGATACGGCGCATTTCATCGATGCGCCGCACGCAGTCCGGATCGCAACTGCCCTTGCCGCTCAGCAGCAGCAGCCATTTTCCCTGGAGTTCGGCTGTCGCCAGCGGGCGACCATCGGTCGTCTTGAGTCCGGCGGCCGGCAAGGGCGCCGGCGGATTGACGAGCTCCCCGTGGTTCGCCGTGTGGTCGGGCTGCCAGCCGATGAAATAGAGGCCCGCAGCGATGACGAAGGGCAGGGCGAGCAGGCCGACGACCAGCGCCAGGGTGGGCAGGCCGCTGGTCTTGCGCGGTGCTTCTTCCGGGAGCGCCATCGTCGTCACGGCCGGCGCAGCAGGAAAGAGACCCAGATGCCCAGGCTGGCCGCGGCGAACCCGAACCATTGCAGGGCATAGCTGCGATGGCGCTCCGCACGCTCATCGGGACGGGGCCATTCACGCAGATAGCCGCCCGGCGCTTCGGGGTCGAGCTGGATGACCACCGGCTGCAGCGGAAAGGCGATCACCTGACGGAAGCGCTCAAGATCAAGATTCTGCCAGACCGGCTCCCAGCCATTGGCTGGCTGCGGAGCCAGATTGAAGAAACGCTGGCCGGGAACGACGGCGATGCCGGTCACTTCAACGATGCCGTGCGGCGCGCTGGCCTGCGGAAGGATACGGTGATCGGCAGCGGCCGGCAGCCAGCCACGATTGACCAGCACGTGCATCTCGGAGCCTTCGAGGCGAAGCGGGGTGATCACATGGTAACCGGCTTGCTCCTGGTGCAGCCGGTTGTCGATCAGGACCTGGCGCGAGGCATCGTAAGTGCCGCGCAAGGTCACATGGCGAAAGCGCAGCGACTCGCCCTCGCCTGGAACCGTCGGCATGGCAACCAGTGCTCCTGCGCGGCGCGCATCGAGTTCGGCCTGCATGACCGTCTTGATCTCGGCCTTGCGCCATTGCCACAACCCCAGCGAGATGAACATCGGGAGCACCACGGCGAGCAGCAGGCCTCCCAGTAATGCCACCTGCCGCCGACTGGCCCTTGCGGGGTTGCCTGACGGGCGCGCATACTGTCCCAGAGTCCGTGTTTCGAGGGAGTCAGCGATGATCAAGCTACTGGTGGTTCTGCTGTTGTTGGGCATTCTCGGAAGCCTGTTTTCCGGGCTGTTCTACATCTACCGTGACCGGGGAACCGGGGTCCGGACAGCCCGGGCGCTGACCGTGCGCATCGGACTGTCCATTTCGCTGTTTCTGTTGTTGCTTGCCGGGTTCCGGTTCGGATTCATTCCGGGCTATAGCCAATAGACGAACACGAACAGGATCAGCCAGACGACATCGACGAAGTGCCAATACCACGCCACGCCCTCGAAGGCGAAGTGGCGTTCGGCGGTGAAATGGCCGCTCATGCTGCGCAGCAGGATCACCAGCAGCATGATGGTGCCCAGGGTGACGTGGAAGCCATGGAAGCCGGTAAGCATGAAGAAGGTGGCGCCATAGGCGCCGGCGCCCAAGGTCAGGCCCAATTCAGTGTAGGCGTGATGGTATTCGTACGCCTGAAGGCCGAGGAACAGGATGCCAAGCACCACGGTGGCAGCGAGACCGATGACCAGTTGGCTGCGGTTGTTGCGCAGCAAGCCCCAGTGAGCCCAGGTAACGGTCGCACCGGAACTGAGGAGCAGCGCCGTGTTGATCGCAGGAATGCCCCAGGCGCCCATCGGCGTGAACTTCGGCCCGGCGGGTCCGCTCGTTGGCCAGGTGCCGGCGAAGTCAGGCCACAGGGTGGCTCCGTGCGCGCTGTACATGCCCCCAAGTTCGGGCACTGAAATCATTCGCACATAGAATAGGGCGCCAAAAAAAGCGGCGAAAAACATGACCTCGGTCGCGATGAACCAGATCATGCCATAGCGGAAGGAGAGATCCTCCCAGTCACGATACGAACCGCTCTGCGATTCGCTGATTACCCGCCCGAACCAGCCGAAGAGGACGTAGAGGATGACCCCGAAACCACCCAGCATGACCCATTTTCCGAGCGGAAAACCGTTTATGGCCTGAATGAAACCAAGCGCGAGGAGAAACATGCCGGCCGACAGAATTGTCGGGTAGAAACTGGGCTCGGGAACGAAGTAATGTTCGCGTGAACCGGCTTGGACAGTGCTGGTTTTCATCGGGCCTCCCTGGCGCTGGTCAATGTCTGTCGTTGTCCGTCGACGCCGAAAAAGGCGTAGGACAGGGTTATGTGGGTTATGTCGCGGTTGATTCCCGGTTTGATGATGAATGCGAGCGGCATCTCCTGCGCTTCACCAGGACCAAGCGTCTGCTGGGAAAAGCAGAAACATTCGATCTTGTCGAAGTATTGGGCGGCCTGACCCGGCGTAATGCTGGGAACTGCTTGCCCCGTGATCTCGCGGTTCGAAGTATTGCGCACCAGATAAGTCACCTGTTGCAGTTCGCCGGGATGCGCGTCAAGCGTCAACGTCAGCGGACGCATGTCCCAGGGCAGGCCGGGCATGACCGTGCCGGTGAATTCAACGGTGATCTTTCGCGTGACATCGACGTTCGCGGCCGGCGTCGATTCCGTCTTGAGCCCGCCAACGCCGAAGCCGTCGCGGATCGGCTTCTGACCGGCGGTCTTGCCGTTGAATCCAGTCGCTTCGCACAGCACGTTGTATAGCGGGACCAACGCGAACGCGAACGCGAACGCCGCCGCCACCAGGAGCAGGAGGCGGCGTACGAGTCGTTGATTGCTCGGCGCGACCGAGTGCGTCTGCTCCATATCTAGCGCTTGATGAACAGGCCAGCGATATAGACCAGCAACACGATCAGCCCGATCAGCCAGCCGAGACGACGCGAAGCAGTGCGGCGGCGTTCAAGGTCGGCGCTGCTGAACGGCTGCTCTTCCATGCTGCACTCCTTCCTTACTTGACTTGCGGCTGAACTTCCCAACTGTGATGAGGAGGCGGCGAGGGCAGTTCCCACTCCAGGCCCTGTGCGCCCTCCCATACCCGGTCCTTCGCCTTCCGGCCACCGCGGACGCAAGCCCATACGTTCCAGGCGAAGAGCAACTGGCTAATTCCCAGAATGAAGGCGCCGATCGTGGAAATGGCATTGAACTCGGCAAATTGCAGTGCGTAGTCCGGAATCCGCCGCGGCATGCCAGCCAGACCAAGGAAAAATTGCGGGATGAAGGTCAGGTTGAAAGAGACGACGGTCAGCCAGAAATGCCACTTGCCCAGCGTCTCGCTGTACATGTGGCCGGTCCATTTGGGTAGCCAGTAATAGACGCCGGTCATCACGCCCATGATGCCGCCGGCGAACAGCGCGTAGTGGAAGTGGGCGACGACGAAGTAGCTGTGGTGGTACTGGGCATCGGCGGCGACGTCGGCGAGGATGAGACCGGTCAGGCCGGCAATGCCGAAGAGAACGATGAACCCTATGGCAAAGAGCATCGGCGTCTCGAAGGTCATCGCGCCCTTCCACATGGTGGCGATCCAGCAGAAGAAGAGGACGGCGAGCGGCAGCGAGATCGCCATCGTGCTGAACATGAAGTAGATCAGCGCCGGCAATGGCATCCCGGCAGTGAAGAAGTGATGAGCCCAGACGATGACCGAGAGCACACCGATGGCGACGAAGCTATAGACTTGGGCCTTGTAGCCGTAGATCGGCTTGCGCGAAAACGTGGACACGACGTGCGGGATGAGCCCCCACACCGGCAACAGCAGGATATAGACTTCCGGGTGGCCGAAGAACCAGAACAGATGCTGGAACAGGATCGGATCGCCGCCGCCGCTCGCGTCGAAGAAATGGGTGCCGAAATGGCGATCCGTCAGCAGCATGGTCACCGCCCCGGCCAGCACCGGCAGCGTCGCAATCAGCAGGAAGGCGGTGATCAGCCAACCCCACGCGAATATCGGCAGCTTCGTCATGGTCATGCCCGGTGCGCGCATGTTGAAGATGGTGACGATGATGTTGATCGACCCCATGATCGACGAGATACCGAGGATGTGCACCGAGAGGATCGCGAAATCGATCCCCATGCCACCCTGCACTGAAAGTGGTGCGTAGAAGGTCCAGCCGGTGGCGATGGCTCCGTCACCAACCCCGAAAAGCGCCAGGGTGAAGGGCAGGGTGAGCAGGATGGCGGCCGGCGGAAGCAGCCAGAAACCCCAGTTGTTGAGGCGCGGCAACGCCATGTCGGGGGCGCCGATCATCAGCGGAATCATCCAGTTGGCGAAGCCGGTGGCGGCCGGCATCAGCGCCGCGAAGATCATCACCAGTGCATGGACACCGATCAGCTGATTGAAGAACTCCGGCTTCATCAACTGCAGACCGGGCTGGAACAACTCCGCCCGGACCGCGAGGATCATCAGTCCGCCGACGAAGAACATGATCAGCGAGAAGGTCAGGTACATCGTACCGATGTCCTTGTGGTTCGTCGTTGTCAGCCATCTGGCGAAGCCGCCCGGGTGATACTCGGTGTGGTGTTCGATGTCGTGTCCTGCGGGATGGGTGGTGATGCTGCTCATCTCGATTCTCCTAACGCAATGCCTTGATCTGGGCGGGCTGAATCATGTCGCCCTGGCGGTTGCCAAAACTGTTTCGCTCGTAGGTGATGACCGCTGCCAGTTCGACGTCCGACAGGGTGTTGCGGAACGCCTGCATAACCGTGCCGGCCTTGCCGTTCAGTACCCGGTCGACGTGACTGTCCTTGACTATCTTGCCATCCTTTGCCAGGAGCGGGCCCTTGACGATCGGGCTTCCCGAGAGGGCCGGAAAGGCGGGAGGCATGCCCAGGCCGTTCGGCTGGTGGCAGACCGCGCACTGCTTCTCGTAGACTTCCTGTCCCTTGGTCATCAGTTCGTCACTGCTCCAGGTCCGGTCAGCACCACCAGCGGCAGCCTTGGCCTCGGCCTTCTTCTCTTCCAGCCAGGCCAGGTATTCGGGCTCAGGTACGGCATGCACGACAACAGGCATGAAGCCATGGTCCTTGCCGCAAAGTTCGGCGCACTGGCCGCGGTAGGTGCCGGGTTTCTCGATATTGACCCAGGTTTCCCGCAGGAAGCCGGGAATGGCATCGCGCTTGACCCCGAACTGGGGGACCCACCAGGTGTGGATGACGTCGGTCGACGTCAGCAGAATCCGGACTTTCTTCCCCACGGGAAGCACCACAGGGTTGTCGACCTCGAGCAGATAATGCTCGCCCTTGGCTTCGGCGTTGCTGATCTGCTCGCGCGGCGTGGACAGGGTGCTGATGAACTTGACCCCGGCTTCCGGATACTCGTACTGCCACTTCCATTGCATGCCCGTCACCTTGAGAACCATGTCGGCGCGGGTCTTGGTATCCTCCATTTCGACGAGGGCATTGACTGCCGGAATGCCCATCAGGATGAAGTCGATGAACAGCAGGATCGCAAAGGGGACGAGCGCCCAGAACCACTGCAACCCGCCGGTCGGTCCGGTAAACTTCGCGGGCTGGTGGCCGACGCTCTTCCGGTGCTTGATCATCGAATAGATCATGATCGCGAACACCGCCACGAACAGAATGGTGATGATCAGCATGAACTCGTTGTGGACGTGAAGCGTTTCCCGGGCGACGGGTGTCACCGGCTCGGGAAAGTTGTACCTGTATTCGGCGCCGGCAATGCCCGGCAGGAAAATTGTGGTTGCGCTCAACAGGCCCACCAATAGCGCATGTGCCGAAGCTTTTCGGCTCGCCCACGAATTCACCGCCTTCGCGTTGAGATCAGCACAGCTACCCATCCTCTTCACTCCCCCTTGTGAGAACCGACCGCCAAGTTCACAATTGACCTGCATCAAAATGTCGCGGGATGGTATAATGTTTTACTGGCGGATAGCTACATTTTTTTTCCTAATATTCCTTGCTGCCTGTAGTCGGACCCCGGTCGAATTTCGCAATACCGACCTGACCGGGGCCACCTTCGGACGCCAACTGATGTTGAGCGATCACAATGGGCAGAATCGTTCCCTTGGTGATTTTCGCGGCAAGGCCGTCGTTGTCTTCTTCGGGTATACGTCCTGCCCGGACATCTGCCCGACGACGCTCTTGCGCTTGGCCGAGGTGCTGAAGGCCCTGGGGCCCGAAGCGGAGAAAGTACAGGTTCTGTTCGTTTCGCTGGATCCCGAACGCGATTCCGGCGAGCGACTGAAGGAATTCGTCCCCTGGTTTCACCCGTCCTTTCTGGGATTGTATGGTGACGCGGCGCAGACGAAGGCGGCCGCCGAACAATTCCGCGTCTTCAGTTCGCGCAAGGAGGTCGGGAGTGGGCTCGGATATGTGCTGGACCACTCGTCGGGAGCCTATGTTTACGATCCAGCGGGGCGTCTGCGGCTATACGTGAGGGATACAGCCAGCGTCGAAGATATCGCCGCCGATATCCGACACTTGCTCGCCGGCTATTGAACCGAGTGGCGAGGGGGATGGCTTCCGACCTCAGCGTTGGTGTACCTTCATCGCACGCTGCGCCTCGCGCTTCGAGTCCCTTTCCAGTTCGTCAGCGCGTTTGTCGTACTGCTTCTTGCCCTTGGCGAGGCCGATTTCCAGCTTGATGCGCCCCCGCATGAAGTGCAGATCGAGCGGCACGAGCGCATAGCCGGCGCGTTCTACCTTGCCGATCAGTTTCATGATTTCACGTTGGTGCAGCAACAGCTTGCGCGTACGCCTCGGATCGGGACTGACATGGGTCGACGCCGTCAGCAGCGGCGTGATGTGCATGCCGATCAGGAACAGCTCGCCGCCCTTGATGATGACATAGGATTCCTTGATGTTCATCCGGCCGGCACGGATGGCCTTGACCTCCCATCCTTCGAGGGCAATGCCCGCCTCATGCTTTTCCTCGATGAAGTAGTCGTGGAAGGCTTTTTTGTTGACCGTGATGCTCATGCTGCCGGTGATCCATTAAAATCGAGCATTCTACAGGATTCAGGAATTCCTCCCGACGCATGGCCTTGGTCGAAAAATCCGTATTGATCGGACAGTCCGCCGACCGCATGTTCGAACTGGTTGACCGTTGCGAAGACTATCCCGTTTTCCTGCCATGGTGCAGCCAGACTGCAGTGAATTTTCGCGACGTGACGAAGACGGTGGCGACTCTCCATGTCAATTATCACAGCGTCAAGACCTGCTTCACGACCGAAAATCACAAGGAGGCACCGCATTCGATGCGGATCTGCCTTGTTGATGGACCTTTCCGTCGCCTTGAGGGATCCTGGTATTTCAAGGCGCTGGCGGAGACCGCCTGCAAGATCGAGTTCCAGCTACACTATGATTTTTCCAGCAGGGTCTTCGAAAAGGCGATCGGTCCGGTGTTCAGCCACATTGCCAATACCTTCGTTGACGCTTTCGTGCGCCGTGCCGGACAGGTCTATGGAGAAGCAAGTGGCTGAAATGCTCAAGATCGAAGTGTGCTATGCCTTGCCGGATAAGCAGGTTCTGGTGCCGTTGGTCCTTGCGGAGGGCGCAACGCTGCAGCAGGCGCTCGAAGCATCGGGGCTGCTCGAGAAGAACCCGGAGATCGATCTGCAGAAGAACAAGTTCGGCATCTTTGCCAAACTGTCCAAGCTGGACACGGTATTGCGCAACCGTGATCGCGTGGAAATTTACCGGCCGTTGATCGCCGACCCCAAGGAGGTTCGCAAGCAGCGGGCCGCCGAGGGCAAGGTCATGAAAAAGGGCGCCGGCGATGCCGACGCCCCCGATGCCTGAACTACCGGCGCCGGCTCGGCAAGTCCTACCTACTTGCAGGACTCCGCAATCGTGTTGCGGGTGCGCTCGATTTCGTCACCCCGCTGGGCATCCTCGAGGAAGGTCTCGCCGCCCTTGCCGTCGGGCAGAATCATGCGGCGGCCTGATTCGAGAGCCTGCAGGTGGGTACGGGCGCGCTCGCAGTTCTCGCGATTCTGCGCCGCCTGAGCAGCCTCCTTCGCCTCCTTGTCGGACTTTTCCCTGGCTTCCTGCTGGCGCTTGCGGAATTCCATGTCCTTCTCTGCCGTTGTCTTGGGGGTATTCGCAGACGGCGGACCGCTAGCTGCTTGCGCGGAATCGCCAGTCGGCGTGCCAATCGACGGCGGAGGAGATGTGCCGATAGCCTTGGAGTTGCGCACCGACGCCGGCGGCGGCGTGTCGGAAATCACCGTCCGGCCGCTGCTGTCCTTCCATTGATAGGTTTGCGCATTGGCGTCGATGACGGTTGCGGTCGACGCGATTGCAAGGGCAAGAATCAGGGCGGCTTTCATGGTCATCCGGAGTCAAGTGCGATTTCGGTATAATACGTTTTTGTGACCTTGGATCAAAGGCCATGCGAATTTTGCAAAAAGCGCTGACATTTGACGACGTCCTGCTCGTCCCTGCATATTCCCGGATTCTGCCTCGTGATGTCAGCCTGTCGACCCGGCTGACCCGCAACATTCCTCTCAACCTCCCGCTGCTTTCCGCGGCCATGGATACCGTTACCGAAAGCCGCCTTGCCATTGCTCTGGCGCAGGAAGGCGGCGTCGGCATCATTCACAAGAACCTGTCGTCGAAGGCTCAGGCGGCCGAAGTGGCCAAGGTCAAGCGTTTCGAATCGGGCATCCTCAAGGATCCGATCACCGTTTCACCACTGATGACGGTTCGCGATGTTCTCGAGATCACCAGCCAGTACCGCATTTCCGGTCTGCCCGTGATCGACCGGGCGGGCAAGGTGGTCGGCATCGTCACCAATCGCGATCTGCGTTTCGAAACCAACCTTGACCAGCCGGTCAAGGCAATCATGACCCCGCGCAAGCGCCTGGTCACGGTCAAGGAGGGCGCCAGTGTCGAGGATGCCAAGGAATTGCTGCGGGCGCATCGCCTCGAGCGGGTTCTGGTGATCGACGACGCGTTCCATCTGCGCGGGCTGATCACCGTCAAGGATATCCTCAAGTCGACCGAACATCCGCTTGCCAACAAGGATGCGTCCGGGAGCTTGCGCGCGGGCGCGGCGGTTGGTGTCGGTCCCGGCACCGAAGAGCGTGTCGAGCGACTTGCCGAGGCCGGCGTTGACGTGGTCATCGTCGATACTGCCCACGGGCACTCGCAGGGCGTACTGGACAGGGTCAACTGGATCAAGGCGCACTTTCCGCAGATCGAGGTGATCGGCGGCAACATCGCCACGGCGGATGCCGCACGGGCGCTGGTCGACAGCGGCGCCGATGCGGTCAAGGTGGGGATCGGCCCCGGTTCGATCTGCACCACGCGGATCGTTGCCGGCGTCGGCGTCCCGCAGATCACGGCAATCCAGAACGTCTCGGAAGCCCTCAAGGGCACGGGTGTGCCGATGATTGCCGATGGCGGCATACGCTATTCCGGTGATATTGCCAAGGCGATTGCCGCCGGTGCCGATACGGTGATGCTCGGCGGGCTGTTTGCCGGGACGGAAGAAGCGCCGGGTGAGGTCGAATTGTTCCAGGGGCGTTCGTACAAGTCCTACCGCGGCATGGGCTCGCTCGGCGCCATGCAGGCAGGCTCTTCCGACCGCTACTTCCAGGAGGCCACCGCCAACGTCGACAAGTTCGTGCCGGAAGGGATAGAAGGCCGGGTGCCGTACAAGGGATCGGTGCTTGCCGTCATTCACCAGCTGATGGGCGGTCTGCGTTCGTCTATGGGCTACCTCGGCTGTTCGACCATTGCCGAAATGCATGATCAGGCCTGCTTTGTGGAAATCACCTCGGCGGGCGTGCGCGAATCGCACGTCCACGACGTGCAGATTACCAAGGAAGCGCCGAACTACCACGTCGAGTAGTTCGTGTCCAAGTGGCCGGCCTGGCTCAAGGTACTGCTTGCCGTGATCGGAATCAGCGGTGTCATCGCCTTTTCCCAACTGTTGCTCTATCTCGACCGGATCGGCGCCAGCAAGTTCGATCTCTGACAGGTGCCGGATCTTCCGGCACTCTTTTCTGTTACCGCTGAAACGGTACATTCCATCATGTCCCACCAGAAAATCCTGATCCTCGATTTCGGTTCGCAAGTCACTCAGCTGATCGCCCGCCGCGTGCGCGAGCAGCAGGTTTATTGCGAATTGCATCCCTTCGACGTTTCCGACGAGTTCATCCGCGCCTTCAAGCCGGGCGGAATCATTCTCTCCGGCGGCCCGAACTCGGTCTACGAATCGCTGGACTGGAAGGCGCCGCAGGTGGTTTTCGAACTCGGCGTTCCCGTGCTCGGCATCTGCTACGGCATGCAGACCATGGCGCAGCAACTGGGCGGCAAGGTGGAAAGCTCCGGCAAGCGCGAATTCGGCTTTGCCGAGGTGCGGGCACGCGGCCATTCCCGGCTCTTCGCCGGGATTCAGGACCGTACCAATGCCGAAAGACATGGCCTGCTCGAAGTCTGGATGAGTCACGGCGACAAGGTCACCGAACTGCCCGCCGGCTTCAAAGTTATTGGCAGCAGCGAATCCTGCCCGGTCGCCGCGATGGCTGACGAGACGCGTGGATTCTACGCCGTCCAGTTCCATCCGGAAGTCACGCACACCCTCAAGGGCAAGGAGATGATCGCCCGCTTCGTGCATGACATCTGCGGTTGCGGTCACGACTGGAACATGCCGGACTACGTCAATGAAGCCATCGCCCGGGTGCGCGGCCAGGTTGGCGGCGACGAGGTCATCCTCGGCCTCTCCGGCGGAGTCGATTCGTCGGTCGTCGCGGCGCTGCTGCACAAGGCGATCGGCGACCAGCTGACCTGCGTCTTCGTCGACAACGGTCTGTTGCGCCTCAACGAAGGCGAACAGGTCATGCAGACCTTCGCCCGCAACCTCGGCGTCAAGGTTATCCACGTCGATGCCACCGAGCAGTTCATGGGCCACCTGCACGGTGTCTCCGACCCGGAAGCCAAGCGCAAGATCATCGGCCGCGAATTCGTCGAAGTCTTCCAGGCCGAGGCGGCCAAGCTGCCCAGCGCCAAGTGGCTGGCCCAAGGGACGATCTACCCGGACGTAATCGAATCGGCGGGCGCCAAGACAGGCAAGGCGCACGCCATCAAGAGCCACCACAATGTCGGTGGCCTGCCCGAAACGCTGAACCTGAAGCTGCTCGAGCCTCTGCGCGAGCTGTTCAAGGACGAAGTGCGCGAACTCGGCATTGCCCTCGGGCTGCCACACGAAATGGTCTACCGCCATCCGTTCCCTGGCCCCGGCCTCGGGGTGCGCATCCTGGGCGAGGTGAAGAAGGAATTCGCCGACCTGCTGCGTCGCGCCGACGCCATCTTCATCGACGAACTGCGTGCTGCCGACTGGTACGACAAGACCAGTCAGGCTTTTGCCGTGTTTCTCCCGGTGAGGTCAGTCGGCGTGATGGGCGACGGGCGCACCTACGAATACGTGGTGGCCCTGCGGGCTGTCCAGACCCAGGACTTCATGACCGCCCACTGGGCCGAGCTGCCGCACAGCCTGCTCGGCAAAGTGTCGAACCGCATCATCAACGAAGTCAGCGGCATTAACCGGGTCGTCTATGACATCTCCGGCAAGCCGCCGGCGACAATAGAGTGGGAATGATTAGATAGCGTTTCACGCCATCCCACAACGGCCCATTTCATGCAAAGACCCTTGAGAAATCAAGGGTCTTTGCGTTTTTACCGTCCCATGTCGTCTGGTAGTATCCCACTGTTTTTGACGGTAGATGTGACGGTATAATTTTTGAAGTGTAGGACGTTGAACTGTTTACCGTCTTGATACTCTGACGGTAAACGCGCGATGAAGGGGGTGCAATGGCTCTGACCGACATGAAGCTTAAGAACCTCAAGCCGGAGGAGAAGGCTTATAAGGTTCTAGACAGAGACGGCATGTATGGCGTGGTGTCGCCAAAAGGAACCGTGACCTTCCGCTACGACTACCGTCTGGCCGGTAGACGCGAAACGCTTACCCTGGGGCAGTACGACGAGTTCCAAGCCAGCCAGCCCAAACGTGACCCCGAAACCATCAAGTACGGGGATCCGCTGTCGCTGGCCGATGCGCGCGAACTGCTGGCGCGGGCAAAGAATTCCGTCAGCCGAGGAGAATCACCGGCACGGGACAAGGCTGACGGTAAGAGGGAACTCCGGGAATCGGGTACTTTTCAGACATTTGCCGAAATCTGGCTGCGCGACGCCGGCCTGGCTGACAGCACGGCGGCGATGCGCAAGAGCATCCTCGACCGCGACGTATTGCCCAAGTTCGGCAAGCGCAAGCTGGAGGAGATTACGCCTAGTCAGGTGCTCGGCCTGTGCGAGAAGATCAAAGAGCGCGGTGCACCGGCTACCGCGGTGCATGCCCGCGAAATTATCCAGCAAGTTTACCGTCACGCTATGTCGCGCGGACTCAAGATCGACAACCCCGCCGATGCCGTGAAGGCTTCGGCCATTGCTACGTTCAAGCCGCGAGAGCGGGCTTTGACGCCGGGTGAGATACAGACGTTTTTTACCGTCCTCGATACCGTCGGCACGTTGCCCACGCTCAAGCTTGCGCTCAAGTTCGTTCTGCTGACCATGTGCCGCAAAGGGGAACTATTGCAGGCGACGTGGAAGGAGGTTGATTTCGATAAGGCCACCTGGACGATTCCTGCCGAGCGCATGAAGGCCCGCCGGCCGCACGTGGTCTATCTGAGCCAGCAAGCCCTCGATCTGCTGGTGGGGCTCAAAACCTGCGCCGGCAGCAGCCCATACCTGCTCCCCGGACGATATGAAACTGACAAGCCGATGAGCGAGGCGACGCTCAACCGCGTGATCGCCGCAGTAGTCGAGAAGGCGCAAAAAGAGAGTCTCGATCTACCGCACTTCTGTGTCCATGACCTGCGCCGGACAGCCTCGACGCTGCTGCATGAGGCCGGCTTTAATACCGACTGGATTGAGAAGTGCCTGGCGCACGAGCAGCGGGGTGTGCGGGCCGTCTATAACAAGGCTGAGTACGCCGATCAGCGCCGGGCAATGCTGCAAAGCTGGGCCGATATGGTCGATGGATGGATTGCCGGGGCTAAAGTGGCGCCGATAAGGGCTGGTAGGGCCGGGTAGGTCTTCACCACCGCCTAGCGGCGTTAGGTACGGCGGGCAGCAGGTCTTGACGGTGGAAATGCGGCAGATGAGTGGCCGCAGGCTTGAAGCGTATGCCGTCAGGTGTAGGCTGAATCCGGGAGGACGAAATGCGAAAACTCATCTTCATAGGGTCCATCGTTGCAGGCTCGGCTGTTGGCCTGCTTGCGACGCTAGGCGATGGTTGGGGTCTCAAGCTATTCATGATGTGTCTTGGCGCTCTTGTCGGCGCGGCTGCTGGCGGTGCCCTATCAAGGATCGGCCGAGGCGGCCGTCCAATGCCTCATCGGGATGACTCCCTCCGTGGGCTTGGCACCACCTCGGAGGACCTCATGGACAACTATTGGCGTGATGAGGGCCATCCGCAATTCATGAATCCGCCATCGCCCGACAGCAAGCAGTTCGGCGGGACCGGTGGGATGGCGGATTGATCACTCTTTCTTCCGAAGGAGTTCCTTCACAGCATCCTTCGCGTTATCGATGGATGCTTCGCCGTCATCGACGACCTGCTTGCCAGATTGCTTGAGCAGCGATTTTCTGGTGACCAGGGTCCCATCCCCGGTGTCGACGATCTCTGCGTTTCGATCAAAGCTGGAGTTGGCCGAACCAGCTTCATTCCTGATGGCGTTTCCTTGCATCTGTACGTCGTTTCGCAGCGGAGACGGATTCGTGTCTAGGTGAGCGCCCGGTGCGGAGTGGTTGAATTGCGACATCTTCGCGCGATGCTGCCGATGCGAAGCCGCGAGGTCTGGTGATAGCGCGGGGTCTGTGGCTTGGTGGTCATGCAGGCTGCGTACGTCCCCGAACGAACTCGGCAGCGCCGTGCCATCAGAGAACACCCTGTTGGGTCTGAGTCCCTGGCGCGCGAGTTCCGCGTCGAACATCGACAGCGCAGAGGCACTGTCGCCGCCGTATTGTTCGGCATAGCGCAGGAACATCTCCAGATTGTGCGGGTCTTGGGCGATGTCGACCGAGATCGATTCTCCCTTGTCCCTTGCAGACGAGAGGCGCTCAGCAAAGGCCGTTCTTTCGGCGAAGGTTGCATCTGCCCGTTCCGCTCTGGACGTGGTAGTGGCCAACCTTGACGACATGTCCTGAGCTTCGCGGGAATCGCTGGCGAAGCTGCTGAGGATGCTTGAGTCCCGCGATACCCTGTCGCCGAACTGCTTGAACTCAGCGATCTGCTCTTGGGTGAGGCTATTGAGCACCTTCTGCTGGGCGGCCGACAATCCCGACGAGTAGTTCTTGCCGGCTCTGGCCTGAAGTTCCGCGCCGGCCACGGGTGAATTGATTCCCACGTGTCCGGCAGCGCCGAAAGCGATCTGTGCCACCTGGCTCTGGGTCAAACCCGTGCTGCTCGCCACGTTCTTCGAAATCTGATCCAGCCTGTTGAGTGTCTCGCCCATTTGCTCGAAGCTGCTGGAGGCCGTACCGCTGCTGTGTCGAGATGACCGTAGCTTTGCCAAGCCTCGCGTAAATGTCTCGGCGAGCGCCGCTGATCGCTCGGTATTCGCAGCAATCGCCTCACCACGCGCGGCGTCGGCTTGCCGACTGGCCTGCGTCACGTCCTGCTCGGACACGCGCATCGAGACCATCCGGGAAGCAAACCCCTGATTGCGCAGGAGGCTGACGGCAGTTCGCCCGGTCAGCGCATTCGACGAGAAGGTGTTCCCGCTCAGATCGTTTTGCCAACTGCCCATGAAGGCCGAGGTGCGGTTGGGCGCCAGTTGCATCTGGTCCATCCCGACGTTTCCCAGGGAGACGTTGCCGACGGTAGAAGCGGAGGTGCCGCCCGAGATCATCGCCTGCAGGCCCGACAGGCCGCCCACCAGCGCCGTCCCGAAGTTCTCCATGCGCTTCAAGGCCGCCCAGGCGATGAAGGGAATGCTGATCGCGAGGTAGCCGACCACCGCCTCGCCCGAGATCGCCCGTGAGTAGATCGTGGAGGCGGTCTGCAGGGCTAGCGCCTTGGTGCCGGTGCCCAGGTCCGCCGCAGCCGCCAGGTCGTAGGCCGCGTAGATCGAGGCCATGTAGTTGAGGATGGCGTAGAGCGGGGGCCACAGCTGGATCCAGATGAGCACCGCCGCGTAGCCCTTGAAGGCGATCATGGTCTCGCGGCCGCTGGTGAGCAGGAGGAGCAGGACGAAGAGCGGGAACATCGCGTAGGTCACCGCCTCGACCACGTTGCGGAACACCGGCAGGGCCTGCTCGGCCACCTTGCCGTAGTTGAGCCAGGTCGCGTTCTGCTGGGCCACTGCCTGGGCCCGGCCCACC
>WBZP01001971.1_pt2 | contig 16515 bp, 16 predicted proteins | sample 5204301 | NCBI WGS metagenome assembly WBZP01 (sample SAMN12412401, study PRJNA552823) | activated sludge metagenome | isolation source: activated sludge from nitrification reactor of wastewater treatment plant... | place: USA: Pennsylvania | collected 2017
GACTCGAGGGTCCGGACCATCGCCGCGACATCGACTGAACCTTCACCGAGCGGACAGAAGACACCGGCGTTGACGGCCCGGCCGAAGGTGATCTCGCCCGCCTGTACTTTGGCGGCCAACTCAGGATTGACGTCCTTGAGGTGCACATGCACGACGCGCTCAGGGTTGGCCTGAGTGATCGCCACCGGGTCGGCACCGGCCACAGCCAGGTGGCCGGTGTCGATGCACAGGCCGATCTGGGACCCAGCCAACACTCGTTCGGTCTCCGGGCCCGACTCGATCATGGTGCCGATGTGGGGATGCAGACTGGCGACAACTCCGCGCTGGGCGGCGTGGTCGTTGATCCGGTCCAAGTTGGCCAACAAGGTCGCCCAACCCTGGTCGTCGAGTTCGGGGCGGTCGTCGTACCCATCAACGCCGGTGGCCGCCGCCAACACGACCACACCTGCACCCGAAGCCAGGCAGCCGTCGATGAACTCGTCCACCTCAGCCATCGGATCGTGCTGTGGGTCGTGGAGTACGACGGGCAGGAAGCCGCCTACCGCCGACATGCCGTAGTCCGCCAACTGCGCGGCCTTCGCCGCTGGTTCGGTCTCCAGATAACCGACCGGACCGAACTCCGTGGCTCGCAACCCGAGGTCACGCATCTCGGCCAGCACCCGCTCGGGAGGCAGTTGATGACCCCAGCCCGGGACCTCGCAGACGCCCCAGGAGATTGGTGCGCCAGCAACGCGGGCGGATAAGGGCACAGCAATAGAACTCTCGGAGGTCATGGCCCAAGCATGCGGGAGGCGATCTTCCGGAGGCAACATTTGTTCTGACATTTGTCACACGAGCACAGCGGCCGCGGCGAGGGCCGCATAGACCGCCGCGACGGCGGTCTGCCCGACGCGACCTGAGCGGTTGGATCCGACGCGGCTGCCGAGGCGATCGGCGAGCAAGACATACACCAGATTGCTGGTCGCCCCGAGACAGATCAGCAGCGCCCCGAAAAGCAGTGTCTGCACCCATACGGGCGCGCCGGGGCGGACGAACTGCGGAACGAACGCCAAAAAGAAGATGATCACTTTGGGATTGAGCAGATTGACCAAGAGCCCATCTCGGAACGGGTGACCTGTGGCCGGCGCCGAAGCCTCGCGGGGTGCGCTCACTCGCAGAGTCCGCACCGCGAGGTAGGCAAGATAGGCCGCCCCCGCCCACCTGACGACGGTGAGCAGTGATGGCGAGGCCGCCACGATTGCTGACAAGCCAGCCGCGGCCAGTCCCATGTGCACAAGGGTTCCCGACTCGATACCGGCCGTCGCCCAAAGTGCGGCCCGCCGTCCCTCGGCCAACGTGCGAGTGACCAAGAAGAGGTGGTTCGGTCCAGGTACGACAACAAGCACCCCCGCCGCCACCAAAAACCCCGCCACCTGCGCCCACGTCACGAGGGTCAGCCTGCCAACAAGCACCTTCTCCGGGGGCCGAGGGGGACCACTTCACATGGGAGTTTGGTACTGCACCTGGCAAATCTGCCGGGTGCAGTACCAAAGTCACAAGTTAACTTGTGACTTTGTTCCACTTCTACGCTTCACCCCATGGACACCCCTTTTCTCCCCCGCGTGCTCGACCTCACCGACGAGCAGAGGGCCGAGGAAGTGCGCGTCTTCGGCGGCCTCGCCGATTCAGTACGACGACTCGCAGACGCCTCACTGCGCACCACCATCGACCCGGACCGAGTGGTTAGGTTGCAGGCGATCATCGACGAGGTCACCGACGAGTTGGCGGCCGACCAGATCCCCGGTTCGTTCGGAGTGGCGCTCACCGCAAGCGGCGAGGTGCGCGGCGACGGCAACGCCGTGGTCGGCCTGCGCAACCCGATCGCTGTGCCCCTCCACGTGCAGCGCGACCCGAGCCGCGGTCGGGTGGAGGCGCAGTTTCACCTTGGCGCTCTTTATGAGGGTCCGCCGACCTGCGTGCACGGCGGGGTGGTGGCGCTGATCTTGGATCAACTCAGCGGCGAGGCGGCTTCGGCAGGCGGGGCCCCGGGCATGACTGGCACGCTCACGGTCCGCTACCGACAGCCCACACCGCTCGGCGACTGCTCGGCGAGCGCGTGGGTGGACCGCATCGAGGGGGTCAAGACAATCGTCCACGGCGAATTCCGCCGCGCAGACGGCGGGATCACCGCCTCCTGCGAAGGGATCTTCGTGATCCCGCGCGCGATCCGCGAGCTGATCGCAAAAGGTGCGTCCACACCGACTCGGTTTGAATGAGGGTCAGCGCTTGCGGCGCTGATCACCTGCTTCAGCGGCCTGCGTCGCGCGCTGCTCAAGTTCGCTGCGAGTGGCCTCGATCAACTCCTGAGTAGCCTTCGCCAACCCCGGCGTGGGCAGCAAATCGGCTGCGCCGCCATCGAGTCGCGACAGAGCTGCTCGCCCGAAGACCTGTTGCTCGGTCGCCGTACGTTCGGAGCGGTCGTTGGTCAAGAAGGTGATCGTCCAACGCAGCACCGTGCCGATCTGGCCCTTGAAGCCGGTGATGTAGAAGAGGTGCACTCCGATCCACATCAACCACGCCACAAACCCGGTGAGCTTCAGCCGACCAACGCTGGCCACAGCGGAGAACCGCGAAATGGTGGCCATGGAGCCCTTGTCGAAGTACTTGAAGGCTCCTGGTTCGGGCTTGTCCGCCAACCGCGCCTTGATCGTCGACGCAGCGTGCCTGGCGCCCTGAATCGCCACCTGCGCCACACCGGGAAGGTTGTCGAGCGCGATCATGTCGCCGACGACAAAGACCTCGGGGTGACCGGGCAGAGTCAGGTCGGGGTTCACCGCGATGCGGCCAGCCCGGTCGAGTGCGGCGCCCGACTGCTCAGCCAACTGGCGACCCAGCGGTGATGCCGACACTCCGGCCGCCCAGATCTTGGTGATCGCCTCGATCCGACGCTGTTGGCCGTCACGGTCCTGGATCACCAAACCGGTCTCGTCAACCTCAACCACCATGGCGCCCAATTGCACCTCGATGCCCAACTTCTCCAGCGCTTCTTTGGTGGAAGCACCCAGTTTGGCGCCAAACGGAGGCAGCACCTGGCTAGCCGCATCGACCAAGATCACCCGCGCCTTGCGGGTGTTGATCGACCGGAAGTCGCGCCGCAGCGTGGTCCGAGACAACTCGGCGATCTGACCGGCCATCTCGACACCGGTTGGCCCGGCCCCGACGACGACGAAGGTGAGCAGCGCATCGACGTCCTCGCCTTGGGCCGCAGCCACTTCAGCGAGTTCGAAGGCGCCGAAGATCCGACCACGCAACTCCAGTGCATCGTCGATGCTCTTCATGCCGGGCGCATATTCGGCGAAGTGGTCGTTGCCGAAGTAGGACTGACCGGCCCCGGCGGCCACCAGCAAGGTGTCGTACGACGTGACCGTGTCACGTCCCAGCACACGGTGTGTGACGGTGCGAGCCTCCAGATCGATGTCGGTGACCTCGCCCAGCAACACTTGGGCGTTCTTCTGGCGAGCCAGCACCTCGCGTGTCGGCGGCGCAATCTCGCCCTCACTCAAGATCCCGGTGGCCACCTGATAGAGCAGCGGCTGGAAGAGGTGGTGAGCCGTCTTGGCGATCATGGTGATGTCGACATCGGCGCGCTTGAGCGCCTTGGTGCCAAACAGGCCACCGAAGCCAGACCCGATCACCACAACTTGGTGGCGTCGGTTGCCAGTGGAGTCCGCCTGAGTCACGTCGGGAGAGGTGTCCATGACCGGTGAACGCGACACGTCACCGATTTCCTCCCGCATGTGCGCGGATTCACAAAGTCCGCTCAGCGACTGTTCACGATCGACCCAATGCCCTCGAAACCTTGGGCGGCTACTCTGGTCGGGCTACGCGGGAGGCTTTGGGGGTGAACATGGCAAGGGACGCTGCTTTGCTCACTCTCCCCTGTCATCCGGCAGTCGTCGGCACCGCTCGTCGCTGGGTGGCCACCAGGCTGCACGAGTGGGACCGCCCCGACCTGGTCGACTCAGCCACGCTGGCGGTCTCCGAACTGGTCACCAACGCCGTGTTGCACGTCGGTTCCGACGTCTCGGTCCGGCTCAGCGGCACTCCCCTGTCCCCGCGCATCGAGGTGGGCGACCGTTGCCCGACCCCGCCGCGCCCCGCTGTGTTGTCTGGCACCGAAGACGAACTCCTCACAGTCACCTTCGGGCGCGGCTTGGCCCTCGTCGCCGCGCACGCCTCGGCGTGGGGCGCTCGTCGCACTGATGATCGCGACGGCAAGGTGATCTGGTTCGAGCCGCTTCCGGAGCCGCTCGAGAGCCCGCTCGACAGCCACTTCTTCGATCTGCATGGCTTCGAAGGCTTCGACGAACCAGCCAGTGACTGGGTGACGGTGTGGTTGCTCGGCACCCCGGCTCGCGATTATGCCGCCGTACGTCGGCACTGGCAGGAGATTCGGCGCGAACTCCGGCTGCTCACCTTGGCCCATCCCGGCGAGTTCCCGGTCGTCGAAGAACTCAACGAGGTCGCCCGCCAAGTCGATCACGACCGACGTCGTGCCAATGGCACCAATGCCCTCGACGAAGCGATCTTGACTGGCGCAGAACTCGTCGACCTGCGCTACGACGTGCCTCTCGAAGTCACCGAACGCATGGCTCGGCTCGACTCTCTTATCGACCAAGTCATGCAAGGGGTCAGCGAAGACGAGATGCTGGCCGCTGGCTTCACCCCGCATCTGCGCAAGTTGCTGCGCTGGTATCTCTCGGAATTCAAGCGCCAGGCCAAGGGCGCAGCACCGCGACCCTGGTCGGCAGACTAGGCGCGTGCGATCTCTGCTCGGTTGGGTAGCGCTTGGTGGCGCGCTCGGCGCGATGGCTCGGCACGGCTGCGATCTGGCGCTGCCGATCGGTGACGGATTCCCGTGGATGACGTTGCTGATCAATCTGAGCGGCTCCACGGCCCTCGCCCTTCTCCCAGCCTGGTCGCGGGTGCGACAGCACCACTGGGCCCCGGCATTTCTCGGCACAGGCGTGCTCGGCGGGTTCACCACGATGTCGGCCTTCGCCGAACAGACCAGGGTCTTGTGGAGCTCTGGTCGTTTTGGGCTGGCGGCCACATATGTGGCCGCCTCGACTCTGGGCGCTCTAGCTCTAGTCGCCGTCGCCACGTCGTACGTCGAGCGCGTGGTGGGACGCGCTGCAGCAATGGAGTTCGAAGCCGAGGAGGGCCAGGAGTGAGCTTCGTCTGGGTGGCCCTGGGCGGTGGCCTGGGTGCGGCACTTCGCTACCTGACCGCCCATTGGCGTGGGGCCGCAGTCGGCACTCTGGTGGTCAACCTGGTGGGGTCTGCTTTGCTGGGCTGGCTGGTCGGACGAGGCCTCTCGGATTCGGCGCTGCTGTTTGCTGGTGCCGGCTTCTGCGGTGGTTTGACCACCTTCTCGGCCTTCGCTGTGCACAGCCATTCCCTCGGCACCATCCGCGGGGCGCTCTATGCCGTAGGCACGATCGGTGGCTCACTGATGGCCTGCGGCCTGGGCTTCGCCCTGGCGGCCTAGACCGTCTCGGCAAGGGCAGGAAAACAAACAAGCCGCGGACCGGAGTCCGCGGCTTCGCTTGTGGGCAGGGGCGGGATCGAACCGCCGACCTTCCACTTTTCAGGCGGACGCTCGTACCGACTGAGCTACCTGCCCAAGCGGGGGAAACCATACCCGGTCCCCCCGCCGCGTGCGAAACGGGTCGCGCTCATCCCCAGCCAAGGTCGTGCAAACGCTCGTCATCGATGCCGAAATGATGAGCGATCTCGTGGATCACGGTGATCGTGACCTCCTCGACCAGTTCTTCGGCGTCGGCGCACATCGCCAGCAACGGTCGGCGATAGATCTCGATCCGATCCGGGGTCACGAAGGTGTAGTTGGAGTCGCGGAGGGTCAACGGTGTGCCGACGTACACACCCAGAAGATCCGGGTCACCCGGAGCCTCCGGTTCGACCAGCACCACGACGTTGTCGATCAGCGCAGCCAGGTCCGGCGGCACCCGATCGAGGGCTCGGGACACCAACGCATCGAACTCATCGTCACTGGCCTCCACGCCCCTGACCCTAGGAGATTTGAGACCTCATCCCACACCGCCGTATGCTTAGCCGCCGCAGCACCTAGCCCCCATCGTCTAGTGGCCTAGGACGCCGCCCTTTCACGGCGGTAGCACGGGTTCGAATCCCGTTGGGGGTGCGATTGGGTCAACCACCCAGTCATCGGCTAGCATTGCCGCCGCTTCACAAACCTGGCCCCGTAGCGCAGTTGGTTAGCGCGCCGCCCTGTCACGGCGGAGGCCGCGGGTTCGAGTCCCGTCGGGGTCGCCAATGCCTCGGAGTTCGCTCCGAGGCATTTGTGTTTTTCCTCGTGAAGCGGCTCACGAAACCCGCAACTTCAACGGCCAGAGTCCTAGTCTCCGAAGTGACGTCACGTTTTGGCCGACCCCCTGGAGACACCGTGTCCGACTTTCCGTACGCCGATCGCTATCCGGTCAACCGCACCCTGCCCCCAACCGGGCGGTCGCGGGCGGAGATCCTCGAAGAACTGCGCACGATGGCGCGAGAAGAGAATGCGACCTGGGAGACCGGTCAATGCTCGGGCACGATGTATTGCGGCGATCACGAGCACTACGACTTCCTCAACGAGAGTTTCGGGCTCTTCGCCCACGTGAACCCACTGCAGCGCGATATGTGCCCCAGCGCTACCCGCTTCGAGGGCGAGATCATTGCGATGGCGCTGGATCTGATGCACGCCGATGCGGCACGCGAACGTGGTCACGAACCCGTGGGTCTGGTCACCTCTGGGGGCACCGGCAGCATCATTCATGCCCTGCTCGCCTATCGAGAGCACGCAGGCAAGGATCGCCCAAACTTCGTCAAGCCCGAGACCGGTCACCCCGCCTTCGACAAGGGCTGTCACTTGTTCGGCATCGAGATGCGAGTGGCGCCGATCGACCCGGAGACCACCAAAGTTGACGTGGCCGCGATGTCAGAGCTGATCGACGACAACACCATTGCGATCATGGGGTCGGCCTGCAACTACGGCTACGGCACCATCGATCCGATCGCCGAGCTGGCCGAATTGGCCCAGTCACGCGGTGTCGGAATGCATGTCGACGGCTGTCTCGGCGGCTTCTTGTTGCCCTTCGGTGAGGAGTTGGGCGTCGCCAACATCCCCGAATTCGACTTTCGTATCCCCGGGGTGACCAGCATCAGCGCCGACACCCACAAATACGGCTACGCCTTGAAGGGCTCCTCGACTCTGCTCTTCCGCGACAAGGCACTGCGCAATTCGCAGTACTTCCACTTGTTGGAGTGGAGCGGCGGCAAATACATGTCGCCCGGGATCGAAGGATCCCGGTCTGGTGGCCTGTTGGCGGCTACCTGGGCGTCGATGGTCAGCCTGGGTCGCGAGGGCTATCGCGACTATGCGCGAACGATCTTCGAGACCGCGGCGGCCATGCAATCGGTCATACGCCGGCATCCGCAGTTGCAGATCTTGGGCGACCCGACCTTCTGCTTTAGCTTCACCTCGGATCAGTTCGACATCTATCACGTGATGGACTCGATGGGACCCAAAGGTTGGCGCTTCAATGGCCAGCAATACCCCAACGCCATCCATATGGCGGTGACCCGGCCGCAGACGCAGCCGGGACTTGTGGAGCGGTTCGAGACCGACCTGGCCGAGGCGGTCGACTATGCGATCAGCAAGGGGCACGAGCCGAGTTTCTCCTCGGCGGTCTACGGTGGCGTGGCAGGCGGACTCGACGACGCCACCGAGGAGTTCATCGTGACGATCATGAACGACATGCTCGACAAGCAGCAGTCCCTGCCGCCCGGATCGTTCGACGCAGACGCATGACCACGGTCCTCACCATTGATCTGGGCACTGGCGGGCCGAAGGTTGCCTTCGTCACCACGACCGGAACAGTCCGATGGTGGGAACACACCTCCGTAGCCACCACGTTCGGCCCTGGCGGACTGGCCACGCAGGACGCCGAGCACTGGTGGGCGGTGATCCGCGACAGTCTGGCTCGAGGACTGTCAGTGGTGCCTGCCGCTGACGTATGCGCCGTTGCGATCACCGGTCAATGGGCCTCGACCATCCCCGTTGACGCCGACGGCCGCCCTACTGGTCCTTGCCTGATGTGGCTCGATGAGCAGGGCGGACCGATGAGCAAGCAACTGGTTGGCGGCCCGGTGATGGGTTATCACCCGGCCCGGCTCGCGCAGTGGTTGCGCCGGACCGGCGCCGTGCCGACCACGACGGGGGCCGATCCGGTCGGGCACATGCTGTTCTTGGAGCAGAACCCGCTGCCCAACACCCGTTGGTATCTCGAACCGGTCGACTACCTCGCCATGCGTTTCACCCGCGTTGCTGCGGCCACCCACGCCTCGATGACCGGCGCCTGGCTGACCGACAATCGCGACCTCTCGGTCATGGCGTACGACGACACGTTGGTCGCACTGAGCGGGATCAATCCCGATCGTCTCCCGCCTTTGATCCCGACCAGCAGTGTGATCGGGCCGATCCATCCAGAGGTGGCCGTCGAACTGGGACTGCCCACCGACGTACAGGTGATCACCGGCCTGCCTGACCTGCACGCCGCCTGCGTAGGAGCGGGCGCCGTCGAGTTGGGACAACCGCACCTCAGCATCGGCACCACTGGCTGGATCAGCGCGCCGGTGGCTGCCAAACGCACCGACTTGTTGCACCAGATGGCCACCGTGCCCGGCTTGGACAATCGCAGCTATTTGCTGGGAAACAACCAGGAATCGGCGGGGCGGGCGCTCGCATGGTTCCGCGACGCAGTGGCCCCCGACCTGACCTTTGAGGACCTCCTGGCCGAGGCAGCGGGTTCACCCGCTGGAGCTCGCGGCGTCATGTTCACCCCGTGGATTGCAGGCGAGCGCAGTCCGGTGGAGAACAAGCAGGCCCGTGGCGGCTTCCACAACATCTCCGCTGAGGTCACCCGAGCCGATCTGACCCGCGCTGTGTTGGAGGGGGTCGCGCACAACACAGCTTGGCTACTTGGGCCAAGCGAGAAGTTCATCGGAAAGCGGCTTGATCCCATCACCGTGATCGGCGGCGGCGCCAGATCGGATCTCTGGCTGCAGATCTTGGCCGACGTTACCGGTCGCAGTGTGCGCAGCCCGGAGCAGCCCCTGCTTTCGGGGATCGTCGGCATGGGCTTGGTCGCCGGCATCGCCATGGGCGAACTGGACTGGCCCGACGTCGGTGGATTGGTCAGCACACCACGCGCCTTTGACCCCAACCCCACAACCGCTGCCCTCTATGCAGAGCGTCAGCCATGGCTGCCGAAGATTTTTGGCATGCACAAGGGCTTCTTCGCCCGACTAAACGGGTGAAGAAGCCCTCGTGAAGGCTGTGCGGGTCTAGCTGTCGTGCGGGGCCCGCTGAGCCGGGATGGCTCCATCGAGCAATTGCTTGACCTCGGACTCCAGGTAGCGCCGGTGGCCGCCCAGAGTGCGGATCGAGGAGAGCTTGCCCGCCTTTGCCCAACGGGTGACCGTCTTGGGGTCCACCCGGAACAACGCTGCCACCTCTGCAGGCGTCAACAGCGTCTCGGTGATCTCGGCTCGCGCCATGACCGCTCCATTCCTGTCATGCGGGCTCGAATGAGCCGCATCGCGCATTGTGCCACTGAAATGGGTCAATTGCCCAGGGTGGGGCGATTTGACCGAAACTGACGAACGCTCAGGACCGACGGTAGTCAGACCACTTGTCGTCGTAGTCGTCTAAGTCCTCGGCCTCGACCGAGTCACGTTCACCATGCAGTTCCCGGGCTAGCGCACCGAAGTCCGTCTCGTGAGTGCGGTACTTCAGGTCGCGGGCAACCTTCGTCTGCTTCGCCTTTGCACGGCCGCGCCCCATAGGGTCGACCCCCTCGCACAGATGGGCCGGTGCCAGAAACCTGGTCACCGGCGAAAGTTTGGTCTCTTCGTGAGGGAAACCTTACCTGCCCTCCCCTGATTCCCGCACCTTCATCCACGTACGAGTCGTCACACGCCTCGTTGTGGCCGCTCAACGAGTCAGATCGCGTGCGTCCCTTCCACCGTCACCTGACCGTGTCCCTCAGCCGTAACCTCTCCGGCCACCCAGGCCGCAATCCCATGCCGCGCAAGCGTCTCGACGGCGGCCTGAGCCTCGGCAGCACCGACCAGGGCCACCATGCCGACGCCGCAGTTGAGAGTGCGTTCGAGGTCTTCGGTCTCGACCTGCCCAACTCGCTGGACCAAGTCAAAGATTGGCGGCCGCTGCCAGGTGGCCCGATCGATCTTGGCGTCGAGGTGGGCCGGCATCACCCGCTCAAGATTGGCCGCGAGTCCGCCGCCGGTGATGTGAGACATCGCGTGGGTGTCGGTGTGGCGGGCCAGATCAAGGCAAGCCTTGGCATAGATCCGAGTCGGCTCCAACAACTCCTCGCCCAGGGTGCGACCAAGGTCGTCGATGTGGGCACTCAACGACATCCCGGCCTGCTGCAAGAGCACGTGGCGGACAAGGGAGTAGCCGTTGCTGTGCAGTCCAGAGGCGGCCATCGCCACCACCAGATCTCCGGCTTGCACTCGGGCTGGACCAAGCAGGTCAGCGGCCTCAACGACTCCGGTGGTGGATCCGGCAACGTCGTACTCATCGGGGGCGAGGAGGCCCGGGTGCTCTGCGGTCTCGCCACCGATCAGCGCGCAGCCCGCCACGACGCAGGCCTCGGCGATGCCCTTGACGATTGCCGCGATCCGCTCGGGCAGCACGCGACCGGTCGCGATGTAGTCGGTCATAAACAGCGGTTCGGCACCACAGACCACCAGGTCATCGACCAGCATCCCGACCAGGTCGAAGCCGATGGTGTCGTGCTTGTCGAGCGCCTGGGCGATCGCCACCTTGGTGCCCACGCCGTCTGCGGACGTGGCCAACAGTGGGCGTTGGTAGTTCTTGAGCGCCGAGGCATCCCACAGGCCGGCGAACCCACCGATCCCACCGACCATTTCAGGACGCCGGGACTTGTCGATCCACTCCTTCATCAACTCCACGGCCGCATCGCCAGCCTCGATCGAGACGCCAGCGCTGGCATAGGTGGTCTTCTCGGTCACTGTGCTCCTCAGCGATCAGGGGTTGTTCATAGCAGGCAGGGGGTCCAGAACCAGCGAATGCTCCAGCAGGTCCTTGCCCAGTTGGGAGGCGTCTGGGAGCGGAATCGGGTAGTCGCCGGTGAAGCAGGCCATGCAGAGCCGGTCAGTGTCCTGACCGGTGGCCTGCACCATCCCCTCAAGCGAGATGTAGCCCAGCGAATCCGCCCCGATGCTGGACCGGATCTGCTCCACCTCTAGTCCGTTGGCGATGAGTTCGGCCCGGGTCGCGAAATCGATGCCATAGAAGCACGGCCACTTCACCGGTGGGCTGGAGATCCGCACGTGCACCTCCAGTGCGCCTGCCTCACGCAGCATGCGAACCTGGGCGCGTTGGGTGTTGCCGCGCACGATCGAGTCGTCCACCACGACGATCCGTTTGCCGCGGATCATGTGCTCTAGAGCGTTCAACTTCAGCCGGATACCGAGTTGCCGCAGGGTCTGGCTGGGTTGGATGAAGGTGCGCCCGACGTAGGAGTTCTTCACAAATCCCTGGCCATAGGGAATGCCACTCTCCTCGGCGTACCCAGTCGCCGCCGGGGTGCCGGACTCGGGCACCGGCATCACCATGTCGGCTTCGACCGGGAATTCCCGGGCCAGTGTGCGCCCCATCTCGACTCGCGCCTCGTGGACGCTGCGCCGAGCGATGGACGCATCGGGGCGGGCGAGATAGACGTATTCGAAAACGCATCCCTTGGGCGCCGCCTCTGCAAACCGGCGCGACCGCAGACCGTCTTCGTTGATGATCAGCATCTCGCCCGGCTCAACTTCGCGTACGACGGAGGCACCGACCGTCGCGAGCGCGGCATCCTCACTTGCCACGACCCAGCCACGCTCTAGTCGCCCGAGCACCAGCGGCCGGACCCCTTGGGGGTCACGGGCTGCAAAGAGGGTGTTCTCGTTGATCCAGACGAACGAGAAGGCGCCGCGGACTTTGGGTAGCAGCTCGATCGCCCGCTCTTCTAGCGAGCTGTCTGGGTGGTGAGCCAGCAACGAGGTCACGATGGAGGAGTCGTTGCTGGTCTCTCCGGGGAGTCGGACGTGCAGGTCCAGTTCGCCTTCGATGTCGCCGTGCGCCGGGACCATGGCAGCCAGCTCGGCGGTGTTGACCAGATTGCCGTTATGCGCGAGGGCGAGGGCACCGTCGACGGTCGGATAGAACGTGGGCTGGGCGTTGTGCCAGGTGCTCGCTCCGGTGGTGGAGTAACGCGTGTGGCCGATCGCCAGGTGTCCCTTCAGGGCTTCGAGAGTGGACTCGTCGAATGCCTGACTGACCAGGCCCATCTCTTTGTAGACCAAGATCTGGCGGCCGTTGGAGACCGCGATGCCGGCTGACTCCTGACCTCGGTGTTGCAGGGCATAGAGACCGAAGTAGGTCAGTTTGGCGACATCTTCGCCGGGCGCCCAGACCCCAAAGACACCACAGGCATCTTGGGGACCATGGTCTTGGGGATCGAGTTCGTGAGTCAGACGGCCGTCTCCGCGACGGCGGCTGGGAGAAGCCACGGGTGGCAGTCTACGGGTTCATCGTCCACCCCATCGCGCTGGCGGTTGAACCACCCCCGTCGGTTGAGCCCCCCCGTCGGTTCAGCCACCCCCCCGTCGGTTGAGCCTGTCGAAACCACCGGGGAAGGCCCTGCTCTAGCTGCGCCCCCCCGTCGGTTGAGCCTGTCGAAACCACCGGGAAGGCCCTGCTCTAGCTGCGACCCAGACTGTCTAGCAAGAGCGCGTGCCCCAGGAGCACTCGTTCGAACTCCGCCAAATGCAGGCCCTCGTTGGCGCCGTGGGCGCGGGTGTCAGGATCCTCCACACCAGTGACCAAAACGCTGGCCGCCGGGAACGTTTTGAGGAATTCGGCGATGAACGGAATCGACCCGCCCACCCCCATGTCGATCGGCGCAGTGCCGTCCCAGGCTTCGGCGAAGGCGGCTCGGGCCGCGTCGTACGCCGGTCCGGTGGCGTCGATGGCCGTGGCCTCGCCGGTGTCGACAACGGTCGTGGTCAGGGTCGCCCCCCAGGGCACGTGGGCCTCGAGATGACGCTGCAAGCAGTCGACCGCGTTGGCGGCAGTGTCGTTGGGCGCGATCCGCAGCGAGATGCGAGCGCGAGCAGAGGGGACCAGAGTGTTGGAGGCGCCTGCCACCTTGGGAGCATCGAGACCGGTGATCGACAAAGCCGGCTTGGTCCACAACCGCTCGACGGCAGAGCCGTCGCCAATCCACTCCACACCCGTGGCTGCACCCGACTCCGCGCGCAGACGCGCCTCGGGGTAGTCGACATCGGCAGCTGGGCCGCTGGCCAATCCCTCGATCGCCACGTTGCCTCGGTCGTCGTGCAAGGTGCTGATCAGTCGGGCCAGCGCGATCAGCGAGTCCGGCACGAGGCCACCCCACATGCCCGAGTGAACGGCGTGGTCGAGGGTGCGAACTTCGATGTCCATGCGCACCAATCCGCGCAGGCTCGTGGTCAGCGCTGGTACGCCGATGTCCCAGTTGCCGGAGTCGGCGATGATGATCACGTCGGCTTCGAGTCGCTCCTGATGCGCATGCAGCAATGCAGGCAGGGTCTCCGAACCCACTTCCTCTTCGCCCTCAATAAACAGGCGCAGCGTGACCGGGAGGTTGTCACCGAAGATGCGGGCGGCGGCCAGATGAGTGACGATTCCTGCCTTGTCGTCAGCAGCACCACGCGCATAGAGCCGCTCACCCCGCTCCGTCGGCTCCCAAGGCGGGGAGTCCCAGTCGGCCGGGTCATTCTCGGGCTGCACGTCGTGGTGGGCATAAAGCAAGACGGTGGGTGCACCTTCTGGGCCGCGCTTCTCCCCGATCACGGCGGGAGCGCCACCGTCGATGCTGACGATGTCGGTGCTGAAACCCTCGGCATCGAAGAGTTGTTTGACCTTCTCGGCGCTGCGCTGCACCTCACTCGCGCGCTCCGGGTCGGCGCTCACCGACTGGATTCGAATCAGGTCGTCCAGATCACGACGTACGCCGGGGAGCACCTGCTGCACTGCTGCCTTGAAGTCAAACATGTGGGTCAGGCTAACTGCAGAAGGCGGGCTCGGGGTGACCCCGGCCCGCCTTCGTGCGACGTCATTCAAGCGGTGGGATTCAGACGGTGTCGATCCGGTCGGTGCGCGCACCGGTAGCGGGGTCAACCTCGGTGTGACGCGTGGTCCGGGTGCCGCGGGCCGAGGACAGCATGGTCAACACGATGGCCAACACACCGCCGACCATGCAGATCAGGCCGATCATCGGCAGGTTGATGCCCTGCACCCGGTCAGCAACGGCCCAGCGCAAGATGGCGCCGACAACGATCAAGACGATTCCGGTTCCGTAATACATGGTTTCTCCTAAGACTGTGCTCTGGGGGCTTGATCTCGACGCTAAGAGCCGATTGGACTCGCAGAACACCTCCAACCGCAGTTGTGGGTTCCCCTCGGCGCCGAAGTGGGGGTTGGCCCCCATCAGGGCCGAGTGTGAAAACTCCGCGCCCAAGTGCGACTCTGTGCACATGTCTTCTGATCTCACCCGGAGCCAGTCGGTCAGCGCGGCGCACATTGAACTCACCGAGGGCTATGCCGCCCACAACTACCACCCACTGCGGGTGGTCTTGGCCAGCGGCGAGGGCGCCTGGGTCACCGACGTTGAAGGCAAGCGCTACCTGGACTGCTTGGCCGGCTACTCGGCGCTCAACTTCGGGCACGGTCACCCGCGTCTGTTGGCTCGGGCCGCCGAACAGTTGCAGACCCTCACTTTGACCAGTCGGGCCTTCTACAACGACCAACTTGGTCCGTTCGCACGCGATCTGGCCGATCTCACCGGCAAGGAAATGATCCTGCCGATGAACACCGGCGCTGAGGCCGTCGAAACTGCGATCAAGGTGGCCCGCAAGTGGGGCTATCTGGTCAAGGGCGTTCCGGAGAACTCCGCCAAGATCATCGTCATGGCCGACAACTTCCACGGCCGCACGACCACCATCGTGTCGTTCTCCACCGACAGCGTCGCCACCACCGGCTACGCCCCCTACACCCCCGGGTTCCAGATCGTGCCCTTCGGTGACCTAAATGCTCTCGAAGCCGCGATCGACGACTCCACCGTGGCGATCCTCTTGGAGCCGATCCAGGGCGAGGCCGGCGTGATCATTCCGCCGGAGGGCTACCTGCACGGCGTACGACGGTTGTGCAACGCCAACAACGTGCTGATGATCGCCGACGAGATTCAGTCGGGCCTCGCGCGCACAGGCAAGACGTTTGCGTGTGACCACGACAACGTGAAGCCGGACATGTACATCATGGGCAAGGCCCTCGGCGGCGGGGTCTATCCCGTCTCCGCCGTGGCCGCCGATCGCGACGTACTCGAAGTGATCACCCCTGGCACCCACGGCTCTACCTTCGGCGGCAACCCGCTGGCGGCGGCGATCGGCCACGAGGTGGTGGCGATGCTGCAGACCGGGGAGTTCCAGGAGCGTGGCGCCACTTTGGGCAAATACCTCGCCGACGGGCTTGACCAATTCGTCGGCAACGGCCTTGACGCCGTGCGCACACGGGGCCTGTGGGCCGGCGTCGACATCGACCCCAACCTTGCCTCGGGCCGCGACGTCACCGAGACGCTGCTGAGCGAAGGCGTGCTCGCCAAGGAGGCCCACGGCCAGACGGTGCGGCTGGCTCCGCCGTTGGTGGCCACCGAAGCCGATCTCGACGTGTTGCTGGCCGCCTTCAAGGTCGCGCTACAGGGGTAGCAGCCCGCTCAGATCCGTCCGCTCGCCGCTGGCACGCACGCGCCCAGTCACCAATGCGTCGCCCCAAGTGAGGGCGCCCGTGGCCAGAGCCAGCCAAGTGTCGGCGTCGGTCTCGATCACTGCGGGTGGGGTCCCGCGGGTATGGCGGACGCCCGGGATGCATTGCACGGCCGCGTACGGCGGCACCCGCACCTCCACACTCGTCCCCGGCGCTTTATGGGCCAGAAGTGCCAGGTAGTGCTTCACCAGCAACCGCGTCGTAGCCCGATCGGCCGCGCCCTCGTCGTACGCCGCTAGGGCAGCGGCCACCTCGTCGGGGGGACTGGGTTGCAGTTGACGAGCCACGCTCCCACTTTGCCAGGTAGGCGGGTGCCCACACCGTCGGTTGAGCCCCCTTCGCCGTCGGTTGAGCCCCCTGCGCCGTCGGTTGAGCCTGTCGAAACCACGGCCTCGTACGTCGGTTGAGCTTGTCGAAACCACGACCTCGCCCGTCGGCTGAGCCCCCTCACCCGTCGGTTGAGCCCCCTCGCCGTCGGTTGAGCCCCCTCGCCGTCGGTTGAGCTTGTCGAAACCACGGCCTCGTACGTCGGTTGAGCCCCTGCGCCGTCGGTTGAGCTTGTCGAA
>WBZP01003650.1_pt1 | contig 16512 bp, 16 predicted proteins | sample 5204301 | NCBI WGS metagenome assembly WBZP01 (sample SAMN12412401, study PRJNA552823) | activated sludge metagenome | isolation source: activated sludge from nitrification reactor of wastewater treatment plant... | place: USA: Pennsylvania | collected 2017
GCCATTCAGGTCAGCCCCCGTTTATTACAGGCGCTTGACGAATGCACGCACGATCGCGTGTACTGGGGAAACCGGCTCGCACAACCTGCTGCGTAGGCCTCAACCCCCAGGCACCACGTGTGACGGGCAAAGACTGTCCAACAGACCAGAGCCACCCCTCCACCCTCCATGACTAGGCAGTGGCTAGTGTTGATAAGAGATCAAACCAGTCAGGCGACCTTGGAAGGTCCAAAGCATCCAATGCTAGAAACCTGCGGTCATGAAGGCAAAAACAATAATGGCGACGACTGCAACGGCAATTGTGATCAGGAGAAGAGGAGGGTTGTCGCCAAACATTCCAGGCATGATCGACCTCCCGGTTAAAGTTTGTTGGGCTCAGCATAGCCGAGTTGATGTCGGTGGTCCACTGTGAGGATCCACGGCTAGCTGAAGCCGGTTATCAGCAGCGCCACCCGTCTCATCTATCGGTTCGGCGGGTGTTTCATGCGCTGAGAAGCGTTCTTCCCCGTAACGCCCAATCGAGCCGTTTCACGGCTCAGTGCGTTTGACCTGCCGCACCAGCAACCCGGTCCGTGTATCGATACCCACCAGTAGATTGTGACCTGATTAAGAGAGCGGACGCCACTTAGGACGTGCAAAGCCAATTTCCCTGAGACCCCGAGAGCCACTTCACATGATGCACTTATTTGCAGACAAAACGAGAGGTCTGTTTTAGCATCCTTATCATCATGAACACATTTTCATCCGTTGGCGTTCTACTTCTTACCCTCCTCACGCTACTCATTTTCTTGGCATCTTGTGTGATCACCCTTACTGATGGACAGGGCGCCCTGGTGTTCGTGTTTTCTATCCCCGCCATGTCGATATTGCTGTTCTGCGCATTGATGTTAAGTCGAAGAATAAAAGCATCCACTCACTCAACGTGGCGCATGGACTATTTCCCCAAAATTGTTTCAGCGTTACTGATGGCATTCTTCATGTCCTTACTCGTACCAGGCCTCCGAAAGCTCCCTGATACCTTCATGGACCTCATTGGAACAACTTTTACGTATGCTACTGGAGCGACCCCTTACGCGTTTTTCAAGGAACGCGCGTCATTCCCAAACAAGCTTTCCGTACAGCTACAAAAGGAAAACCAAAAGGCAATTATCTTCTCTGATCTTGACGTGACCTTTGCATGGGATAGAGTCTGTATTTTTGGACCTTACACGAATAATGCAAAAGCTAGATCCGTACTACACATGAATTGGAATATTGAGGAACGTAGTGAGATACATTTTTCAGATTCCGTCAATGCGCTCGTGTTTTTATATCAAGGACGCGTCAATCAAGTGGTCGACCTTAAGCGTGGCATTGCGGATTTCAAAGATCTTGATATTTGTCTGAGCCGAAACCAAGCAAATTTCGAACATAGAACCGACACGAATGGACATACAATACTCATGCTGGATAGATCAGATCCTTTCAACCACCAATAGAGCAAGGCCTGTGGTTGGACCACCAAGCACATGATTGCATTTCCCAAGACTTCAGAATTTGCAGTGCCTGCCTACGAGAGAAGCTCTTCTGTATATTCCCCGATTGAGCTGTCTCAGGGTTCAATGCGTTTCCCCTGCCGCACCAGCAGCCCTGTCCGCGTATCAATGCTGACCAGCAGCTCATGAAGACTAAAGAGCAGAATGGCCCCTTCACACATGATGCGCCAGACCAGATTGCCCATCACAAGGGCTGCAACCCCCCCAAGGCGAGTGAAAATCGGACCAGCCGCATACTCATCCAGCGCATCAGGCGACAAGATCGACAACAGCCCACCAGCGGTGATGAAGCACGCTCCAATAAAGTAGATGACTTTAATGAGCTGCGGCGTCACTAATTCTCGAAAGGCAAAATACTCCGCGTAGAAGCTCATGTATTTCACCGATTTTGCTCGTGGTGCATTCAAAGCCTGCTCACACACGGAGCACTTCGTGGCCGAGGCATCGTTTTCCATAAGACATTGTGGGCACTTCATAGATACTCCCTCCGGTCGGTGGTTCAAAGATAGACAACACTGCTTCGTGCAGCTTATCCAACTTCCGGCTCAGAGGCGAGAGCCCAATTCACAGCCGGGTCCTGGGCTGTGTGAGTCGTCAGAATCGATTCCGAAAGAAAACGAAGGAAGGTGTTTACCAACCCCATCGGAACACCGTATACTGCGCGATCTCATACCTGCCTAAAGCGCAAGGCCGGAGGGGTGACGGAGCGGCCGAACGTGCCGGTCTTGAAAACCGGAGATGGGGTAACTCATCCGCGAGTTCAAATCTCGCCCCCTCCGCCAACCAGTCTGGAGATGTTTTTTAGGTTATCTAATTATTTGGAAAGTGCCCCAATTTCCGCGACATTGGCGAACACCATTTCACGAATCGCCTCTCCCAGAGAGGCGATAAGGCGGTTCTGTCGCAAAGTTGAGATAGTGACGGAGCAACCCCTTGCCTGGCACTGTCCCTTACGCCGCCAGTGCGTAGAATTGTTCGGCTGGTGTGGGACACGTCGCTCCGCTGGGGGCCAGTTGCCCTTTGCGAATGGCGTGCATGACCTCAATCCCAGCCAGCGTACCCTGCGCCGCCTCAAAGGACTTGAATCCCAACATCGGTCGCACCTTTCGTTTCACGGCGCGATGATCTTGCTCTACGAGATTGTTGAGATACTTGCACTGGCGGATGACGATCGCGGTCCGGTGGATTCGGTTGTACCGCTGAATCGCCGCGGTGTTGCTTCCACTCTGATCAATGGTGATCTTCTCTGGACGCCCGTGGTGCCGGATGGCCTTGCGCAAGAAGGCCGCGGCGGCAGTCTGATCCCGAGTCGGCCGCAACAAGAAGTCCACGGTGTGCCCCGCTTTGTCGACTGCACGATACAAAAAGGCCCATTCCCCTTTAATTTTCACGTACGTCTCATCCATCCGCCAGCTCCGGCCCACCGGCTGGAGTCGACGTCGGAACTGTTGCTCCAACGCCGGACCATACTTGATGACCCAGCGCTTGAGGGTCGCGTGATCGACCGCAACCCCACGCTCCTCCATCATCTCTTCGAGTTGTCGGTAGCTGATCGGATAGGCGACATACCACCGCACACCCCACAGAATGATTGCTTTCTCAAACTGACTGCCTTTGAAGTCGATCATGTCGCTCCTCCACACCTTCCCATTGGGAGTGCAGCATAGCGGAAGCGGCTCGAAAAGAACACTTGCGACCGAACCACGGGCAGGCCCCCACCACCGAGTCCCTCTCCGAGTCCGACCAGCGCGTGCGGGCCCGCATCCTCCGCCAACTCGCCCGTCAAGTGAAGAAAGGAGGGGCACCCCATGACGCTGCCTCTGACCCGATCTGACTATGATGCCCTGGTGCGGCTCGATTTCTCGGCATTCATTGAGCTCGCCTTCTCCGAGCTCAATCCGACGACGCCGTACCGTGAGAATTGGCACCTGGATCTGCTCGCGGCGAAACTGGAGGCCTGTCGCCTCGGCAGAATCAGGCGTCTGATTATCTGCGTGCCGCCCCGATCGCTGAAATCCCACTGTGCCTCCGTGGCCTTACCGGCTTGGTGGCTCGGCCACAATCCGACCGCCCAGCTCCTCTGTGTGAGCTATGCGCAAGACCTCGCCGACAAACATGCCCGCGATTGCCGCGCGGTGATGACGAGCCCGTGGTATGGCAGCCTGTTTCCGGGGACCCAGCTCTCGCGCCAGAAACAGGCGCTTGAAGAGTTTCTGACCACGCAGCACGGAGGGCGATTGGCGACCTCCGTGGGCGGCGTCCTCACGGGGCGGGGCGCCGATGTGCTGATCATCCACGACCCCTTAAAACCCGATGAAGCCCTCTCCAAGGGCCAACGAGAGAAGGTCAATGATTGGTACAGTCACACGCTCTATAGTAGGCTCAATCACAAGGCCACGGGCTGTATCATCCTCATCATGCAGCGCCTCCATGAAGACGATCTCGTGGGTCATGTGCGGCAGCAGGAGCCGTGGGAGGTCGTCTCGCTCCCGGCCATCGCGGAATCCGACGAGGTGCATCGCTATGAGACGCCCTACGGGGCTGAGGAGCATCATCGTCGCAAAGGCGAGGCGCTACATCCGGAACGGGAATCACTCGAGACGCTCCTGCGCGTCAAGCAGACGCTCGGCGCCTACCATTTCGCCGGCCAATATCAACAGACTCCCGCGCCACAAGACGGCGGCCTCGTCAAGCGCGACTGGTTCTCCATCTACCGCCCCGAAGAACTCCCGCGTCAGTTTGACCAGATCGTGCACTCGTGGGATACGGCGAATAAAGCCTCAGAGCTCGCCGACTATAGTGTGTGCACCATCTGGGGCCTGGTGAATCGCCAGCGGTATCTGCTGGATGTCTGGCGGCAGAAGGTCAATTATCCCGAGCTCAAACGGGCCGTGCTCGCCCTGGCCCGCCAGTGGCAGGCCACCGTCATTCTGATCGAAGATAAATCCTCGGGGACGCAACTTCTGCAAGAGCTCCAGGCCGAGGGACTCGCCGTCACAGGGATTCAGCCGGTGGGCGACAAAGTGATGCGGTTCCACGCCCAGACCGCGGTGATCGAACAGGGACGGGTGTGGCTCCCGAACGAGGCCCCGTGGCTCGAGCCCCTGCTCCACGAGCTCACCACTTTTCCCAAAGCCGCGCATGACGACCAAGTAGACTCGGTGGCCCAGGCCCTCGCGTGGATCACCCAATGCGAGCTCATCCCCGAACCCTGTATCTTGGTCGTCTAACCAGAGGGAGGGGGCTGCACCGCGGCTCGCCATCAGGCCGCCTGGGGTGAGGCTGTACGCCGCGGTCCGCATGGGGCACGACGGGAGGGAGCGGCTCCACACGCCGGTCACCTCGATTCGGTCTGCTCGTACAAGCCCGAGATTCAGCGAGTCTGGGTCACATGCCTACGCACGAGCTAACGCCCGCTGACCAGAGGACACCGTCTCCTAGGCTTCCCTTCCCGGATCCATCTCCAGTACCCTGCAGACTTGCGAGCAATGAGACAGTCAAGGGACTGAGTATCTGGAACTTGAGTACGCCAAGGGTGACGATGAGAGGTGGATCTTCCCGCCCAAAAGAAAGTCCCCCGATTGATTGACTCGCCTCAGGAATCTAGATCACGCTGTGCTGGAAATTGGCTATAGGGCTCCGCTTTCCAGAGTTTCCCATATATTGAATGGCTCATTCGCTCCGTTCGCTGCTCACAGCGCTTGGGGGTATCAATACAGCCATTCGATATCATTGATCCGGTTAACCACTTTAAAATGCATCTCAGAGGAGCTTACTTGCCACGCGCTTTCGCGACAAACTTCTTGAGTTCATCCAGGCCAAAGGCACCCGGCTGCAACTCGCCTCCAACAATGAATCCTGGCGTTCCGGAAATGGCCAGCACATCCGCGAGCGCACGGTTCCGCTCGAGGATGGCATCCCATTGAGGCAGCATCATGTCCGTCTCGAGCTGCTTTCGATCCAAACCCACTCGATCGGTGATCGACCAGATCACCTCCTTGGTCAGATCCTCTTTAGAGGCCACCAGGGCCTCGTGAAAGACCTGATGTTTGTCTTGCACCTGCTCCGACAGTGCGGCACGTGAGGCCAAAACAGACGTCTCGCCCGAGATGGGATAATCTTTGTAGACCACGCGGACGCCGCGATCCTCCTGCTGCAGTTGCGTCACTGAACTCGCGACCCGCTTGCAGTACCCACACCGATAATCATAAAACTCGATCACCGTGACATCTCCAGACACATTGCCACTGAGCGGGGAGTCAGGATCATGCAGCATTGGCTTCTCAGATTCCGAGATGACCCGTTGAATGCGCACCTTCTCTTCTTCCTGGCGTTTCACCTTCAGCAACGCCAAGGCCTCCTCAATCACGTCTGGGTACGACCGTAGATACTGCCAATGGTCTGATCCAGTAATGGCTGAGCGGGAACGGTTTCTGACTGAGCCCAAGTTGGGGCTCCAGCAAAAGCGACAACCATCATCCATCCTGTGAGTGCCATAGTCAGTGAACCATAGTTCGATTTAGGCATCCTGTTATCCCTCCCCAACCGATCGCAGTTGTTGCTCGGCGACACATCTGATTACAAAATGCCTCGCTGGTTTTTGGTGTCCAGCATGCGTGTGAGGCAAGTGACAGACGAATGACGAACTGCCCCAGATCCGACTTCAGAGAATCTAAGCCCACAAGAAACCACAACTCAGAATACTGCCATAGTTGGTACTGAGAGGGCTGGTTTGTCCTATCCTGGTAGCAGCGTGATAGCAGATGACCCTGAGTAGAGCATTACATCGTTTTTGGAATTCTGGCGGAAAGGAAGGCAGCAAAGGCCGTGGAATCGGCTAGAGAGATTAGCACACAGAGAGTATTGATCTGGGGATTCTGCAACATCAGCGCAACCTGCTGCGACTTTCGTCCGACCCGTATCCTTAGAACGCCACACAACAGGATTCAGTTGATGGGGATGGGAGGAGGGGTCCATCGAAGCTCATAGGATACACCGCTCGGGCGCAATCAGCTTCCACTCACAAGGTTTTTAACGGCCTCAAGATAGAGTACATCCGTCCACCACTGGCACGGACCACGGCCTTGGCACGGGGCGTCCCTTTTTGATCAGGATCTTGCGCAGCCGATCGGGATAATCCGTGATGATCCCGTCGACACCTTGATCGACGAACTGGGCAATCTCTGCGGAGTCATTGACGGTCCAGACGAGCACGCTGATCCCTAAATCGTGTGCTTGTTTGATCTGAGCGGCTTCGAGACCGCGGGAGTCCGGCGACCAAATCCCACCGCCAGCTGCCTTGATAGCGTGTGCAACCGAGCCGCCGTAATTATTGACGTTGAATGAGCCGGTCCATTTTGAAGGCTCTGGCTTTCCTACCCCGAGCGTCTCATCTTCGCCATAACCCGACGTCAGGTAAACCGTGGGGATTTCTGGTGCGAGATGCTGGACGATCTGCAGAATCTCCCAATCGAAGGATTGAATATAAGCCCTATTGGCAAACTTTTCCGTCCGCAGCGTGTTGACGATAGCCATCGAGAGCGCATCGCGTTCCAAAGTTGGCAATGACGCATCGGTTGGATCATATTTAGCCTCGATACTAATTCGAACCTGGCCCTGTCCAGACGTGCGCACGAGGTCGATCACTGACGACAGCGATGGGATGCAGGTCCCGTCGATCAACTGTTGAATCGGGAATTGTCCAAGGTAGTCGGTTCCGGGCCGTATACGTCCCACGTCATAGCACTGAAGCCTGCTGGACGTGAGTGATTTGATGAGCTTGCGCTCCTTGCCAATCCACTTGCCGTCCAGTCTGCGGGTGATGATGGGATCAAGGAACGGATTGTGGGAGATGACGACAATACCATCCTTCGTCACCGCCGCATCCATCTCCAATGAGGTAACGCCAATCCTTAGAGCATTTTTGAATGCGGGCAGTGTGTTCTCAGGGTACAAACCGCGCCCGCCCCGATGGGCGCAAAGATCAAATATCCGGGATTGCTCTCCAGCTCGAACTGATTTCTCCGTACTCACTAGTGGCATGGGGTAAACAACTGACTGTGGGTCAAGTTGTTCCCTATCGGTGTCATGGCCCTTAGGCTAGGAGCAGCATTGTCCGGGAATTCTGAGAGACACCCTACTCATGAGTCCTGGCCCGAGTGTTCGATTTCTCTTTCCAAAACGGATGCGCCAATGCACTGTCGGCAATCGTCAGCTGGGCATTCCGAAATACCTGAAATGTTTGCATGCCCCCCAGGCGTTGTGTGATATGCGGATGATTTCACTCAATTTGGTTCGTCAGACAGTTGGCGGTGCAAATGACCGGCCGTTTCAAATACTGCGTCTTCTTCCATTCCTGAATCACCAAGTCATTCGGTTGATACCCACTCAGCGTGAGCTTCGTCGGTCAACTCCATGAGCTTATAGGTTCACACACAAACTGGGCGGCGGCAGTCTAATCGCGTGCCGCTGTCAAGAGAATGTCCACGGAATACCCGTGCCAGATTCAACACCCTTGCACTATTCCCCCTGAGACTGTGCGCGGTTAAGGACAGAGCATCCAGATCGTTACCAGATCCAGTCGTTTGAGCGACTCGTCTGTTAAACTCACCGCCAGTCCTTACCGCAGGAATGGAACCTGGCAGTGATGTCCCCAAAACCCCTCTCGCTCGACACCTAGAAGATGGGGTTATTTATGAGATCCATCATCTCCCCTGTAAAACTGCTGCGAACGCCAAAGCCACGTGCCACTAATCAATGAACATCCGTACCAGTGCATTCAGTGGGCTGGGTGGATATCGACTACCATATTGTCTTCGTTCAGCTCCGCCTGCACAAGTTGACCTTCCTTCAGAACGGATACTCCGCTAGCATCATCAACAGCAAACGTCTGCTTCCCTCCCGCAACGGTGATTTCGATGACTTCCCAGAGCCGGTCCGCATAGGTCAGCTTACCAACGATGCTGCGATGTCCAGCAGGGGGAATATCTTTCCTGTGCAGATCCATAAGGATGTTATTCTCATCTATGATCAAGATGACTTCGTCCCCCACCCTGGCCTGGGATAGCCCCATGCGCTCGGCCTTGTGGACACTCACCACACGATGCCCTAGGGAAGCCGTCGCCTTAAAATACATGAGACCTGATTCGATCTTTTCGACCGTGGTCATTAACTGTTGGTGCGCGGGATGCTCAGTTTGGCCAGCCATACTCACCAACGGTAGACTCCCACCCCACACGAGGCCCACCGCTGCAACGATGTTGACAAGAATGGGACGCATGATTCTCCTCCTTTCATCTCTTCCCCGGCAGAAGGGAAGAACCATCCGGTCTAGGGTACGGAAACAGATCGCCTCTCAGGCTTTCTATTTGGACATCCTTGAACGCCGTCATCATTTCCGCAGCCGTCTCTACCGAGCCTATCTCGACAACCCATAGCCGAAGGTTAACCGCAGACCTTGATCGCGATCTCCTGCGACGCTCTATACTACCTCCATTTCCCTGAATTGATGATCGCGGTAAACTGCCAATGCAGAAGCAAGCGAAGTTTTCAGTTCCAGACGCTTAGGTTTACCGGTCGAGGTATAGGGAACTTCTTGTCCGAATCGGATGACCTTGGGACATTTCGAGAATGGGAGTCGTCGTCGGCAGTGTGCGATTAATTCGGCTTCTGTGGGCAGTGGGACGCCCTCTCGAGGTACCACATAGGCGGCAATCTCCTCCCCATAGTAGCGATGTTCAAACGGAACCGCCATCGCGAACCGGACAAGAGGGTGGCTCCTCAGTACCTCATCGATTTCGAGTGGAGCAATGTTGACACCGCCTCGAATGACTAATTCCTTGAGGCGACCGGAAATGAAGAAGAACGGCCGCCCAAGCTTATCTCGGACATAGAACCCCTCGTCTCCGGAACGGAACCACCCCCATTTAAACGCCGCATCATTGGCGTCGTCTCGCTTGAAGTAGCCTGCACAAACGGTTCTGCCGCGGATGCAAATTTCTCCTCGTTCCAGCTTCGGCAGCGCTCTCCCCTCACCGTCGAGAATCGTCATGAAGTTATGGTGTAGCGGGACTCCGATTGAAGGGAATTCGTAATCTCTGATCCAGTGGCGATGCTCATCGCGCGAGAGGTCATTCGGCAGAAAACAAGAATAACAGGTCGTTTCTGACAAACCGTAACCGTGACGGATAGGAAAGCCGAAGCGGTCTTCGAACCGTATCGCGGTGTCTTTGAGCAAGGGGCCTGCCCCACAGATGAACCCGTCGAAGTTTTCTAACTTGTATACGGCCACATCTTCATTCGCATCGAGAAGAAACTCGAGCAGGGTCGGCACCACGCTCACGCAGATAACTCGCTCTTCGTGCAATCTCCGCCAAAACGTGGCGCTCTTGAACTTGCGATTCAGGACGATGCTGCCCTTGCAATAGAACGGCGTAATCAGTGTGACAACCGTCCCATTCACATGATGGATAGGGAGCACACACATCAAGCGAGTATCTGCTCCAAACTGATGCCAGTCGGCAATAGCGTCGGCATCGATCAGCAAATTTTCCACAGTAAGGATCACACCCTTAGGTGCACCGGTGGTCCCGGATGTATAGACGATGAGGGCTACCTCCTCTAACCTGGAGGTGTGAGAAACTGCCCCCAGAGAGGACGGGGGCGTTCCCACTCTCGTCCCGGCCCGATGCTTCGGGCCTTCTACGAAACCTTCGTCATTGACCGCAATCACATGTCGCAAGGCTGGGAGTTCCCGTTGAAGGCCTTTCACTTCATCGAGATGGGTGTGCCAGCAACAGACGGCTGATGTCTCGGAATGTTCCAGGATATAGCGTTGCTTCTCCGCAGACTCTTCGATGTTGATCGGGACGACCGTGACACCCAAAACCCATGCTGCAAAATACAGTACCACGGTGACGTCATGATTAAAGAGGATCGTCGCCAGCCGGTCCCTTCGTCGCAAGCCCACCTGGTCATAGAGGTACGTAGCCACGAATGAGACGACTGTTCCAAATTCCCCATAGCTGTAGGTGTACCGGACAGCTCGATCATCGTCGCAATAGGTCAAGAACATCCGGTTGACCAGGGCGGGATCGTAGACACGGGATCCAAAGAAGTCTGCGAATGAGTTCCAGGGAAACGACGGACAGAGCCCATCAACTTTCCTGGCCTGCTCAATGGGATCAGGTACGGCGATCAAGGGGGACATATTCATTCCTCAACGGTCCCGTGTAGAGGGCGCGGGGCCTCATTAATCGATTATGGTCCTGCTGTTCGATGATATGGGCACACCATCCAGCGACGCGAGAGCATACGAACAGCGGCGTGTAGAGCGTCCGGGGAATCTCCATCAGGAGATAGGTCACTGCCGTATAGAAGTCGAGATTCGGCCGGAGGCCTTTCTCCTGCTCCACGACATGCTCGATGGTCGTTGCAATGTCGTACCATCGGAGGTCGTTGCAAATCCGGCTCAATGATTCGGCATGCCGTTGAATGATGGCTGAACGGGAATCGCCCTTCTTGAGCACGCGATGGCCAAACCCCATAATCCGCCGTTTCTTCGCAAGAGCCTCTCGTATCCATATTTCGGCCCGTTCACGGCTCTCGATATCGAGAAACATTTCAGCCACTGCCTCATTGGCTCCGCCATGCAGTGGCCCCTTGAGCGTCCCGGTCGCCGAGGTAATGGCTGAGTACAGATCCGTCATCGTCGATGCGGTCACGCGGGCCGAGAACGTGGACGCATTGAATTCGTGTTCGGCATACAGCGTGAGCGAGACGTCGAGGACGTGGGCCATGGCTTTCGAGTGATCATCCCCCCTCCGGTCGGTAAGGAGATAGAGTAGGTTCTCAGCAAAGCTGAAATCTGCTTGTGGTCGTACACGAGGCTTGTCGTTCACCAGCCGATAATAGGTCGAGATCATCAGCGGGATTTGCGCTAACAGCCGGACTGATTTCCGAACGTTAGCCTCATGCGAATGGTCGGCTGCATCCGGATCAACCATGCCCAGCAGCGAAACACCGGTTCTGACAAGATCCATTGGGTGCGAGCTGGAAGGCACTGTACCGATGAATACTTCCAGGAGGTGGGGAAGCACGGCATCACTGATGAGTTGGGCAGAGAAGTCACTTAGCTCTTGTTGAGTCGGCAACTGACCGAACAGCAGGAGATAGGCGACTTCCTCGAATCTGCCGTACTCTGCCAAATCATGGATCGGATAGCCCCGATAGAGGAGACCGGCTTCTCCTTCATCGACGTGACAGAGAGCCGATTCTCCGGCGATCACTCCTTCAAGGCCAGGGCTATAGGAATGACCAACTTGTGGCTCAGTTGCGAGAGTCTCGCTCATTGCCGTGCCCATAGGTCCCCCCTTCCCAATGCTCCTGACAATTCGTGTACCGGAGCAGACTGTACAATTCTTGTCGCGTCATCATGTGATGAAGCCAATCCTTCTGTGAGCCGAACAGCTGAAGTTCTACCAGACACCTCTCGATGGCTCGCAAAGCTGTCCGTAATCCTGTAACCGGGAAGAGCACCGCACGATAGCCAAGGCACTCAAAATCTGCCACGCTCAGGAAAGGTGTTTTCCCGAATTCCGTCATATTGGCGATCAAGGGAACGCTGATTCCTCTCTTCCTGATTTCGCGAGCAAAGATTTGGAACTCTTCAGCTGATTCGAGGGCCTCGGGAAATAACGCATCCGCACCAGCCTTCGCATAAGCCGTCGCCCGTTGAACGGTAGCCTCCATGCCCTCCACGCTCCGGGCATCAGTGCGGGCAACGATCATGAAATCGTGATCGCTCTTGGCCTGATCAGCTGCCTCGATTTTGGTCGTCATCTCGCCCAGAGATACCAGATGTTTTCCTGGGAGGTGACCGCATCTCTTGGCCCTGTCTTGATCTTCGATCTGCATGCCAGCAAGACCGGCCTCTTCGAACGCCTTTACCGCTTCGATGACGTCAGCCGGTCCGCCATAGCCGGTGTCAGCATCAACGATCGTCGGGATCGATACCGCACGAGCAATCCTTCCCGCCTCCCCTGCCATTTCACTCAGTGTCAGAAGGCCAATATCGGGCATTCCACGGCACGCGGATATCGCTGCCCCTGAGACATACACAATTTCGTAGCCAGTTCGTTCGACTTGTATCGCGACCAGCGTGTTGAACGCTCCAGGAATGGCGAGAGTGCGCGTGGCCAACAATTCGCGCAGGCGAGCCGCCTTCGTCTGTCCCCTTCGATCCATGGTCGTCTCCAACCTATGCCTCAACCTTAACCTAAAGCTCCGCCTTTCACCCTTAGCAGCGGCATGAGGGTGCTAATATCCTTAACCCGATCGAGTTTCCACACAAATTCAATCAGACGGTCAACGCGGGGGCGAGGAAGTCGTCTGGCGGCCAGGCGGCGAAACTTGGCATCCAGATCCCGATCCGACATTGGATTACCGGGATGCCCCACCGGCAGATCGATCTGGCTCATGTAGGTTTTCCCCGATTCGGTTTTGACCGTAATCCTGGTCGGCATGGTTTTCGGATAGCGGCCCACGAATTCCGGTTGTTGCACGACACGAACTATTTTTATGAGATCCCGTATCACCGGATCCCGCAGTCGTTTTGAGCCAAATGACTGCAGAGTCATGCGTCCATCGAGCAATGCCGTTGCAACGCAGAACGGGAAACTGTGGTCAGCGGTTTCTCTTGTGGTCGGCTCCCATTTTTCTGGATCGCGCCCGATGATTTCGATGGCCACCTCATAGCTTCCGATCTCAATATCTGTCACATGCTCAATGGCATGAACTCCTTCAGCCTCTATCAGTTCGGTGCGAAGCGCCAAGGCGGCCTCGACCGCAGTCTGTGCGTGATACTCGACTGGAAACCGCTTAATATAGGTATCTAGAATCCTGAACCGAGAGAGCTGCCCCTCACCGCTGGTGAATGTGGCTCCTCGTTCGCCCGCTAACATCGACAGATCGAATGGCCCCGACACCAGTTTCATGAAGCCCTTCTCACCCTCAAAAATCGGTGATGGTCCTGTCATACCGAGTTGCGCCAATCGAGCGGCAAAGACACCATTACGTGCCGCGTTTGAGAACGCGCACGCTTTCCACATGGATAGATCCCCGACCCTTGTCTGCCGCAACGCGATATTCGCAACACCGGCTAAGTTGATGGCCTGAACCGTTTGCTGGTGCGAAAGTTTCATAAGCTTCGCTGCTCCGAGCGCCGGAGAGAAAGGACCGTACGTCACATGGTCCCATCCGCGTGGACGAAGCGCCGCCGCATCACAGAGGCGACAGTGAACTTCATAGGTGAGCGCGATGGCTTGAATAACCTGCTTACCTGATGCGTGAGTGACCTCACCGACCGAGAGAATAGCGGGGATATTATCGGAAGGATGCGCCGGTTCTTTGGATAGATAGGTGTCGTTGAAATCAAGATAACGGATCAGCCCTCCGTTGGCAAAGGCAGCAAGGTCGGGAAGAGTTGTGTGCCCTGTGCCCCAGAGGGTAGCGCCTCGCGGATCCTTCACGGTCTGGGCAATCCGGCGGGCGATCAGGCAAGGCCGCGCATTCCACGCACCGAGCGCGCACCCAAGGCTGTCGAGTACCCGCCGTTTGACCTCATGCACCACGACATCTGGCAAATCGCCGTACCGCAGAGTGTGACAATATCGTGCGAGACGGTCTGCAAGCATCCTTGACCTCGCAGCTAGAATGTCCTCGCTAAACGTTATTCGTCATACGCCCACAACCTTCGGTTGTCGCTTTTCGAGAAACGCCTGCACCGCCTCTTGTTTATCAGGCGTGACACACAATTTCCCGAATAACTCCGATTCTCTGGATAACCCTTCCGACAAAGGAATGTCGATGCCTCCTCGAATCGCATGCAGTGCCGCTTCGACAGCCGCTTTCCCTTGTGTCGCAATCGAAGTGGCGATGGCTTCGACGTGATGGATCAACTCCTGTGGCGATACCACGTGACTCAGCAAACCGATTCGTAGCGCCTCCTCCGCAGATAGGCTCACGCCAGTGAGGATCATCTCGGCCGCCTTGGAAGGCCCGACGATCCGTGGCAATCGCTGCGTTCCTCCGAAGCCGGGGATAAGACCAAGTTTGATTTCAGGCAACCCTAACTGGGCCTCTGCTGCTGCCACCCTGATATGGCAAGCCAGAGCCAGCTCCAGACCGCCACCGACACAGGTGCCGTTAATCGCAGCCAGAACCGGCTTATCCGATCGTTCGATACGGTTGAGCAACGACTGTCCGCTGTCAGCAAATTCTGCCCCTCCATGTGTGGTATGGAGATGGGCCAGTTCGTTGATGTCGGCACCCGCGCAGAAAAATCGGCCGGTGCCCGTCACAATCACCACGCGGACATACTCGTCCTCCTCCAACTCGTTCAGGACGAGGTCGAGCTCGTTAAGCACAGAAAGATTCAGGACGTTGGCCGGTGGATTGTGAAGAGTGATCCGTGCAATGTGATGAGAAATCATCAATAATTGATGGGGCATAATTCCTCCAAATCCAGCCACGCTTAAGCCGGGTGTCAGGAACTACGGGCGTACCCGACACGGCTCATACTGCGAGACCGATGATGCTTCGCGATCGCAGCAGCAAGCTCAAAAATCCCCTCGCCTGTGATGGCAACCGTACGTAAGACATTCGGATACCACCCTCGCAAATCCCGTAATGTGCGATCCGCGCCAGGAAGATCGCCTTTATTGAGGACGACGATGTGAACGACTTCCAATAGACCGGCCTTCATGGCTTGTACTTCGTCACCCAGGCCAGGCGCCACGACTGCCACCACCGTGTGCGCGAGGTCGATGATGTCCACTTCATTCTGGCCTACACCGATGGTCTCAATCAGGATCACCTTATATCCGGCTGCCTCCAGTACCAGCGCTGCATCGCCGGTTGCTGGGGCAAGTCCTCCATGATATCCGCGAGTGGCCATGCTTCTGATATACACTTCACGATCCAGCGTATGTTCCTGCATTCTGATGCGGTCACCCAGCAACGCACCGCCCGTGACAGGACTGCTGATATCAACCGCCAGAACCGCCACCCTCAACCCTTGCCGCCGATAGACGCTCACTAAGCTGTCGACAACTGTGCTCTTTCCAGCTCCTGGATACCCCGTTACCCCGATCACCATCGTCTTCCGCGAGGTGTTATTGAGAAAGCGCAGCACTTCTCTGGCGCCCGGGTGGTTTTCCAATAAAGAAATCAGGCGTGATACGGCACGGATGTTTCCAGATCTGACTTGCTCGGCTAAGTTCGCTACGCCGTGGAGATCTGCAAGAGATAAGTGAGGACCTGAAGGACTCATGCCGCCCCCTCATACTCAGTTTGTTCAGCCTGCACTTGTGATAGACGCGACGATAGCTTTCGATTCAGAAGCTTGCCGATTTCTTCCGCTGCCGAGATGACCATTCGTTCATCGACGGCAAGTAAGGCCCCGGAAGCTTTCAGGGCATAAACCACGTCTTCGGTGGCGACGTTCCCCGATGCTCCCGGAGCATAAGGACATCCACCGAGGCCCCCGGCAGCCGTGTCAAACGCTTCGAGGCCGTACTCCGTCCACGCGGTCAACACATTGGCCACGGCCATGCCGCAGGTGTCGTGAACATGAAGCGAAAGACACCTACGATTAAGGCGTGGAACTACTTCATCCAACAGTCTGCGGATGTCGCGGGGGGACGCCTTCCCCACAGTATCTCCGAGCGAAATCTCATCGACTCCGAGATCAAGCAGCTGCCGCACCACGTTCAGAACCTGCGATGGCGGAACGGCCCCCTCGAAGGGACAATGAGTCACGGTAGACACGTATCCCCGCACCGTCATGCCATCTCGTTTCGCACCGAACACCACCGGCCTGAACCGTTCGATCGATTCATTGACCGTGCAATTGATGTTCTGCTGAGTAAACATATCGGAGGCTGCTGTAAAGACGGCAATCTTCTTCACCGCCGCCGCT
>WBZP01003651.1_pt1 | contig 16507 bp, 14 predicted proteins | sample 5204301 | NCBI WGS metagenome assembly WBZP01 (sample SAMN12412401, study PRJNA552823) | activated sludge metagenome | isolation source: activated sludge from nitrification reactor of wastewater treatment plant... | place: USA: Pennsylvania | collected 2017
TGCCGCCGGCAACTCTGAGGCGTCAGCACGCGAAAAACTTTCGGCTGAACTGGCCCAGCTTGGCGACGACTTCGCTTTTGTCGCGAGCTGCAATGAAGGCGACGAGTTCATGGCTGCCGACAAGCAGGAGCGTCTCAAATCGGCCGCGGCGCGCACCTGGCTGCGCACCCTCGATGACCGGATTGGCATTTCCCATGAGGAGAAGGAGCGTAAAACACGCACCGCGGCACCCGATCTCCCGGTTCTGGAACCACTGCTGGCCGACAAGCCCGAACACTGCCTGGAACGGCCAGCACAGGACCGGATGCCGGAGGACAACCGATGGGGTTTCAAAATGCCCGTTCCTGAACTGCTCTGCAACAAGGGCGAACTCTATAACCTCAGCGTCGCCCGCGGCGCTCTGTCCGAGGAAGAGCGCTACAAGATCAACGAGCATATCGTCCAGACCTTGATCATGCTCTCCGAACTTCCCTTTCCCAAACACCTGCGAAAGGTTCCGGCAATTGCCTCGGGTCACCACGAAGAAGTGGATGGCACCGGCTATCCAAAACGACTGCACCGGGAGGAAATGAGCCCGCAGGCACGCATGATGGCCATCGCCGACATCTTTGAAGCACTGACTGCCATTGACCGCCCCTACAAGAAAGGCAAGACGCTGTCGGAAGCCATGAAGATCATGTCGTTCATGAAGAAGGATCAGCACATCGATCCCGATCTGTTCGATCTGCTTCTGCGTTCCGGCGTCTATCGTGACTATGCCGCGCGTTTCATGCGGCCCGAACAGATCGACGCGGTGGACATTTCTACCTATGTCCGCCCGCTAACAAGCTGAGGTTGCGCTTCGTATCCGGTATCGGCCTTTGTGATCAGGATGCCTTTGAACATTTGATTCTCCTTCGCTCCGTGCGTCATACGCTCAATGTACAATTCGTCCCAATCGGCCATCTGGTGGACCATTGGGTTCTGGTTTTTCCTTACCCCGCGCCCGGACATCAGCAATGGTGGCCCCTCGACTTGCCTTGGGGAAACTTCAGCATAGGTCGACATAAGGTCTTGTGCACCAAAGCCACCCCCACCCTTTTTGACCTGAACACTGGCTTTACTGCGATTTTCTGTATTCATAGGCGCTTGTATTCCAACATTCACCCCAAATGCTGAACGACCCTTTCAACCTCATCCTGTTGCTCACTGCCGCCTTCCTTGCGGGTGCGTTGAATGCTGTCGCCGGCGGCGGCAGTTTCCTGACGCTCCCGGCGCTGGTCTTTACGGGCATGCCACCGGTTACCGCGAATGCCACCGGTACCGTGGCCCTGTTGCCCGGTTATGTTTCCGGAGCCTTCGGTTTTCGTGAAGACGTGGAGGCTCCGCCCGGTTTGTCGTTGCGCACACTGACCGCCCTGAGCCTGATCGGCGGCGCGATTGGCGCGACCCTGCTGCTGCTAACCGACAACCGCACCTTTGGCAAGATCGTGCCCTGGTTATTGCTCGTTGCAACGATACTTTTTGCCGTCAGCCCGATGCTGCTGAGCAAGGTTAAACAAAACCAAGGCGGACACGCCTCGGCGAGAAAATCTGCCGTAGGGCTGCTGGCTGTCACCATCTATGGCGGTTACTTCAATGGAGGCCTTGGCATTCTGCTGCTGGCACTGTTCGGCCTGCTCGGCCAAACCAATCTGAATGCGATGAACGGCATCAAGAACGTCGTATCGGCATTGCTGACCGCGATAGCTGTCGCGATTTATGCCTGGGGCGGTGTCGTTACCTGGCCGCAAGCTTTGGTGATGATGACTGCGGCTACTGCCGGAGGTTACTTCGGTGCGCGGATTGCGCGTCGGATACCTGCGCCTGTGCTGCGTGCCGGTATTGTCTCTACCGGTTTGATCATGACTACGCTGTTCTTTCTTCGCGGCTGACCATGGATGCCACTTGCGGCACATGCGAAACATACGTAGCGTACCTTATTTCCCGCATTCCGAGACAACGCGAAGGCTGAAAGCAATCCGCTGTCAGCGCCTTGCCATGCTTGCCGGCGCCTTCCAGCCGACCGAGCGTGATCGGATACTCTGACGGAATGTGACTTCGTTCATCAGGCAACGCTTGCGCCTTCTTTTATGTACCGCAGAAATTCGTTGCTGTCGCGGGTCAGCAATTGCATCAGCTTGGGGTGGATGAACAGTTTCTCCTTGCCGGCTTCCACCTCGGCCAGCACCCCGATCCCGACCAGTTGCTTCAGGTATTGCGAGGCGGTCTGGCGCTTGGCGATGCCTGCCTCGGTCAGGCTGCTGATGCGGCAATACGGCAACTCGAACAACAGACTCACCAGTTCATGGCTGTACAGCTTGGGCAGACTGGCGCGCACATGCTCCGTGGTGTGTTCCGACAAGGCGCGGATTGTTGCGATCTTGGCTGTGGTCCAGCTTGCCGTTTGCCCCACACCCTTGATGATGTAGAGCAGCCAGGGCTCCCAATCCTGCTCCCTGGTGACCTGCAACAGCAGGCGGTAATAGTCCGTCTTGTTCTGGATGATGTAGCGGCTCAAGTACAGGATGGGCAAGGTCAGCAAGCCCTCCTGGATCAGGAACAGGCTATTCAGCACCCGCCCCGTGCGCCCGTTGCCGTCGGTAAACGGGTGGATCGCCTCGAACTGGTAGTGGCCGACCGCCATGCGGATCAGGGGATCGAGGTCGGTCTCGTTGTGCAGAAAACGTTCCCAGTTTGCCAGTAGGTCGCGCAACAATCGCTCGCCTTCGGGCGGAGTGTAGATGGTCGCGCCCGTGGCATCGTTTATCAGCGTCGTGCCCGGCGTGCGCCGAACTGACATCTCCACGCCCTTGATCGTAGTGCATACCTGCTCCGCAGTGCGCGTATTGAGCGGGCATTGTTTCAGCGCCCGGAAACCGCCGAACAGCGAACGGCTGTAGCGCAGTGCCTCCTTGGTAGCCGGATTGGCCTGCGCCTCATTGCCCACATGACGAAACAGCTCGTCCGTAGTGGTGACGATATTCTCAATTTCCGAACTGGCGCGCGCTTCCAGCAGCGGCAAGGTATTGATCAGCATGGCTTGGTTGGGGATCAGCTCTGCCGCCTGCTTCAATTCGGCCAATGCCGCCCGCGCGGCGATGCACTGTTTCAGCACCACGCGCGTTTCGATCTCCCTTACCGGCGGTAAGGGGGGCAGTTCGTTATAGGCACGCTCGGGTTTCCAGCCTTCCACACTCATGTCTATTTCCGGTGATTTCTTCGACACAAATGCACTGTATGTCGATGAAATCAACACGTCAACAAGATGCGTCTATTATTTTTCGTTTTATCGACACATTATGGGAACATGTCGATGGCGCGAACATGTGCAGAAAACGAGGGCTCTTGTCACGTCCTGCGTAACTTGTTCAAGAAACTGAGGCAGGTCGTCAATCGTAGGCACCAAAGGCCAGCCGCCTACCTCTTCCGGCCATCCGGTACTTCATGCGCCAGCACTTTGAACCGTTCCCCTGAACGTCAATGTACAATCCGCCCCCATCACCTAGCTTGTAGGGTTTGTCTTCGGATTTTGCACTATCTATCTCTCTGCCTGTCAGTCATAGGTGCGAACCTCCAAATTTTGGGGGCACATTTTCAGGATAAACCGGGGTATTTGGCGACGTGCCCCCGATTGTGTCCCCGGGGTACACCCGGATTCAATTGGGCCACTTCGGACAGTTGCGGACTGTATAGACAAAAAACCCGCATTCAAGCGGGTTTCAGAGGAGTTTGTGGAATATTTCGGACTACTTCAAACAGTTAGTTGGTGCCGGGAGGGGGAATCGAACCCCCACGATGTTACCACCGCTGGATTTTGAATCCAGTGCGTCTACCAATTCCGCCATCCCGGCCAGGGTCCGCGTGAGACGAACCGAAGGAGGCGGAATTATCCTTGATTCAACACGGACCGACAAGCCGCCCCGCAGACAAATTTTCGCATGCTGACACTCGACGACTTTGATTACCCCCTGCCGCCCGAACTGATTGCCCAGCATCCGACGCCGGAGCGCTCGGCCAGCCGGCTGCTGCATCTGGCCCATGACGCGCAGCATGATCGGCAGTTCACCGAGCTGCCGCAACTCATCGAACCCGGCGACTTGCTCGTTTTCAATGACACCCGCGTCATCAAGGCGCGGCTCCTGGGTCGCAAGGAAAGCGGCGGCCACATCGAAGTGATGATCGAGCGAATTGTCGATCACGCTCACGCCACCGCGCAAATCCGTGCCAGCAAGTCGCCAAAACCGGGAAGCCGGATCATTCTCGAAAACGCCATTGTCCTTGCGGTCACAGGCCGCACCGGAGAACAATCAGAACTTTTCGCGCTCGAACTGCTTGGCGATGGCGACCTTTTCGCGCTGGTAGAACTCCACGGCCATTTACCGCTGCCCCCCTACATCACGCACGCAGCCGGGCCTGAAGACGAAACGCGCTACCAGACCGTGTTTGCCTGCCATGCGGGCGCCGTGGCGGCACCGACGGCCGGCCTGCACTTCGATCACGAGACTCTGGCACAACTCGGCGAACGCGGTGCGGAACTCGCCTGGCTGACCCTGCACGTGGGCGCCGGCACCTTTCAGCCGGTACGGGTCAACGATCTCGCCGAGCACCACATGCATGCGGAACGTTTTGAAATTCCGCAAGCTACGGTCGATGCCATCGCCCGTACCCGCGCACGTGGCGGCCGCGTCATCGCCGTCGGCACCACCAGCCTGCGTGCGCTGGAAGCCGCGGCACAGAGCAACGTACTGCGCGCCGGTGCCGCCGAAACCGACATCTTCATCACGCCGGGTTACCATTTCCGGGTGGTTGACCGGTTAATCACCAACTTCCACTTGCCAAGGTCGACACTGCTCATGCTCGTTTCGGCATTTGCGGGTACTGATATCATCCGCGCCGCCTACCGTCATGCCATCGCCGAAGGCTATCGTTTCTTCAGTTACGGCGACGCCATGCTTCTCGAAAGAGCGAACGAAAATTCGCACGAAAATGCACACCAAAACGAAATCAATGCAGTTTGAACTTCTTGCTTCGGATGGCGCCGCCCGGCGCGGCCGCCTGACGCTTGCGCACGGCGTCGTCGACACGCCCGTGTTCATGCCAGTGGGCACTTACGGCACGGTCAAGGCCATGACACCGCGCGACCTGAACGAGGTCGGCGCACAAATCTGTCTCGGCAACACCTTCCATTTGTGGTTGCGACCCGGCCTGGAGGTCATCGCCGCGCACGGCGGCCTGCACCGCTTCATGGGTTGGAACCAACCCATCCTCACCGACTCGGGCGGTTTTCAGGTCTTCTCGCTGGGCGCGCTACGCAAGATCGGCGAGGAAGGGGTCAGGTTTTCGTCGCCGATCAACGGTGACAAGCTGTTCCTGACGCCTGAGGAGTCGATGCGGATTCAGCACGTACTCAATTCCGACATCGCCATGATCTTCGACGAATGCACACCCTACCCCGCCAGCGTCGACGAAGCGGCCGATTCGATGCGCCTCTCGCTGCGCTGGGCGCAACGCTCACGCGATGCACACGACCACCTCGCCAATAGCAACGCCCTGTTCGGCATCGTGCAGGGCGGCATGTACGAGGATCTGCGCGATGAGTCCCTCAGCGGCCTCACCGACATCGGCTTTGATGGCTATGCCATCGGAGGCCTTTCGGTCGGCGAGCCGAAAGACGAAATGGCCCGCATCCTCGCACACACTGCACCACGCCTGCCGCAGAACAAGCCGCGATATCTGATGGGCGTCGGCACGCCGGAAGATTTGGTCGCCGCCGTGCTCACCGGTATCGACTTGTTCGATTGCGTGATGCCGACGCGAAACGCCCGCAACGGCCATCTGTTCACCCGCTGCGGCGACATCAAGATCAAGAATGCCCGGCACAAGAGCGACCCACGCCCGCTCGACGAGAGCTGCGCGTGTTATACCTGCCGTAATTTTTCGCGCGCCTATCTGCATCATCTGCACCGCGTTGGCGAGATTCTCGGCGCGCAGCTCAACACCCTGCACAACCTGCACTATTACCAGGTATTGATGCACGAACTACGCGACGCCATCAGCGCCGGAAATCTGGCCGAGACCGTTGCGCGATTCGATGCCAAGCGCAGCGAAATAGGCAGAGTGATACAATAGCCCGCTTATTTTCCGACGCTTTTTCGATTCAAGCTTTCCCAAGGAGACCCAAGTGCTGATCAGCAACGCTTACGCTCAGACGGCTGCCGCCGCCGGCCCGATGGACAATATCATGCAATTTGCGCCGATCATTCTGATGTTCGTCGTCCTCTACTTCTTGATGGTTCGGCCACAGATGAAGAAGGCCAAGGAACACAAAGCCTTGCTCGATGCGCTGGGCAAGGGCGATGAGGTGGTCACGCAAGGTGGACTGGCCGGAAGACTGACCAAGGTCGGCGACGATTTCGTCACCATCGCGATTGCCGACAACGTCGAAATCCAGATGCAGAAGCCGGCGATTACCCTGGTTCTGCCGAAGGGCACGCTCAAAGGGCTTTGATTTTTTTGCGTGCAGCGCGTGCGGCGTTACACCAGGCATCGCACGCTTCCCGCGTCTCGCTTCCAACATTTCATTTGTTAAGCCTCCATGAACCGTTATCCGCTCTGGAAATACATCATTGTCGCGCTCGCGCTGGTATTCGGCCTGATCTACACGCTGCCGAACTTTTTTGGCGAGTCGCCGGCAGTACAAGTCTCCAGCGTCAAAGCCACGCTCAAGGTCGATACCAAAACACTGGAACGCGTCGAGAGTACGCTCAAGACCGCGAGCGTTGAAAGCTTTGGTATCTTCCTCGACGCCAACGGCGTCAAAGTCCGGCTCAAGGATACGGACACCCAGCTCAAAACCAGGGATCTGCTCGAAAAGCAGTTCAATCCCGACGCCAGCGATCCGCAGTACGTCGTTGCGCTGAATCTGCTTTCGAGTTCGCCACAGTGGCTCACCAGCCTGGGTGCGCTGCCAATGTATCTTGGCCTCGACCTGCGCGGCGGCGTCCACTTCCTGCTCCAGGTCGATATGCAGGGAGCGCTGACCAAACGCCTGGATTCAATCAGTGCGGATTTGCGCAGCCTGATGCGCGACAAAACGATCCGGCATGGCGGCGTCAATCGGGAAGGCGACCGCATCGTCATCCGCTTCCGCGATGAGGAAACCCGCACCAAGGGGCGCCAAACGCTGGAAGACAATCAGCCGGACCTGCAGTTTGCCGATCAGGGCGAAGGCGCGGACCTCAAGCTGGTGGCCACGATGAAGCCGACGGCGATCAAGCGCATTCAGGAATTTGCCATCAAGCAGAACATGAGCACCCTGCACAACCGGATCAACGAGCTGGGCGTTGCCGAGCCGGTCATTGCCCAACAAGGCGCCGACCGCATCGTTGTCCAGTTACCGGGGGTACAGGACACGGCCAAAGCCAAGGACATTCTGGGCCGCACCGCGACGCTGGAAATCCGCATGGTCGACGACACCTCCGGTGCATTGGAAGCGGCTCTGGCCGGGCAAGTGCCCTTCGGGACCGAACTCTACGTCGAACGCGGTGGCCGGCCTCTGCTGGTCAAGAAACAAGTCGTATTGACCGGTGATCGCCTGACCGATGCCCAGCCCGGTTTCGACAACCAGACCCAGGAAGCGGCGGTTCACCTAACCCTGGACTCGGCCGGATCGCGAATTTTCAGGGAAATCACCCGTGAAAACGTGGGCAAGCGCATGGCCATCCTGCTCATTGAAAAAGGAAAGGGCGAAGTGGTTACCGCACCGGTCATCCGGACCGAAATCGGTGGCGGACGCGTACAGATCTCCGGCAGCATGAGCACCATGGAGGCCAACGACACCGCATTGCTGTTGCGGGCCGGCTCGCTGGCCGCGCCGATGGAAATCATTGAAGAACGCACCATCGGCCCGAGCCTTGGCGCCGAAAACATCCAGAAGGGCTTTCATTCGACGATGTGGGGTTTTGCCGCCATCTCCGCCTTCATGATCATGTACTACATGCTGTTCGGTCTGGTTTCGGTGATTGCCCTGGCCTCCAACCTGCTCTTCCTGATCGCCCTGCTTTCGCTGATTCAGGCCACGCTGACCCTGCCGGGTATCGCCGCCATTGCGTTGGCGCTGGGCATGGCCATTGACTCCAATGTGCTGATCAACGAACGTATTCGCGAGGAACTGCGTAACGGCTCGACTCCGCAACACGCCATCCACACCGGCTACGAGCGCGCTTTCGACACGATTCTCGACTCGAACATCACCACGCTGATCGCCGGCATTGCGCTGCTGATTTTCGGTTCCGGCCCCGTACGCGGCTTTGCCGTGGTGCACTGCCTGGGCATTCTGACCTCACTGTTCTCCGCCGTGGTCGTATCGCGTGCGCTGATCAATCTGATTTACGGCCGTCAGCGCAAGCTTGAAACGCTGGCCATCGGCCAGATCTGGAAGCCAGGCGCCAACACGGCCGCGGCTACGGCCAAAACCAACGCCAAAGCAAAAGCCAAATAAGGACGAGCAAAGATGGAATTTTTTCGCATCAAAAAAGATATTCCGTTCATGCGCCACGCGCTGGTGTTCAACGTCATTTCGCTGCTCACCTTCCTGCTGGCGGTGTTCTTTCTGTTCCACCGCGGCCTCCATCTTTCGGTCGAATTCACCGGCGGCACGCTGATCGAGGTCAATTACGCCCAGGCGGCCAATCTGGAGCAGATTCGCGAGGGACTCGTCAAGGCCGGCTATAACGATATTGCCGTGCAGAATTTTGGCTCCAGCCGCGATGTCATGATTCGCCTGCCGCTCAAGGCCGAGCAAAGCTCCGCCAAGATTGGCGAAACCGTGATGGCGGCACTAAACACCGAAGCGCCTGGCGCCACCTTGCGCCGCGTCGAGTTTGTCGGCCCGCAGGTGGGTAAGGAACTGGCCGAAAACGGTTCGCTGGCCTTGCTGCTGGTCGTCGTCGGGATCGTCATCTACCTCGCCCTGCGCTTCGAGTGGCGCTTTTCGGTTTCGGCCATCATCGCCAACCTGCACGATGTCGTCATCATTCTCGGCTTTTTCGCTTTTTTCCAGTGGGAATTCTCGCTTTCAGTGCTGGCGGCGGTGCTGGCTGTTCTGGGTTACTCGGTCAATGAATCGGTCGTGGTCTTCGACCGTGTTCGTGAAACCTTCAAGAAGGTGCGCGGTCTGACCACGCCCCAGGTGCTTGATCACGCCATTACCAGCACTATCTCGCGCACCATCATCACCCACGGTTGCACGCAGCTCATGGTGCTGTCCATGCTGCTGTTCGGCGGCGAGACTCTGCACTATTTCGCCTTGGCACTGACGATCGGCATTTGCTTCGGCATCTATTCGTCGGTACTCGTGGCCAGCCCGCTGGTGATGTGGCTGGGCGTCTCGCGCGGCAACTTCATCAAACCGAAGAAGCAGATCGAGGGCGCCAACGAGGATGGTGCCGTCGTCTAGAAACAGATGTACGCTCAAAATGCAAATTTGTGTTTGATGCGCAAGGTGACGTTGTTCTCGATCAGCTCAAGCAAACGATCAATGTTGGGGTGCTTTCCCGGATGCGCACGGGCATCCTCAGTGTGTTCGGCAAAGAGTTCCAGCCCTTTTCGTGCCGCCTCGGGCGTGATCGCGCCAAAAGTCTGCGCCAGATGGTTATAGACGGCCAGCGACCCCTGACTACCCGTCTTGTTTTCGATCGCTACGAGTACGCGACCCTCGGCATCAAGCAGATTGATTGCCGCCAGATGGGATATACCCGGAAGTTTCTTCAGATTGTCGGCAAATTGCGTCACCTAATTGGCTCCTTTGGCCTGTGCCGGACAACAGCCCGGACTGTATGCATTTTTCATTTCCGCCGTTGATGAAAGACTCCCCAGATCATCCCCAGCGTCGCACCGGCAAGCACCGCGCCGAACGTCATGCTCCAGGTCACGCGATCCTGACCGATAACTGAGGACCACAGCGAAGCGGCTAGCCCGCCGGCCATCAGGCCGAAGATTCCGCCGATGAATCCACCGCGCATGTACGCCCCGCGACGGCCATCCTCACCGCAGCAATAAGGGCAAAAACTCGACTGCGCAGGTACTTCGCGCTCGCAACCGGAACATATCATGGGTTTGTGCAGCATATCGGTCATCAAATTCTCCTCGCCAGTTCAGCCGCTTTTCCGGTGTATTCGCCTGGCGTCAGCCTGAGCAATTCGTCCTTGGCCGTTTGCGGGATCTCCAGCGTACGCACGAAAGCTTGTATTTCATCGCGTGAAATACGCTGGCCCCGGGTCAGTTCCTTGAGCTTCTCGTAAGGATTGGCAATGCCATACCGACGCATCACGGTCTGGATCGGCTCGGCGAGCAGTTCCCAGTTGGCATCGAGATCGTTGCGCAGGCATTCCGGGTTCGCCTCGAGCTTGTTCAGGCCGCGCAACAACGAGTCATAGGCCAGCAGCGTGTAACCCAAGGCAACGCCCATGTTGCGCAGCACGGTCGAGTCGGTCAGATCGCGCTGCCAGCGCGAAACCGGCAGCTTTTCGGACAGATGCCTGAGCAAGGCGTTGGCCAGTCCGAGATTGCCTTCGGAATTTTCAAAGTCGATGGGATTGACCTTGTGCGGCATGGTCGATGAGCCGACCTCGCCCGCCTTGAGCTTCTGTTTGAAGAAGCCGAGCGATATATAGCCCCAGAGGTCACGATCCAGGTCCAGCATGATGGTATTGCCACGGGCAAAGGCGTCGAAAAGCTCGGCCATGGCGTCGTGAGGCTCGATCTGTATGGTATACGGGTTGAATTCAAGACTCAGGCCTTCGACGAAACGCTGCGCGAAACGCTCCCAGTCGTAGCCCGGGTAGGCCACAAGATGGGCGTTGTAATTGCCCACCGCACCGTTGATCTTGCCCAGCAGGCTGACAACGGCGATACGCGACCTGCTGCGCTCAAGACGATAAACGACGTTGGCCATTTCCTTGCCCAGCGTTGTCGGCGTTGCCGGCTGCCCGTGCGTACGCGACATCATCGGCAGATCGGCGTGCTCGTGCGCCAACGCCTTGAGGCGGTCAAGCAGCTTGTCGAACAGGGGCAGCAGCGTCTCATCCCGGGCCGCTTTGAGCATCAGGGCATGCGCGAGGTTATTGATATCCTCGGAGGTGCACGCAAAGTGGATGAACTCCGAAACCCGCATGACCTCGGCGTTGTTCGCCAACTTCTGCTTGATCCAGTATTCCAGAGCCTTGACATCGTGATTGGTCACTCGCTCGATCGCCTTGACTTCGGCGGCCTGCTCCACAGTGAACTGGGTCACCAGTTGCTCCAGCGCATCCACGGTTGCCTTTGAAAATGCAGGAATCTCGGCAAACTGCGGTTCCTCGGCCAGGGCCTTGAGCCAGGCAATCTCGACTTGCAGACGGCGGCGAATCAACCCGAATTCGGAAAACTGCGCGCGCAGTGCGTCGACCTTGTCGGCATAACGGCCATCGAGGGGGGATAGTGACGTGAGGGCGCTGAAAGTCATTGAGCTCATCCGTTGCGATAAGCGTGCTATTTTACTCGCCCGGCCAAAACTCCAGCCAAAAGATCACGTTGTAAATGCTATAATCCGACCGAATTATTTACCAGCAGGGCGCCAATGAAGCTTATCGGATCACTGACCAGTCCCTTTGTTCGCAAGGTGCGCATCGTTCTGGCCGAAAAGAAAATCGAATACGATCTTGCCATCGACTCACCGTGGACGACTGAATCGGATGTTCCAAACATCAACCCCTTGGGCAAGATTCCGGTACTGGTGCTTGACGACGAGACTGTTCTTTTCGATTCACGGGTTATCGCCGAGTATCTCGACAATGTGGCCCCAAACAACAAGCTGATGCCCGCGCAAAACCGCGAACGGACCGAAGTCAAACGCTGGGAAGCGCTCGCTGACGGTATTTGCGATGCGGCCGCACTGATCTTCCTGGAGAAGAAGCGCCCCGCCAAGGAGCAAGGCGCCGACTGGATCGCTCGGCAGGAAAGCAAGGTCATTCGCGGCCTCGACTACATGGCTGAACACCTCGGTGAAAACACCTGGTGTACCAACTCGCACTTCTCGCTGGCCGATATCGCCACGGGCTGTGCGCTGGGTTACCTCGCCTTCCGCTTCCCGGAAATCGCCTGGAACGAAAAGCACCCCAATCTCGCCCGCCTATACGCCAAGCTCATGCTGCGCCCGGCTTTTGCCGAAACCGTTCCTCAAGGCTGATCGCATAAACTGCCACATTGCGGACTGCTTTCCAAAGACGACCTACAACACGCCTGCATTGGCGTTCTCGCGCAGAAAAACTGATCCGTAACGATAGGCGTAGTCCGAAATAGCAGTATCGTAGGGTGGGAGGCGCCACGAATAATCAGCGCTGTCTGGTGCAACCGGCTCCTTTACCAACCGATCTCCCCACGCCTCGTGGATTTGACGATGATTTTCCATGCAAGGGGCAAAGCCGGAACGAACGAGATCGTCCAGTATTGAATCTGGGTGGAACGCCGTAACTGCGAGAACATGCCGGGCGTAAGAAACCCACCTGTCGAACGACGATGACTGATCGGCCGCTGACACATAAGTCAAGGCATTCATTACCAGCACAGCGTCAAACACTTCTCTCGGGTCGCCATCGACAAAACTCATCGGCTGCAGAAATCTGACCAGATTGCGCGCTCTGGACGGCACGACAATCTGCCCTTCCTTCTTCTCAAACCAGGACTGCTCTTCTTCGGTCATGCCCGCCAACAAACCATGCGGGTAGCTGGCTTGCTGCGAAAAGGCCAGGAATCCGGAATCGATGTCAGTTGCTGCAATGTCGATATCCCAACCCTCGTTGCACCGAGGCAGGACCCGGTTTAGCCACCACTGAGCCAGCGAGTACGGTTCCGCACCTACCGAAGACGCATGAACCAGAATCTTGATACGCCCCGCACAGCGTGATCTCAACGTGGAAAAGAAGGTATCGAGGAAAGGCCGGTTACGGAAAAACGCGGTCGCCCCCTTATGGCCGTCGTTGTAAGCGCGGATCATGATTGGATCTGCAAATTTGTCGTTTTGACCAACCTGGCCCACTCTCATTTCAATCTAAACTCCATGTATTTTCCGAATCCGAAGCCTACAGCGAAGAAAAATTCAATCTTGCCCGCCGGCGCATTTCAGCGAGATGTTCCGGCTCAACCAGGCCGGCACTGCCGCCCAGAAGAAGTTGCTTAGCTTTCTCGACAACCGAGCGGTATTGTTCTCGTGGCAGGCCCACAAGTGCCGACTCGATCTCCAACTCGGAAAGCAACCCGGCGATTTTCAGAGTGTTGCTTTCGGCCACGAGAAACGGCACCTGCTGAAAGGCTGCCGCTATCGAATAGTGGAAGCGCCCTGAAACGACGAGCGCAGCTGTTCCTATCCCGTCCAGCCAGGCCATCTCGCTGGGAGGGAAATGCAGCACATGCGCGACTTTCCGCGCCTCCAGTGCGCGAACCATCTGCTCGACAAACCCTATTTCATCCGAGGCAAGAAACGCCTTGGCACCGCTGAGGATCTCGATAGCGTAGCCTTCGTCCGCCGCCCATTTCGCCAGATCGGCAAAGCAATTGACCATCGCCGGCGACCAGGATACCGAACCGCCAAACACCAGCTTTCGCTGCCGCACACACGCCTGTTGCCGGTGCTTTTCGAGAAAAAGAGGAAGGCAATCGAAACCAAGGGAAACCTTACCCGCAAAGAGCGAGGCGTTAGCCAGACTAAGACCTTCACGCACTACGGCCAAATCCAGAGCGCTGTACACCCTCGCGTAGTAATCGCTGACACCACCCACCCCCACCGGTGTTGACGCATCGCCGGGGTAGCAGGAATGATTAACTACCGCAACCTGCTTATTGAAACGCCTTTTGGCCATATAAGCGATATACAGCAACAGTAGGGGTAGCGGACCGGCTCCGTGAATCGACCCTTCACCATTGACCACTACGCAATCGACCGCCGTAATCGCTGACAGGATATCGGGGCAAGACTGGCTGAACTGCCTGAAGAAATCATCGGAATCGAGGCTCTCCACCCCGGACGGAACCGGGCACCCGGACAACAGGCGCGGCAAGGGCAAAACGCTGATTTCCTCAAACCGGGAACGAAGGCCCTCATGCAAACCAAGGCTAGTACAGGAACACCCCCAGTGATACCAATAATTCGTGTCACCAAGCAACAATGCCGAGCGACCTTCCTTTATCGGCTTTGAAATGACCTCTGCCGGCTCTTTTTGTAAGGCCGGCATCTCGCCATCAGATGTTTCCGGCTCTAAACGGCTGTTATCAGCCAGCCAGAGCCGGGCTTCTTCTAGCAGATCGCGCCAGCCCTGCTCAGAGGCATCCTTCTGGCGGATGAACTCAAGAGATTCATACCAGGGTGAAATCCCTGAAGGCTGATTTCCCCAGCGCCACTCCGAATAGACGGGCAACAGCAACAGCGTCCTGACGCCCAGGGCACCGGCAAAGTGCACGGTCGAATTGTCAATCGAGACTACCGCATCGAGTGCTGCAACCAGCGCCACGAAATCATCAAGATCAGTCAACGGATCGATCTCGGAAAAATGCAGCAGCTCGGGCGCCACCGCCGCGGCCTCTGCGCGCGAGGCGCCATACTGTAGCGAGACGTATGTAGCCTTTGCGTCAATCAATTCGCCAAAGATATGTTCCGGAATTGAACGAATTCCTCGCACCTTGGCGTTGGCTCCACCACGCCAGGAAACGCCGATTTTCGGTCCTGCACTCGATTCCTGCAGGCGCCTGCGCCAATACTCGGTGCGCCCAGAATCGGCCTGGAGAAAGGAACCCCGATTCAAAGGATGTGAGAAATACAAGGGCAAACTCATTGCGGAAATACAGTAGTCGATCTCGGGCAATCGGGAATGCCAGGGAATCTGATCGCGATTTTCGCGACGCATGATCAGGCAATCCGGAAACGCCTGCGCGAACAAACGCTCCAGCCTTCGGTCGCACTCAAAGACGCATCTGGCTCCCGCCCGAACAAGGCCGAGCACGTAAGGCGCGTACATGATCTCGTCGCCGACGCCCTGCTCGCCATAGATAAGGATGGTCTTTCCCGCCGCCGGCTCGCCGTTCCAGCGCGGATAGGGCACGGATCGCGGAGGCGTATCAGCCCGCCCCCGGCGCGCATGGCGCCACTCCAGTTCAGGCCACGCCTCGGCAAACCGCCCGTTGGCCATCAACTCCCAAGAGCGGTGAATCCGCAGGTCCGGAAGCGCTGGATGATACTTTACCCCCGTATCGAGGACTTCCAGCGCCTCGGCACGCCGACCAAGGGCGGTCAGGCAATTGGCCGCCGCACGGATCGCCAGCGGCGACTCTCGATTGAAGGCCAGCACCTTCTCGGCTGCAGCCAACCCCGAGGCATAGTCCTCCTGGTCATAGAACGCCGCTGACAGGTTCTCCCAAGCCGCCACGTGACGGCGATCAATTGCCACGACTTTCTGGTATGCATCTACGGCCTCCGCCAACTTGCCGGCCTCTTGGAGCACAACACCCATGGTGTATGGAATCTGAGGATTGTCGGGAGTCAATTGGTGCGCCAGGCTCAGACACTCGAGCCCCACATCCATTTCGCCCTTGTTTGCCTTCAGATAGCCTAAAAGATAAAGCACTTCGCTATCGGCCGGATCGAGAACCAGCAAACGGCTATAGATTGCTTCGGCGCCAACCAGATCCCCCCGTTGATGGCATTCTTTAGCCACCAGAAAGCTCTCTTGTAAAGCCTGGTTGGAGTCTCTACGCATTTGCTTGTCCTGAATACTTCACACAGCAGGCAGATGAAAACCTGTTTCCTGAACGATTCTGACATAAGAGAGCAAGTCATGGGACGCCAATAACTGAAACCGGCGAACGATCAAGAAGCGATTGCCTCTCCAGATCCGCCGAACCTAAAGTCTCCAGAAGAGCTGCCGTAAAGCGCTTACACGGCCCACTGAAGAAATGGCTAAAGTTCTCAATCAGTTGGTCGTAATAGAAGTCGTAAGCGAATTATCACAACACATAACGGGCCGACAGAACGCCGCGAGGCAAGTAAAACGGGAACCCAAAGTCAATTGGAAGAGATAGGAGAAACAAAATGCCCCAAGTAATTAACACCAACATCTCGTCGCTGAATGCGCAACGTAATCTGAACATGTCGCAAACGGCTCTGTCCGTGTCCCTGCAACGCCTTTCCTCTGGCCTGCGTATCAACAGCGCCAAGGACGACGCCGCTGGCCTGGCCATTTCGGAACGCTTCACCACCCAGATTCGCGGCTTAAACCAGGCAGTCCGTAACGCCAACGACGGCGTCTCCCTCGCGCAGACCGGCGAGGGCGCACTGGCCGAGGTAACGTCGAACCTGCAGCGTATTCGCGAACTGGCCGTTCAGTCCGCCAACGCGACCAACAGCTCATCCGACCGCGCGGCCCTGGACCTGGAAGTTCAGCAACGGCTGGCAGAAATC
>WBZP01003654.1_pt1 | contig 16494 bp, 15 predicted proteins | sample 5204301 | NCBI WGS metagenome assembly WBZP01 (sample SAMN12412401, study PRJNA552823) | activated sludge metagenome | isolation source: activated sludge from nitrification reactor of wastewater treatment plant... | place: USA: Pennsylvania | collected 2017
GCGCGGTCGCTGCGGGCCCGCTCGCCGGCATGCGCGCCGCGCGAAGGCGGGCATCGGCGAAGGTGAGATTCGGCGTTGTCGCGCTGACCATCAAGCTCCTGATGCGGCGTGCGCTTGATCGATCACAGACGGCCTTCCCGGCGCTTGGACTCTCCATGCTTGCTCGCAGGCGGCAGCATCTGGTCGGAAGCGTTTGCTCGTGGACACCGACACTTTCGCGGGGAAATCCGTATTGATCCATGGCGGGCCAGAAATGGTCTCCGTTCGATAGCGGTCCGTGTCCAGCGTGAGACGGGCCGCCTCATATCAATCGCGAAAGGGACTCAACCATGCTGAAGAGGGACTCAAGAGTGGCCCGGAGAGTAATCGCCGGGCAGTCGTTGCAGGGCAGTTGTCGAAGGGCTTGTGTTGCCGAACTTTGGGAAGACGGCATCCGCGTCGGCACCGCAGCCGTGTTGCGGGCGCTGGCCCGAATCCTCGAGAGTGCGAGTCACCTGCGCGGGTCGCGGGAGTAGATGATGATGCACACCCTGCCTGAGACTGGCTACCTGCGCCTGCCGCAGATCATTGGCAATCCGAAGACCGTGCCGCCGCTACCGGCACTGATTCCGGTAAGCAAGTCGACGTGGTGGGCTGGCGTGAAGTCGGGGCGCTACCCGCAACCGGTGCGAACCTTGGGGGCGCGCATTACGGCGTGGCGAGCCGAGGACATTCGCGAGTTGATCCGGCGCTGCAGTGGGACCGGCGAATGCAGGGCTGAATCCGACGCGTAGTTCCGGGTATCTCTGTCCGGAAAGGCACCTGGCCATCCGGGTCTGATTCTGCGCAAGAAGCCTTTGACCTTGAACCCCACATGAAAAGGAACTTGCACTCGGCGGGTCTGTGGATATGTGGTCAGAGGGCGGCGCGGTGGGTAACGGGTTCATCGTTATCCAAGGCAAGTCACCCGTTTCGCCGCCAGGCGAACTGTCCATATATCCATGGACCCTGCGCTTTCGTCTCTCCCTCGGGACATGGAGGCCGACACATTTGAGGGGAAACCCGTATTCCTGAATGGTGTGTGAAAAGCCCTTCCAGCCCGCTCGGGTCACTTATCAAAGAATGCGAACTCCAAGAGCAATAGAGTCGTCAATCAGTTCCAGCATCAACTGGGCTCAGCACTAATCCAATATCGATTTCAAGCCATGGAACCAGGGATAACCATAAATATTCCGATTGAAAGCGAAACGCTAGCAGTCGATGAACTCGAGGAGATTACGGGACGCGCCCGCCGCGATCAGCAAGCTCAATGGCTTGCTGATCATGGCTGGATATTCGACCGAAATGCCGCCGGAGTGCCGATCGTCGGGCGGCTATATGCGAGGTTCAAACTGGCTGGAATTGATCTGCCCACTGTGGTGAAATCAGCGACCCGTCTGCCTGATTTCTCGAAAGTGAGGTAGGCTATGCGCATGCCTAAACCAAAGCGAAAACACCGCGATCTTCCCCCGCGCATGGTCCGCCGGTCCTACCGCAACTCCAAGGGCGAGTTGTGGGAGGGGTATTACTACGAGCACCCCCGCGACGAAGAGGGAAAGCGGAAATTGACGCCCCTTGGAGATGATCTCCTCCAGGCAAAGATTCGCTGGGCTGAACTGGAAGGAAAAAACCGCAAGCAAGCCCCCATTACTCAAGACGACACGTGCGTCTCGGCAATCTACCGTCGCTACATGAGCTGGGCGCAAGACCGCACGCAGTCGGGGCTGACACCTCGAACACTTTGGGACAGAGAGAAATACTGGAAGGTGCTGGAACCGGTTTTCGGCACGGTTCCCATTGATGGACTGCAGACTACCCACATGCTGCGTTATTTCGACGCCCGAAGTTCCAAAGTCTCGGCAAAAAAGGAAATCAAGTTCATCTCTGTGCTCTGCAACTGGGCTCGAGGACGGGGTTTCATGGTCGCGCCCAATCCTGTTGCGGGAATCACTCGACAAATGAAGGTCCAGGAAGGGCGTGACGTCTATGTGACTGACGAAATGCTGGCTTTGGTGTACAAACACGCCGACCCGATCATTCAGGACGTCCTTGACCTGTCCTATCTCACTGGACAGCGCCCCGCAGACGTGCTGAAAATGAGATGGAGCCAAGTCCAGGATGGAGCAATCTGGGTCGTTCAGGGAAAGACTAAGGCCAAGCTGCGTATTGATATTGTGGGCGAACTCGCCACACTACTTGACCGTATCAAGGCACGCGGGTTAGTGGGCATGACAATCCTTGCTGATCCGAAGGGTCAGGCCCTTAAAGCGTTCGGCTACTTTCGCAGCCACTTCGACAAAGCTAGGGATGCCGCGAAAATTGAAGCTGCCGCGCTGGGAATTCCTTTTATCCGGTTTCAGCTTCGTGACTTGCGCGCCAAAGCGGCAAGTGACTTAGAGAGCATGTCTCACGCCAGGAAACTGCTCGGCCATACGACTGAAAACATGACCCGCGACTATGTTCGGGCACGCGTCGGGGAACGAGTTTCTCCGGTAATGGCGAAAAGCTTTTCGCCAAAATCGGAAAAATAGGAGTAAGCACTTCGGTCTAAAGGCCTATAAATTCTGGAGGCGCGACCCGGAATCGAACCGAGGTACACGGCTTTGCAGGCCGCTGCATAACCACTCTGCCATCGCGCCGGGATCGCAAGACCCGCAGTCAAACCAATCGCCTGGATACCGTCCCAGGCGGAACGGCGGAGATACAAAAGGGAAAGCGCCGAAACGCTTTCCCTTGGCATTCTGGAGCGGCAGAAGAGTCTCGAACTCTCGACCTCAACCTTGGCAAGGTTGCGCTCTACCAACTGAGCTACTGCCGCAGAACAGCCGCGCATTATAACGGCCGCATTCGGGGTGTCAATGACCACGCGCCGAGATGTCCGGCCACGCTTTTCGCAGATAGTAGACCATTGACCAGAGCGTGAGCAAGGCGGCAATCCACAGCGACCAGGTGCCCAGCCGTTGGACGTCGATCGGGCCGATCGGGGTGTGCCAGAGCAGCAGCGGAATCGCCGTCATCTGGGCAATGGTTTTCAGTTTTCCGATCAGCGAGACCGCAACGCTTTTCGCCGCGCCGATCTTCGCCATCCACTCACGCAAGGCCGAGATCGCGATTTCGCGGCCGATGATGATGAAGGCCAGCACGGCGTTGGCGCGATTCAACTCCACCAGAATGACCAGCGCGGCGGCGACCATCAACTTGTCGGCGACGGGATCGAGGAAGGCGCCGAAGGCCGAGGTCTGGTTCAGCTTGCGCGCCAGCCAGCCGTCGATCCAGTCGGTGACCGCGGCGACCAGAAAGGCCGCCGTGGCGATGAAGTTCTGTTCGCCCGCGCTGAGCGGGAAGTAGAACACGCCGACGACCAGCGGAATGAGGAGAATCCGCGCCCAGGTCAGCAGGTTGGGGACATTCAGCGGCATTTCATCTCAGCGCTTTGTGAATCTGTTCGGCGAGACGCCGCGAGATGCCCTCGACCCGGCACAGATCCTCGATCGTCGCGGCCTTCACTCCGTCGAGTCCGCCAAACTGGGCCAGCAGCTTCTTGCGCCGCGCCGCGCCGACGCCGCTCACGTCCTCGAGCCTGGAGCGCCCGCGCGCTTTGGCGCGCCGCGCCCGGTGTCCGACAATGGCGAAACGATGCGCCTCGTCGCGAATCTCCTGTATCAGGTGAAAGCCCGGATGATCCATGCGCAATTGTAGCGGCAGCTCTTGGGGCCCGGTTGGCCCATGAACGAAGAGCGTCTCCAGTCCCGGCTTTCTGTCTTCGCCCTTGGCGACGCCGATGCTGGCGAGATGGCCCAGCCCCAGTTCGGCAAACACTTCGCGCGCGACGCGGTGCTGGCCCTTGCCGCCGTCGATCAGGACCAGGTCCGGCGCCGCCGTCTCGCCGGTGGCCACCCGCTCGTAACGTCGCGTCAGGGCCTGGCGCATTGCCGCATAGTCGTCGCCGGGCTGAATGCCCGCGATATTGAAGCGACGGTAGTCGCCCTTCTTCATCGCCCCATCGACGCAGACCACGCAGGAGGCCACGGTGCCTTCGCCCATCGTATGGCTGATGTCGAAACATTCGATGCGACGCGGCGGGTCGGGCATTTCGAGAGCCTCCTGCAAGGCCGTCAGCCGTGCGCTGCCACGGCTCCTGGTTTGCCAGCGGGCCTGCACCGCGAGCCGCGCATTGGTCAGCGCCATCTCGACCCAGGCGCGCTCCATTTCGTTGCGCGGCGGGCCGGCATTGACGCCTTCGGCGAGGTCCTCGACCGGATAGCTGCCCAGGACTACCCGCGCCGGCGCCGGCTGCGTCGCATAGTGCTGGGTGACGAAGGCGGCCAGGCCCTCGGCAGCTTCCGCGTCGGCAGCGGCCTGCGGAAACCAGGCGCGATCGCCCAGGTGCAAACCGCCGCGCACCATCGCCAGATTGACGCACAGATCACCGCGCTCGACCACCGCGGCGATGATGTCGACATCGGCATCCGTGGTCGAACTGACGTATTGGCGATGCAGCACCGCCTGCAGGGCCTTGACCTGGTCGCGCAACATCGCAGCCTCCTCGAAGCGCAGCGCCGCGGCGGCGGCTTCCATCCGCGCGCTCAGCCCCTCTATGACGTCAGCGTGGCGGCCGCGCAGGAAGAGTTCCGCCAGGCGAACGTCGGCGGCGTAGTCCACAGCAGATATCAGGCCCACGCAGGGCGCCTTGCAGCGCTTGATCTGGTGCATCAGACAAGGTCGCGAACGATGGGCGAACACCGCCTCTTCGCAGGTGCGCAGCAGAAAGCTCTTCTGGATCAACTGGATGCTCTCGCGCACCGCCAATCCATTGGGGAAGGGACCGAAGTACTGCGATTTCTTGTCGAAAGCGCCGCGATGAAAAAACAGGCGCGGGAACTCGCCGCCGGAAAGGCCGATGAAGGGATAGGACTTGTCGTCGCGAAACAGGATGTTGTATTTGGGCGCCAGCTTCTTGATCAGGGTGTTTTCGAGAATCAGCGCCTCCGCCTCGGAACGCGTCGCGGTGACCTCCATGCCCGCCACCTGCTGCAGCATCAGCGCGATGCGCGGGCTGTGGCCGGTCTTCTGGAAGTAGGAGGCGACGCGCTTCTTCAGGTTCTTCGCCTTGCCGACATACAGCACCGCTTGCGCGGAATCGAGCATGCGATAGACGCCGGGCGCGTCGGTCAGCGTCGCGAGAAACTGCACGGAATCGAAGCCGGCGCCTGGCGCAGCGGATACCGGGCTTGACGGGCCGGCGTCAGGCGGCATCGAGCTCGGCGCGGATGGCGCGGAAGACATTCTGGAAGTCGGCGCCGGTAAGACGGCGCGTTTGCGTGTTGTAACGGCTGCAATGGTAGCTGTCGATCAGGACGCGCACTGGTGCACCGACGCCGGCATGTTCGTGCGGCGGCAGGGAATGGCGTGCCGCGTGGGCAAAGCGCAGCGCCGACTGCTTGAGGCCAACAGCCATCAGCACCGCCTTGTGCGCGACAAGGCCCAGCGCCAGGATCACCCGCAGCTCCGGGGCGCGCAGCTCTTCGCCCAGATATCGGTTGCAAGTCTTGATTTCGGCGGGCTCGGGCTTGTTTTGCGGCGGCAGACATTTCACCGCATTGGTGATCCGGCAGTCCCTTAGGCGCAGGTCATCATCCGCCGCCACCGATGCCGGCTGCGAGCCGAAGCCGAACGCATGCAGGGTTTCGTAGAGCAGGATACCGGCATAATCCCCGGTGAACGGCCGCCCTGTGCGATTGGCGCCATGCATGCCGGGTGCCAGGCCGACGATCAGCAGTCGCGCCCGTGGATCGCCGAAAGGCGCCACCGGACGAGCGTGGTAGCCCGGGTTGCCGGCGCGAACCCGGGCGAGGAATCCGGCCAGTCGCGGACAGTCGATACAGTCTGGGAGGCGCTCCATTGGGCTAGGATACCGCCTCGCCATGACCACGCAAACCATACACTGCGACATTTTCTGCGTCGTCGTCGACAACTACGGCGATGCCGGCGTCGCCTGGCGTCTGGCGCGGCAGTTAGCCGTCGAATACGGCTGGAGAATGCGCTTGTGGATTGACGACCCCGCGCCGTTGCGGCAACTCGCGCCGGATCCCGCCGCGGGCGCGGTCGAGGTGCGCCTCTGGCCGAATGCCTGGCCGGCCCCGTGGCCGCCGGCGGACACCGCCGACGTGGTGATCGAAGCCTTTGCCTGCGAGTTGCCGCCAGCGTATGTCGAGGCCATGGCCTGCCGCGTCCAAGCGCCTGTCTGGCTCAATTTGGAGTACCTGTCGGCCGAACCCTGGGTGCCCGGCTGCCATGGCCTGCCGTCGCCCGATCCGCGCCGGCCTTTGCTCAAGCATTTCTTCTTTCCGGGCTTCGACCCGGCGTCCGGCGGCCTGCTGCGCGAGCGCGACTACGCCGCACGACGCAACGCATTCGACGAAGCCGCCTTCCGCGTCGAATTCGGCCTGCCGCCGCGCGCACCGGACGAACTGACGATTTCCCTGTTCAGCTACGCGAACGCGGCCCTGCCGGAGCTGATGCTGGCCTGGGCGGCATCCGACCGCCCGATTCGTCTGCTGCGACCCGGATGCGCGGAAGCCGCCACGGTCGCCGGCCATCTCAGTCTGCATCCCCTGCCCTTCCTGTCGCAACGGCGCTACGACGAACTGCTCTGGGCCTGCGATCTCAACTTCGTCCGCGGCGAGGACTCCTTTGTGCGCGCCCAATGGGCCGCAAAGCCCTTCGTCTGGCACGCCTATCCCCAAGCGGAAGACGCGCACCGGGCGAAGCTCGACGCCTTCCTGGCGCTCCACCCCGCCGGACCGCGATTGCGACCCTTCTGGCAGGCCTGGAACGACGAGGGCCGGCCCGACTGGGGAGATTTCGCGGCAAGTCTGGCCGACCTCGACGCGCCGATGCGGCAATGGGCAAACACGCTCGGCGCCCGTCGCGATCTGGCCAGCAAGCTTGTGGAGTTCTGCCTTGAGCGGCTAAAATAGCGGGCTTTAAATCGCCGCTTCAGGAAGCCTTTACATGAAAATCGCCCAGGAACTCCGTGCCGGCAACGTCGTGATGGTCGGCAACGATCCGCTCGTCGTGCAAAAGGCCGAATACAACAAGGGCGGCCGCAATGCCGCGGTCGTCAAGTTCAAGTTCAAGAATCTGCTCACCGGCGCCGCCTCGGAGTCGATCTACAAGGCCGACGACAAGTTCGAACAGGTGATGCCCGACCGCCGGGAATGCACCTACTCGTATTACGCCGACCCGATGTACGTTTTCATGGACGCCGAGTACAACCAGTACGAGGTCGAAGGCGAAAACATGAGCGATGCGGTGAACTACCTCGAGGACGGCATGCCTGTCGAAGTGGTGTTCTACGACGGCAAGGCGATCTCGGTCGAAATGCCCAACAGCGTCGTGCGCGAAGTGATCTACACCGAGCCCGCCGTCAAGGGCGACACCTCGGGCAAGGTCATGAAGCCGGCCAAGATCAGCACCGGCATGGAACTGCCGGTGCCGCTGTTCGTCGAGATCGGCAACAAGATCGAAATCGACACCCGCACCGGCGAGTATCGCAACCGGGTCAAGTAAGCGGTTCGCCGCGTGCCAGGCGACGGGCAGCGCGGCTGCCCGTTTTCATTCCCGAGAGGCTATTTCAGCAGTGCCCTCTCGGCCAGCCGCACCCAGTAGCGGATGCCGGTGGCGATGATCTCGTCATTGAAGTCGTAATGCGGACTGTGCAGCATGCAGCCGCCCTCGCCCGGGCCATTGCCCAGCCAGACATAGCAGGCGGGCACCACCTTGGCCATGTAGGCAAAATCCTCGGCGCCCATGCTCGGCGGCAGATTGGTCAGGACATGAGCGTCGCCCGCGACATGGCGCGCCGCTTCACGCGCAATGTGGCTGGGCTCGGGCGCATTGAAGGTCGGCGGATAGCCGCGCTCGTAGCGCAGGTCGATGCTCACGCCATAGGTCGCCTCGATGCCGGTACAGACCCGGCGCAGGCCCGCCTCGAGCGCGTCCTGCAACTCGCCGTTCAGCGTGCGCACCGTGCCGCCGAGTTGGGCCGTTTCGGGCAACACGTTGTCGGCGTGGCCGGCATGAAAGCGGGTGACGCTGACCACCGCTGCCGCCAGCGGATCGGTGTTGCGCGACACCAGCGATTGCGCCGCCTGCACCAGCGCGCTGCCCGCCAGCACCACGTCCACCGCCTGATGCGGCATCGCCGCGTGACCGCCGCGTCCGGTGATTGTCATATCGAAGCGATCGGCGCCGGCCATCACCGGCCCCTCCGTAACGCCGATGCTTCCCGCGGGCATGCCCGGCCAGTTGTGCAGACCGAACACCATGTCCATCGGAAAGCGCTCGAACAAACCCTCCTCCACCATCACGCGGCCGCCGCCTTCGTGCTCCTCCGCCGGCTGGAAGATGAAATACACGGTGCCGTCGAAGTGGCGCAGCTGGCACAAGGCCTCGGCCGCGCCCAGCAGCATCGCCGTATGGCCATCGTGGCCGCAGGCGTGCATCTTGCCCGCACGCGTCGAATGATGCGGAAAGCTGTTCATCTCCGCCAGCGGCAGTGCATCCATGTCGGCGCGCAGGCCGATCGCGCGCCGCCCGGCGCCCAGCGAGAGCTTCGCCACGACGCCGGTGCGGGCAATCCCGCGATGGACTTCCAGGCCGAGCGCGTCGAGGTAGTCCGCCACCTTGGCCGAGGTACGCTTCTCCTCAAAGGCCAGTTCCGGGTGGGCGTGGATATCGCGGCGCAGCGCAGCGATTTTCGGCGTCAGGGTGGGCAGCAGTTCGTTGATCATGGCAGGGTTCCCGTGTCGGTTTGGCAATCCTAGCCGAAACCGGCGTGCCGGAAGTCAACTCTGCGTTTTCCGGTATCTTCGCTGCTCGATGAACGCCCCCGCCCGCCGCATCGCGCACCTCGACATGGACGCCTTCTACGCGGCGGTCGAACTGCTGCGCTACCCCGAACTGCGCGGCCTGCCGGTGGTGATCGGCGGCCGCAGCAGCCACCAGCCCGAGTTGCTGGCCGACGGCAGCCGCCGTTTTGCCAGGCTACGGGGCTATGCCGGGCGCGGCGTCATCACCACCTCGACCTACGAGGCACGGGCGCTGGGCGTGTTCTCCGGCATGGGGGTGATGAAGGCGGCGCAACTAGCGCCTGACGCGATACTGCTGCCGGTCGACTTCGACGCCTATCGACATTACTCGCGGCGGTTCAAGGCCGCCGTGGCCAGCGTCGCGCCACACATCGAGGATCGCGGCATCGACGAAATCTACATCGACCTGAGCGACCTGCCCGACGATACCCTGACGCTCGCACAACGAATCAAGCAGGCGGTGAAGGACGCCACGGGCCTGTCCTGCTCGATCGGCATCAGCCCCAACAAGCTGCTGTCGAAGATCTGCTCCGACCTCGAAAAGCCCGATGGCCTCACCCTGTTTAATCCCGGAGACCTTGCGCAGCGCATCTGGCCGCTGCCGGTGCGCAAGATCAAGGGCATCGGCCCCAAGGCCGGCGAAAAGCTCGCGGCACTGGGCATCGCCACCATCGCCGACCTGGCACAGGCGGCGCCCGAGATGTTGCAAGCCCACTTCGGCCGCAGCTATGCCGAATGGCTGCATCGGGCCTCGCACGGGAGGGACGAGCAGCCGGTGGTGACGAGTTCCGAGCCGAAATCGATCAGCCGCGAAACCACCTTCGAGCGCGACCTGCATGCGCGCCGCGACCGCGCCGCGCTGTCCGGGATATTCACCGCGCTGTGCACCGGCGTCGCCGCCGATCTCCGGCGCAAGGGCTACCAGGGGCGCACCATCGGCATCAAGCTGCGCTTCGAGGACTTCCGCACCGTGACCCGCGACTTGACGCTGCCCGACCCCACCGCCGACCCCGCCGTCATTCGCCGCGCCGCCGGCGAATGCCTGCGCCGCGTTGCGCTGGAGCGGAAATTGCGCCTGCTCGGCGTGCGTGCCAGCAGTTTGTCGCCGAGCAGCGCGCCGCGGACCGTCGCGGAATCGCCGCAGGGCGAACTGCCGCTGACCGCGCCCGCTCGCGGAGAACCAAGCGGCGATTGAGCAAACGCAACGTCGCGCGACGTACGGTGACGGCGGTTTGCTGCCGGTTGTAATCCTTTGCAAGGTGATTCATTATGGTTGTGCTGGTCGAGATACGCGACAGCTGCGCCCGCGAACCGGCCGAGCGCAGCGCTCAATAGGTCCGTCGCGACTGCGGGTCGCGCAGGAGTCGGCACCGGCGAGATGACGCTCCAACTGATATCCAACCTGTAGACAAGGCTTGCCCCCGGAATATGGCGCTCTTCCTCCTGCTCATCATCCTGCTCGCCATCGCCTGGGGTCTGGCGGACTATCAGTTGCAGCAGCGCATCGAGCGCCCGCAGCCCCGCGTTCCGACATCGAAGACAGCGCCAGTCGCGGCTCCAGCGGCGCCTGCGACGCCTCCGGCAGCAAATGCTGTCGGCAGCATCCCACCCGCGAGCGAAATCCGGCCAGCATCCGAGTCGGAGCGCGCCGCCGCTCCCGATACACCCCAGGCGCCGCCGCAAGGAAGCAAGGAATGATGCCGTGCTGATGGCACGGAGGCTTGCTTGCCTGAATGCCTCCCGTTCCGAAGCGCGTCCCGGTTGTCTGACCCGATGAAAATTCGGACATCCTGCTGGCGCTGCGGAGTAGCGCTCTTTTACTATCCCAAAATCATCTTGAATGCTATCTGTTCGTCGGCCTGATCCACTCGATCGCCTGCCACGCGATGTCGCGCTTCAGCCGGTGCCTGGCACTTGAATGCGGGCTTCGGCGGCCGTCGCCGCAACCCAGCGAGCTTAGCCTTTGAACGTTTGCCGCCAGGCCAGCGGCGAGACGCCGAATGTTCGCCGGAAGTGAAGCCGCAGCGACTCCGGCGAGCCGAAGCCGGCGAGCGCTGAAATCGCATCGATCGAGTGATCGCTGGTTTCCAGCAGGCGCTGCGTCAGAGCCAGCCGCTCGTTCTGCAGCCACTCGCCGAACGTCGTACCCGTCAGTTGCCGGAATTGCCGCGTAAATGTTCGACGCCCCATCAATGCCCGGCTGGCGAGGCTGTCCAGGGTGTGCGCCTGGCCCGGATTGGCCCGCACCCAGTTGATCATTTCGGCGAGGCGCGATCCTCTTGCCGTCGCCGGTATCGGCTGCTCGATGAATTGCGCCTGTCCGCCCTGCCGATGCGGCGGGACGACCAGGCGTCGCGCGACACTGTTGGCCGACTCGACCCCGTAGCGTTGGCGCACCATGTGCAGGCAGCAGTCGATGCCAGCCGCGGTTCCTGCCGAGGTCAGCACGTTTCCGTCCTCCACGTACAGCACATCGGCATCGACACTGACTGACGGGTAGCGTTGCGCGAAGTCCCGTGCATAAGCCCAATGCGTCGTGGCGTGGCGCCCTTCCAGCAGTCCCGCTTCGGCCAGCACATACGCGCCAAGGCATAGCCCGACAACCTGGGCGCCGCGTCGCTGGGCGGCCGCCAGCGCCCTGAGCAACGGCTCCGGCGGCCTTTCCTGAGGGGCGCGCCAACTGGGGACAATGATCGTGTCCGCGGTTCTCAGAGCGGCCAAGCCGTGCTTTACCCCGAGCGAGAAGCCGGCCGTGGTGTTGATGGGGCCGGCCTCGGCGGCACAGACCTTGAAATTGAAACGCGGCATACCCGGATGGGGATCGCCAAAGACCACGCAGGGCACGGACAGGTGAAACGGACTGATCCGGTCAAAGGCAACGACGGCAATGGTCGGTCGGGACATGGCAACGCCTGACGGCGGGTCGACGATGGCCCGATCTTACCGGATATTGTCGTTACGGCCACTTACAGGGAACGACCGGACGGCCAATAATGCTGCCACCCACGGATCACACGGAGACCACCATGCCCAAGCAAGCGCTGATCGTCATCGACCCGCAGAACGACTATTTCCCCGGCGGCAAGTTCCCGCTATGGAACACCGACATCACCCTGGCGAACACCGAAGCCGCGATCGCCAAAGCCCGCGCGAAGAATATTCCGGTCATCCTCGTCCAGCATGTCGCGGATGGAAGGAAAGGCATTGCGCCGTTCTTCAACGAAGGGACAGCAGGGGTTGCCATTCATCCGCGCGTCCTGGCCGTCGCGCCGGATGGAATCGTCGTCACCAAGTCTTTTGCCGACGGCTTCCACAACACGGCTCTGGAGGAGACACTGTCGAAGCTGGGGGTCGAGGAACTGATGATTTGCGGCATGATGACGCAGAACTGCGTGACGCATACCGCGATCTCGAAGGCCGCCGAGAAGTATTCGGTGAAGATCCTGACCGACTGTTGCACCACGGTAAGCCAGATGATCCACCTGATCGCCCTGAATGCCCTTTCGACCCGGGTTACGCTGGTCGAATCCGCAGTCGCGCTTTAGAGCCTGTTTCGACAGCAATCGTACGCGGCAGGGGCGCTGGAGCCTGGCCGCTGGCGGGCGATTTCGTCAGCGGGATCTCCGCACCCCAGTTGCGAGCCGGCATCCGGCTATTTGTCGAAGCGCACCAGATCGCTCCCGGCAACGCGCACGCGCGCCAGGCAAAGTCCCGTACCGTCAGTGAACTTGTGCAGATCGCCCATTACGCATCGATCTCCGCCGACAACCTGCACCCGCGCAATTTCCTGACACTTGATCCCCGTGACTTCGAAATCCCGGCGCTGTTTGTTGCCGGGCCTCAGTGCGGTAAACCCGGAATTTGAGGACACGGTATCGTAGACCACGCCATTCGCGCGATACACGGCGTAGTAAGGGATAAGACTGCTGATCTCGTAGGGAAAGTTGTTGGTGAGTAGCGTCGCGAAGCGACAGCCCCTTCCGCTGTCTGTCTTGCTTTCCAGGAGCAGAACCGCCTCGCCCTCGATGCGGGACTTGTCATCAGTTTGCACTTTGTCGCCCGCTGGTACGTGTTGCCACGTGCCATCGTCCTTAAGCAGAATGCGCCGGCCATCCGGACCGGTTACTTCGAAGTCAGCCTGCGCCGCATGCGAGAAGACGGCACCAGCGACAAGAAGAATCCCGGCAAGACGGATTGACAGTTTCAGTTTCATTCGCGAAGCCTCTTCTGTGCTGATTTGCGTTGCGGCAAATATAGCACCCACGGGCCCTGCCCAGCGTGCGCGCAGCCGCTCGCGAGAACGGCGTGGCGCCAAGCCGGCGCCTGCAATACCGGGACGTCGATCCGGCAGCGGTCGGCGGTCGGCGGTCAGCTTCAGACTTCGAGATGTTGGTAAAGCACCGTCGACAAATAGCGTTCGCCGAAGGACGGGATGATCACCACCACCAGTTTGCCTTGATTGGCGGGCCGCCTCGCCACTTCCAGCGCGGCCCACACCGCGGCACCCGACGAGATGCCGACCAGCAGGCCCTCGTCGGTGGCCAGCTTGCGCGCGACGGTCAGCGCGTCGTCGTTCTTGACGCGAACCACTTCGTCATATATCCCCGTATTGAGAATCGCCGGAACGAAGCCCGCGCCGATGCCCTGGAGCGGATGCGGTCCGCGCGCGCCGCCTGACAGCACCGGGCTGGCATCGGGTTCGACGGCTATCACCTGCACCAGCGGCTTGCGTGCCTTGAGCACCTCGCCGACACCGGTGATGGTGCCGCCGGTGCCGATGCCCGAGACAAAGATGTCCACCTTGCCGTCGGTGTCCTTCCAGATTTCCTCGGCCGTCGTCAGGCGATGGATTTCCGGATTGGCGGGATTGTCGAATTGCTGCGGGATGAAGTAGCGCGAATCCGCGGCGGCCAGTTCGTTGGCCTTCTTGATCGCGCCGGGCATGCCTTCCGGGCCCGGCGTCAGGAACAGTTCGGCGCCATAGGCCTTGAGGATCAGCCTGCGTTCGCGGCTCATGGTCTCCGGCATGACAAATGCCATCTTGTAGCCGCGCGCCGCGGCCACCATCGCCAGGCCGATGCCGGTATTGCCCGAGGTCGGTTCGAGAATAATGCTATCGGGCTTGAGCATGCCGGCCCGTTGCGCGGCATCGAGCATCGACACCGCGATGCGATCCTTGACGCTGTGCGCCGGATTGAAGAACTCCAGCTTCAGTGCAATCGTCGCGTCGATCCCGGCATTCAGGCGATTGAGACGCACCAGTGGGGTATTGCCAATCAGTTCGGCGATGTTGTTGGCGATTTTCATTCGGTCTCCTCCTATGGATACAAGCCGCGCTGTTCGCGGGCGGCCAGCACGCGCTGACAGGCGATGACGAACGCAGCAGTGCGGATCGGCAGCTTGCGTTCCTGGGCCAGTTGCCAGATGGCGTCGAAAGCTTTGATCATGATGCTTTCGAGGCGGGCGTTGATCTCCTCCTCGCTCCAGAAGAAGCTGGAAAAATCCTGCACCCATTCGAAATAGGAAACGGTGACGCCGCCGGAATTCGCCAGCACGTCCGGAATCACCAGGATGCCGCGTTCGCGCAGGATGTCGTCGGCCGCCGGCGTGGTGGGTCCGTTGGCCCCTTCGACCACGATTTTTGCCCGAAGATTGCGCGCCCGCTCGGGAGTCAACTGGCCCTCCAGGGCGGCCGGAACGAAATACTCGCAATCGAGTTGCCAGAAGTCCTCCTCGCTGATCGCCTCGGCGCCGCTGAACCCCGCCAGACTGCCGTTCGCGGCGACGTGGACCAGCGCGGCAGGGACGTCGATCCCCGCCGGATTGGCAACGGTCCCTCCGGCATCCTGCAAGGCAATGATCTGCGCCCCGTTCTCGCGGAAGATCCGCGCACCGACGCCGCCGACGTTGCCGAAGCCCTGCACCACGACGCGCGCGCCGGCGATCGGCACGCCGCTGCGCTGGCCGGCCTCGCGTGCCGCGATGTACACGCCGCGCCCGGTGCCTTCCTGGCGACCGAGCGACCCGCCCAGCGCGATCGGCTTGCCGGTGACGACGCCGCTGGCGGTGTGGCCGACATTGACCGAGTAGGTGTCCATCATCCAGGCCATGGTCTGCTGATCGGTACCGACGTCGGGCGCCGGAATGTCCTTTTCCGGCCCGATGATGATGCCGATCTCCGAGGTGTAGCGACGGGTGATGCGTTCCAGTTCGCCGCGCGAGAATGCCCGCGGATCGATGCGGATGCCGCCCTTGGCGCCGCCGAAGGGCAGGCCCAGCGCGGCGTTCTTGATGGTCATCCACCCGGACAGCGCCATGACTTCGTTCAGCGTCACCGCCGGATGAAAGCGCACGCCGCCCTTGCCCGGGCCGCGCGAGAGATTGTGCTGCACGCGATAGCCCTCGTGGTGCGCCACCGTGCCGTCATCGCGAACGATGGGCACGTCGACCACCAGAATGCGTTTGGGATGTTTCAGCGTTCCGATCCAGCGCGTCAGATTGTCCGGCAGATGCGGCGTGACGCGGTCTATCTGCTCGATGAAGCTGGCCCAGGGCTCCGCTCTGGCGGGATCGAGATAGGAAAGGCTGTGATTGCTGTTGGTGGTCATCTGCTGTTTCCCCGGCACTGCCATTGATTGATCGATCAGATGGAAGACGCCGCCCGCGCGCCCTGATCGTAGCGGCCGGACAGCGTGCGCAACAGGCGTGCGAGATCGCCGATGCGGGCATTCTCCTCCTCCGTGCCGGAAAAACCCGGCATCAGGCAGGTCTCGCGCACCTGGCGATAGCGTTCGCACAGCGCCTGGCCCGCCTCGGTCGTCGACCAGAATACCTCCTTGCCACGCCGGTTGCCTACCACCAGGCCGAGATTGGCGAGCTTCTTCAGCGCATAGGAGACGACATGGGTGTCTTCGATGTTGAGCACGAAGCAGACATCGGCCAGCTTCTTCTGCCGGCCGCGATGATTCACATGATGCAGCACCAGGATTTCGGTTTCGGTCATGTCCTTGACCCCCGCGCCGCCCATGCAGCGCGTCATCCAGCGGCCGAAAGCGTGGCCGGCGATGATCAGCCCGAATTCGAGCTCGGAAAGCTCCGGGCTCTTGGGGGACACCAAGTGCTCCGAGGAGACGATGCGACTCAGCTCGGGTTCGGCTTTGGCTGCCGGTGGCGATGGTTTGCTGCGGGTCGCGGTCATGATGGGGACTCCTGATCCGACGCGCAGTTAAGCATTTTATTGACGTTTTGTAAATGAAATGTTAACGTACTATACCTTTGATTTCGCCTGGCCCCCTTATAAACCGCCATTTCTCGTGAGGAATCCGTCGATGAAAACCCGCCTTTGCACGCTCCTGGCCGCCCTCGGTTTCGGCTTCACCGCACTCTCCGTGTCGGCCCAGACCAAGTGGGACATGCCCACCGGCTATCCGGCCGCCAACTTCCACACCGAAAACATCAGCCAGTTCGCTGCCGACGTGGACAAGGCCACCGCCGGCAAACTGAAGATCACCGTGCATCCCGGTGGCTCGCTGTACAAGGCCAACGAGATCAAGCGCGCGGTGCAGGGCGGACAGGCGCAGATCGGCGAAATCATCTTCGGCGG
>WBZP01001212.1_pt4 | contig 16489 bp, 13 predicted proteins | sample 5204301 | NCBI WGS metagenome assembly WBZP01 (sample SAMN12412401, study PRJNA552823) | activated sludge metagenome | isolation source: activated sludge from nitrification reactor of wastewater treatment plant... | place: USA: Pennsylvania | collected 2017
AACTTAAAGGCCAGCTTTATATTCCTTTCATAAACTGGGCACTCATGGCCGGATGCATCAGCATGGTGCTTTATTTCAGGCAGAGCGCCAGAATGGAAGCAGCCTTCGGATTGAGTGTTACATTAACCATGTTGATGAGTACGATACTTATCAACTTCTACCTGCATGCAAAAAGGGTGTCCTGGATTTTGATAATACTTATAACCGGAATCTTTCTTACCATTGAAACAACATTCCTGATTGCCAATCTTCAGAAAATAAAGGAAGGAGGTTGGATAACCTTACTCCTCGGATTCATGCTATTCAGTGTTATGTTTATATGGTGGAAAGGAAAAAGAATTAAAAAACAGTTTAAACCACTGGTTCCTATAGACAACTACCTGGAAAGCCTGAAAAAACTCAGCATGGATGTACAGATACCAAAACTAAGTACAAACCTGGTGTACCTGACTTCCTCCCTGAATGAAAGAAAGATTGAGCAAACTATTATGAATTCAATTTTTTATTCAGGTACTCCAAAAAGGGCCGACATCTACTGGTTTATTCATGTAAATGTTACTGATGAACCCTATACAATGAAATATTCTGTGCATACGGTTGTTAAAGATGATGTGTATTTTATTTCATTCAACCTCGGTTTCAGGATTGAACCAAGGCTTAATTATTATTTCCGGGAAGTGGTAAAAGCACTTGTTGAATCGGGCGAGATAGATCTTTCTCAACGATGCGAACATAGTTACCAGGAATCACAAACAGGAGATTTCAGGTTTGTGATAATGGAAGGTTTTTTGTCTTACGACAATGATATGCCAGCATGGAAAAATTTTATTATGAAAAGTTATTATAACCTGAAATACCTCAGCGTAAAAGACTGGATAAATTTCGGGCTGGATAAGAGTAACCTGGTAGAAGAGAAATACCCGGTGGTAGTACAGCATTTTCAACCCTTAAGGTTGGTAAGGGAACATTAAAAGAAATATATGCCGGAAAAAGAACTTACAGCTCAACATTTCCTGGACCTCATCAAAAAATCGAGAAGGGGTAAGTTCAAAGTGTATATCGGCATGAGCGCAGGCGTAGGTAAAACCTATCGAATGCTGCAGGAGGCACACGCTCTTCTCAGGAACGGAATTGATGTTAAGATAGGCTATATTGAAACTCATAACAGGTCAGAAACGCATGCCTTGCTGGAAGGGCTGCCTTTGATCCCAAGGAGAAAACTCTTTTACAAAGGAAAAGAACTGGAAGAACTGGATGTACAGGCAGTAATTAACCTGCGGCCGGAAGTGGTGATCATAGATGAACTGGCACATACAAATATTGAAGGCAGCAAGAATGATAAACGCTGGCAGGATGTAGTGGAAATACTTGATGCCGGTATCAATGTCATCAGCGCCGTAAACATCCAGCATATTGAAAGTCTTAACCAGGAGATCAAAGACATTACCGGCATTGAAGTAAAAGAAAGAATCCCTGATAGTATCATTGCACAGGCAGACGAGGTGGTGAATATAGACCTCACTGCAGATGAACTCATTGCCCGGCTCAGGGAAGGAAAGATTTATGACCCGACAAAAATAGAATCCGCACTGAACAATTTTTTCAAAAGTGAACACATCCTTCAACTCCGTGAACTTGCCTTAAAAGAAGTTGCAGCACAGGTGGAAAGAAAAGTTGAATCGGAAGTTGTACGGCCAAACGCCGTAAAACATGAAAAATTCCTGGCCTGTATCAGTTCAAATGAAGTAACAGCCCGTACCGTAATCCGAAAAACATCAAGGCTGGCCAATTACTACAACAGTAAATGGTATGTGATGTATGTTCAGACTCCTGCTGAAAGCAGTAATAAAATTCCGCTCGACAAGCAGCGTCATCTTATCAATAATTTCAAACTGGCCACTGAATTGGGAGCAGAAATCATAAAAATTGAGCATAAGCATGTGGCCCAGGCGATCATAGAGCAATGTGAAGAGAGAAAAATAACCACTATATGCATTGGTAAACCACACATTAATTTACTTAAAGTGATCGCCGCAACCAATATTTTCAATGATCTGCTGAAAAAAATGTCGGCCAACGATATAGACCTTGTAATTTTAAGCTGATGAAGATCAAAATAAAACTTTTACTGGGGATAGGACTTCTTTTCTTCATGATTGTAGCGCTTACGACCCTCAGTACTTTTTTCCTGAATAAACTTTCCGGTGATACCAGGAACATACTCGTTGCAAATTATAATACCATTGATTACTGCAGGCAGATGCAGATCGAACTTAATAGCGGTTTGGGAAACTCGGCGGCTGTTGCAAATTTTCGCCGTTATCTTGCAAAACAGCAGAAAAACATTACAGAAACAGGAGAACTCCAGATGACTGCAAAACTGGATTCAGATTTTGGAAATTTAGTGAAAGCCCCGCAAAATGATTCAATTCATAAAATAGTTCAGAAAGATATTACCGACATCATGTTACTAAACATGCAGGCCATCCAGCGCAAAAGCAAAGTTGCTGAAAATACAGCACACTTTTCTGTATTATGGGTTACTGTAATCGGCACCATCTGTTTCCTGGTAGCATTTACCATGCTGATTAACCTGCCCGGCAATATCGCCAATCCCATCAGGGAACTTACAGGTAGTATCAAGGAAATCGCAGCTCAGAATTATTCCCGGCGTTTGCATTTTGATAAAAATAATGAATTCGGGGAACTGGCCAGCTCATTTAATACCATGGCACAGAAACTGGAAGAGTACCGGGCTGGTAATCTCGACAAAATTATGATCGCTAAAAAAAGGGTTGAAGCGCTTGTTGACAACATGAATGACCCTGTTATTATCCTTGATGAAAATATGCAGGTTCTTTTTATGAATAGCTATGCACATAAAATTACCGGGCTTACTGCTGAGTTAACGGCAGGAAAATCCATACAGGAACTGGCCATTCACAATGATCTTATCCGTACACTGGCACAGGAATTATTTGCAGAACATAGAACTGAAGAAGTTATTAAGAAAGAGCCCGTGAAAATATATGCCGATAACAAGGAGAGCTATTTTGAAAAAGAAATTATCCCGATTAAAATAATACCTACGGGAGAAAAAGATGAAAGGCTGATCGGTAATGTAATCATGTTACAGAATATCACTCCGTATAAAGAACTTGATTTCGCCAAAACCAATTTCATAGCCACGGTTTCACACGAACTGAAAACACCGATTTCATCTATTAAAATGAGTTTACAATTGCTGGAAAATAAACAGGTTGGCATTCTTAATGAAGAACAGCAGGGATTGCTGGAGAGTATTAAAGAAGATTCAAACCGTTTATTAAAAATTACCGGGGAACTGCTCAATATGACCCAGGTGGAGAGTGGAACCATGTCTATGAATATGCAGCCTACTCAACCCAATGAAATAATAGATTATGCTATAAATGCCACCAAAGCTGCAGCAGAACAAAAGCAGGTCAGGATTGAAGTAAATGTTCAGGAAAATATCCCACTTGTAAATGCCGACAGTGAAAAAACATCCTGGGTACTTACTAATTTATTGTCAAATGCGATTCGGTATTCGTACGACAATTCTGTGATTTATTTACAGATTACTGCAACTGGTAAGCAGGTTACGTTTTCTGTTACCGATACCGGCCAGGGGATAGCTCCTCAATACATTGGAAAAATTTTTGATCGCTATTTCCGCATCCCCGGTACAAGAAAAGAAGGAACGGGGTTGGGCTTGAGTATCAGCAAGGAATTTATTGAAGCACAGGGAGGCACGATAGTTGTGAAAAGCGATTTTGGTGCAGGAAGTACATTTACATTTTCCTTAAAGCAAATTGCAAAAGACTGATTTTTTAATAAGGTTGTATATTTATATAATAAAATTACTCCTTGAAATCCAGGGCCGCTTTATTGCTGCTTTTCATCTCACTGCAGTTTCATTTGGCAGCGCAGCAAAGGTTTTTACCCACTGATTTCAGTAGGGTTGACAGTTTTGTACCCAGCATCAAATACCAGGACGATTTCAGCAAACTCATCAATGAACTTACCCAGCCGTTCCCGGAAGATATTGATAAACTCAGGGCGATTTTCAAATGGATCACATCCAATATTGCATACGACTATCGTTTTGTGAACCAGGGAAAGGAATTGAATAAACCGGATTGCTTTGGCGAGAATGACTGCCCGGAACAAATGATGGATTGGGAGAGTAAATACCTCCGGAAAATCCTGAAAACAAAAAAGGCCATTGCAGAAGGTTATGCGAAACTGTTGAAAAAAATGTGCGACTTCTGTTATATACAATGTGAAGCCATTCCCGGTTATGCAAGAACAAAACCTTACCAGGTTGGAAATAACATGCCGTTAAATCATTGGTGGAATGCTGTACTTATTGACAGAACCTGGTATTATATTGATCCAACCTGGGCGGCAGGCTATTGCCCGGAAGATGAAGAAACAGGGATGTTGTTGCGGTATGTAAAGGATTATAAAGAATATTACTGGCTACAGACATTTGAGCCTTTTTCCCGGAATCATTACCCTCAAAATGGCAAATGGGTTGAGAAACCCTCTATAACAAAAGAGCAATTCTTTAACAGGCCACATTATTTTTCTGTAGAAACACTTGAAAACATCAGAGAAAACAGCCCACGCACAGGGGTCATCAAATTAAAAAAAGGTGACAGCATCCATTTCGATTTTGATTATGCAAAAGATATCAGCCTGATACAGGTGAATTCAAATATCTTCCGAAATCCCTCTCTATGGACAATCATAAGCACCGGCAGGAAGAAAACAAAATTGGTTAAGGATAGCTGGGCAGAGAAAAAACAACAGTACATTCCCTTTGTAAGAAATGGTAACAATTACCAGTTCGATTTTGTAGTGAAAGACAATTCACTTTATTATCTTGAACTCGTATTTGATTATAAGCCGGCGATCCGCTACAGGATAAGGGTGGAGAACTGACCTTCTTTTAAAAACAACGCATGAAAATCTTCAACATCTTTTTCATTGTTTATTTCATTTTTTGTGCAGCACTTCAATACAATGATCCCGATCCTTATGTATGGATCCCCATTTACCTGTACGCTACCTATTTATGTTACCAGGCATTGAAAGGCAGGTATCAGCCAATTCTCTATTACATTGGCCTGGCAGTCTATGCCGGCTATGCTGCATATCTTTTCTACGATAAGACCGGCGTACTTGACTGGATGAAAGAACATGATTCTGAAAGTCTCGTACAAAGTATGAAAGCCACCAAGCCCTGGATCGAAGAAACGAGGGAGTTTTTTGGACTTATTATTACAATGGCTGTGCTTATTGTAAATATGATATGGCTCAGGCGAAAGAAAAATTAACAGTTCTGTTATCATAACTTACAACACCGGTAACAGGTTTTACAATGGATATTGGTAATTTAGAATGGATGAATACCGGGATCAGATATATTATAACCATATTGTTAGCTTGCTGCTCTTTTGCTGCGAATGCACAAAATATTACGGGTTGCTGGCGAGGTTTTTTGCCAGGGGAATATCTTGAAATAAATATTCAGCAACAAGGCAATGAACTCTGCGGATATACTTATGACTACGAGATTAACAGTCCGCCCGATCATTGCAAAGCAAATTTTACCGGCAGATATGATCCCGACAAAAAGATATGGTACTTGAGCGGAACAGACTTCCTTGAAAACAGCGGTACCCATGTTTTGATGCGGATCATACTCTGGAAAGATCCTGATGACAAAGACCAGCTTCTCGGAAAACTTACTTTACAAACAAGGGGGTTGCTATCATTATTCGGAGCCGGGGCTGATGAACTGGTGCTTACAAAAGTTTCCAAAACACCCAGGAATACGCCGGGCAGATCTTTTCCGTGTTTTCCCGATCCTCCTGTAACAAAAAATAATAAAAATGCCCCGGTAAAAAAGGAAGACAAAAAGCCGGTTGCTTCAGCGCCCAAACCCGTAAACCCGGCTCCTGAAAAGCCGGTTGTAATTGACACTGCTAAAAAAAGAGTCACTCCCGTAAAACCTGTTGAAGTTCCCAAGGCGCCTTCACAACTGGAAAAAATGATGACCAGCAGGAGGCAGAATACCCAAAGCAGGATAGCGATTGATGTGGATGAACTCAATTTAAAGGTATACGATAACGGAACGGTTGACAATGATACGGTATCTATATTTTATAATGGAAGGTTGCTGTTAAGTCACCAACGCCTGTCAGAAAAACCAATTGAATTAAAAATCAAGCTTGATCCTTCCGCAACACAACATGAAATAACCATGTTTGCCGAAAACCTGGGAAGCATTCCCCCCAATACTGCCTTGATCGTGGTGATGGCAGGCAATAAACGTTATGAACTTCGCTCAACAGCAAGCCTTGAAGAAAATGCAGTGCTTATTTTCGATTATGTTCCCAAATGATCCAGCCATTCATGGAATAAATTTTCATTCAAACGAAATGTATCGTATTTTAAATCCCTAAATAACTCAGCCATGAAACAAAAACTAACATTCGCATTACTCCTGCTATCCCCGGCAATTTTTGCCCAGGCACAGAAGTCAGCAGGTAAAACCACCGCCTATGCCATCACCTCCCAGGAAAAAGGCAGCAGTAAATGGACAGAAGTAAAACTCATCAATGTTGAAACCGGGCAGCAGGTAAAATCTGTTTATGAAAGCAAATCTGTAACAGAACCTTTGAATGCACGAACAAAACAGCCCATTGAGAAAAAGGATGAGGCTGCAGCAAAACCTGTGAAGAAATACATTACGATTGCGGCAGACCCCAAAACAAATACACCCGAACGCAAAGTAATGGTTTATGCAACCAGCGGGCTCAGGCGTGATGCACCCTTTGCCACAAGTTCGGCGGCCTGTGCTTATGACAGCAAACACGAGCGACTGTATTATACCCCCATGTGGATCAACGAACTTCGTTACATAGACCTTAAGACCAATACAATTTACTATTTCGAAAATGAAGATTTCGGAGTAGTAACCAGTGGAAGCGGTGTGCAGAACCAGATTACCAGGATGGTGATCGCTGCAGATGGAAACGGCTATGCGCTTAGTAATGATGCCAGCCATCTTATCCGGTTCGGTACCAATAAAAAAGCTGTAATCACAGATTTAGGTGCTGTAGAAGATGCTGCGTCAAACGGAGAAAACTCTATCCATAGTAAAAAAGGATATGGCGGAGATATGATCGCAGATGATGAAGGCAATCTCTATGTGATTACTGCAAACAAAGCTGTTTTCCTTATCAATCCAACTTTAAAGATCGCAACTTATAAAGGTGTTATCAAAAGCCTGCCGGCCGGCTTTACTACCAATGGAGCTGCAGTTGAAAAGGGTAGCAGTGTTATCGTTTCAAGTGCTACTGCAACAGATGCCTATTACAGGTTCGACCTCAATACGCTGCAGGCTGAAAAAGTGAGCGGAGCTGAAACGGTTTTCAATGCATCTGACCTGGCGAATGCAAATCTTGCTTCATTAAAGAAATCGAAAGACGGGCCCGTGGTTAACAGCGACAGTAAATTGATTGTGGCTGATGAAGACAAAGCAGGAACTGGTTCTCCGAAAATGATCATCTATCCTAATCCTGTAACTACTTCAAATGTGAAGCTTGATCTCAGTGGTCATACTGCAGGAAATTATGAACTAAGGTTATTTGACCTGAACGGTAAAGCCATCAGCAGTAAAACAGTAAACATCACAGGTAAGCAACAGACGGTAAGTTTCAGGCTGCCATTACAGATCGCTAAAGGAACCTATATTCTGAAGATGGTTGCGGAAAACGGAAATGTGCTGAATACGGAGAAATTAATTGTAGACTAGCCTAACAATCATGAATAATGAAGCCGGGTTTTAATAGCCCGGCTTTTCTTTTAGAATGATACGGTAAACCCCCATTTGAAAGCCCAGTTGTCGGCTGCCTTCGGCAAGGCGTAATGACCATACCGATAAAAAACACCGCCGCCGAATCCTACATAAGCCAGGTTCATGATACTGGTTCTGTAAATGTTCCTGATAAGCAGCCCGGATTCAAACAATCCTTTTTCAGCTACTTTTAATTGAAGCCCTTTCTGCAAGGCTGCATGATCGAGGCTTCCATAACCGATCCCTTGTACCAATATCAGTTCTGGTCTCACTGAAATGCTTTTGGGTTTGAATAGCAGGTTGCCGAAACTATGCTGAACAAATAAGCCCACAGTTTTGCTTGCGGCGAATTCATACAATCCTGCTGTTTGAAATGTATTCGGAACAAAAACACTCAGCTGTTTATTACTTTTACTCGCCTTTTCATTAAACAAATATGAATAAGGAACTTTACCCCAGACCTGCCCGGCTTCCAGTTGTATGGTAGTAACACCGAGTTTTTTAAATTTGAAACTATGGTTTAACTGTATGGCTGCCCTTGTATAATCCAGGTCACTATTGAAAATATCTTTGATTCCTTTTGATACATGGAGAAGCAGTTGTGTTTTTGCAGGAGCATTTCTCACTTTCGCCCTGCCCATCATAATATAATTTTCCCCTCTGGTATATCTTAATCCAATTCCGATTTCTGTGTTTTTAAAATTTCTTAATGACAGGCCTGTAATATTATCAGTAAAAAGATAATCATATCCCGCAGGCCCACGATTTTCATTAAGTATCCAGAAGTCTGCCTGTAATGCAGGAATGATCCGGGTACTGAAATCCAGTTTAACCTGTTCAACACTGTCCATACGGGAAGTCTGGAAATTTCTGAGTGTTTGCCCGGCAAATACAGATCCGTTCTTTGTAAAATAATCCACATTGCCCGGTTCGGTAATGTCTCTTGAATAACTAAAACGAAGTTTTGTTCCTGTTCTTTCATCCATATTAAAACTGATATTTCCACCATATTTCCAGGCTTTGTCTTTGAATCCATATCCTGCAAATCCACCCAAAGAAATGTATTTGCTGAAAAGCGTATTGGTTTGAAAACCGGCGCCCAGTCTGAAAGTTTCATGCTTATTGATACCTGATAATATATGCCTGAACGGAATGTCAATTTTCTTCCAGGGAATTGCTTCCAATGCCAGCACCTGTATTACTTTATTGGCTTTATTGATGGTGCCCAGAAATTTTTTCGGCATCATGTCAAAAGTGCCGTAAGTCATTCTTTCTTTTTCGGTAAGTGTATCTGAACGCAGGCGAACCCAGGCCGAATCGGGGCGTTTGCCTGCCAGCGGTTGAAAATCGAGCTGCACATTGGAAAATTTCGTCCTTGCAACCGGCTGCCCGATCTCGATATTGCTTACATAACAGCGGGAATCCCAATATAGCAATACAGAATCAGTACGACTATCTTTTTGGGTAAGTGTACTGTTGAATTGCACCGGGAACCATTTTTCATTTTGCTTTTCGTATTTCTGTTGTATCCTGAAACTAAATATCAATCCCCGTTCATCAGCAGGCGATGCAATTATGTTTTCCAATGCATAACGATCTGAATTGATGTACAGCATACCTTTCAGTCCATTGAAGTTTTTGCCTTTCCTTGGTGCAAAACTGATAATGAAGGTTGTGTCTTTTTCATGAACAAGTACATCCCTGAGCCTGAAAGCATACATACTGATACTTCCATCTGCAACCGGGCTCACGTAATTAATGTTATTCATCTCCAGGTAATCCTTATAAAAGCCGAAGGGTTGAAAATTTCTGCCTGTGGCAGCAAAAACAGGATTCTCTATACCCGATACCCTTGTTGCTATCACTGTTTCTTTCGACAGGTTGGGATATTTGAAAAACCTTTCTGTGTAAGATTCCATCAGCATGAGATAATTTTCTTTCAGGCGTTTGGCCAGCAATGCTCCCAGGGCATTACCGGTAGTATCTATTTTTTTGGGTGTAACGGGTATGGTCTTTTCCTGTTTCACAATCGGGCTGTCATTTTTGCTCCGGTTCCAGAATTTATCTCCGGAGCCCAACGCAGCTATGGTGTAAGCATTATACCTGAATGAGGGTTGTTGTTCGGGATCGTGCTGCTTTTTGTTTTTCTGCATCAGCCGGATGATGCGGTGTGCCGGGTTTTCGGCAGAAGATACGATAACATTTTCCAGTTCACCTGTGCTCTTTTCGAGGCCTATTGATAGTTCAATACCATTGGCATTGTCAACCTCGACTTGCCGGGTTTTATAACCCACATAAGAAATAATAAGTATTGTCTTTGCCGGTACGGATGCAAAACTGAAGTGCCCGTCTATATCTGTAACTACTCCTGCTTTTGTTTCTTTAATTACAACCGAAACAAAGGCGAGGGGAGCTTTGCTTGACTGGTCGTATATGTTTCCAGAAAGTTTGCTTTGCTGTGCCCAGCCGGATAGAACAGGAAAACATATAAAAAAAATACAGGAATGCAGTTTCATTAGCAGTCGGTTATTATAAATAAATGTAGCAAGTAATCAGGATTCTGGTTTAAAAGCTTTGTTATTAACTGGAACGCAAAAGAAAAAAAATGGTTACTATTTTCAATCCATGACAGTCTTTTTATATTTTCTTTCACATTAACGCATTTTCCGTTCATAAGGTTTAAAGATCGGCTGTCACAACTCATCATGAAAGGAACCTCCATTCATGTCATTAATTCTACGTTTCATCCATTTTTTTTGTTCCGCTGTAACTTTTATGGATTGCTTTGCGTTTCAAAACACAAAGTATAAGCCATGAAACAGAAACTAACAATCGTCATCACCATACTGCTGGTAAGCCTGCAGTCTATGGCGCAATCGCCCGGTAAAGTCACGGGTACGGTAACAGATCCCAAAAATACAGGGCTGGCTTCAGCCACAATCTCTCTTTTAGGAGCCAAAGACAGCAGCCTGTTAAAAACCGAAATCACAGATGCGACTGGTAAATTCGAAATATCAGTTCCTCAACCCGGTTCTTATCTTCTCAGCTATGCTGCTGTAGGTCACGAAAAGAAATTTTCATCCACATTTACGGTAACGGAAGGACAAACCGTTGCTCTTGGAACAGCGTCTCTTGCTGCAACTGCTCTAAAGCTCCAGGGGGTTACTGTAACTTCAAAAAAGCCGATGATAGAAGTTAAAGCCGACAAAACCGTGTTTAACGTAGAAGCAAGCATCAACGCTACCGGCAGTAATGCTCTTGAATTATTGCAGAAAAGTCCGGGTGTTCAGGTTGATAATAACGACAACATCAGCATGAAAGGAAAAACAGGTGTGCGTATTTATATTGATGGAAAAATGATGCAACTTGATACCAAAGACCTGGCAGCATATCTTAAAAGCATCAACAGTAATGATATTGAAGCTATCGAGATGATCAGTAACCCAAGCGCCAAATATGATGCAAGTGGTAACGCCGGTATTATCAATATCCGCCTGAAAAAAAATAAAAAATACGGAACAAACGGAAGTGTCAATGCAGGTTTTGTGCAAGGCGTAACACCTAAAGGCAACGGGTCTCTGAACCTCAATTACCGCGATAAGAAAATAAACATTTTCGGGAATGTGGGAGGTAACATTGGACGCTATGAAAATACATTGAATCTTTACCGCATTCAGAATGACACACTGTATGATCAGAAGACAGTGATGCATAGTTACGACAAGAGCTTCAATATTAAAGCCGGTGCCGATTATTTCATAAACAGGACAAGCACCATCGGTGTAATGGCCACAACGAATGTGAGTGATAATCGTTGGGAAAGTAACGGTACTACCGTAAAATCATACAACCCAACAGGTTTGTATGTTGAAACGCTCAAAGCCAAAAATACCATTCCGGGCAAACGTACCAATTCAAATATGAACCTGAATTATCGTTTTGCAGATACATCAGGTCTCGAAATTAACTTTGATGCCGACTATGGTTTATTCCGTGGTAAAGGAAACAGCTACCAGCCCAATTTTTACTACGATGGCAACGGCAATTTCCTGCGTTCGGTAATCAACAGGAACAATACACCAACGGATATAGATATCTATACAGCCAAAATTGATATTGAACACCGTTTCCTCAAAGGCAAACTTGGTTATGGAGCCAAAGTCTCATTTGTAAATACCAAAAACACTTTTGACTTTTTTAATGATGATGCCAATGGAGTTCCAATCAAACAGCTCAACAGCAGCAATAATTTTGATTACAGGGAAAATGTAAATGCAGGGTATATCAATTACCAGCGCCAGCTTAACAGCAAATGGAGTATCCAGGCAGGATTGCGTGGTGAGCAAACAAACAGCAAAGGGGTGCTTACCAGGGCTAATGGCACAGTGTCATCTGAAGACAAAGTAAAGCGCAGTTACTTTGACCTGTTTCCCAGCGCTGCTTTGAACTGGAATATCAACCAGAAACACAATCTTAATTTAACATACAGCCGAAGGATCGACAGGCCTACATACCAGGATCTGAATCCGTTTGAAAATAAACTCGATGAACTTACGTATGAAAAAGGAAACGCTTTCCTGCGCCCCCAGTATACCGATAATGTTGAGCTTACACATACTTTCATGGGTATGATCAATACAACTGTAGGATACAGCCATGTAAAAGATTATGCAACCCAAACTACTGATACAACGGGCAGCGCCACTTTCGTTCAGCAAAAGAACCTGGCAAAGCAGGAGATCATCAGCTTCAATATTGGCTCTCCAACACCTATCAGGAAATGGTGGAATGGTTACGCTAATTTTTGGTACAACTACCAGATGTTCAGCGGCATCGTTGGTGCAAACAAAGTAAAACAGGATTTACCTTCTTATGGTGCTTACCTACAGCAAAGTTTCACATTGGGAAAAGGATTTACTGCTGAAGTTAGTGGCTGGTTCAATGGCCCAAGCATTTGGGGTGGTACCTGGAAAACCAAATCACAGGGCGCTGTTGATGCAGGTATTCAGAAACAATTGATGAATAAAGCTGCAACCATCAAGTTAACAGCAACAGATATATTCCACACAGCACCATGGAAAGCGAACAACAATTTTGGGGGCTTATACATTAAAGGAAGTGGTTCATGGGAAAGCCAGACATTCAGGCTGAGTTTCAGCTGGAGGTTCGGCAGTAACCAGATCAAGGCCAGCCGTGAAAGGCAGACTGGCCTGGAAAGTGAATCAAAAAGAATCAAGAGCGGAAATTAATAACACACAGGTTGGTTTAGGTTCAGGCTCTCCCGGCTTTCCGGGAGGGCCTTTTTTATAGCACTGATCTTTCGTTTAAAAGAACAGGTAGTTGTATTTTTACCAAATGCCGGATATAAGAAATGTATCAGTAACAAGGTATGTAACTGCACTCAGGGAAGGCGGCTCGTTACCGGCTGTGGCAGAAGCTGACGATGGCTTCCTGTATGTACTTAAATTCAGTGGAGCAGGTCAGGGAGTGAAATCACTGATCGCAGAACTGATCGGCGGAGAACTGGCAAAACAGGTTCAACTGAAAGTTCCCGAGATCGTTTTTGCAAACCTGGATGAAGCTTTTGGCCGTACAGAACCTGATGAAGAAATTCAGGACCTGCTCAAAGCCAGTGTTGGACTGAATCTTGCACTGCATTATCTTTCCCGTGCCACCACATTCGATCCCCTGGTTACCACTGTTGATGAAACACTGGCTTCTGACATCGTTTTTCTCGATTGCCTGTTGCTGAACGTGGACAGAACTTTTCGTAATACCAACTTGCTCATGTGGCAGAAAGAATTATGGTTGATTGATCACGGCGCTTCACTTTACTTTCATCACAGCTGGCAGGATTGGGAGCAGAAAACATTGTTGCCATTTACGCATATAAAGGACCACGTACTGCTTTCTTCGGCAACAAGATTGGAAAAAGCGAAAGAGAAATTCCAATCGCTTCTCGATGATACGATCATAGACTCTATTGTATCACTGGTTCCCGACCAATGGTTGGTTATCGGTTCACCTTTTGTTACACCGGATGAGCATAGGAATGCATACAGCAAATTTTTAAAACAAAGGCTCAGTCATGCTGATACCTTTATTAAAGAAGCCAACCATGCAAGGGGAATACTTATTTGAATATGCAGTCATAAGAATTGTACCCCGCGTTGAAAGAGAAGAATTCATCAACGTTGGTGTGGTATTGTATTGTGCAAAGCAGCGTTTTCTTGAGGCACGCTTCCATATTAATGAAGATAAACTGGCAGCATTTTGCGAAAAGACAGATATATCAGAACTGCGTGAATACCTGCAGGCATTTGAAAGAATCTGCAGGGGAGGAGATGATGCAGGACCTATCGGGCTGTTGCCTGTTGCAGAAAGATTCAGGTGGTTAACTGCTACCCGGAGCACTGTTCTGCAAACATCCAGAGTACACCCGGGATTCTGTTCTGATGCATCGGAAATGCTGAATAAACTGTTCCAGCAACTGGTGGCCTGATCATATCAGTTATTATTTTTCTTAACAGCAACTGTTTGCTTCTCATCGTTGTTTACATAGTTGAAAGAAAGTGAAACCACGAAAAGCCCCAACAACCATCCCGAGATAAGCAATACAATCTTTTCATCGAAATTCTCATATTCATTCACAGTTGTTTTTAACCTGAACAGAGCTACCAGCAACATTAAAACGCAAATGGCGGTCCAATAGCCAAAGAATGACCTGTAATCCTGGTTAAACGATGCATCCGGCGGCAATATCCATATACTGTATAATATAAGCAATGCGCCTGCAATACTCCCGCCATGCTGCATGAGTACGAATACCGGGATGTGATGTCCCGCAACCGGAACATGCCTGTTAAAAAAAGGAAACATATCTACAAACAAACCGTGTGCGTGACTGAATCCATCCCAAACAATATGGCTGGCGGCACCAATAATTATTGAAATAATGATGGTAATAAATGCCTGCCTGAAATGAACTGACCAGTCAAATTTTTTGAAATCCTGTAACCTCCTTGCCAGGAATCCCGGAAGATGATCAATCAAAGTATTTCTTACAAAAAGATGATAAGCGAATGCAAGTATCAACGACAATGGAAGATCGAAATAGAATATTCCTCCCCAGCTATGGCTGAAATCGCTCCGGTCGTGCATACGGATGAAATATTCAAAATCAGGAACCATACTGCCTACTACAAGGCCTGTAACAGAAATATATTTTCCAGGTAATTTTCCCAACGGCAATACTGCTGCCGGGTGCGAAAAGGTAAAAGGCATAGGACTTCCCTGATTGTTTTTTAAACTGTAGGAATCTGTACAAAAATAAACTATCTGTGAAGCAATCTGGCGGTGTTAACTATTTTTTTATACCGCTGTGTATGACTTACGGGTCCCTACAACATCAGTTGCATAAATACAAGATCAAGCCACTTGTTGAATTTGAAACCGGCATCTTTGATTCTGCCTGCTTCTTCAAAACCGGCACGTTTGTGAAAGATAATACTGTTCTCGTTGGAGGCATCAATGCCGGCAATCATGGTATGGTATCCCTGTTCCCTGGCTTTGTGAATAAGGGCTTTCAACAAGAAGCTGCCGATTCCTTTCCCCCGATGATCTTTGTGTACATAAATAGAATGTTCTACAGAAAAACGATATGCCTGCCAGGCACGAAAACTTCCATAGCTTCCGAAACCGGCAGTAATTCCATTTACATCATACACCAGGACAGGAAGACCGGCTGATTGCTTTTGCCGGAACCAGTCATTTACAAATGATTCGGACCTGGCATCATAATCATAAATGGAAGTGGTATTCAGAATAGCATCATTCATGATTTCAAGAATAACGGGAAGATCGTTGATGGTTGCAGGTCTAATCATATCAAGTAAATTACTGCAAAGAAACTTATTTTTTACGGTATTGAAAATTGCAGAAGGGGGCGCAACAGTCTTACTTATAACAATCCCCGGTAATGCCGGGGATTGTTGACTATATATCGTTTTTCATAGTAATAGCGTGTAGTTAATAACTTTTGTAAAACTTCGTCACAAATCTGTCGATGCCTGATTCAATGATCAGCATATAAGTGCCAGGAGCCAGTTTTTTTACATCAATGCTGGTAAGTGAAACGCCTGTTTGCAGTTTACCTGTTGCTACCAGTTGCCCTGAAATGTTAACTATTTTCAATGCACTGTTTCCATAGAGTGCAGGGTGTTTAATGATCAGCTTAGAATCTGTGTACGAATTGAGTAAACTTACTCCTTCCAATGTATGATCGTGCAGGTTAACTACGGTGCTGTATTGAATACTGCCGTCTTTATCGATAATCTTAAGGCGGTAGTAAGTGATTTCCGCAGGTAATGGTTGCTGCAGGCTGAAACTGTAATTGCTGGTAGCTGAACTGTTTTTTGCTGTCACACTTCCGATAGTTTCAAAATTCCGTGAAGGGTGTGTGCTTTGTTCTACTTCAAAATGACTCAGGTTTTCTTCATTCTCGGTAATCCACCAAAGCATAGGGTTCCTGTTTTCAATGTCTGCCGTAAATGAAATAAGCCTTAACGGAACGATTACATAATTAGCTGTAAAAGTATG
>WBZP01003656.1_pt1 | contig 16487 bp, 11 predicted proteins | sample 5204301 | NCBI WGS metagenome assembly WBZP01 (sample SAMN12412401, study PRJNA552823) | activated sludge metagenome | isolation source: activated sludge from nitrification reactor of wastewater treatment plant... | place: USA: Pennsylvania | collected 2017
ACTCGCGCGCCGCCAGTTCCGAAGCGGAATAGACCGAGGCGCCCGCTTCCGACACCACCAGCCTTTGCAGCCGCAGTTCGGGATGACGCTGCATCAACTCGACCGCCAGCCGGTCGGTTTCGCGCGAAGCCGTGCCGTTGCCGATGCTAAGCAGCTCCACGCGATGGCGGCGGCACAGTTCGGCGAGAACATGCAGGCTTTGATCCCATTGGTTGCGCGGGACATGCGGATAAATGGTCGCGGTCTCCACCAGCTTGCCGGTGGCGTCCACCACTGCGACCTTGACCCCGGTACGCAGGCCGGGGTCAAGCCCCAGCGTCGGGCGGGCGCCAGCGGGCGCGGCCAGCAACAGGTCGCGCAGGTTGCGCGCGAAGACCTGGATCGCCTCTTCCTCGGCGGCTTCGCGCAGGCGCTGTTTCAGTTCGGTGTCCAGATGCGGCAGCAGCTTGACCTTCCAGGCCCAGCGGGCGGTTTCCCGCAGCCAGGCATCGGCGGGCCGACCCTGGTCGCGGATGCCAAACCGGGCGGCGACCAGCCGTTCGCCGAGGTCGGGACCGGATGCCGCGGGATCGCCGATTTCCAGCGTGAGTTGCAACACGCTTTCGTTGCGGCCCCGGAACAGCGCCAGGGCGCGATGCGAGGGAATCTGGCGGAGTGCTTCCCGGTAGTCGAAGTAGTCGCGGAACTTGGCCCCTTCCTCGACTTTGCCCTCGGCCATTTGCGAATGCAGCACGGCGTTGTCCCACAGATATTCGCGCAACTGGGCCAGCAGCTCGGCGTTTTCGGCGAATTCCTCCATCAGGATTTGCCGCGCGCCGTCCATCGCTGCCTTCACGTCGGGTATGCCGCGTTCGGCGTCCACAAACGCGGCGGCGGTCAACTCGGGCGCTTGGGCTGGATCGTTCAGCAGACCGTGGGCCAGCGGCGCCAGGCCGGCCTCGCGGGCGATTTGCGCCTTGGTGCGGCGCTTGGGCTTGTAGGGCAGATACAGATCTTCGAGCCGGGTCTTGGTGTCGGCGGCCAGCAGGGCGGCTTCCAGTTCGGCGGTGAGCTGGTCCTGCTCGCGGACGCTGGCGAGGATGACGCCGCGCCGCTCTTCCAGTTCGCGCAGATAGCCGAGCCGTTCCTCCAGCAGACGCAACTGGGTATCGTCCAGTCCGTCGGTGGTTTCCTTGCGGTAGCGGGCGATGAAGGGCACGGTGGCGCCGCCGTCCAGCAGAGCGACGGCGGCTTCAATCTGAGATTCCCGGACGCTAAGTTCACGGGCGAGGGTTTGGGTGAGGAGCATGGTAATGGCGGTGGATGGGTTGGCGATGAAGAGGAGGTTATTACGTCGGGGTCGCTAATACTTGACCTTGGCGTAAATTTTCTCGGCGGCCGCGCGGGCGTCGCCCAGGGTGCGAATGTCTTGGGCGGCCAGCAGCGGGATCATCCGCAGGAACACCTCCGCCGTCACCAGGGCGTCACCCAGGGCGGTATGGCGGGCCACCACCTTGATCCCCAGCCGCTCGGCGATGGTTTCCAGCGCGTGCGACTCCTGGTTCGGATGCAGGACCTCCGACAGCAGCAGCGTGTCCAGCACCGGCTGGGTGAAGCGGATGCCGGTCGATTCTTCCTTCATCTGCAGGAACCGCATGTCGAAAGCGGCGTTGTGCGCCACCAGCACCGTTTCATCGCAGTATTCATGAAACTGGGGCAGCACTTCGTCAATCGTGGGTTGTCCGCGCAGCATCTCGTGCGAAATGCCGTGAATGGTCTGCGAGATCGCCGCGATCGGCCGCCGTGGATCGACCAACTGCTCGTAGGTTTCGTACCGAAGCAGGCGGTTGTTGACGATGCGCACCGCGCCGATGGAAATGATCTCATCGCCGGACGAAGGATCGAGACCGGTGGTTTCGGTATCGAACACCGTGTAGGTCAATTCCGCGAGCGCAAGCTGATCGAGTTCGGGCGTCTGGCCGGCCTGATGGAACAGATCGAAGTCGTAGAACTCGGGACGGCTCTCGCCGTAACGGATCGGAGCGCCGAGCATCGGCCGCATCGGCTCGGCCAGCGGCAGCAGCAGCCGGAACAAAGGCTGTTCCCGCTCTTTGTCCATGATGTACACGATCTCCGCCCCATGCCGCTCGAGCACGTCGTGCAGCGTCAGCGGGCTGTCCTCGCCCCCGGCGCGCAGGGTATCGAACTCCCATTCGTGCAGGATCCGCTGCGGCAACGCCGGACCCGGCCAGCTTAGATCGAGCTGGACGATCCGCCCGTGCCGCGACAGGTCGAAACGCAGATCGCGCACCGCGTACTCCTCCTTCAGCCGGCCGGCAAGATAGTCCAGCGCCTGGACCAGCGTGTAACTGTCGACCTTGACCCAGATCGAGTAGTCGAGATCGTCCAGCCGGATCGGCAATCCGAGCCGGGTTTCGATCCGGCGCCGCGCCGCGTCGATCACGTCGGCGCCCAGCATCTCCTCCAACGGCCAGCGGGTCTTGAGCGAATCGGCGTGGTCAGCGGTCAGCTTGTGCAGCGTGCCGCCTAAGTTGCCGACCTCTTCGCTGATAACCTGGATGAAGCGGTCGCGATGATCCGGCTCGCAGTCCGGATAGTAGGTCAGCATCTCGACCGCCGCGCGGATGCTCGCCAGCGACGCCCGGCTGCCTTGGGTGAACGACTGCAGCAGCATGTCGCGGGTGGTATCGAGTTCGAAGGCGCGGGTGATGTTCTCCAAGGTCATCACAAATCCGCTGATCGCCAGACGCCCGCTGGTCCGGCCGTGCTCGTCGGAGTGGGCTGGGGACGGCGCGGTAGTCAGGACTGGCGCCATCCGCACCCGGATGAACTGGCCGGCCCGGGTGGCGAACACGAACTGTGCGTTCGGATCGGTTTCGCCCTTCTCCAGCCGCGCCTCAATGCTCTCCCGCGCGTGCAACAGCAGGCTGTGATCGATCAGGGCGAAAATTGGCCGGCCCAAGCCGATCAGCGCGGCCGAGCCGGCGCCGGCCGAGGCGCCCAGCGCCTGGCGGGCGCGCTCGTTGTACAGCAGAATCCGCCCGTTACGGTTGCACACCAGCACGCCTTGGGACAGCTCGGACATCAGCGCCGCCAGCCGGTTCTTCTCTTCCTCCACCGAGGCCTTCGCCTGGGCCACCTTGGCCTCAAGATCGTGAGTCAGCGCCTCGCTGTGCTCGGCCAGCTCGTTCACCGCCCGCGCCAGCAGCCGGACCTCGGGCGGACCGGCGGGTTCGAGGCGATGGCTGACGTGGGCGTTGAGGATGATATGGATGCCTTCCGCGATTTTCAGCGGTCCCTTGACGTAAAGCTGATACACCACGGCGAAGACGACGCCAAGAATCGCCAAGCACAACACGCCCAGTTCCGCCAGCAATTCGGTGTGTGGGGACAGTATTTCGGCAAGGCGCTGTCGATCGCTGGGATCCAGTACGTAGCAGATCGCGGTGCCGGCAGCCAATTCCAAGCCGGCCACCAGTCCGAGAAAAGCGGTCAGCGCCAGTAGAATCTTGAGAGTTTCATTCACGATACGGCGAGTACGGAGGTAGGAAGTTCGCTTTACATCATAGACAAGAACCACACAGACCTATACATTTTCAAGGCCCAATTCGGGACTGGTGCAAGCACCCGTATTCGACCAACAGAGAGGTAAAGAAAAAAATGTCAACCGCCATATACGAGCGGATACGCAACAATCCAAAATTCGACGAACTCGTCGCCAAACGTAGCCACTTCGCGTGGATGCTGACGGCGATTGTTCTGGGTATCTACTTCATTTTCATCATGGTCGTGGCGTTTAGCCCGAAAATCCTGGCCACGCCTATCTGGGAAGGCGGCACGGCATCCATCGCCTGGCCCATCGGCGCGGGCATGATCCTGCTGTTCTGGTTGATGACCGGCCTCTACGTTCGCCGCGCCAACAGCGAATTCGATGACATCAACGCGGAGATCATCAAGGGGGCCATCGAATGAATCAGGGGATATTGAAGTACGCGCTTGGCGCGCTGGCGCTGGGCTGGATGGGATTGGCGGTGGCCGCCCCGGATGTCGGTCAAGCCCAGAAACAGGGCATCAACATCCATGCCATCGTGATGTTCTTCATTTTCGTGGCCGCGACCTTGGGCATCACCTACTGGGCGGCCAAGCGCACCAAAACGGCCAGCGATTATTACTCCGCCGGCGGCGGCATCACCGGCACCCAGAACGGCTTGGCCATCGCCGGCGACTACATGTCGGCCGCGACCCTGCTCGGTCTCACCAGCCTGACCTATTTTCAAGGCTTCGACGGCTATATCTACTGCATCTGCTTCTACGTTGGCTGGCCGTTCATCATGTTCATCATGGCCGAGCGGCTGCGCAACCTGGGCAAGTTCACCTTTGCCGACATCACCTCCTATCGTTTGGATCAGCGGCAGGTTCGCACCGTTGCGGCCATCGGCTCGCTGACCGTGGTGGTGTTCTATCTAATCGCGCAGATGGTCGGCGCGGGACAGCTCATCAAACTGCTGTTCGGGCTGGATTACTGGATAGCGGTGGTCATCGTCGGCGTGCTGATGGTGGTTTACGTGACCTTCGGCGGCATGATCGCGACGACCTGGGTGCAGATCATCAAGGCCTGCCTGCTGCTCGGCGGCGGCACCCTGGTGATGCTACTGGCGTTTTCCCAGTTCGGCTTCAATTTCGAGACGCTGGCGACCAAGGCGGTCGAGAATTCCAAGAAAGGCATCGCGTTGATGGGGCCGGGTTCCCTGCTGGCCGATCCGGTAACAGCGGTCTCCTTGTCGCTCGGTTTGATGTTCGGCACCGCCGGTCTGCCCCATATTTTGATGCGCTTCTTCACCGTGCCCAACGCCAAGGAGGCGCGCAAGAGCGTGTTCATCGCGACCCTCTGCGTCGGTTTCTTCTTCACCGTGGTGGCGATCATGGGCTTGGCGGCGGTCACTATCGTCGGCACCAACCCGCAATACTTCGAGGGCGGCGTTCTCGGCGCCAAGCTGTTGGGCGGCAACAATATGCCCGCCATGCATCTGGCCCACGCGGTCGGCGGCAACATGATGCTGGGCTTCCTGTCGGCGGTGGCCTTCGCCACCATTCTCGCCGTGGTGTCGGGCTTGGCGCTGGCTGGCGCGTCCGCGATCTCCCACGACCTCTACGCCAACGTCATCCGGAAGGGTCAGGCGACCGAGGCTGAGGAAGTGCGCGTCTCCAAGCGTTCTTCGCTGTTTCTCGGGGTGTTGGCTGTCCTGCTTGGCATCGCCTTTGAGAAACAGAATGTGGCGTTCATGGTCGGTCTGGCCTTCGGTGTCGCTGCGTCGTGCAATTTCCCGGTGCTGATCCTGTCCATGTACTGGAAGGGGCTCACCACCCGTGGCGCGATCTGGGGCAGTATTGCCGGTCTGGTGTCGGCGGTGTTGATCGTGGTGCTGTCGAAGGCGGTGTGGGTGGTCGTGCTCGGCAATAAGGATCCGCTCTTCCCGTATGAGCAACCGGCCATCTTCTCGATGCCGATCGCGTTCTTCTTCGCGTGGCTGGGTTCGGTGACGGACAGCAGCGTCCGGGCGGCGAAGGAGAAAGAGGCGTTCGAGGATCAGTACGTGCGCGCCCAGACCGGCTTCGGCGCCTCCGGCGCGGCGGCTCACTAGCCAACCTGGCGAAGCTCCGCAATAAACTAAAGGGAAGACCCTCGGGTCTTCCCTTTTTGGTCTTGATGCGCCGCGTTCAGGTCAGCGGCTTTTCCGACACGATCACGCCATCCTCGTCGGCGTAGAGATAATAGCCGGGTCGGAAGGTCACGCCGGCGAAACACACCGGGATGTCCCGCTCGCCGGTATTGCGCTTGACGCTCTTGAGCGGATGCACCCCCAGCGCCTTGACGCCGATGCCGATTTCGTTGATCGCGGCGGAATCGCGGATGCAGCCGTTCACCACCACGCCGGCCCAGTCGTTCTCCTCGGCCAGCTCGGCGAGCTGGTCGCCCAGCAGCGCACAGCGGGTCGAACCGCCGCCGTCCACCACCAGTACCCGCCCATCGCCTGGCTCCTCCAGCACCTTGCGAACCAGGGTGTTGTCCTCGAACACCTTCAAAGTCACGATGAGGCCGGAGAACATCAGCTCATCGCCGTAGTCGCCAAACACCGGTTCGGCGATCTGCAATCGGTCGGAAAACTGGTTGCACAGATCAAAAAATTCATCGCACAGATCGGTCGTCTTGAAATCCATGGGGGTTACTCTCGCGGAGGGGGAACAGGGATGCGGGCAGTTTATCACACTCAATCCGCGCCTTAGCGGCTGGTGATCTTCAGTTCGATCCGGCGGTTGCGGCGGTAGGCTTCCGGGCTGTCGGCCGGATCGATCGGGTGATATTCGGCCATGCCGACCGCCGCCAGCCGCTCTGGCGGGATGCCCTGCTGGATCAGGTAATTCACCACCTGCTGCGCCCGCGCGGTGGACAACTCCCAGTTGGATGGGAAGCGGCCCCGCACCGGCACCCGGTCGGTATGGCCCTGCACTTCGATAATGACCGGCAAGTCCGGCGGTAATTTAGCGGCCAGTTGCCGGTACACCGCCGCGAACTTGTCCAGATCGCCGCCCCCGGACGCCGACAGCGTCGCCTCGCCGGAGGCGAACAGCACCTCGGACTGAAACACGAAGCGGTCGCCCACCACCTTGATATCGGGATTGTTGGCGAACACCTCGCGCAGGCGGCCAAAAAAGTCGCTGGCGTATTTCTCCAGTTCCTCGACCCGCTCCAGCAGCTTCTTCTTGAGCGCGCTGTCCAGCGCCTCGATCCGGCCTTTCTGCTCGACGATCACGGCATCGCGCTTCGTCAATTCCTGCTGGTTGGCCGCCAGGGCGCGGTTGAGCCGCTCCAGTTCCGCCGCCAGCCGCTCGGCCCGAACGCCGAGCAGCGCTACCTGCTCCTGGACGCTGGCGAGGGTTTGCTCGGTCTTGCTCTTGTCGGCGTTCAAGGTCTCGCGCGCGGTCTGGATCGCCGCCAGTTCGGCGCGCAGCCGCGCCAGCAGTTGGTCCCGCTCACCGACCGTGCCTTCCAATCCCTGCACCCGGCCGCGCAGCCGCGCCGCTTCCTTCTCGGTGTCGCCGGCCAGCCCTTCCAGATGGCTGATGATCCGCTGCAACTGACCGATGGCGGTGTCCTTGCCCATGATCTCGCGGCCGATCAGCACCTCGGTAATGACGAACACCGTGATCAGGAAAATCAGCACCATCACCAAGCCGCCCAGGGCGTCGGTGAAGGCCGGCCAGATGTTGAATTCGCTGAGCGAATCACGCCGGCGGGGCATGGTCGTCCACATCCCGCTGTTGATCGGGTTGCCGCGCCAGCAGGCGGGCGATGATCCGCAACTCGTGCCGCAAGTCGGCGGTGCGGTCGTTCTCGACGTTTTGCAGCGTCGTCCGCAGCGATTCGATCCGCTCGCCCAGGCTCGCCACCTGCTCGGCCACCCGGGTAACTCCTTCGCCGCGATTGGCCAAATATTCGGTCGTTGCCGCCACCCGCTCCAGCCGGTCGGTGGTGGCTTGCAGCAGGGCAGCCAAATGGCGGGGGGAAATGGTTTCGGTTTGGGCGGTGACCGTGACCACCGGCTGCCAGAGCGGAATCAGATCGCTCACCACCAGCGCCTCCAACTGGGCGTGATGGTCGTTCTGGGCGTGGAACAGTTGCAGTTCCAGGAAGCCCAGCGCCAGCGCGCCCATCAGACCAAACAGCGAGGCTGAGAACGAGGTGCCCATGCCGCCCAGCGGCGCGGTCAGCCGATCCTTGAAGTGGGCGATCAGGGTCATGGTGTCGGTCGCCTGATCGGTGGCCAGGCCGCCGATCACGTCGCGCACCCCGGCGATGGTCAGCAGCAGGCCGTAGAAGGTGCCGATCAGGCCGAGCAATACCAGCGCCCCGACCAGATAGCGCACCAGCGCCCGTTGGTCGTCGCCGCGCGTCGCCAGCGAATCGAGCAGATACGGCAGGGTCGCGGTGGCGTCGCCGTGACCGATCACCCGGTGGACCTTGTGCAGAAAATCGCTCACCCCGCGCCGGCGTATATTCCCCAGCAAGGCCTCGTCGGCCTGCTTGAGCGACAGTTCGCGGCGGCGGGCCTTGAGCGCCATGTCGGCGGCCTGATCGGCGGCGCGAACATCGAGCAGCGTGCCTGTTAACGCCTTGAAGGTGTAAGCCACCCCGAACAGGAAGGCTGCGGCAATCGTGCCGTTCAGATAGGGATTGGTCAGAAAGGCGGCGATCAGCGGTTGCTGGAAAAACGCGCCCAGCGCCGCCAGCGCCGCCAGGAACAGCAGGGAACGGAGCAGATAACGGCTGGCGCCCCGACTGGAGCGCCGTTCAGACTGGATCATGGGCATGGGCTATGGACTATTCGGCTACGGAAAGCGTTAGACCAGCGATTTATTGAGCATGGCCGGGATTTCGTGCGGCGGCACCGGGCGGCTTAGATAGTAACCTTGGATTTCATCGCATTGATTGACCCGCAGGAATGTCAGTTGCGTCTCGTCTTCCACGCCCTCGGCGATCACGGTCAGCCGCATGCTGTGGGCCATGGCGATGATCGCCAGCGTGATGGCGGCGTCCTCCTCACTGGTCGTGATTTCATGCAGAAAGGATTTGTCGATTTTCAATTGATCGATGGGAAATTGCTTCAGATAGTTCAGGGAGGAGTAGCCGGTGCCAAAATCGTCGATGGACAATTTTACGCCGATGGCCTTGAGCGCGTGCATGATGGCGATGCTGCCCGCCACATCCTTCATCAGCAGGCTTTCGGTGATTTCCAGATCGAGGTCACGAGGCTCCAAAGCGGTTTCCCGCAAAATCCGGGTCACCATGTCCACCACGCCGAGCCGGAGAAACTGGCGGGACGACATGTTTACCGCCATCCGCAGCGCGGGCAATCCCTGCCGTTGCCAGGTCTTCGCCTGTTGGCAGGCAGTTCGGAGCACCCATTCGCCGATGGTCTCGATCAGGCCGGTTTCCTCGGCCAGCGGCACAAAATCCAGCGGCGAAACCATCCCGCGCTGGGGATGCCGCCAGCGCAGCAGCGCCTCGACGCCGATGATGCGGTTCTGGCGCAAATCCATTTGCGGTTGGTAATACAGATCCAGTTCCTGGCGCTCCAGGGCGCTATGCAGTTCCTGTTCCATCGTCAGCCGCTCCAGGGTGCGAACATGGATGTCGCAGGCGTAAAACTGGATGTTGTCACGGCCGTTTTCCTTGGCCCGATACATGGCGATATCGGCGTTTTTCAACAGGGTTTCCGCATCCTCCCCGTCCTTGGGGAACAGGCAGATGCCGATGCTGGCGGTCACGAAACACTCATGGTCTTTGATCTGAAAGGGGGATTCAAGGATTTTCAGGAGCTTGCGCGCAAAGTCCACCACCCGCTCCTCTTGGCGCAAGCCTTCCAACACGCAGACAAATTCGTCGCCGCCCACGCGGGCGATGGTGTCCTCCTTGCGCCCGCAGTCCAGCAGGCGGGCCGTTACCGCCCGCAGCAACGCATCGCCGGCGGTATGGCCCAGGCTCTCGTTGATTTTTTTGAACTGATCCAAATCCACGAATAGCAACGCCAGACTGTGGCCGGCGCGCCGGGCGCGGGCGATGGCTTGCTGGAGCCGGTCCCGCAGCAGATCGAGGTTGGGCAGATGCGTCAGCGCATCGTGGGTCGCCTGATACATCACCTGCTCGGTCAGGCGGCGAGTTTCGGTGATGTCGCTAAGCGCGAGGACGACGCCTGATATTCGCCCCTCTAGATCGCGCAGGGGGGCCGCCGAGGCGCGGATAGCGTATCTCTGGCCGATGCGGTTGACCAGAATGCCGGGTTCGGGCAGTTTGATCTGCTGGCCCTGTTCCAGACATGAGGCGACCAGATCTACATCGGTGTAGCGGTCATATTCGTCGGCGACCTGGAACATCACGCTCAGGGGCTGCCCGCGCGGCGCGGCGGCCGCGCCACCGAGCAGGAACTCGGCGACCGGATTCAGGTAGCGCACGACGCCCCTAGCGTCCGTGGTGATCACGGCGTCACCGATGGAAGCCAGGGTGACCTGGGCGCGCTCCTCCTGGTCGAACAGCGAACGAACCAGCCGTAGCAGACGTTGCCAGCTCCACAAGGGATAGCTCAATCCCTGAATCAGGAATGCCACCGCCGGTGGAAACCAGAGGTGCGCGCCATGCAGCAACGCAAGGCTGCAAGCGAGGGTGAGCAGCAGCGCCAGCCCGGCCAACGGCAACGTCCAGCGGGGCGGGCAAACCGTGTACAAGGCCAGCGGCAACAAGACGAGCATTCCGGTCAGCGCCAGAGACCAGCCGATCGGCAACGGCCGGATCTCCAAGCCTCGCCGCAGGGCGTCGAGCACGTTGGCATTGAATTCCACGCCAGACATCGGCCGCGTCAGCCCGGAGACCGGCGTGGGCAGCGTATCGCCCAAGCCGGTCGCGGTCGCGCCGACCAAAACGAACTGGTTGCGGAAGATCGCCGGGGAGACGGCCCCGCGCAGCACGTCGCGGTAGGAAACATGGCGAAAATGGCCTGGCGGACCGGCGAAGGGGATCAGTATCCGGTAATCGCGTCGCCAGACGTAAGGGGATGTCGAGTCGGATACGACAGCCCGCTGGCCAGGCAGCGCCCGCTGGGGGGTGGAATCCGTCAATTCCAGCAGGGCCAGAGCCAGGGTGGGCCAGTGGGGCCAGCCCAGCCCGGCTTTCAGGTAGACGCTGCGGGCGATATTGTCCAGGTCCAGCTCCACGTCGACGTGTCCCAAGCCGGCGACTGTCGCCGTCAGCACCGGAATGGGCAAGGTTTCCAGCAACTGGCCGCCCTGGCGACCCTGTTCGTTGAGCACCGGCAATACCACGCGGCCGTTGCTCGCCAGCGCGGCTGCCAGCTCCGCGTCCGCCGTGGGATCCGTAGCGTCGGGTTCGGCGAAAACGATGTCCAAGGCGGTCACTTTCGCACCCGCCATGTCGAGGGTATGGATCAGCTCGGCATGAGTGCGGCGCGACCACGGCCAGCGGCCCATCTCCCGCAGGCTTTGTTCGTCGATGGCGACGATGACGATGTCGTCGGCTGGCGCTCGGGACCAGGCCGCCAGATTCCAGTCGTAGAACAACCAATCCCAGCGATAGAGCCCGTTCGTGTAGACCAGGACGAGAGCAACCGTCGTCAGCGCCAGCGACAAGCCGATCTTGCCGAGCCAGCCGGTGCGATCTCGGATCGGTGGGATCATAGGGCCAGGATCAGGGTCAGGAAGACCACCAGCCCCACCGGCCAATAACTGGCGGGCGGAACATCGATCCGCTGCACCGGGCCATACGGTCCCACGTAACCGTCGGCTTCAATGGTGCGAATCCGCAGGTAGTGGAAACCGGATTCCGGCCGTGGAAGGGACAGTTGCGGTTCGGAGACCCGGGTCGAGACCGCGATATCCTCGAAATTGATGTCCCGGGCCAGTTGGAACTCATATTGTTGGCCCGGCAGCCCCGCGCTCCAGCGGAAGGTCATGGCATCGGCGGTCACTTCGGGCGGCTGCATGCGCGGCGTCGGTTGCAGCCGGAACGATTGCGGGTCGCTGAACGGCCCTTTCCGACCAGCCGAGTCGCGGACGGCGACCCGCCAATAATAAGACCCTGGCTCCAGCGGCCGGTCCGGGGTCAGGCGTGCCGAGGCGTAATCGGGTTGGTCGAGCAAGGGTGTCGCAAAGCGCTCATCCCCAGCCAGTTGAAAGTGATAGGCCGCCGCGTTTTGCGGTTCCGACCACTCGAACCGCAGCGTGGTTGCGAGTACGGCGCTCTGATGAACGGGTTGCATCAGGAACGGCGGCTCGGGGCGGGCATGGACGCGAAACCGGTGCTGGGCGTCGCGTCCCTCCAGACCCTTGCCGTCAATGCCGCGAATCCGCGCCACGTAATCGCCATCCGGCACATCCGGCCCACGAACCGCCGGGGTCGGCGCAACGCCGTCGAACAACAACGTCTCGAACTGGTCGGTGGGCGCAATTTGCGTGCGATAGGCCACCGCGCCCTGCAAGGCGGGAAAACTCCACTGGATCGGTACGCGCGTCACCACCGGCGGCAGTTCGGCGGTGTTCGGCGGTAGCAGCAGCGGCGCGGGCGGCAACGGCGCCCGGCCGGTTTCGGCCAGGGCGCCAAACCCCTGCTTGACGGTCCGGGTGGTTTGACGGCCCCGGAACGTGACGACGCCTTCCAGCACTTCCGTTCGCGCCGTCGCGGTGGCGGGGTCCATGCCGAGCCGGTAGCGGGTGCCGCGCACCGCCGAGGCGGCGGCGGGCGTCCAGATTTCGTAGCGCGGGCCAGCCGCTGTTCGGGGCGTGACCTGGCTCTCCACTCGACCTTGCTGTAAGCGGATACGGGTGTTCACGAAGCGGGTTTGGCCGTAGGCGCTCAGAGTATCCATGCGCAGTTCACTGTCGGCTTGCAGCAACACACGGGAACCATCGCCGAATTCCAGGGTGACCGTGCTATCGGGGCCGGTCAGGAGCGTGTCGCCGGTTTGCAGAAACAGTTCGGCATCGACCGGGATGGTTTGGCCGGTCGCCGCGATCACGGCGCGCGCCTGACCCTGCACGCTCACGACCTGGGCAGTCGTCGGCAGGCGCTTAAGCCAGGCGAAGGGAATGCGCAGTTTCATCCCCGGCGGCAGGTGTTCCGGATCGGCGACCCCATTGAGCGCCTGCAACCTTGGCCAGTAGTCCATGCGGGTCAGGTAGTCGGCCGTTACGTTCCACAGATTGTCGCCAGGACGCACGGTGTAAAGCCATTCCTGGGAATGCGCGGCGGACGCGGCCAGCAGCGCCAAGGATAAAAGGCCATTCAAAAATGGCTTGGCTGTGCCGGGAGTTGTCCGCCAAACGATTTGCATGTTGGAGGTCCTGATTTTGTGGTGCGTAGAGATGAAGCGGGGATCGTAAAGTATCTCGCGCCACGGCCGGGCATCATGCGCCGTTTCCGCGCATGGGAGTCGATGATACCGCTTCCAGGGAGCGTTATAAAAACCCCTGCTCCGCAAGTGGGAGAGGGGTTTTCGCACAGTCTCCGAAACCGCTGCTAGGATCGCTGTAAATCCCGGCCCCAACTGCCCTCGAAGACGATCTGGGTCAGCGGCTTGCGTTCCCGTGGAGCCAGTTCCCGCTCGCGCAACGCCTCCGGCAACACCTCGACCGACCCCGGAAAACCGACCGCGATCATCGCCATGCAGGTATAACCAGCGGGGACATTGAACGTTGCCTTGGCCTTGTCGGGATCGAATCCCCCCATCTGATGGGCGACCAGGCCCAATGCAGTGGCTTGCAGGCAGAGATTTTCGCTGGCCGCGCCGGTATCGTGCTGCGCCCAGCGGTTCGGCTGGTCGTTGTGGCCGAAATTCGCCGCCGCCAGTGACAACAGCAATACCGGCGCATTCTTGACCCAGCCTTGATTACCCTCGGCCAGACACTCGAACGCCTGTTGCCAACTGGCGGGATCGCGGAACCGGTCCCAGACCAGGTAGCGCCATGGCTGATCGCCGAAACAGGATGGCGCCCAGCGGGCCGCCTCCAGCAGCGCCAGTAACTGGTCGCGGCTGACCGGTTGGTTCGGATCGATGGCGCGTGGACTCCAGCGGCGGGCGATGATTTCGGCAACGGGCGGTTGAGTGACGGCGGGTTTTTCGAGCATGAGTTTCTCCAGGCGTGAGTTTGGCGATTCTGTAGACCACGCCGGCCCGAAAAAAGCGACAATGACCGAAATTTCTTCCGTACTTCCGCGCAAGGAACCCGTCATGTCCCACCAGCAAGAACTGAACGATTACCTCACCCGCCATGTCCCGCTGTTCCGGGCCATGCAGGCGCGCGTGGAACACTCCGACGCGAACCGACTGGCGCTGACCGCGCCGCTGGAACCCAACATCAACGACAAGGGCACCGCTTTCGGCGGCTCGATGGCGGCCATCGCCGCGCTGACTGGCTGGGCGCTCACCACCCTCACCCTGCGCGACCACGGCGAAACCGCCGAGATCGTGATCATCGACAGCACCCAGAAGTTTCTGCGGCCGGTGCGGGAAACCATCGTGGCCGAATGCATCCCGCCGGATGCGGCGGCGGTCGAGAAATTCATTGATCGCTACCGCCAGCGCGGCAAGGCCCGCTGGGCGGTCGAGGTCATCGTTCGCGCCGATGGCGAGCCGGCCATGACCTTTTCCGGGCATTACGGAATTTTCAAGTCCGAACCAACGGGTTAAATGGCTTTTGCCAGAACGCCATGTCGGACACCACCGCATTCATTCAAGAAGGCTCGCGCGGACTCCGGTTCGCCTCGCCGGCGCGGATCGTGGTAGCCATGCAGCCGGACGATGTGGTCCCGGCGCTGCAAGCCATTGAAGCGGCCGTTAACCAACATCACCAATATGCCGCCGGCTTCATCAGCTACGAAGCGGCCGCCGCATATGGTCTGGCCGTCCACGCCCCACTGCCAGACCTGCCGCTCCTCTGGTTTGGCCTTTATGAGAAGGTGGAAGTGATCGAGGATTGGGCAGCCGGGATTGCCAATCCGCCATCGCCCACTTCCTATACGGTCGGTCAGTGGCAAGCTGCTCTCGACCGCGCCGCCTACGCAACGGTCGTTCACCGCATCAGGGATTACCTCGCCTGCGGCCACAGCTATCAGGTCAACTACACCTTTCCGCTCCAGGCATCCTTCGACGGCGAGCCGTCGGCGCTCTTTGCCGATCTGGCGGCGGCGCAGCAGGGCAAGCACGCTGCTTTCATCGACACGGGCTGGTTTGCCATCTGTTCGGCTTCGCCGGAACTGTTTTTTCGGCTGGACGGCGAACGCTTGACCACAAAGCCGATGAAGGGAACAGCCGCGCGCGGTCACACCCTGGTGGAAGACGAGGCCCGTATCGCCGGGTTGCGGCAATCGGAAAAAAATCGGGCCGAAAACCTGATGATCGTGGACATGCTGCGCAACGACCTGGGTCGAGTGGCCCAAGTGGGCAGCGTGACCGTACCCCAGTTGTTCGAGGTGGAACGCTACCCGACCCTGCTGCAAATGACCTCCACCGTCACCGCCCGAACCCAGGCTTCCGTGGTGGAGATTTTGGCGAGCCTGTTTCCCTGCGCCTCGATTACCGGCGCCCCCAAGGTGCGCACCATGCAAATCATCCGGGAACTGGAACCGCGACCGCGTGGCGTCTATACCGGCGCCATCGGCTTCATCGGCCCCGGGCGGCGGGCACGGTTCAACGTGGCCATTCGCACGGTGCTGGTCGACCGCGAGCGGCGACAGGCGATCTACGGCGTGGGCGGCGGCCTGGTGTGGGATTCGGACGCGGGCGGCGAATACGAAGAATGCCTGCTCAAAGCGCGCGTGCTGACCACGCGGCGGCCCTCGTTTCAGTTGCTGGAGTCGCTGCTGTGGGAGCCGGACAACGGTTATTTTCTGCTGGAGGCGCATCTGGCGCGGCTGGCGGATACGGCCGTTTATTTCAACGTGCCACTCGACCAGTCCGCCATCAAGCGTCGCTTGACCGAACTAGCGTCGATGTTGCGTGAGCCGGTCAAAATCCGGCTGCGGATTTCTCTGGACGGCGTGTTCGCGGTGGAAGCGGCGCCGCTGACGCAGGGGGTGCTATCGCGGCCAGCGCGAGTCGGTCTGGCCAGGGCGCCCGTCGATTCGGATACGGTCTGGCTGTATCACAAAACCACCCGGCGCGAGCTGTACGACGCCGCCCGCGCATCGCGGCCGGATTGCGACGAGGTCGTTCTGTGGAACGAACGCGGGGAACTGACCGAAGCCAGCACGGCGAACGTGGCGCTGGACTTGGATGGTGAATGGTTCACCCCGCCGGTGACGAGCGGCCTGCTGGCCGGCACTTTTCGGAACGGGCTGCTCGCCACCGGCCAAATTCGGGAACGCATCCTGACCCCGGCCGATTTGCGCGCGGCCCGGCGCATTGCCCTGATCAACTCGGTTCGTAAATGGCGGGCGGCCATTCTCGTTTTCTGAGTTCGCCGGCGCCAGATTGCGCCAAAACCCTTCAAGTTCAGCGGATTTTTACCAGTGATCTGGCAGATGAAAGCGCTAAAATGGCCGGCGACGCGCACGGTTGTCGACTCGGAGGTTTGCCATGATGACTCTCGATCTACCCGGCTTTATCACAACCTTCCTCGCCGTGATGGCGGCGCTGTTTGTCTTTGCCGTCGGCGTCGGCATCCTGCTGGTTGCTGTTCTCTACGTCATCGACATCACCCAGACCCAGCACGCCATTCGCCGCAACTTCCCGGTCATCGGGCGGTTACGCTACCGGATGGAGCATCTGGGCGTGTTCTTCCGTCAGTATTTCTACGCCATGGACCGGGAGGAAATGCCGTTCAACCGGGCGCAACGGGCCTGGGTCTACCGGGCGGCGAAGAATCTGGACACCACCCAGCCGTTCGGCTCCACCCGCGACCTGCGGCCACCCGGCACGCTG
>WBZP01003659.1_pt1 | contig 16479 bp, 15 predicted proteins | sample 5204301 | NCBI WGS metagenome assembly WBZP01 (sample SAMN12412401, study PRJNA552823) | activated sludge metagenome | isolation source: activated sludge from nitrification reactor of wastewater treatment plant... | place: USA: Pennsylvania | collected 2017
GGTTCCAGGGTTAGATTCAAGAGGTGTCGATGCCCGCCCCGCGTCTTTCCGGCAACAACCAGTTGGAGCATGTGACAGTTATTTGTGGATAGCCTCTTACCAAGGCCAAATAGGTCGCCGCTTAGAAGCTGTTTGGAAACCCTTGCCTCCCGGGCATCGAGCGGAAAGGCCCGATTTTCGTTCTCTTATTGGCAACAAATAAAGAAATAAAGCCCATATTGTTCTCTTTTCGAGAACGATAATCACAGGCACAGACCTTGGCCCCGAGGCGCGGAGTCTGTAACGAGACCTTCCAAACAGCTTCTTACGCGGATCTCGATCCGCGCCAACATGAGTCAGGGAATTGGCGTGCGTGGGATATCGAAATCGGCCATGGCGCCCTCCGCCCGCTGTCGATGAGCGTTCGAGCCACGGACTCAGAGTGGGTCGAAGTCTGCTGCCGCTCGGCGTTCCAATCCTGATTTCGGTGGTGGAGCCGGCCAATGGAATGCTTTCGGCGTTTTCCCGGCCCCAAGGGCGTTAGACTTGGCGTCCAAACACTGGGAGATAGAACGCCGGCAATCCTTCTGACCGAGCCTCGAGCCGGTTTACAAGACCTTCATGGTCGCTGCGCTTATCATTTGTGTCGAGTTGTGGTTGCGAGGCACTCTGGGGCGGTCCCAGTCTGCTTTTCCCCTCAACAACAGCGGGAGAATGGGTTAGGCTGTAGGCAGTAATTTCCGGCTCCATTCCGGAGCCAAGGTGCAATAGGCGGGGATTGACTCATGTCGAACCAAGGACAACAACGTATCCACGAATCCGCATTGGCGAAATGCCGTCTATTGGCCATGGAAAGGATGGAGGAGCAGATCGAGCAGTTATTCAACGATGCCCCGGAAGCCTTTTTCCAGTTCGCCGAGAAGGCAGGAACGGATACCGCGAGAAGCGGCCTGTTGGGGGCGAGCCATACCGTCACCAAGAACAGGCGCGAGATTCGCGACGCCTTTGCCACCCGGTTCAATCAGGCCTTCGAGTCCATCGGTCGGCAGGATCCGTCGCGGGCACAGTTTGCGGCCGATGCTGGGGACGAGAGCGAGATGAGATTGCTGGATCTGGGAGAGATGGAGGAGCAGATTGCGGTCAAAAAGCTCATCAATCGGACCCAGAACGAGAACTTTTCCGAACTCTATGCCTTGCGCCAGCGTTTTTCCCTGATCAATGGCGGCAACCTGCTACGGGAAGATCAGGTTCCGGCGGGGCCGGCTCATCTGGTGGTGACTTTCCGCGATGCCATCAAGCCGCTGGGTATGGAGTTCAAATTCAAGGTCATGCTCTATGCCTTGTTCGACAAGTATGTCCTCAAGAATGCCTGGGAACTCTATCAAGCCCTCAATGAGAGTCTGAAGGCCGACGGGGTTCTGCCCAATCTGGTGCATATCACGAAACCCCAGGGGGCCGCGGCTGGAACGCCGCCCCAGGCCAAGCCTCCCCAGTCTCAGGCCCAGGCGGCGAAGAAGGAGAAGAACAAAACGCTCGGCGATGAACTCTTCGGCTCCATCCTCTCCCTCATGGCGGAAAAGCGTTCCCGCGGCGATGGCATGGTGGCCGGGTCCATCGGCCTGGATGGACAGGTCTATGAACCTGTGCCGCGGGAAACCCTGGTGCAGACGATCAGCAACATCCAGACCAGTCAGCCCTCACCCTTTGCCGACGCCTTCGTCAGTCGGCAGGCCGCCGCCGACTTCATGGACGACGCCCAATTCCTGGAAAAGGCGAAGTCTCTCCTGGTGGGAGAGCGGGAGCAACTGTTCCAGGAGATCAAGCCGCAACAGATGACCTCGGCCGATCATGACGTTATCGAGATCGTCGGTTTTATGTTCGAGTACATGCTCAACGAGGAAGCCCTGCCCAATCTCGCCAAGGCCCTCATGAGTCGCTTACATACCCCTTATCTCAAGGCCGCCATGTTGGATAACAGTATGTTGGACAACAGCGAGCATCATGGCTGGCAGTTGTTGAACCTCATGGTGGAGTCGGGTTGCTCTTATGTGGACGAGCGGGATCCCAACTGGGGCATCTTCCCCGCTCTGCGCAAGGTGGTCGACCGGATCTTCGCCGAGTTCAAGGACAATATCGAACTCTTCTCCGATCTACTGGAACAATTGCGCATCAGCGTCAATGAGCAGAAGCGCAAGAATACGGCCCTGGAGCAACGGGCCAAGGACTCGGCGGTGGGGATTGAAAAGTTTCAGACGGCGAAAAAGCGGGCGGGGGAAGAGATCTCGGCGCGTCTGAACAAAGAATCCATGGTGCTGCCCGAGGTCGCCAACTTCCTGAAAAGCGCCTGGGTCGATCATCTGGTCATCATCTATCTGCGCGATACCCAGGGCGATAAGGGGAAACCCTGGGCGCAGACCCTCAAAGTGGCGGAGGATCTCATCGCCTTATGCAATCCGGTGGGGCAGGCCATGGTCCCCGGGGTGCTGGAGGAAAAACTCCAGAAGTTGCACAAGGATCTGGCCTTCGGCCTGGATACCATGGGGGGCGGGAATCCTCCGGAAGAATGGCCGCCCCTGGCCGAATTGCTCACCAGCTCCCAACGGCTGATGCAGGCCCAGGCCATGTTGAGAGCCGAACGCCACGCCAAAAAGCTGACCCCGCCCAGTCCAGGGGCGGCGCTCCCTGGGGGCGAGGCCCGCCAGGAAACGGCCCCTCGCTCCCGGGTCATTTCTGCCGAGGAACATAAACTCCTGGAAAGGATCCGCAGCCTGGGCTATGGAACCTGGTTCGAGTTCAAGCGCGACGAGAATCTGCCCAAACGCCGTCTCAAGCTGTCCTGGTACAGCTCTTTGACCGATAACTGTCTCCTGGTGGATCGGGCCGGGATCAAGCAGGAGATCCGTTCGGCCTCCTCCCTGGCCGAGGATGTGCTCGCGGGTCGGGCCAAGATCGTGTCTTCGGAAGAAACCCCTTTCGTCAGCCGTGCCCTGCGTTCCATCGCTTCGATGCTGGGGAAGGCGGTCGGCAAGGGGAATGGAGCGAAAGAGTCACGGGAGTGAACCAGGAGAGAGGATCGACGCCGGCCGTCCGGAGCTGATTCCGTTCAGCTTTTTTTGCCCCAGAGATCATCCAGACGTTGGTCGCGCCCGCACCGATAGCGATAGTAGGTGTAACGTAAGGGATTCTTTTTATAGAAATTCTGGTGGTAGTCCTCGGCCGCGTAGAAGCGGTCGGCGGGGCGGATCTCGGTCACGACCTGGTGTTGGAGCCGTCGCTCGATCTCGGCCTTTGATTGCTCGGCCAGCCGCTTTTCCTCCTCGCCTTGGTAGAAAATCGCCGACTGGTAGGTATCACCCCGGTCGCAGAACTGACCACCCCTGTCGAGGGGGTCCACATTGCGCCAATACACCTCCAGCAACCTTTGGTACTGGATTCGATCCGGATCGTAACGGATCTGGACGGCCTCGATGTGTCCAGTGGTATGGGAGGAGACCTCCGCATAGGTCGGATTCGGGGTATGGCCGCCAGTGTAACCCGAGGTCACCGAGATCACCCCGGGGAGTTCATCGAAGGGATGCACCATGCACCAGAAGCAACCACCGGCAAAGGTGGCCGTGGCGATCTTCTCGGCAGAGCCTGCTTTCTCGCTCGCGGCGGCCGGCCAAGCCAGGCCAAACAGCAGTCCGCATATTATTCCCCAGATACCTGATCGCATCGTCTTCATTGCGTCTCCAATCGGGTCGGATGGCTTATGTCGTTCGATGCCGGGCAAGAGCGCGAAGTTCCCGGAGCCGTTACATGAGGGGGGCGATATGCCCAGGTGCGTGGGAAGGTTTTGGTAGCCTGCCGCCCGGCGCTTGATCGTCCTCGCGGCCGCCACAATCTGTGAGACTGGTGTAGTTCTGCCGGTCGATGGCACTGGCGGGAACGAAAAGAGGGTTTCAGGGCGATGTTTCCGCCTTGAAACGGTTGGATGGTGAATCAGGCAAGTATGAAAAGGACGGATCATGTTCGACGCGAAAAAGCTTCTGGATACCATGCTCGAAAGCGGTATGGCCCAGTCGGTGGGCGAGCGTTTGGGAAATGCGCTCAATAACGGCAGTTTGGATCAGCTCAAGACCGGCCTCAGCGAGGGTTTGCGCCAAGCGGGGGAGGGTGGTGGCCTGTTCGGCAACCTGGCCAATATGGCCAAAGGGATGTTCGGTGACACCGCCCGGGCGGTTCAGGAAGGCAATCCTTCCACCATCGGCGGGCTCGGCGCCTTGGTGGGGGCGATTTTCGGTGGCGGCACCAAGGCGGCGACCGGGGCGCTGGGGGGAGGTCTGTTGGCGGTCCTCGGCACGCTCGCCATGCAGGCCATGAACAAGGCCAATGCCGGGTCTTCCACGGACACTCCCCAGGCGCGGCTGTTGGGGTCGGTGGACGAAGAGGCCGAACAGGCCAAGGCCAGGTTGCTGCTCACCGCCATGGTGAGTGCCGCCAAGGCCGACGGCCAGATCGACCCGGCAGAGATGCACAACATTCTGACCAAGCTGGACCAGGCCGGGGCGGATGGGGAGGCGCGGGCTTTCGTGCGGGAGCAGATGCTCGAACCCCTGGATCTGGACGCCCTCATCCGTCAGGTGAATAGCCCGGAGTTGGCGGCCGAGGTCTATACGGTGTCCTTGTTGTCCATCCAGGTGGATACCGATGAGGAACGGGACTATCTGTCCCGGTTGGCCGAGGGTATGGGATTGTTGCCCGAGGTGGTGCGGCAGATCCATGTCTCCCTGGGGGCGCCATAGCTTCGGGTTTGGGGCGCCCTGGGAAGCTACGTGGACGGCTATCTCTTTGGAACGGCGGCTATTCCTTCGAGGAAGGCCGAGAGGCATTCCGCCTGCTCCTGCCAGGTGGGAATGCGCCGTTCCGGTCGATAAGGCGCCTCCAGTTGATCCCTGAGCCGCCAGGCCAGATCCGCCTCGTCTCCAGGTGTATAGAGGCAGCGGGGGGCGTCTTTCAGGGTGCGGGCGAGGGCACCGAGCCGGGCGGTGACCAGGGGCGTGCCACAGGCCAGGATCTCGTAAGCCTTCTGGGGGAAGGCGTAACGCCCGAAAGGGGTGTCGATCATGGGCAGGGCGGCGACGTCCAGGGCGCTGAAGAACCAGGCCATCTCGGGATGCGGCAAGCGACCCAGAAAAAGGATCCGTTCGCCCTTGGGCGGCGGCAGACGTGGATCCGGTGAACCGACCAACACCAGGTGCAGGCTGGGGTCGAGGGCGGCGAGACGCGCGAAGGCCCGATAGAGGAGGCCGATGCCGCGGCTCCGGTGCAGGGAACCCGCCGCGCCGATGAGCCTGGCCGCCAGGGGAAGACCCAGCCGCCGGCGGGCCGTCGTTTTCTCATGGGGCTGGAAGAGCGCGGGATTGATGGTGCTCTCCAGGGTCAGCCCGGGCACCTCCGGAGCCAGACCGCCGACATATTCGCTCAGGGGCTCGCTGACGGAGACGATTCCCCCGGCTTGACGCAGGGCGCGGCGATACAGGGGGCGCAGGCCGGGGATCTTGGTCAGCCCAAAACTTTCATAGTTGTCGTAGAGATCCAGCACATAGGGTCGGTGGAGACGCCGGGCCATAACCTGGGTGATGATGGCGTGGGGGGCATCGGAGCCACCGAGCAACAGATCCGGGGCGAAGTCGTGCAACTGCTCCAGGGTCTGTTTCCAATAGCCGGGTAGGCCGCCGATCAGCCAGGGTCCGGCGTTGAGTCCGATCCATTCCAGCGCCTCCGGCGGGAGACCCGGGTCGGGAAATCGTCCGGCCTGGGAGGGGCGATAGCTGAGGCAGATCCCCAACACCCGATGACCCAGCGACGCCAACCCCCGGGGCAACTCGTAAAGCCGGGCGTAGCGATCCAGGATGAGATCCTGGTTCATGTAGTAACGCTTCCAGAGTACGGCAATCCGCATCCTCTTCCCCACCCCTTGTTGATCCAGTGATCAGGTCCGTCTCGTCGGCCACCCCGGACGCACCGGGCAAAGGTGCATTATGGCGGATCCCGGGGGAGGGGAGCGGCGGATATCCGGCCCAGGCTCACTCCCTACTTGTCCCATGGATAGGAATGGAATTAATGTTGCCGCGACGGACTTTCCATCAACAATCCACAAGAGCCCCTTCGCGGGGCCGAGGACCTACCATGAGACTCATACGCAATCTGCTCGCCTTGATTGGCTTTCTCGCCGTGGTCGGTATCGCTGTCCTGGGCTATCGCTATGGGCCTTTCATGGCCAAGATGGACCCGGAGCTGCCCCGGGTCTACAAGGAGTTCATGGACACCCTGGTGGAAACGGGAGATCCCGGGGTATCCATGATGTGGCGGGTACAGGTCAAGGAAGGCATGACCCCGGAGGACGTGGTGGAATCCCTGAAGAGCCTGGCGACGGCGCGCAACTTCCTGTTCGTGGGTGAATCGCCTTTCTACAAGCAGATCAAGGCCATCACCGGCGAGGACTATCGCTATGCCAATTTCCTCTCCTTCTGTGACGCCCGCGTCGGCAAGGCCATGCTGGAATATCAAGGCGCCTACAGTGGTTTCATGCCTTGTCGCATCGCCGTGGTCGAGGACAAGAACGGGCGCTTGTGGCTCTTTTCCATGAACCTGGACATGATGATCTATGGCGGCAAAAAACTCCCCGAAGATCTGAAACAGCAAGCGATCCGCATCCGTACCGTCGTCAAGGAGATGATGGATGGGGCGGCCAAGGGCGAGTTCTAACCGCCTTCCCGTCAGAAACGCGGAGGCGGTCTCTGGTCGGAGCCGCCTCCCATCTCCGCTTATCTCTATCTCATCCGTTCAAACACCGCCAAGTGTAAGGTGTGCACCACGGGCAATTGGGCGTAATCCTTTACCAGTCGGTAGCCGGCGCGCTCGAAATAACCGGTCACCTCCCGTAAGGGGGTGGAAAATTTCTTCATCTTCTGTATCCCCAGCCAGGCGCGCAGCTTGAGCTTCATCGAGTTGACCGCGATGGGGCTCAGGTAGGAGATCACCACATGGCGCCTGGCTACCCGACAGAGTTCGGACACCGCTTGGCGACGGACCTCCGGGGTGGGAAAGTGGTGAAAGAGGCGAAAGCAGATCACCGTATCGAACGCCTGATCCGGGTAGCTCAGGTGTTCGATGTCCTGCTTGAGCACCTGGAAATCCATCTCCTCCTTGGCCAGGGCCTGGCGGGTCAAGGCCAGCATGGCCTCCGAATAGTCGGCGCAACTCATGCGGTAACCCCGATGCGCCAGATGCAGGCTCACCCGCCCGGCCCCACAGGGCAGATCCAACACCCGATCGGTTTTGGGGATATGGTGAAAGGCCTTGTCGATCAACCTCATTTCGGCTCGGTGCTTGGCCGTTGGCCGGATCCGGTATTCAGAGGCGGTCTTGGCGTCGTATTTGACTCGGCCACTATAACTGGGTTGATTGGACATCATACAACTACAACTCCCGTGAGGATCCAGGCCCGCTGGAGACCCTGGGATCCTGGTTTTTTGAGTCATTGGGGGACGGCTATCCGGGTGAATACCCCATGAGAAGAGGAGATCGGCGATCGAAGGGAAGGACCTGGGAAAGCCGTTTCTTTGAGTCGAAGGTGGGGCGGGAAAACCACCCAACCCAACCCGATCTATCTCTAGTGTAAGGCTATGAAGGACAAAGGGACAATCAAGAGGCTCAAACCGCTCTGGCTTGGATGAGAACGCCTGCCGGCCCCTCTCACCGAGTGCCGCTGGGTTCGGGAAACGAAGAAGACCTTGCCCCCCATTGGCTTCCCCCTTGATAAAGGAGGGCGGGGAATGATTTCACAATGGCGAAATCTTTGACCAAGCCATCCTGAAGTGCACGAGATCGAGCATGAGAGAGGGGGATCTGTCACGGCTGGCTTGTTCGCCTTCCAGCGCTTCCGGGCCGGGGCTCCTTGGCCCGAATTTTCGTTCTCCTATGAAGAACAATGCGTCAACTCATGGCGTATTGTTCTCGAAATAAGAACAAAAAATGGCCATTTTTCGTCGATGCCCGGAATAACCGAGCGTGAATGCCGATTCCGCTGGGATCTTTTTCGCGGCAGTGGATTCGGGGCCGGCGTCTGCCCTCCCGAAGGCCCGGAATGGATTCACCCGGGTTGCCGGAACCCTCGTCGCTATCGGCTGCGGAGCCATCCCAACTCAGGCTTGGGCGAAGTATCGCCGCAGATACTCATCCAAGGACAGGTCATCCCTGGCCTCGATCTCCTGCTGTTGTTGGCGGGAACGCATGGCAGCCGCGCTGAACCGAAGCTCGCGTTCTGGATCCAGCCTGACCCCCTGGAAATAGCGCTGATGTTCCTTGGATTTGCGCCGGGCGAAGGCATAAAAGCTTTCGTCCTGTTCGCGCATCTCGGCCAGCATGCGCGCCGAGGGGGTGAGATCCGGCTCCAGGACCAGGGCCTGTTGTGCCTGTAGGCTTTGGCTATAGGGCTGGGAGGCGTCGCCGCCGTCGTCCAGGAGTTCACACACGCCCTGCATGGCCTCCAGGATCTCCCCGGCCCAGTCTTTCAAGCCGATCTCGCGACCCTGTCGCCGGAGACGCCAGGTGGAATCGCGCCCTCGATGGGCGACCCCGGTCTGGTTGTCGTTGATCTCTTCGTGCTCCTGTCGGCTGATCGGGGGACTGTCGACCAGCAGGCAAAAGGTCAAAAAGGCTTCGAGGAATTTGAGTTGCCCGGGGGCGATGCCGAGGGGATGAAAGGCGTTCACGTCCAGGGAACGCAGTTCGACATATTGCACCCCCCGTCGTTCCAGGGCCAGGGTGGGCTTTTCGTTGCCGACGGGGACCGGCTTGGGACGTACGCTGCTGTAATATTCGTTCTCGATCTGCAGGATATTGGCATTGAGCTGTTCATACTGACCATTGACCACCACCCCGATCCGCTCATAGGCGGGGCAGGGCGTCTCGATGGCCGCCCGCAGGCTGGCGATATAGGTATCCAGGCTGTCATAGCCGACCCGTACTCCGGCCCCCCGCTCGCGACTGTTTTGATAGCCGATATCCCCCATGCGTAACGAAGTGGCATAGGGCAGGAAATAGGTCCCCTCGTCGAACTCGCTCAGACTGGTCGGCTTGTCATCGAGAAAGGTCTTGCAAACCGCCGGAGAGGTGCCGAAGAGGTAGGGGATCAGCCAACCGTAGCGCAGGAGGTTGCGAATCAGGGCGAAATAGGAAGTATCCCGAAAGGCCCGGGGTGGGGAGGTGGTATCGGCCTCGATCTCCTGGTAGATGGGCCAAAAATCCATCGCCAGGGAGAAGTTGAAATGGACCCCGGCGATCACCTGCATCAGTCGTCCATAACGATGTCCGAGCCCGCGGCGATAGATGGTCTTCATCAGCCCGGTGTTGGAAGAACCATACTGGGCGATAGGGATGCTCCCGGGTCCATGGAGGATACAGGGCATGCTCGTGGCCCAGAGGAATTCCTCGCCGAGATGGCCGTAGACGAAGCTGTGGGCGTCGCGCAGAAAATCCAACACCTCCCCGACCTCGACCATGGGGGGTGTGATAAGCTCCAACAGGGCTTCGGAGTAGTCCGTGGTGATGAAGGGGTGGGTGAGGGGAGACCCAAGACCCGCCGGGTGGGGGCTTTGGGCGATACCTCCTTGAGGCGCCACTCGGAGGCTTTCTTTTTCGATACCCTTGAGGCTGAGGCGGAGCTGGCTGGCTGCCTTATCTTCATCAAGACGGCGCAGACGCCGGTCCAAACCCTGATAGAGCCTCGAATGATCGCCAGCCTCTCCGGGACCAAAGTTGCGATGATGTATCAGCAAGGTATGCTAAGTCCCGGTAAAGATATGTTTTGTACTATAATCTTTGGCGTTGCCCGGGAATTCCGTCGTCGAAAAGTGTCGGTGGAACTGTCGGGCGGTAACGGATGGTAGCCGAGCCAAGGGCGGGAGGACAACAGAGAGAAGGCCGATCTGAGGCTGCTCTGACCCAGCTCAAGGGCGAGTTACCTTTTTCTCTTACTTGGCGGCGTTGGTTGAAGGAGTGCCTCTATGTTCCTGAGGTTGGTTTTTGCCCTGTTTTCCATCTTGGCATTAACGACCACTTCTCTTTACCCCTTAGCGGCAACAGCCTCCACGAGCAAATCGGGCCAAGCCCAGAAAACCTCTTCTTCCCGGGCCGCCACCCCCAACAAGGCGGTCAAGGCTGTCGCGGCCAAACCGACCGCCAAGACGACGGCCAAGGCCGCGCCGGATAAAAGGGGCGCCAAGACTTCCTCAGCCAAGGCCACATCACAACCGACCGCTACCAAGCCCGGCAAATCGTCCGGCATCAAGACCAAGGTGGTCGCCAAGCCGGCGCGAACCCAGGCCGTCACCAAACTCCGGGTTAGTCCGCGACAACCGAGTCAGGCTCACGACCTGGTCGAGGAGACAGGGTCTGTGTTCCCGCGGGGCTTGGGGGTACAGTCCGCGAGCGTGCTGGTGGTCGACGATTCCGGTGAGGAAATTTTCGTCAAGGCGCCGGATCATCCGCACCCCATCGCTTCCATCACCAAGCTCATGACCGCGGTGGTGGTGCTTGATGCCGATCTCCCCATGGAGGAAGAGATCACCATCTCCGCGGCGGATCGGGACAGTATCCGCCAAAGCTCTTCCCGTCTGCATGACGGCACCGCCACCCTGTCCCGGCGCGATCTGCTGCATATCGCCCTCATGGCCTCGGAGAACCGGGCGGCGGCGGCCCTGGCCCGCACCACTTTTCCCGGTGGCACGCCTGAGTTCGTCATGGCGATGAATCGCAAGGCCAGGGCACTAGGGATGATCAATACCCAGTTTGCCGACGGCACCGGGCTCGACGGGCGTAATGTTTCTACTGCCCGGGATTTGGTCAAGTTGCTCCGAGCGGCCTACCACTACGACCTGATCCGCGAAGCGACGACGACCCGATCGGCCGAAGTCTATCCCTACGGTGAACACCACGCCTTGGCCTATGTGAACACCAACCGACTTGTCAGAAGCGATGACTGGGAGATCGAGTTGAGCAAGACCGGTTATCTCAATGAAGCTGGCCGTTGCTTGGCTATGCGCACGCGCATCGCCGACAGGCCTCTGTACATGGTGTTTTTGCACGGACCGGGCAAGCTGACGCCTTTTGGCGATTCCTATCGCCTGCGCAAGTGGTTGGAAACCCAGGGGTAAGGCAACTTCTGAAGAAAAACGTATTGCAGGAGGTTTCGCCTGCGATACGGTTTGGCGTTATTTCCAATAGGGCGAGTCTGGGCAATAGTCGGCACGATCGCTGGCGCCTCTCCAACGCCCCTCGCGGTACCAGAAATCTTGGGTTTTGACATTGATAGCGATCCCAGGTTTCGATCACGGGGGGCTGCCCTCGTGGGGCCCAGGTACTACGGGTCAGGTGGGGCAGGAAATACACGGCGGACTCATCGGTGTGGACCTCGGCGCGGTCTTCTTGTTGGGCCTGGGCTCGACCGGTGGGTAAGCGGTGGTCCCGCTAGTCCGCCACCGCTTGAGGAGGCTGTCGAGCGTCACGCCGCTTGGGTTTTTGCCGGCTGAGGCGATTTTTTTTAACAACAAGCCGATACTGGAGACCTTGTGGCCCACCTCAAAGGTCTCGGCGATCACCTCGGCGAGACGTTGACGGGTCCATACCCCACCGGCGAAGCCAAACGCTTCCGGCCCCTTCTCTACCAAGCCAGGGATCGCGGACTGTTGTTCCGGGGTCAGCTTGCAGGGCAAACGCGCAATCCGAGGCTTTACATCAATGGGATACCTGGCATCGTTATTCTTTTCCGCGGAGGCAAGAGCGATGCCGGTGGATTTCTTCACGCCCTTCTCGGAGCTAACAGTCCCGAATGCTCGGGCTCGTGACCTCGATCCGGAGGCCGTGGAATGCTTGCTCACCCGCACCTGGCCGATGATTCGACGACTCGCCAAAAAAAGGGGGCCATCATCGTCTTCCTCGACGAAGCCGGTATCGGTGTCATGACCCGCTCGGGGCGCACCAGGGGGGAAGTGAACACCCCGCCGATCGTGCCGGAGGGATTGATAGTAGGGCCTTGTGAGGGTCCCGTGGGTTTTGGCGGCGTTAACCGAATCCTACCCGGTTCTTCAGGCTTAACCCAGGGTGGGACACTTGTGACTTGAATCCGCCCTTCCATTTAGAATGCCAAGACATCCCGAACGCTTGAGAGTACCCGGAGTCTTGCCCTCGACATGAACATCCACGCCGATCTACGCCGCGCTGCCCTCTATCTCTCAGTGGTGCAGTTTTTCTTTTTCACCACCTGGGTGGTTTATGTCACTTATCTTGGAGATCTGTTGGAGCGGGTGGGTATCGGGCGCAGCGCCTTGCCCTGGATCATTCTGCTCGATCAGATCCTGTTCGCTTTGAGCGATACGGCCATGGGCTATGCCGCCGATCTGGTGGAAAGGACCCTGGGCCGTCTGAGCCGCTGGATCCTTGCGGTCAATGCCCTGTCCTGCCTGGCCTTCATCCTCATCCCTTGGGGTCCAGGGGCGGTGAGTCCGGGACTCTTCCTGGCGCTGATTCTGCTTTGGGTGGCGACCTCCTCGGTGCTACGGGCACCCCCCATCGTCCTGCTGATGAAGCATGCCGCCCGCCCCCGGGTGCCCTGGCTGGCGGCCGCTTCCCTGCTGGGGCTAGCCCTGGGAGGGGCGGTTTCCCCCTATCTGGGGTTGTGGCTGAAAGGTATCGATCCCGCTCTGCCCTTTGCCATTACCGGGCTGACCCTCTTTGCCACTACTCTTGGCCTGACCTGGATGCAAAGCCTGAAGGAACGATTGCCGCCGGGGGAGCGGGCGCCAGCCCAGCGTCAGCCGGGACCAAAGCCCTGGATCGCCGTCTTGCTGGGGGCGAGCCTGTTGATCGGCTTCGGCTTTCAGATTCATTCCTTCATCAACTCGCAGAAACTTTACCAAGCCTTCATCCCGAAGGAACAGTTGCCCCTTTTCCTGCCCCTATTCTGGATTGGCTTCAAACTGCTGGTCTTTCCGGGAGCGGCGGCGGCCAAACGCTATGGTCCGCTGAAGGTGCTGAGTCTGGCGGCCCTGATCGGTAGCCTCGGGGTGGCCTTGTCCAGTACGGCGCCAAGCCTGGAACTGTTGATCGGGGGGCAGATGTTGGCCGGCGGGGCCTGGGGCGTTTTCTTTATGGCGGGGATTAGCGCCGCGTTGGGGCTGGGGACCAGCGGTCGCGAGGGATTGGTGCTGGGTCTTTGGTTCAGTTTCCTCTCCCTCGCCACACTGGCCCGGGCCGGGATCGTGGTGGCCGGTTTCGACAAGCTTCCCAGCTTCGCTCCCTGGCTCACCTGGATTCCAGCGCTGGCCTGGTTGATTGGCGCTGTCATATTGTTGCTGGTTCTTCTGATCCACATGAAGAACCAGCAGACCGAAACGGCTTGAAGTGGCTCCCGGCGACGATCCTTTAAGCCGCCTTGGATTTTGGCTCGGCGATCGCCAAGGGTGTCTGGGGCGGGCGTTTGGCTTGGCGAGATTTGCCGCGTTCGACCAGATCCCCCAGGGTGATGCCGCTCAGAAAATCGAAAATTTCGTTGCTGAGTTCATTCCAGAGGTCATGGGTCAGGCAACGATCCCCCTGCTGACAGTTCTCCCGTCCTCGGCATTTGGTGAATTCCACCCATTCATCCACGGCACAGATGATATCCGCGATGGAGATGTCATTGGCGCTACGGCCAAGAAAATACCCGCCACCCGGCCCACGTACGCCCCTGACCAGTTGTCGGTTGCGCAGGGCGGCGAACAACTGTTCCAGATAGGACAGGGAGATTCCCTGATTGGCGGAGATATCGGCCAGGGTCACGGGTCCATCCTTGCCGTTGACCGTCAGATCCAGCATGGCAGTTACTGCGTAACGACCTTTGGTTGAAAGCCTCATCGTAGCTATCCTCCGTTCTGTGGATGGATCAATACCTGTATAAATACTCGGTATTAAAGGTAAGATTCCTTAACGAATTAGTCAATTATTTTTGTAAAAAATCCCCTCGAAAATGCCCCAATCCCTGGATAAAGGCCGTGATAGCCTCAGGTGGTGGTTTCGATTGGTCGCCCTGGTTCGCAAACGGATCTCTCGGCGGCGAACCTGTGGCCTTGGCGCAGGCAGTACGCCAGCCATTTGGAGAGAAAGAGATTCGCTTTCCACTTGTGGTCCAGAGTCGGTACCGTCTGGGCGGAAATTTGGCCACCGGAGCCGTCCCGGATGTCGAGCACCTCGACCTGACGAGAGTCGTGGTAAACCCGCATCACGGCATCTGGTGCCCGTCGCGGCCCCTGTTCCAAGGCCAGAAGATAGGTGAGTTGGATCAGACTGGTAAATTTCGTCTGCTCCATTACTTCAAGGCAGAGTTCTATCCCGGCTTCCCCGGGCGTGACGAGAGATCCCCGTAGGTTCGGCAGATCCGGGGCCAGTCGGCGTACCAGGAGGTAGTTCTCATCGCAGACATCCATCAAAGCCCCCAGCGTGGGAGAGCTGAGCCAGGACTGAGGGATCCTGGAGGGCGGGCGTTGGAGCATCATCGAATGCGGTCGAACCGGGGTGTTAATGCAGACTTTGCTGGTGGTTACTGGTATAGGTCCGGGGTGAAGCAAAAATTATAAACCCATAACCCCGCAAAGCGTGGGTTGCAATCCCGATCCTGGGGGAAACTCTCAAGACAGCCGTGGGAACCAGGGCTTCAGAGCAGCAGGGCACGGGCGAGGATAATCGCATCTTCCCGCCCCCGCACCGCTGGATAATAGCCACGGCGCACGCCGACCTCATTGAATCCCGAGGCTTCGTAGAGCCTTCGTGCCGCCAGATTGGACGGGCGTACCTCGAGAAAGGCGGTATCCGCCCCTTGCTGTCGGGCGATTCTGAGCATACGACGCAGGAGCCCACGCCCCAACCCCAGCCCCTGCCACTCCGGAGCGATACAGATGTTGAGTATATGGCACTCGCCCACGGCGACTGACATCACCCCGTAGCCGATGATCTCCCCATGCCAGGTGGCACTCAGACAGATATATCCGGCCCTGAGGCAATCCTGAAAGATCCCCAGGTTCCAGGGAAAGGCATAGGCACGCTGTTCGATCGCTGAGATATGATCGAGATCCCCTGGCTCCGTCCGCCGCCATCCCAGCCCCGATCGACGTAGTGCATCCATGCCGCTCGACTTGCCCGTCGAGTCGAGGCGACTTTTCATCTTAGGGGGCACCATCTACCCCGGGAACGACAGTCGAGTCGGCGGTTGCATGGCGGACACCCAAGAGTTCGGCTAGGACTTGGAGATCCTGCCAAGCCTTCGCCTTCTCCTCGGGAGATCGCAGTAAATAGGCCGGGTGATAGGTCACCACCATAGGGACCTGGCGCACCCCCAGGTTGTATATCCGACCGCGCAAACGGCCGATCGCCTCGGTCGTCTTCAGCAGATTCTGGGTCGAGATCCGGCCCACCGAGAGGATCGCCTTTGGTTCGAGCAGTTCCATCTGGCGTTGGAGAAACCCCTGGCAATGGGCGACTTCGTCCGGCAGGGGGTCGCGGTTCCCGGGCGGTCGGCATTTCAGCACATTGGCGATGAATACCTGCTCCCTGCCGAGCCCGATGGCCCGCAACATCAGGTTGAGCAACTGCCCCGCCCGCCCGACGAAGGGCTCGCCCTGGCGATCTTCATCCGCTCCCGGAGCCTCACCGATGACCATCAGGTCGGCCTGCCGATCTCCCACCCCGAATACCGTCTGGGTGCGGGTCTCATGCAGGTTGCAGGCGCGACAGTGCGCCACACGAGCCGCCAGTTGTTCCCAATCCAGCTCGGACGTCGGCACTTCGAACGACGATGCTTCCGCCTGTTGAACTACTCGATCCTGATGCGGATCCTCGGCAGAGGTAAAGGTGGCCGGCGCAAAGAACGCCGGCGCCTCCTCGCGCCGGCGCCAGACCTCAATCCCCATGGCCTCCAGATAGGCCAGTCTGAGGGCCTCATCCATCAGTCAACCCAGACAACGGCCTCAGACATCCCCTTTTTGCGGGTGTGCCCGGATCGAGGCTTGCAACAACTGGTTATAGGCGTTGAGGTAGGCCTTGACCGAGGCCACCACGATATCTGTATCCGCCCCCTGACCGTTGACTATTCGCCCGGCCTTCTCCAGACGCACCGTGACCTCGCCCTGGGCGTCGGTGCCACTGGTGATGTTATTCACCGAATACAACTGCAACTGGGTGCCGCTCTTGACGATGGTCTCGATCGCCTTGAAAGAGGCATCCACCGGACCGCTGCCGAAGGCCACGCCGTTCTGCTCGATCCCGTCGACCAAGAGCACGAGGCTGGCCCGCGGCGTTTCGCCAGTCTCGGAACAGACCTTCATCGTGAGGAGCCTGACCCGCTCGTTCTCCGCCTCGATGCGCCGCTGCTCCAAGATGCGCGTGATGACGAAGTGGATCTGGTTCGCATTGAAGGGCTTCGTG
>WBZP01003660.1_pt1 | contig 16474 bp, 18 predicted proteins | sample 5204301 | NCBI WGS metagenome assembly WBZP01 (sample SAMN12412401, study PRJNA552823) | activated sludge metagenome | isolation source: activated sludge from nitrification reactor of wastewater treatment plant... | place: USA: Pennsylvania | collected 2017
AACGTGCAGGTCAACTACACCAAGCAAAGTCTGACGATCACCACCACGGTTGCTGACTTCACGGCGACCCCCGAGAAGTCCCCAGCGGTGACTTATTACGTCGCCACCAAAGGCAACCGCCTTTACACGCTGGAGTTGGTGCAGGTCATGGGGGAGTCCGGCACGATTGTGACCGACATGGCGGCCCACCAACTCGTCGGCTCGGGCAAGGCCCCGGCCTCGTGCAAGAAGATGAAAGCCGCTTTCGACACCACGGCCCACACGGTTTCTCTCAGCGTGCCAAGTTCGTGCCTTCGCAGTTCGAAATACATCCAGTTGATGGGCAAGACCTACGCGACCAATGAGTTGTTGACCGAAACCTCCAAGTGGGTCGGCAATGAGGACGACGTCTTTTCAGACGCGCTTTACGACGACGACATGATGAGTTGGGGCACCAGCCCAGTCATCGCCCGTGGCGGCAAAGGCATCGTGGTCGATTCCCCGGTGCGCCTTTCTGGTGGGGCCATGCGTCTCCTGGTTGTCCAGGCCCGCCACTTCTGACTCGCGTTAGACGCGCTCGCGCAATTCGTTGAAGGCAACTGGGTCGATGGCGATCCAGATCTGTTCAGCGGCGCCAACCAACTCACCTGAGGTTGTGAACAGTGAGGTTGACGAGTAGACCTTGCGCCCTTGAGTGCCCCTTGCCTCGCCCACCACGACGAGTGGCTCACCCACATGGGGGAGTACGTCGACGTACGCCGTCATCTGGCCGAGCACCAAGCCGCGGTCCTCAAGATCACTAGCCCAGGCTCCAGCGCAATCGAGCGCCGCCCACAGGGTCGGTTCGTCGTCGGTCCCGGGAGTCCACACGGCGGCCACGCGGCCTTCGCCAACTGGCCCGGGGAAGATGCGCAGTCCATCTTCACGTGCCGTGCCGCATGTGAAGCAGGTTGGGAACGGGTGATGGTTCAACCCGGGGAAGTGTGAACCAGCATCTCGAGCAACCTCGAAAGCCACGAAGTCGGTGGCCGATGGGCGGGCCTCGCAGAGTCGCGCTTGGGCGATCAGCACCTCGTCGTCGAGCAACTGCCAACAGTCCTGGGAGGCCACGATGTTCAAGTCGGTCGAGAGTGGGGGTGGCATCCGCAACGTCACCTCAACCGGCAGCGAACCGTCAGCTCTGATGCCTGCTGCAAACGCTCCGCTGGTCCATCCGCCATTGCCTGAGCGAGCCGGCCCTCGGTATTTCGGATCAATCCGTAACGCGACCATGCCCCACTCTCCCAGACCTGACACAATCGCAGAGTGAGCGACCTGATCGACACCACTGAGATGTACCTTCGGACGATTTATGAACTCGTCGAGGAAGGTGTCACGCCGCTTCGGGCTCGCATCGCCGAGCGACTGCACCACAGTGGTCCCACCGTGAGTCAGACGGTCGCACGGATGGAGCGCGACGGGCTCCTCACTGTGCAAGGTGATCGGCACTTGGCCCTGACTGACGAGGGCATGGTGGCTGCGACCCGAGTGATGCGCAAACACCGGTTGGCCGAGCGCCTCTTGCACGATGTCATCGGCTTGGATTGGGAGCTCGTCCACGATGAGGCATGCCGCTGGGAGCATGTGATGTCTGAGGTTGTCGAGCGCAGGCTCGTTGAGTTGCTGGGTGGCCCCACCGAATCGCCGTACGGCAACCCGATCCCGGGCCTGGACGAACTGGGTCACACTGCTGATGAACTCGTCATGCGCCCTGCGGCACCACTGAGCGAGTCGCTGCCGACTGAAGGACGGGCACGCATTCGCGTGCAGCGGATCTCTGAGGAGCTTCAGAAGGATGGCGCACTGATGGGGGCGCTGCGACGTGTGGGCGCCACCCCTGGTGCCGACGTCAAGGCGTGGCGGGTCGACCAAGGCATCGCGATTGGTTCAGCCGGCGAGATCACCGAACTCAGTGTTGACTCGGCTGCCCATGTGTTCGTCAGCGCTGGTTAACGCGCATAGCGGGCTTCTGCGCGTGCCCTTGCTTTGATTGCTTCGGTCTCCCGGTTCTTGGGCGGGGCTGTCGTCACCAACGCCTCCACCAGGTCGCGGGTGGCTGACTCGATGATCTTCACAGCTTGATCGAAGGCCACCTGATTCGCCGCACTGGGCTTGGTGGACCCACCAACCTTGCGAACGTATTGCAGCGCAGCGGCGTGAATCTCGTCATGAGTCGCTGGCGGCTCAAAGTTGTTGAGCGGACGGATGCTTCGGCACATGGGTGGAGCCTACGACCCGTAGGCTTGCGCCCGCCCACCCACAACAGGAGGACCCCGTGGCTGATCGAGACTTTGACATCGTGCTGTTTGGTGCGACCGGATTCACCGGTGGCCTGACCGCGCAGTACCTAGCACGCCATGCCCCTGCCTCAACTCGGTGGGCACTGGCTGGGCGAAACGAGGCCAAACTCGCCCGGGTGCGCGACGACCTGGCCGCAGTGAACCCAGCACTGGGTGAGTTGTCACTTCTGGTTGCTGACGTCACTGATGCGGCTGCATTGGCCGACATCGCGGCCCGGACTCGGGTGCTGATTACGACGGTCGGCCCGTACCTTGCCCATGGCGAACCGCTGGTGCAAGCGTGTGCCGACGCGGGCACCGACTACGTCGATCTGACTGGTGAAGCAGAGTTCGTCGATCTGATGTATTCCCGCCACCATGATCGGGCAGTGCAGACCGGGGCACGCATTGTGCACTCATGTGGTTTCGACTCGATCCCGCACGACCTCGGTGCGTTGTACGCCGTGCAGCAACTAGGTACCGACGCACCGATCTCATTGCGCGGGGTCGTGCGGGCCAGCGGTCAGCCTTCCGGCGGCACATTCCACACCGTGATTGCGTCGATCCCGCGTACCGCTCAAGCGCGTGAGGCTGCCCGACGTCGGCGAGAGAAGGAAGGCAAGCCCGCTGGCCGTCGCTCACGTGCGGTTGCAGGCAAGCCGCATCGCGATGCCGAACTTGGTTATTGGCTGGTGCCGCTGCCCACCATCGATCCAGCAGTGGTGGCGCACTCGGGCGCGGCACTTGCGTCGTACGGTCCAGACTTCTCCTACTCCCACTACGCCGGCATCAAGACGCTGCGCTACCTCGTTGGCGGAGTCGCCGGGATCGGGGCCCTCGGCCTGGCCGCGCAGGTCGGCCCGTTGCGGCGGATGATGTTGGAGAAGATGCCTCAAGGTGACGGGCCTGATGAGCAACGTCGGGCTCGCTCCTGGTTCACGGTTGACTTCATCGGTGAATCAGCGGGCCGCCGCGTGCACACCCGGGTGAGCGGGGGAGACCCCGGCTATGGCGAGACGGCCAAGATGTTGGCCGAATCAGCGCTGTGCCTTGCCTTCGATGACAACCCTCCTACTGCAGGGCAAGTCACGACTGCCGCCGCGATGGGAACGAACCTCACCGCACGGTTAGTTGCCGCAGGAATCCGCTTCGAGACCGTTTCCTAGATCGTTCCCGCGTGAGCAACTAGCACCAAAAAGCGTTGTGGCCCGGTCGTCCGGGCCACAACGCTTAGTAAGTAGGAAGTCACTCAGCTAGGTGAGCGCGGCTTAACAAGAACGCGTGGTCGCTGATGTGGCGGCGTACGGTCTCATCGACGGTGAAGCGGCTGAAGGTGGCGTCACCTGCGACGAAGATCCAGTCGATGTAGGTGCGAGCCTTGGGGTAGTCACACGAGTTGGACTCGCTGCCACCCAGCGGTGAAACCAGGTTGGCTTGGATAGTCAGCGGGCAGTAGGCCTTTTGCTTGTCGTTGAAGTCGCCGGTGAAGAACACAGGCAGGCCGGTCGCGCGCAACTTCTTGATGAAGTCGATCTCGATGCGGATTGCCTTGGCCCGCCACTTAGCCGAATCATGGTACTGGCGTACTGTGGCTGGGTTGTGCACGTTGACGAAGTAGACCTCACGACCGGCCAGAGCGGGGTAACGGCCGCCCTCCTTGAAGCGAAGCTTGACCCAGGGCATTCGGCGCACGTTGCCCCGGAAGTAGGGGACGCCAATGGTGCCGGCCTCGACGAAGTCGAAGGTGTTGGCACGCCAAATCACTGAGTTGTCAGAGTCACTATCGGCAGCCACGGGGTAGATGCCATATGTCGAGCGTGCGGTCTGCAAGAACAGCTGGCGCTGGGGCTTCTGGAACTCCTGGAGCCCAACGAAGTCGACTTTGGCTCGCTTGAAGACAGCCAAAGCCGCACGCAGGCGACTGGCGTAATTGCCTCGGTGGCTGGCGCCCAACACGTTGAATGTGCCGACGTTGAAGCCCTTGTTGCCAAACAGGTAGCCCGAGGGCACTGGCTTGCCAGCGTGAGAGGCCAACCAGGCACGCGGCTCTGGGTCGGTGGTGTCATCGTTGCTGATCTGGAAATAGAGGTTGGCAGGTTTGCCCACCTTGCAGGTCGGATCGACGCCGGCAGCACCGGCATGGCCGATCACTTCACCAGAGAGCACCACATCGCCCGCCTTGACGCTCAAGTCGCGCAGGCTGCCATAGACAGTGGTCAGGTCGTCGCGGCCCTCAGTCACGACACGAACCAGGCGGCCACCTGCCCAGGCGACATCGTTGTCGATCTCGATGCGACCAGGGGTCGAAGCCAGCACATCAGCACCGCACTTGGTGGCGATGTTGACACCCATGGGGGACGCGGTTGCCATGATGGGAGCGGGGGTTGCTGAAGTCTCGGAGACGATGTCAGTCGGGGTTGCAGCCTCAGTCGGGGTTGCAGCCTCAGTGGGGGTCGCTGTCGGGTCAGCAGGCGGGGTGGCCATCGTGCCCGTCGAGTTGAGACTCGGGTCGTTGGGCATCGTCGTCGTCGTGGTCATCCGCAGTGCGCTTGCGCCAGCCAGCGGGTAGACAACGTTGGGTGGGGTCACGGCAGGGCGGCTCTTGGCGGAGGGGCCAGCAGATGCCGCCTCGACGGGAACCAAGAGCCCAGAGGAGGCCGCAAGGGCACCCGAAATGGAAAGAACAGCAACCAAACGGCCAGGCGCCGTACGTTTGCTAGAGGGCCTTGTCGCCCTGTCAGTCAACTTCAGTGCGTCGGTCTTACTCATGAACCAGTACGTCCTCGGTGCAGACAGTTGTAAGCATTTTGTGATCTAACGGCCCAGTATGCCAAGCAAGGCCGCAATAGGGAAACCCACGCCCTAGTGGCATGGACCACTAGGGCGTCAAGAAGGGCTAGTTGGTGCTACCGAGGTGAGTGCGAGCAATGATCATGGGGTGATCTGACAACAACATCTCTTGTGTGGACTTGTCTTTGATGTAGGTACTGAAGGCCATGTTGCCAGCGCCGAAGATCCAGTCAATGCCGATTTGGTAGGGGAGCACACAGGGAGTTCCGCCTCCACCCGATGCGCTGACCATCAGGCCGTCTCCAGTGAGGGGGCACACAGCCTTTTCCTTGTCATTGAAGTCGCCGGTCAGGAAAACCGGGACCCCAGTGGCTTTGAGCTTGGTGACCAGCGCACGTTCTGCGGCGATCGCGGCTGCTCGCCACTGCGATTGGTCGCCGCGGTCAGGCAACGTCGCAGGGTTGTGCACGTTGATGAAGTAGGCCGTTTTGCCGGTTGCCTTCTCTCGCAACAGAACCCATGGCATATTGCGCAGGTTGCCGCTGAAATAGGGCACCTTGAAAGTGCCGCCTTGCACGAACCCGAAGGTTGCTTGGCGCCACAAGATGGAGTTGTCAGTGTCGACGCCGCCATCGAAGGGGAAGAACGTGTAGCTGCTCTTCATCCGACTGTAGAAGGCCGCGCGCTGCTCGCGTTGCATTTCTTGTACGCCGATGACGTCGGCTTTCATCGCGCTCCATTTGTCGACAACAGGCCCCACGCGTTCAGCTGCAGGGGCGTATTTGGCGCTGTTGCGGGTGTGGCTCGCGCCGAGAACGTTGAAGCTCACGAGGGTGAAGCCACCGTGATTGAGCAGTCGTCCGCCCGGCAAGGGGTGGCCCACGTTTGTGCCCAGCCATGAAGTGGGGTTAACCCAAGCTTCGAGGTTGTCGTGCACGATGACTCGCAGCTGGCAGCCCTTGGCTCGCCCCAGGTTTCCGACCGTGCCGATTTGTTGCCCTGAGGTGACGATTTGTCCAGTCTTGACGGTCGTGGACGCCATGTATGCGAACTGGGTGCGGATGCCATCAGTGTTGGCAGTGACCTTCACCAGGTTCGGGCCTGCCCATGCGTAGTTGGTGGTCACCTCCACGACACCTGGATGGGTGGCGTAAACCGGTCGCCCACAGGTGGTGTTGAACTCTGTGCCGTCGTGGCCGCGAGTCGATGCGGTGCGCGCCTTGAAGGTGCGTTGGTCGACGTACCCGCGCGGAGTGAAGGGCATCATCACGTTAGGTGAGTGAGCGCCACGATTGTCTGGCGTGTACGTCGCGGCAGCACTGGCCGCTGCTTGAGAGAGTACGGCTGCCAATGCCGTGATGAGTGCAGCGACTGCACGGCTGCCTAGCGGCGCAAGCATCTTCGTCATTTCCACACTTCCCCGTTGTGGAACGCCAAGGTGGCGTCGGTTTTGGTTGTGACTCACCAGCCCAGACCAGGCTTCTGGAAGCCTCCAAGAAACCTGAGCTGCGACGGCGTGTCGCTGTTGACTTCACAGGAGTGTGTCGCATTTTCCCAATGATGTACACCTTTCACACAAATATTCTTTTATCACTTCAGCAACACGCGACTCATAAGCTTGCAAATTACATAGATGTAACTAATGTGCGCGCCGAATTTCGCCACCATGGAGGCGTGTGTGTGGGCCGAAAAGGAAGTGAAGGGTGCCCCAGGCCAGAGTCGAACTGGCGACCTTTCGCTTAGGAGGCGGCTGCTCTATCCACTGAGCTACTGGGGCAGGTGCGCAATCTTGCCAGGTCCGCGGAGTGGCTGCGTCCCTGTGGTCTTGGTTAGCCGCGACACAGGCTTTGGGCTTTTGAGGCCCTGCGGCGCACAATGGAGATTCAATCAATCCGGGTACTGGTTGCCCGCGGGGTAATCAAGAGGTCCTCTCATTGAGTGAAGTGCGCACTGGCCGCCGGTTCTTCCGGCGCCCCCATCCTTGGTTTCGCGGCATCTTGATCATGCTTTTGTCGCTCTCACTGGTGACTTTGGGTGTGAGTGGCTACCTGCTCTATCTGCAAGGCAACATCACCACAATCGACACCAGCAATGACCACCTCGTGTCCGAAGACCCCACCGAGTCGGCCGCTCCGACACACCCAATGAACGTGCTCGTTCTGGGCTCTGACACCCGCAAGGGCAAGGGCAACCATGTTGCCGGGTCTACCCCTGGGCTCTCTGACACCGCCATTATTTTGCATTTGTCTGCCGATCGCACTCGTGCCTATGGCGTCAGCATTCCTCGAGACGCCATGGTCGAGCGGCCTGCATGCCGCACCCCAGGTGGCCGTGTTAACGCTGGTGGTCTGTCGATGTTCAATGAGGCGTACGTCGTGGGTGGACCGGCCTGCACGATGAAGACGGTCGAATCGATCACGCATATCCGCATGGAGCACGTGATGGTCATTGACTTCAACGGGTTCAGGCACATGGTCGATGCACTCAATGGCGTGCGCATGTGTGTGCCGATGCAAGTTGACGATTACGTCGGCAACATTCACCTGAAGGCTGGCACCTACAACATGGACGGCAAGACCGCCCTTGACTATGTGCGGGTGCGACACAACCTGTCGCCTAACGGCGACATCGGCCGCATGAAGCGTCAGCAAGCCTTCATTGCCGCGATGATCAAGAAACTGGTCAGCGTTGACACACTGACGAACCCGATCGCGTTGAACAGCTTCTTGACTGCTGCGACTCGGTCGCTGACCACTGATGAGAACTTCAATGTCACCTCGATGGCAGTCATTGCCAAGCAACTCAAAGACATTGGGCTAGACAAGGTCCAATTCATCACCGTGCCGTTCCAGGCCTACGCCCCTGACCCCAACCGTCTCCAGATCTCGGCCGACGCCGAGTTGCTGTGGCAGCGACTCAAGAGTGATGAGCCGATTGGTCGTCGCTACGGCGGCGAAGCAGTGAAGGCCTCAGATGGGGTCAAGGGCGATAAGGATGCGACGGCCAAGCAGAAAGCTCGTCGGGCCGCGATGGCTGCAGCCAATGGGCTTTGCTACCAGCCCTAGGCTCCCGATCACATGGTCTGACTTGACCCTCGCGCTTGCCAGTCAGTCTCGGGCACCATAAAGCGGCTGAGGTACGACCTGATGACCTCAACGCCATCGGTGAGAATCTGAGCGTCGCCACTTTGGTCTGACTCATAGGCAACCTGGAGCACGCGGTCACCGATCTCGATGGCCAACCGCAGTGCAGCTGGTGGGATGTCGGGCTTGAGGAGGTTGAAGGCTAGTCCGAGCTCTTGGAGTGCGGCAGCTTGAGCAACGATGTGTTCTCGCACGTAGTCCATCACTGCAGCGTTGGTGCGCCCACGCAGATAGATCTCCACGAATGCTGGTCGCCGACTCAGCACCTTGATGTAAGCGTTGAGAACCGTGCTGACGATGCCGGTAATCGTCGCGGTCTTGAGGTGATAAGCGTCGAGGTCGACTTGGACCTGGTGGGTCATCTCAGCCATATCGCGCTCCGCGAGGGCTAAGAGAACAGCTTCCTTGTCGGCGAAGTACTGGTAGAGCGAGGCAACTGGCATCTGAGCGTCGGCGGCGATTGAACGGGTGGTGACCGCCTCCACGCCATCGCGTAGCACGACGCCTGCAGCGGCATCCAAAATCGTTTCCACGCGTCGTCGTGATCTTGCCTGGGTGGGCACGCGGCGTCGCGGATCTGGACCGCCCCCCGCCGGGGTGTCTGCGTCGCTTAGCCGTGCCATGGAGGCAGTCTAGGGTCGCGATCCAACGACAAACCCGACGAAAGACAGATCTCGGATACCGAGCATTTGGTCGTTATCGTCTCGTTATCTACGATGTGCGGGTGAGGATCGCGCTGACAGGTGGGACCGGGGTCATTGGCCTCCGGACGATTCCTGCGCTGATTCAGGCAAGTCACGAGGTCGTGGTCCTGGTGCGATCCGAAGCCAAAGCACGTGTGGTGCACGACTTGGGTGCCAAGGCAGTCATTGGCGATCTTTTTAGCGGCGATGACCTCCGCACACTGTTTGACGGTGCCGATGTTGCGATCAATCTGGCCACTCATATCCCTGTCGGGCTGGCCGCAGCGATCCCCGGCGCTTGGCGGGCTAACGACCTGATCCGCACGAAGGGTGTGGCTGGAATCTGTGAGGCCGCGCAGCAAAGCGGGGTGCAGCGTTTGATCCAAGAGAGCGTGAGTTACCTCTACGCCGACGCCGGAACCGATTGGATCAACGAAGACAGCGCACTCGATATCACGGCGGTCACCGAACCGATGGCCATGGCAGAGTCGCAAGTCGCGAGCTATGTGTCGCCCACGCACTCTGCGGTGGCGTTGAGATTTGGTCTCATCGTGGGTGATGACCCGATGAGTCGCTTCAATCTCAAAGCGGTGCGTTCGCGACGTCCAATTGGTCTCGGAGACCCCCAAGGATGGGCTCACGTCATCCACACTGATGATGTTGGCACGGCAGTGGCCGCCGCAGTGACGGCACCGTCGGGGGTCTACAACGTGGGGGCCGCCCCGGTGCGCCGCTCAGACTTGGTCGAGGGTTATGCCGTGGTGGCCGGAGTGAAGCCGACTGGCTTTGTCGGGCCCGTCGTACGCCGCATTGGCGGAGCACGCCTTGAGCCCCTGAGTCGCTCACTGCGTGTGTGCAACGAGCGGTTCACTGCAGCCACTGGATGGGCACCTAGACGGCCACGATTTTCACCGGACTGGTTGGCGTTGACCTCAGAAGCCAAGACGGTGCCCCAATGAGTCTCACCCCAGCCCAAGAAGACGCGGCGCGCCGGCGCAGGCTTGCCGAAATCTTTGGTGACGTCATTCCCGAACAGACCTCAGATGACGTGATCGAGCCGGCTAAGGCTGTTTCCTCCGATCAATGGCTGCGCGAGCAGGTGCCGCCGCATCACACTGAACGCGCCGAATAAGTCACCTGGCCTACGACGATTCACTTGTGGGCAAAAACCACTGTTGGCCGCCCCCAGCAGGGACGGCCAACAGATGGTGAGAGTTACTTGGCGGCCAGCAGGTCGCGGATTTCCTCGAGCAAAGCGACATCGGCAGGGGTGCCAGCGGCCTCGTCGGGGAAGTACTTCTCCTTGGCCTTGGTGTAAGGCACAACGACGAAGAAGTAGACAACGGCAGCCAAAATGATGAACGCGACCAAGGCGTTGAGGAACTTGCCCAGGTCAGTTTTGCCGTCGAAGACCGACTTGATGCCGGGGATGGTGTTGGTGAGCCAGGTGGTGAAGGCGGAAACGACGGTGCCGAATGACGTGCCGATGATGACGGCGACGGCGAGGTCGACGAGGTTGCCGCGAAGGATGAAGTTCTTGAACCCAGACATGGTGGTTTCTCCTTGTGAGGCCACCGGGTCGGTGTGCCTCGATTGTGGGTGAGTCGCTAAGGGATTGTAGATGGCTTGCACGTTTGTGCACCAAATCTAGGACAGTATGCCGCAAATCGTCATAATATGGATATTAATGCCACACGACTGTGACGAACCCGGTCACGGCCGCCGCAGCAGCAGACGCACTCAACTCAGGTTGCACGGCGAACACCACCAAGGCGCCATCGGGTGCACCCACGGCGTCCCGCTTTGCTGGCGGTACTGCGATGACCCGTGCCCCTGCGACCACGACGCGCGGCTCGGCTCGTCCTGTGGGATCAGCCAGCACCAGATCAACGACGTCACCGGGTTTGATCAAGTCCACGACCGCCGCATCGCCGAGGCGCACCGGGGTGGCCACAGAGCCTGGGTAAGCCCGGGTGAGTGCGGTCCCAAGCAACCTCACTGGGCTGATGGGCTCCCCTTGGGCCACGGGACTAGCCAGCGTCTGGCCCACGAGCGCTCCCTTTGGCAGTGCGTCCGGTGGGGCGGTGTTGGGAAGGAAGGCTGCCTGTTCGAGGTCGGCCTCGACAAGCCGATGCCCGGCTGCGAGAGAACGAGTAGCAACCCACAGGCTCTCGGTGTCGACGGGCTTGGGTTGAAGCGTGGTCAGTGCGAGGTAGCTGGCAACGGCGGCGCACAAGGCAGCAACAAGGCGGCGATGCACCAACACCGTGCGCCGAAACTTGAAGAGCCACGCGACCATGGGTCGAGGCTAAGGAAGTTTCGTGATGGCTGTGGAAGTTATCCACAGCTGGGGGCTAGCTAGCAGCAGGAGTTGTGGTCGAGGTGCTGGTGGACTCGCTCTTTGCTGGCGCCGACGCCGGCGGGGTGGTGGTTGAGGAGGCAGGTGTGCTCGAGGAACTCGAGTCGATGCTGCTGCTGGAGGCGCTGCGTGAGTCGGTGCGATAGAACCCGGAGCCCTTGAAGACGACACCCACCGCGTTGAACACCTTGCGAAGTTTGCCGTTGCACTCGGGGCAGACGGTCAGCGACGCGTCGCTGAAACTCTGGACCTCTTCGAAGGCGTGATTGCACTCGGTGCAGGCGTACTGATAGGTGGGCACGACGTGTCTCCTGGTCGAGGGTGATGCTGGATCGACGGATGCCTGAGATTGGGCCTCGAATCCGAGTGGCAAGTGTAATGGGGCGCGCGAGCGGGCGGCACAATGGAGCCCGTGGCTGACGAACAACGCGATAAGTTCCGCGACTGGCCAGCCATTGGTCGCTGGTCGGTCTACGCAGTGATTGCCACTGTGGTGATCACCGTGCTCGCCTTGATTGGTGGGTTGATCGTCGTACGCCAATCACTGCCGACTACACGCGGACGGTTGTCAGTTTCGGGGTTAAACACCGAGGTGACGGTGTGGCGCGACGAACACGGTGTGCCGCAGATTTATGCGACCAATCCTGAAGATTTGTTCTTTGCTCAAGGATTTGTGAGTGCGCAAGATCGCTTCTGGCAGATGGACGTACGTCGCCACATCACTGCTGGGCGACTCTCAGAAATGGTCGGCGGGCGCGGGTTAGCGACCGACAAATTTGCCCGCGTGATGGGCTGGCATCGAGTAGCCGAGCGCGAACTCGGGTTGCTTGCCCCGGCCACTCGCCAAGCGCTGGAGTCCTACGCCGCCGGGGTTAATGCCTGGCTGCACAGCCAAACCCCAAGCACTATGTCGCTGGAATACACCGCGTTGTCGCTGGCGGTCGGGGACTACCGGCCTTACGACTGGACGGCGGTGGATTCGCTTGCTTGGCTTAAGGCGCTCGCCTGGGATCTATCGGGCAACGTCGAGGATGAAATGACGCGGGCTCGGTTAGGGCTAAGTCTCACCGCCGAGCAGTTGGCACAGTTATATCCGAGCTATCCCTATGACGAGGCGCCGAGCGTCACCAATGAGGAACCCCCGCTTCCCGCTGAGTCGAAGAAGGCGTTGACGCGCACTCAGAGAACGTTGTGGAGTGCCCCTCACTTGGCCGGAGCAGGGGATGGAGTGGGTTCGAATGCTTGGGCCGTGACCGGGTCGCTGACCACGAGCGGTAAACCGTTACTTGCGAATGACCCTCATCTGTCGGTGAGCCTGCCGGGCACGTTCTGGCAAGTGGGGCTCCATTGCGCGACGGTGACCACCGCTTGTCCCTATGACGTTGCAGGCTTCTCGATGGCTGGGTTTCCCGGCGTGATCGTGGGACACAACCAGTCGATTGCCTGGGGACTGACCAACGTTAAAGCCGACACTGTGGATCTGTATTTGGAGAAAGTCGAGGGCCACAATTCCCGTCTTGGTGAGGCGTGGGTGCCCATGGACGAGCGCGTGGAGACCATCAAGGTGTCAGGGAGTGCGAGCGTGCGCATTCGGGTGCGAGAAACCGCGCACGGCCCCCTGCTCTCAGATGTGTCGGCGCCGTGGGCCTCGGCTGGCGCTAACGCGGAAGTGCCTAGCGGCTCACCCGATCGCGGCAACGGCTACGCGGTAGCGCTGAACTGGACCGCACTTAAGCCTGGGCGCACCGCTGACGGAGTACTTGCCATCGCTCGGGCCGCGACCTGGGCGCAGTTTCGGGCCGCGGCCAGGCATGTCGAAGCGCCATCGCTGAACCTGGTCTACGCCGATGTCGCTGGGCACATTGGGTCTCAAGTCACCGGCCGTATCCCGATCCGGGGTCAAGGTCACAGTGGTGATGTGCCGGTGGCAGGCTGGGACGCCGACCTGCAACCAACCGGGCAAGTGGTCCCCTTCGATGCCTTGCCGAGTAGTTATGACCCCACGAGCGGCATCATCGTGGCCGCCAACCAGGCGGCGGCCCGATCTGACTATCCCTACCGCTTGGCTGATCACCCCGACTATGGCTATCGCGCCAAGCGAATCAACGACTTGATCCGAGACCGTCACGCGGCCAGTACTGCGTTGAGCACCAGCGACATGATGAAGATCCAGGCCGACACCAAGAACCCGGTCGCACCGGTGCTGGTGCCGTACCTGCTCGACATCAAGCTGGACACCCGCTATTACCGAGCCGGACAGAAACTGCTGAAGGATTGGGACTTCAACCAGCGTGTTGACTCGGCCCCTGCGGCGTACTTCAACGCGGTATGGCGCAACCTGCTCGTGGACACCTTCGATGACCAACTTCCGGCGGCCGCGTCACCTGACGGCGGCTCGCGCTGGCAGTACGGCGTCTCGCAGTTGCTGAACCGTCCCGATGACAGGTGGTGGGACAACCTGGAAACCAAAGATCAGATCGAGACGCGCGATGACATCTTGAAGCAGGCCCTCGAAGAAGCCCGCGACGAACTGGTGCGCCGCCAATCGCGTGATCCGCACAAGTGGACCTGGGGCCATCTGCACCGCCTGCGGCTGACCTCGAAAGTGTTCGGAGGCAATGTCATTGGGCGGATGCTTTTTGGGCGCCAGGGCACCGGAGCACCTGGTGGCGTGGGGGCGGTCAACGCGACTGCATGGGATGCCCGCTACGGCTATGACGTGACGACAGCGCCGGTGATGCGCATGGTCGTCGATATGGCACATCTCAATCGCTCACGCTGGGTCAACCTTGCCGGGTCTTCGGGCCACGCCTTCTCTGGCGAGTACGTCGACCAACGTGCCGCCTGGTCCCAGGGTGTGAGTCCGACGTGGCTGTGGAGTTCGGCGGCGATTGAAGCCAGCGCTGAAGACACACTGGTGTTGGTGCCAGGCAACTAAAAGCGGGTGACTCCGCTATCGGTGATCGCTGCCCCCACGGGCAGGTCGTGCGCGCTGCTGGGCACCTTGTTGATGATTTCGGCGGAGTACAGCACCACGGCTACGAATGTGCCCATCGGGACTCGGGCCAATGCCCGGTCATAACAGCCACCCCCACGGCCTAAACGCATGCCTGTGCCATCAACCCCCACTCCGGGCACGAGCACGGCATCGCAGGTGGCGATGGCCTCGACTCCCAGACGTGATCCTCTTGGTTCGAGCAGACCCATCCGGGCCGGGGCCAGCGAGCCCGGGCCGGTGTAGGCAGCCCAGTCGAGGTCAAGGTTGGGCAGTACCACGGGGAGCAACACCCGCTTTCCGAGTGCAAACAACCGATCGAGGAGGACCCCCGTGCCCGGCTCGTGTCCCATCGAGACATAGAGCCCAACACTGGCCGCGCGTGCCACCTCGGGGGTGGCTAAGGCGTGGTCAGCGATCTGCTCTGCACGGTGCACCACCTCGGCGAGCGGCACTCGCTTGCGTGCGGTGCCTAGTTGATCTCTCAACGCCAATTTGGCACCAGCCGCTGGATCGGGGAGGGCAGAAGGTGTGTCGACCACACCAGGAGCCTACGATCAGGAGAATGGGCACCTCTGATGGACTCACTCGCGCGCGGGCAAAGATGCGCGCAGAGGGCGTTGACTCGGTCGCGATCGAGGTTTTTGCGCACTACTACCGACTGGTGGAATTGGGCGAGACCGGGATGATCCCCGAGTCAACAATCGACCCGGTCACGATGCCTTCATTGGCACAGGTGGAGGTCTCGCATGCCGACGCGGCGGCCGCTATCGCGGGCACGGTTGTCATCAAACTCAACGGGGGGCTCGGTACCTCGATGGGCATGGACCGCGCCAAGTCGCTGTTGTGCGTGCGACGTGGGCTCTCGTTCCTCGACATCATCGCTCGGCAAGTGCTGCACCTGCGCAAGCAGTACGGCGCCACACTCCCGCTCATCTTTATGAATTCTTTTCGCACCTCAGCCGACACCATGGCGGCGCTGGCTCGCTATGAAGACTTGCCGGTGAAGGGGTTGCCCCTGGAGTTCTTGCAGAACAAAGAACCCAAGATCACTGTCGATGGTCTGGAACCGGTCGCATGGCCACGTGACCCGCAGCTGGAGTGGTGTCCGCCGGGTCACGGAGACATCTACACGGCCATGCGCGGCACGGGTTTGCTCGATGACCTGATCGCTGCGGGGTACACCCAGGTGTTTGTCTCCAACTCAGACAACCTTGGCGCCGTGCCCGACGCGCGGGTGGCCGGATGGTTTGCCACTTCGGGTGCTCCCTTCGCGATCGAGGCAGTGCGGCGCACGGCCAACGACAAGAAGGGCGGTCACTTTGCCCGCCGCAAGAACGACGGGCGCATCGTGTTGCGAGAGTCGGCGCAAACGCTGCCCGAGGACCAGCCAGCCTTAGCGGACTTGAGTCGCCACGAGTTCTGCTCGACTAACAACCTGTGGTTCAACTTGGCTGCGATGAAGGCCGAACTGGACCGAAGAAGCGGCATCTTGGGGCTGCCTCTGATCCGCAATGAGAAAAACGTCGACCCGGCCGATCCGGCCTCGCCACGAGTCATCCAGATGGAGACTGCGATGGGTGCCGCGATCGAGATCTTCGATGGCGCTTTGACCATCGAGGTGGGCCGCGACAGGTTCGTGCCGGTCAAGACGACCAACGAATTGTTGATCTTGCGTTCTGATGTCTATGACCTCGGTGAAGATGCGGTGATGGAGATGGCCGTGGAGGCCGCGCCGTACGTCGAACTCGATGGGCACTACACCCTGGTTAACGACTTCGACACCAGATTTCCTGCGGGGGTGCCCTCGATGCGTGATGCGACGTCGTTGCGCGTGCGGGGGGACTGGACCTTTGGCAGTGACGTCAAAGTCGTGGGAGAGGTCGCACTTGAGTCTGCGTCGGGCCATCACCGCATAGCTGCGGGCACCGTGCTCGACGAGACCGACCTCGATTAGTCCCAGGTGTGAGAGGCGGTAGCGTCACCGCCATGTCGATGCCACAGCCTGACGTGCTCATCAGTGTCGAGGAGCACCTCGCGCGCATCCTTGATGCGATCAAGAGTGCAGCGCCGGTGGACGTGCCCATTGCGGACGCACTCGGGTTGGTGTTGGCCGAAGACATCGATGCAAGTGCTCCGCTGCCTGGGTTTGATAACTCAGGCATGGATGGTTATGCCGTGGTTGCCAGCGACCTTGAAGGGGCCAG
>WBZP01003661.1_pt1 | contig 16472 bp, 12 predicted proteins | sample 5204301 | NCBI WGS metagenome assembly WBZP01 (sample SAMN12412401, study PRJNA552823) | activated sludge metagenome | isolation source: activated sludge from nitrification reactor of wastewater treatment plant... | place: USA: Pennsylvania | collected 2017
ACTCGGCCTTGACCTGTTCGGCGGTCTCGAACTGGGACTTGTTCGCATCGTAATACTTCTGCACTGCGTCGACCGCAAGTTTCACTTGTGCGAGGTACTGATCCGTCTTGAACTGCACTTCGGCAATTTCCCGTTCTTCCGACTGCAGCGCCACCCAACGCTCGGCAAGCACTAGCGAGGCGTACCCGCTTTGGCTGATCGCGCCGACCAATTGTTGCTGCACAAGATCCTGCCGCAGCGTGAGTTCAAACCCCTCGCGGCTCATGCCGCGCGATCTCACCACAGCGTCATACTTCGCCTGTGAGAACTGCCCGTTATCCTGCAAAGCGGGCGCAGAAGCGATGAAGTCGCGCAGCTGCTCATCTGATACGCCGAGGCGCGCGCCAGCCGCCGCCAGAGCGAGGGTCCGTTGGCTGACCAGCGAATCGAGAACTGATCGGCGCGCTTCGGCGTTGTCCAGCATCTTGGGATCGAACTTTCCGCCGAGCGCCTCTTGCATGCGTTCCTGCTGAGCCCGCATCGCCTGCTGGAATTCGCCCTGCGTGATCCGTGACTTTCCGACGCTTGCGACCTCCTGCCCGGCGCCTGGACTTCGCATGTACGCTTCGATGCCGAAGAACGCAAAGGTTAGTGAAATCAGGGCAAGAATGACCTGAACGACAAATTTGTTGTTGCGGACTGAATCGAACATTCGAACTCGAACCTGGCGTTAGACTTGGGCGGCTATCGTCGAACGGCGCGACCGAATCGCCGCGAAAAAAAGGCGAACTTGCGTTCGCCTCTGCTTGATCTATCTGGTGGGTGCTGACGGGTTCGAACCGCCGACATTCGCCTTGTAAGGGCGACGCTCTACCAACTGAGCTAAGCACCCGACCGCCGCCACACCGGGCGACCGAATGCGCGACTTACCGACTAGTTTACCGCATCCTTGAGCGCCTTGCCGGCACGGAACTTCGGTACCTTTGCCGCCTTGATCTTGATGTTGCTCCCGGTGCGCGGATTACGGCCTGTGCGTGCCGCTCGCTTGCCAACGTAGAACGTGCCGAAACCCACCAAGGTGACCATACCGCCTTTCTTGAGCGAACCCTTTACGGAGTCGATTGTCGCATCCAGCGCACGACCGGCAGCCGCCTTGGAAATGTCTGCCTTCTTCGCAATAAGATCGATCAGTTCGGATTTATTCACTTGTGCCCCCTAGTCTTGGATTTGGTGACGAATATTGTGTCGCTAAAAAGAGACGACGTGAGAATTGATCATCATAATGATGCGCGGTGGAATTGTATCTCGGTCGTTTATAGCAAGCCGCAAATCCTTGTGTCAAGCGGATCCGCCAGCCATTGCGTTGGTTGCCGAAAAACGCCAACGCCGCTTGCGACCGACTCGCAAACGGCGTTGGTAGCAGCGTGAAACTCTGTGTCAGCGATTCAATGCGTCACGATCGTACCCGGCGCAACGCTGTCTGCAATCGGCGCGATCGCTGTATCGGCCGGTGCATCGGGCAACCGTTGCGGATTGCGCTCGAGGGCAAGTTCGAGAACCTTGTCGATCCATTTCACCGGAATGATCTCCAGTTCATTGCGAATGTTCTCAGGAATCTCCGTCAAGTCCTTGACGTTTTCCTCCGGAATCAATGCCGTACGAATTCCGCCCCGGACAGCGGCCAGGAGCTTCTCCTTCAATCCGCCGATCGGCAGCACTTCCCCGCGCAACGTAATTTCACCCGTCATAGCGACATCGGCACGTACAGGAATGCCCGTCAGAACCGAGACCAGCGCCGTGCATATTCCGATACCGGCCGAGGGGCCATCCTTCGGCGTTGCGCCCTCCGGCAGATGGATATGGATGTCAGATTTCTCGTAAAAGGAATCGACGATCCCCAGCGCTTTGCTGCGATTTCGTACGACTGACAGCGCCGCCTGGATCGACTCCTGCATGACTTCTCCAAGTTTGCCAGTAGTCATCGTTTTGCCCTTGCCCGGCAACACGACCGCTTCAATGGTCAGCAATTCGCCTCCGACTTCTGTCCATGCCAGCCCGGTCACCTGCCCGACCTGATTGTCCTTCTCCGCCATACCGAAGGAGTGGCGCCGCACGCCCAGAAACTTGTCGAGATTCTTCTCGTTGACCACGACCTTTGAACTGCGCTTCTTCAGCACCAGAGACTTGACGACCTTGCGGCAGATCTTCGATATCTCGCGCTCGAGGCTGCGTACGCCAGCTTCGCGGGTGTAGTAGCGAACGATGTCGCGTAGCGCGTCCTCGGTGACCGATATCTCTTCCTTCTTCAGGCCATTGTTCTTGATTTGCTTGGGAAGCAGATAGCGTTGCGCGATGTTGACTTTCTCTTCCTCTGTATAGCCGGACAGACGAATCACCTCCATCCGATCGAGAAGCGGCGCGGGAATATTGAGCGTGTTCGCGGTCGCTACGAACATTACGTCGGACAGATCGTATTCCACTTCGACATAGTGATCGACGAACGTCGAATTCTGTTCAGGGTCCAGAACTTCCAGCAGCGCAGAGGACGGGTCGCCACGAAAATCCTGCCCCATCTTGTCAACCTCGTCGAGCAGGAAAAGCGGATTGCGCACGCCGACCTTTGTCATGTTCTGCAGAATCTTGCCCGGCATCGAACCGATGTAGGTCCTTCGATGGCCGCGAATCTCCGCCTCGTCGCGAACGCCGCCCAACGACATTCGGACAAACTTGCGACTGGTCGACTTGGCAATGGACTGCCCGAGCGACGTTTTGCCGACACCCGGCGGCCCGACCAGACAAAGAATGGGCGCCTTCAGCTTGTCGACCCGCTGTTGCACGGCAAGATACTCGAGAATACGTTCCTTCACCTTCTCGAGACCATAGTGATCCTTGTCGAGAATCTTTTCCGCACCTGCCAGATCCTTGCTTACCCGCGCTTTTTTGCGCCAGGGCAGGTTCGTTAGGGTTTCAATGTAGTTGCGCACGACTGTCGCCTCGGCCGACATCGGCGACATCAGCTTGAGTTTCTTCAGCTCGGAAACCGCTTTGCCCATTGCCTCCTTGGACATGCCCGATGACTTGATCTTCTTCTCGATCTCTTCGAGATCGGCGCCCTCGTCGCCCTCGCCCAGTTCCTTCTGGATGGCCTTGACCTGCTCGTTCAAGTAGTACTCTCTCTGGCTCTTCTCCATCTGACGCTTGACCCGGCCACGAATGCGCTTCTCGACCTGCAGAATGTCGAGTTCGGTCTCCAGTTGGGTGAGCAGGCGTTCCAGACGTTCAAACACGCCGAACAATTCGAGGATTTCCTGCTTTTGTTCGAGCTTCAACGGCAAATGCGCGGCGATGGTGTCCGCCAGGCGGCCGGCTTCCTCGATGCCGGCAAGTGAAGTCAGGATTTCCGGGGGTATCTTCTTGTTGAGCTTTACGTACTGGTCGAACTGGCTGATGATCGCTCTGCGCATCGCCTCGACTTCATGATTCGCCGCGTCATCGGCAGGGATCGGCGTGATGCGCGCCACAAACAAGGAGCGCAGATCCTCGACTTCGTCCAGTTGCGCGCGTTGCGTGCCCTCGACCAGCACCTTGACGGTGCCATCAGGCAATTTGAGCATCTGCAGGATATTGGCAACGCAACCGATGCGGTACAGATCGTCCTCGGTCGGTTCGTCCTTGGCAGCCGACTTCTGCGCGACCAGCAGAATGCTCTTGCCCGCTTCCATGGCGGTTTCAAGCGCCTTGATCGACTTCGGACGCCCGACAAACAGCGGAATCACCATATGCGGAAAGACGACGACATCTCGCAGCGGAAGCAGCGGCATCTCGTGATTTTCATGGGGGTCAAGCGTGCCTGACATAGCGGTTCCTTATGGATGGGAGTATCCCGAGACATATGGGGTCCGGGAACACAAGTTCAAGCTTCGCGTAAAAGGAACACTAGTCGCTGAAATCCGGGATTTGCCCCGAAATCTTCAACTACACCCTCAATTCGAACTGGCTACCTTCGGCTGATCGGCGTACATCAGGATCGGTTTGCCGTTGCTTTCAATCATCCCCTCATCGACAACGACCTTGGAGACATTCTCCATGTTGGGCAGCTCGTACATTATGTCAAGCAACGCACCTTCAAGGATCGACCGCAGCCCCCGCGCACCGGTCTTGCGCTTGAGCGCCTTGCGGGCAATTGCCTGCAAGGCCGGTGGCCTCACTTCCAGTTCGACACCTTCCATCGAGAACAGTTTTTGATACTGCTTTATCAGCGCGTTCTTCGGTTCGATGAGAATCTCGATCAGGGCTTCTTCGCTCAATTCATGCAGGGTGGCCACCACCGGCAATCTGCCGACAAACTCGGGAATCAGACCGTACTTGATCAGATCCTCAGGTTCGACCAAGCGAAGCGCCTCGCTGACATCTTTCGTGTCGCGACTCTTGACTTCCGCGCCAAATCCAATTCCGCCCTGCTCGTTGCGACTACGTATGACTTTGTCGAGGCCGTCGAATGCGCCGCCGCAGACAAATAGGATGTTGGTCGTATCGACTTGTACGAAGTCCTGATTCGGATGCTTCCGGCCCCCCTGCGGCGGAACCGATGCGACCGTTCCCTCTATCAGTTTCAATAGTGCCTGCTGGACGCCCTCCCCGGACACATCGCGGGTAATCGAAGGATTGTCAGACTTGCGCGAGATCTTGTCGATCTCGTCGATGTAGACAATGCCCTGCTGTGCCTTTTCGACCTCGTAATCGCACTTCTGCAGAAGCTTCTGAATAATATTCTCGACGTCCTCGCCGACGTAGCCCGCCTCGGTCAAAGTGGTGGCGTCGGCCATCACGAACGGCACGTTTAGCAGGCGCGCCAACGTTTGCGCGAGAAGCGTCTTACCGGAACCGGTCGGTCCGATCAGCAATATGTTGCTCTTGGCGAGTTCGACATCGTCGCTCTTCGAGAGATGCTTGAGTCGCTTGTAGTGGTTGTAGACCGCGACGGCAAGTATCCGCTTGGCACTCGGCTGACCAATTACGTACTGGTCGAGTATGGAACAGATCTCCTGCGGCGTCGGCAGGTCGCCCTTGCCGCCCTTGCCGGATGTATCGCTGTTGATCTCGTCGCGGATGATGTCATTGCAAAGCTCGATGCACTCGTCACAGATGAACACCGACGGACCGGCAATCAATTTGCGAACCTCGTGCTGACTCTTGCCGCAAAAAGAGCAGTAGAGCAGCTTCTCTCCGCCTGATTTCTTGTCCGACATGTCCCTAGTCTCCGTCCGCTACGAGCTCAGGCGACCTGAGCGCGATTCAACAGTACCGTGTCCACCAGACCATAATCAACCGACTGCTCTGCTGACAAGAAGTTGTCCCGATCGGTGTCCTTTTCAATCCGCTCGATCGGCTGGCCGGTGTGTTTGGCGAGAATCTCGTTCAACTTGGCGCGCAAGGTAAGGATTTCTCGCGCGTGGATTTCGATATCCGAGGCTTGGCCCTGAAAACCGCCCATCGGCTGGTGGATCATGACGCGGGAGTTCGGCAAGCAGAATCGTTTTCCCTTGGCGCCGGCAGCAAGCAGAAACGCGCCCATACTCGCAGCCTGACCGATACACAACGTGGACACATCCGGCTTGATGAACTGCATTGTGTCGTAGATCGCCATGCCGGCACTCACCGAGCCGCCCGGAGAGTTGATATAGAAATACACGTCCTTGTCGGGGTTCTCGGATTCCAGGAAGAGCAGTTGCGCCACGATCAGGTTGGCGGTCACATCGTTAACCGGCCCAACCAGAAAGACCACCCGCTCCTTCAGCAAGCGCGAGTAGATGTCGTAGGCACGCTCTCCACGACCGCTCTGCTCGATGACCATCGGCACCATCCCAAGGCCCTGCGTATCCCATGACGACCTGTCGCCCGAATTGCCGAAAATCATATCCGCCTCTCTACCGGGTCGGCGACTCAAGTCGTTCCGCCCATCAGTTCATCGAAGGTAACGGTCTTGTCGGAAGACCGGGCGTGAGCCAGCATCCACGCCACAACATTGTCCTCAACCACCAGCGCTTCGACCTGAGCCATTCTCTGTGGCTCGCCGTAATACCAGCGTACAACCTCCGCAGGATCCTCATAGCTCTGGGAGAATTCCTCTATCTGCGCCCGGATCTGTTCGGGTTTCGCATGCAAGTCATGCTTCTTGACCAATTCGGCCAGCAAAAGGCCGAGTTTGACACGACGCTCCGCCTGCTCGGCAAACCAGCCGGTCTCAACCGGAATCTTCGAAACATCCATGCCGCGCCCTGTCATGTCCCGGCGCGCATTGTCGGCCATCTGGCGCGACTCCATCTCGATCAGCGCTTTCGGAACGACAATCGGATTGACGTCAAGCAGCACATTCATGACCTGATCCTTGAGCCGAGCCGCAATCCGCTTCTTCACCTCGCGTTCGAGGTTGGCTCTGACTTCCGCGCGCATCTTGACCAGATCGCCATCGGCGACGCCGAGCGCTTTGGCGAAATCGACATCGAGCGCGGGGAGTCGCGCTTCGCGCACTTCCTTCAGCGTCACATCGAACTGCGCGGGCTTTCCCCTGAGATCTTCGGCGTGATAGTCCTCGGGAAAAGTCAACTCGAAAACCTTCGACTCGCCAATGGACAAACCGGTCACTGCTGCCTCGAACTCCTTGAGCATCTGCCCCATTCCGATCACGAACCCGAAGTCGGTCGCTGTCCCACCCTGAAAGACCTCGCCATCCTTGCGGCCAGTGAAGTCAACGACAACCTGATCGCCTTCCTGAGCCGCCCGGGCGACCTTCTCAAAAACCTGCCGCTGCTTGCGCAAAACCTCGATGGTCTTGTCGACCTCGGCATCTCCTACGACAAGTACCGGCTTCTCGATCGGTCGATCTGAAATATCGCCCAGAGCAATCTCAGGATAAACCTCGAATACGGCGCTAAATTCCAGCTTTTCCGCGTCACCGCCCTGTTTCTGCTCAATCCGGGGATAGCCGGCAACGCGCAGATTCTGTTCACGAACCTTCTCGCCGAACGACTTGTTGATCGCCTCACCGACGGCTTCCGTACGAACCTGCGAGCCATACTGCACGGCAACCATCCTGAACGGAACCTTGCCGGGGCGGAACCCGGCCATCTTGACTGTCCGAGCGAGCCGTTTCAGGCGCTCTTCAACGTCCCTTTCAATCAGGACAAGGGGAACGGCCATTTCAATTCGCCGCTCCAGCGGGTCGTTTGTCTGCTTAGTTGCCTGCATGAAACCTGTCCAGTCGCAAATTGCCTTGTCGGTGGCCGGCGTAGACGTGCTTTGGTCTTTTGACGTTACGGATCGCTGGATATGGCAGTGTGTGAAAGGAGTCCGGCCTCGACACCAACGCCCTCCGGAATCAATCCGCAAGGGCACGGTCCAGCAACACTGATCCGTCCCGATTCTAGCACAACCGCAGTTCGCTCGGACTCCCGCCCATGCGGCGCGCGGGCGCGAATTCCTCAATGGTTTCGGGGACTTGCCGGCGCATTGTCGCTATCGCACATCGCCACGGCCGAACGTCGAAAAGCCCCAGCGTGCAACCACGTACCGAGAGCATAGCCAGTAAGCCGCACGACCGCAGGGGCGTTCGTCACGCACGGCACAAAGCACTAGCGGAACTTGTCCGCATGTCCCATTATCGATGGTGAGAGGGTTGAGACCTTGATTGACGAAGCATTGGCTGCCAACGCAGCGCAAGCGCTACACCGAAAAGGCATGTTTCAGTCGATTTCAGTACTTTGCGTCACGCGCGCAACGGACTTCACGGAGGCGAACTCATGAGGATATTCAGTGCGTACCAGTCCCGCTACGATGCCGGCAAGGAAGAGCAGATGTCGATCAAGGAGTACCTCGAGATCTGCAAATCCGACCGCTCCGCCTACGCCACTGCCGCAGAACGCATGTTGATGGCGATCGGTGAACCGGAACTGGTCGATACCCGCCTCGAGCCGCGCCTGTCGCGGATGTTCTCCAACAAGATAATCAAGATCTATCCGGCGTTCCGCGAGTTCTACGGGATGGAAGAAGCGATCGAGAATATCGTGTCGTATTTCCGACACGCCGCGCAGGGCTTGGAGGAGAAAAAGCAGATTCTGTACCTATTGGGGCCAGTCGGCGGGGGAAAGTCGTCGCTGGCAGAAAAGCTCAAGTCCTTGATGGAAAAGGTGCCCTTTTACGCCCTGAAGGATTCGCCGGTTCACGAGTCCCCGCTCGGCCTGTTCAACGCCATCGAGGACGGAGCGATCCTAGAACAGGACTACGGCATTGCGCACCGTTACCTGAATAACATCATGTCGCCGTGGGCGGTAAAGCGCCTGCACGAGTTCGGCGGGGACATCACGAAGTTCAAGGTCGTAAAGCGGACGCCATCGGTTCTGCAACAGATTGCAGTTTCCAAGACCGAACCGGGGGACGAGAACAATCAGGACATTTCGTCGCTGGTCGGCAAGATCGATATCCGCAAGCTTGAGCAGTATTCGCAGGACGATCCCGATGCCTACAGCTTCTCCGGTGGGCTCTGCCTGGCCAACCGCGGCCTGCTCGAATTCGTCGAAATGTTCAAGGCCCCGATCAAGGTGCTGCACCCCTTGCTTACAGCCACTCAGGAAGGGAACTACAAGGGAACTGAAGGCTTCGGGGCCATTCCCTTCGACGGCATAATACTCGCTCACTCAAACGAATCCGAATGGCTGGCCTTCCGCAACAACCGTAACAATGAAGCCTTTCTCGACCGCATCTATATCGTCAAAGTGCCTTATTGCACGCGCGTTGCCGAGGAAATCAAGATCTACCAGAAGCTCATCGCCAACAGTTCGTTGGGAGATGCGCCCTGCGCGCCCGACACGCTGCGCATGATGGCCCAGTTCGCCGTATTGTCACGCATCAAGGAACCTGAAAACTCCAGCATCTTCTCCAAAATGCGCATCTACGATGGCGAGAATCTCAAGGACACCGACCCCAAGGCCAAGTCCTACCAGGAGTACCGCGACTATGCGGGCGTTGACGAGGGCATGACCGGCCTGTCGACCCGCTTCGCATTCAAGACGTTGTCGAAGGTGTTTAACTTCGACCACCGCGAGGTTGCCGCCAACCCGGTACATCTTATGTACGTGCTCGAACAGCAGATCGAGCAGGAGCAATTCCAGCCGGAAGTCGAGCAGAAGTACATGGGCTTCATCAAAGAGTACCTCGCGCCGCGCTACGCCGAGTTCATCGGCAAGGAGATCCAGACGGCGTACCTCGAGTCGTATTCCGAGTACGGGCAGAACATATTCGACCGCTATGTGACCTACGCGGATTTCTGGATCCAGGACCAGGAATACCGGGATCCCAATACCGGCGAAATTCTCGACCGCAACGCCCTCAACGACGAACTCGAAAAAATAGAAAAGCCGGCCGGTATCAGCAACCCGAAGGACTTCCGCAACGAGGTGGTGAACTTCGTTCTGCGCGCACGCGCCAAGAACGATGGCAAGAACCCGTCCTGGACGTCCTACGAGAAGCTGCGCGCGGTGATCGAGAAGAAAATGTTCTCCAACACCGAGGAGTTACTGCCGGTGATCTCGTTCAACGCCAAGGCCAGCGGCGACGAGCAAAAGAAGCACGCCGACTTCGTCAATCGCATGATGGCCAAGGGCTACACGGAGAAACAGGTTCGCTTGCTATCTGAGTGGTACCTGCGCGTGCGCAAGTCGTCCTGAGCGGAGCGATTAGTGTTCCGCATCATCGATCGTCGGTTCGACGCCAAGAACAAAAGCGCGGTCAACCGCCAGCGATTCTTTCGCCGCTTCAAGGGGCAGATTCGCAAGGCCGTGTCCGACGCGATTTCCGGCCGAAGCATCACCGACATCGACAACGGCGAGAGCATCTCGATCCCGTCCAAGGACTTGACCGAACCCCAGTTCGGTCACGCTCGCGAAGGCGAGTGGGAGACCATCTACTCCGGCAACGACCAGTACGCTACCGGCGACGAGGTATCGCGTCCGATGGGCGGCGGCCAGGGGCGCGGCAAGGGCGCATCGAATGAAGGCGAGTCGGAAGACGACTTTGTCTTCCAGTTGTCGCGCGAGGAGTTTCTGAACATCTTCTTCGACGACCTCGCGCTCCCCAACCTGGTCAAGACGCAACTGGCCCGGCTGGTCGAAAACAAGTCGGTGCGTGCCGGTTTCACGTCGGAAGGCGTGCCAGCCAACATCAACGTCGTCCGTTCGCTGCGCGGTGCGCTCGGGCGGCGACTCGCGCTCGGCGGTCCCTACCGCGAAGAAATACGTCAGTTGCAGGAGGAGATCGAGGAGTTGCGCAAGTCGCTTCCCGAAGACGATCCGCAGATCAAGACGCACTGGGAGCGCATAGAGCGACTACGCTCGAAGATCGACAACATCCCGTGGATCGACAGCTTCGACCTGCGCTACAACAACCGGGTCAGGATTCCGGTCCCGTCTACCTCGGCGGTCATGTTCTGCGTGATGGACGTGTCCGGTTCGATGGACGAGGAAAAGAAGCAGATCGGCAAGCGCTTCTTCATGCTGCTCTACCTGTTCCTCAAGCGCACCTACGAACACATCGAACTGGTGTTCATCCGTCACCACACGGTGGCTCAGGAAGTCGACGAGAACGAGTTCTTCCACTCGCGCGAATCCGGCGGCACCGTGGTCTCCAGCGCACTCGAGATGATGCGCGACATCGTGAAGGAGCGCTACGCCAACGGAATGTGGAACATCTACGGCGCACAGGCCTCGGACGGAGATAATTGGGAGAACGACTCGCCGCTCTGCAGGCAGATACTGGCTGACGACATCATGCCGTTCGTGCAGTACTTCGCGTACATCGAAATCACCACTGGCGAAGCGCAGAACCTGTGGCGCGAATACGTCGGCGTCAAGGAGTCGTGCAAGAATTTCGCCATGCAGCGCATCGAGGGAATCGCCGACATCTATCCGGTATTCCGTGAACTGTTCAAGAAAAAACTCGCATGAACGACAGGCAAATACCGCTGCCCGCAGCGTCCGAATGGACTTTCGAATTGCTGGACCGCTACCACGCCGAGATAGCGCGTGTCGCCGAAGAATACGGGCTCGACACCTATGCCAACCAGATCGAGATCATCACGTCGGAGCAGATGATGGATGCCTACGCTTCGGTCGGCATGCCCGTCAACTACCACCACTGGTCTTTCGGCAAGCATTTCCTGTCCACCGAGAAAGGCTATGCGCGCGGGCAGATGGGCTTGGCCTACGAGATCGTGATCAACTCCGACCCGTGCATCTCCTACCTGATGGAGGAGAACACGATGACCATGCAGGCACTGGTCATCGCCCATGCCGCCTACGGCCACAACTCGTTCTTCAAGGGCAACTACCTGTTCCGCACCTGGACGAATGCCGACGCGATCATCGACTACTTTCTGTTCGCCCGGAACTACATTGCCGAATGCGAAGAGCGCTACGGTGAAGAGGAAGTCGAACTGTTGCTGGACTCCTGCCACGCGCTGATGAACGTTGGCGTCGACCGTTACAAACGCCCGCCCAAGCTCTCGCTGTTCAAGGAAACGCAGCGCCAGAAGGAACGCGAGGCCTACCTGCAGTCGCAGGTGAACGCGATGTGGCGCACGCTGCCGCAGCGCGAGACGCGCGAAGAACGAACAACAGAGGTCCGCTTCCCGCCGGAGCCGCAGGAGAACCTGCTGTACTTCATCGAGAAGAACGCCCCGCTGCTCGAACCCTGGCAGCGCGAGATCGTTCGCATCGTGCGCAAGGTAGCGCAGTATTTCTACCCGCAACGCCAAACCCAGGTGATGAACGAGGGCTGGGCGACCTATTGGCACTACACGCTCCTCAATACGCTCTACGACCAGGGGTTGCTCGCCGACTCGTTCATGCTCGAGTTCCTTCAGTATCACACGAGCGTGGTTGCCCAGCCGGCCTACAACAGTCCGTACTACAGTGGCATCAACCCTTACGCGCTCGGTTTCGAGATGTGGAAGGACATCCGCCGCATTTGCGAGTCGCCGACCGAGGAAGACCGCGACTGGTTCCCCGAACTCGCTGGCAGTGACTGGCGCAAGGCGTTCGATTTCGCGATGCGCAACTTCAAGGACGAGAGCTTCATCGCACAGTATTTGTCACCCAAGATGATGCGCGATTTCAGACTCTTTTCGGTTCTCGACGACGACCGGAACGACAAGTTGATGATCGCGGCGATCCACGACGAACTGGGCTACCGGCGCATCCGCAAGATCATGTCGGACCAGTACAACCTCGGCTCGCGCGAGCCCAACATCCAGGTCTGGAATGTCGATATGCGGGGAGACCGCACGCTGACTCTGCGTCACCACGAATACCATCGCCGGCCGCTGGGCAAGTCGACAGACGAAGTCGTCAAGCATGTCGCGCGCCTATGGGGGTTTTCGGTCAGACTGGAAGCGATGCGCGACGACGGCAACGTGGAAATCGCTCGGGAGATCAAGCTGGAAAAGCGACGTCACTGACGCCGGACTTGCCCGGCTGCTTCTGGTGCGAAGGAAGAGACTCGAACTCTCACGCCTTGCGGCGCTGGAACCTAAATCCAGTGCGTCTACCAATTCCGCCACCTTCGCACGCGGGCTGATATTCTAGCGGCCGCCGCAGATTTCCCCAAGCCGCCTCCAGAATGATCTGCATACTCGTTCCGGCGCCATGACGGTCGAGCACTACGAGAACTTCCCTGTCGCTTCGATCCTTCTTCCGGCCGGGTTGCGCCAGCCGGTTGCCGCGATCTACGCTTTTGCCCGCAGCGCCGACGATATTGCCGATGAAGGCGACGCGATGCCGACGGAACGGCTCGCCCTGCTCGACAACTTTCGCGCCGAACTCAATGCGATCGAGGCCGGTCGCAGTCCGGACTCCCCGATGTTCCGCCGGCTGGCGCAGGAAATTCGCGGTCATGCCCTGCCAATCCAGTTGTTCCGCGATTTGCTGGATGCGTTTTCCCAGGACGTCGTCAAACAGCGCTATGCCGATTTCGACGAACTGCTCGATTACTGCCGCCGCTCGGCCAATCCGATCGGGCGATTGATGCTTCACCTTTACCGTGCCTTAAGCGAGGACAACCAGTTGCAATCAGATTGCATTTGCAGCAGTCTCCAACTGATCAATTTCTGGCAGGACGTGGCGATCGACTGGAAGAAGCCGCGCATCTATCTTCCGCAGGACGATCTGAAACGCTTCGGTGTGAGCGAGGCGCAGATCGCGGCCGGGCACATAGACGACAACTGGCGCGCGTTGATGCACTTTCAGATCGAACGCGCGCGCGACCTGATGCACCGGGGAGCACCGCTGGGCCGAGCAATCCCGGGACGCATCGGGCTCGAGCTGCGAATGGTTGTGGCCGGCGGTCTTCGGATACTGGAGAAAATCGAGGCGGTCGATTACGACATATTCGCGCGACGGCCGGTACTCCGGGCGCTGGATTGGCCTCTGCTATCATGGCGCGCACTTTTCGCCACGGCCGCTTCGCCGCGGCGCGCCTCAAAGACCGACTCACGCGGATGACCCCGGACGAGTATTGCCAACAGAAGTCGGCGCAAAGCGGCTCGAGCTTCTACTACAGCTTCCTGTTTCTGGAACCGCCGCGCCGCCGCGCGATCACCGCGCTCTACGCGTTCTGCCGAGAAGTCGACGATATCGTGGACGAGTGTCCCGATCCGCAGATCGCCGCCACCAAGCTCGCCTGGTGGCGCATCGAGGTGAGCCGCATCTACGGCGGCAAGCCGGAACACCCGGTCGGCCAGGCACTGCAGGCCAATGTCGCCAGATTTCGCATGCCCCAGGAACAACTGATCGAGATCATCGACGGCATGGAGATGGACCTGCAGCAGACGCGCTATCTCGATTTCAAGGGGTTGCAACTTTATTGTTACCGGGTTGCGAGCGTGGTCGGTCTGCTCGCGGCCGAGATCTTCGGCTATCAGGATCGCGCGACCCTGAAGTACGCCCATGACCTTGGACTCGCCTTCCAGTTGACCAACATCATCCGCGACGTTGGCGAAGACGCCCGACGTGGCCGGATCTACCTGCCGGTCGCCGAACTGCAGCAATTCGACGTGCCTGCCGGCGACATTCTGAATGCCCGACAAACCGACGCCTTCACCCGCCTGATGGAATTCCAGATCGACCGTGCGCAGCGTTATTACGAACAGGCGCTCGGGCAACTCCCGGCGGTAGATCGCAAGGCGCAGCGAGCCGGACTCATCATGGCCGCCATCTATCGCACGCTGCTTGTGGAAATCCGTCGCGACGGATGCCGCGTGCTCACCCACCGCACTGCGCTGACGCCGCTGCGCAAGCTGTGGATCGCATGGCGCACAGCACGCAACATCTGATGTCATGAGCCGCGCCACGCCAATCGCCATCGTCGGCGCCGGCTATGCCGGACTCAGTTGTGCGGTGGAACTGGCGCTGCGAGGCTTCGCTGTCAGCGTGTTCGAGTCGTCGCGAATCCCTGGCGGACGCGCACGTGTCGTCGCCGTCGGCGGTCTCGCGCTTGACAACGGGCAGCACATCCTGCTTGGTGCGTATGCCGAAACCCTGCGCCTGATGCGGCGCGTCGGCGCGAACCCGGATCGGCTATTGCTGCGGCAGCCGCTCAGCCTGCGATATCCGGGTGAAATGGACCTCGTCGCAGCGCCGCTCATCCCGCCGCTGAATCTGCTGGTCGGGCTGCTCCGCGCGCAAGGATTGTCGTGGACCGAACGCCGGGCCGTGTTACGGCTAATGTCGACGCTTCGGAGCAAGGGCTTTCTCGTCCAGCAAGATCAACCGCTCACCGCGGTGCTGGCGGCGACCCGGCAGTCGGCTCGGATGTGCAGGCTGCTGTGGGAGCCGCTTTGCGTCTCGGCACTCAACACGCCGGTGGAAAGTGCCTCTGCCCAAGTGTTCGCCAACGTGTTGCGGGACGCACTGTTCACCGATGCCCAGTCCGCCGACATGCTGCTGCCGCGGACGGATCTGACACGCCTGTTTCCCCAGCCTGCCGTCGAGTGGCTGACCCGCCAGGGTCATAACGTGCTGCTCGGCCAGATGATTCGCGGCATTGTTCACGAGCCGGACGGCATCCGCCTGCGGATCGACGGCGAAGTACTGCCCGAGCGCTACGCCGGTGTGGTCATCGCGACGGCACCCTGGCACACCGCTTCTCTGCTCGCCGATCTGCCACAGGCCGCCGCGGAAAAGGCGATGATCGATGCCCTTGCCTGGGAGCCCATCGTCACCGCCTATCTGGCCTACCCGCCCGAGGTGCGCCTGGCCGCGCCGATGGTCGGCTTGTCAGGCGGACTCGGCCAATGGGTATTCGACCGCGGACGCCTCGGTGGCACGCCGGGTCTGCTGGCGGTGGTGATCAGTGCGAGCGGTCGGCACCAGGCGCTGCAGCGCGACGATCTGGCGCAAACGTTGCACGGCGAACTGGCGGCCTTGCTGCCCGGCCTGCCGGCACCGCAATGGACGCAAGTCATCGCCGAGAAGCGCGCAACCTTTTCCTGCGTTCCGGGGCTATCGCGGCCCTCGGCACAAACCGGAATGGACGGACTGTTTCTGTGCGGCGACTACACGCAATCGCCCTACCCGGCCACGCTGGAAAGCGCGGTGCGCAGCGGTGTGGCCTGCTCCGAGGCGATCGACGCCGCATCACGCCGGTAGCAGGCCCGTACCGTCGTCCAGTCGGCCGCCGACCAGGCGCAGCGACCGGTCGCATCGGCCCGCAATCGCCGCGTCATGAGTCACCAGGATCAGGGTGGTGCCTTGTTCCCGGTTGAGCGAAAACATGAGGTCGATGATTGCCTCGCCGGTCGCTGCGTCGAGATTGCCGGTTGGCTCGTCGGCCAACAACAGGCTCGGCCGGCTGGCGAAGGCACGGGCCAGCGCCACCCGCTGCTGCTCCCCGCCGGAAAGGTGTTTGGGATAGTGCGCAAGCCGCGTTGCGAGCCCCACTCGCGCCAGCCACTGCTCGGCTTCCGGGCGGGCGCCGCGCTTGCCGGCCAATTCGAGTGGCAACATCACGTTCTCCAGCGCGGTGAGCGCCGGCAACAACTGGAACGACTGAAACACAAAGCCCACCAGCCGACCGCGCAGCGCAGCGCGCCGGTCTTCATCCATCGCAAACAGGTCTTCGCCCCGGATGCGCACCGTGCCGCTGCTCGGAACATCGAGGCCGGCCAGCAGTCCGAGAAGCGTGGATTTGCCCGAACCCGACGCACCGACGATAGCCACCGCTTCGCCGGCACGCACGGCGAAGTTGATCTCGTGCAGAATCACCAGTCGATCGTCGCCGTTGGGCACTTCTTTCGATAGTGCCGCGGCTTCGATCACCAACATACTGAAATATTCACAAATATAGCCTCATGACGTATAATTCGAGGTATGAAATGCAAGAAGATCTTCGACGGGCGGCAATTGCCGCGCAAAGCAAAGGAGCAGCTGCGCATGGCGGCGGTCAAG